>Ga0210044_10003597_pt1 | contig 22040 bp, 17 predicted proteins | sample CryGey13umfilter_2_FD_183959 | JGI IMG/M metagenome (GOLD analysis project Ga0210044, IMG submission 183959) | Groundwater microbial communities from aquifer in Utah, USA - Crystal Geyser 4/9/14 3 um filter (SPAdes) (version 2) | ecosystem: Environmental > Aquatic > Deep subsurface >... | reverse complement strand
CCTGCTCACGCCGTCGCCTCCTTGCGCTCGTCGATGTCCGACGTTTCGGGAGGTCGGCGACCGACGGCGTTCGCGGGCGGTCGCATCCCCGCTGCGCGGGGCCCCTGCTCCCTGCTCACGCCGTCGCGATCCCGAGCGATGTGCGCAGTGGCGCGATCCTCTCCAGCGCCGCCCGCGCGGCCGCCTCCTTCACCGGCCCGTATCCGCGGATCGCGCCGTAGCGCTCGACCAGTCTCACGCTCTCGTCGAGCCGCTCCGCCGTGAGCCCGGCCACGATCGCATCCAGGTCGCGCTCGAAGTCGCGCAGCAGCCGGCGCTCGAGCGCGCGCTCGGCGCCGTGACGGAACGGATCGAGCGGCGTTCCGCGCAGCCGCCGTGCCCGCGCAGTGAGCCGCAGCGCGCCCATCATCCAGGGGCCGAAGCTGCGCTTGCGCGGCTCGTCGCCCGCCTTCCGCGGCCGGCCGAGGAAGGGCAGGCTGAAATGGAAGCGCAGCCGGAAGCCGCCCTCGAAATTCTCGGCCAGCGCGCGCGCGAAGGCCGGATCGCAGAAAAGCCGTGCGACCTCGTACTCGTCCTTGACCGCGAGCAGCCTGAAATGGCTGCGCGCCGCCGCCTCCGCGAGCCGCGTCGAACCGGGCACGCAGGCGGACTCGGCGCGGCGCACCGCCTCGATGCGGCTGCGATAGCGATCGGCCAGCGCGCGATCCTGATAGCGTTCGAGCTCTGCGCAGCGCCGCTCCACCACCTCTTCGAGGCTGCCGGACAGCCGCCGCGCCTCCGGGGTCCGCTCGGGCGGGAAGGCGATCGCCGCCACCGCGGACGCATCGCACGCGGCGCGCCGCCCCCAGCGGAAGGCGTTCCGGTTGGCCTCCACCGCCGCGCCGTTCAGCTCGATCGCGCGCAGGAGGGCCTCTTCGCCGACCGGCACCAGCCCCTTCTGCCAGGCGTAGCCCAGCAGCAGCAGGTTGGCGAAGATCGCGTCGCCCACCAGCGCCTGCGCGAGCGCTCCGGCATCGAGGAGATCCAGGTGCTCGGCGCCGACCGCCTGGGCGATTTCGCGCTCCATGCGCGCCTGCGGAAATTCGAGATCGGGATCGGTCAGGAACTCGCCCGTCATGCGCTGCGTGCTCGCCGCCACCGCGCGCGTGTGCCCGGCGCGGATCTTGGCGAGCGGCTCCTCGCCCAGCGTGGCCATCAGGTCGCAGCCGAGAAGAGAATCGGCCTCGCCGGTCGCGATGCGGGTGGCATGGAGCCGGTCCTGCCGCTCGCAGATCCGCACGTGCGACATGACCGGGCCGCCCTTCTGCGCGAGCCCGGTCATGTCGAGCACGGTGACGCCCTTGCCTTCGAGGTGCGCGGCCATGCCGAGCAGCGCGCCCACGGTGACCACGCCGGTGCCGCCCACGCCGGTGACGAGGATGCCATAGGGTTCCTCGACCGCGGGCAGCACCGGCTGCGGCAGCGGGCGATCGCCGGGAGCCGCCGCAGTGCCCGCGCGCAGCCGCCCGCCCTCGACCGTGACCAGGCTCGGACAGAAGCCCGCGAGACAGGAGTAATCCTTGTTGCACGACGACTGGTCGATCGCGCGCTTGCGGCCGAACTCCGTTTCCACCGGAACCACCGCGAGGCAGTTCGACTTCACCCCGCAATCGCCGCAGCCCTCGCACACGCGCTCGTTGATGAACACGCGGCGTGCTGGATCGGGGAAGGCGCCGCGCTTGCGCCGCCTGCGCTTCTCGGCGGCACAGGTCTGGTCATAGACGAGGACGGTGACGCCGGGAGCCTCGCGCAGCTCGCGCTGGATGCGGTCGAGTTCCTCCCTGGGGCGAACCTCGACGCCCGGCGCGAAGCCCGCATCCCTGCCGTACTTCTCCGGCTCGTCGGTCATCACCACGATCCGCCCCACGCCCTCGGCCGCGATCTGGCGGGTGAGCTGAGGCACCGTGAGCGGCCCGTCGAGGGGCTGACCCCCGGTCATCGCCACGGCGTCGTTGTAGAGCAGCTTGTAGGTGATGCTGACGCCCGCGGCCACGGCGGCGCGGATCGCCAGGATGCCGGAGTGGAAATAGGTGCCGTCGCCCATGTTGGCGAACACGTGCCGGGTTCCGGTGTGCCGCGCCAGACCGAGCCAGGTCGCGCCCTCCCCGCCCATGTGCGTCCACATCAGCGTGTCGCGCTTCATCCATACCGCCATCAGGTGGCAGCCCACGCCGGCGAGCGCGCGGCTTCCCTCGGGCACGCGGGTCGACGTGCTGTGCGGGCAGCCCGGACAGAACCACGGCAGCCGCACGACGGCTTCGTGCGAAACCGCCGCCGCGCGTTCCTGCGCGTCGAGCGCAGCCATGCGGGCACGGATGCGCTCCGAGTCGTGGAAGCGGGCGATGCGAGAGGCGATCGCGCGCGCCACGATCGCCGGGGTCAGCTCGCCCGTGGGCGGCAGCAGCCAGCGGCCGTGATGCTCCGACCATTCGCCGTGCTCGTCGTACTTGCCGACCACGCGCGGGCGGACGTCCTCGCGCCAGTTGTACAGCTCCTCCTTGAGCTGGTACTCGATGATCTGGCGCTTCTCCTCGACGACCAGGATCTCCTCCAGCCCGCGCGCGAATTCGCGCATCCCTGCGGCTTCCAGCGGCCACACCATGCCGACCTTGTACAGGCGCAGGCCGATCGCCGCCGCGCTCGCCTCGTCGATGCCGAGGTCGTCGAGCGCCTGGCGCACGTCCAGGTAGGCCTTGCCGCAGGCGACGATGCCCAGGCGCGCCGCAACCGCCTCGCCCGCGCCGCCGAACACGAGATGATCGAGCCGGTTGGCACGGCAGTAGGCGAGCGCCGCGTAGACCTTGTATTCCTGGATGCGGTACTCCTGGGCCGGCTGCGGATCGGGCCAGCGCAGATGCACGCCGTCGGGCGGCAGCGCGAAGTCCTCCGGCAGGACGATCCGCGGGCGCTCCGGGTCGAGCTCGACCGTGGCCGAACTCTCCACCGTGTCCGAGGTGGTCTTCAGCGCCACCCACACGCCGGCGTAGCGCGACATCGCCCAGCCGTGCAGCCCGAGGTCAAGGTAGTCCTGGATGCCGGCGGGCGCGAGCACCGGGATGCCGCAGGCCGAGAAGATGTGCTCGGTCTGGTGCGCGACCGCCGAGGAGCGCGCCGCGTGGTCGTCGCCGGCCACCGCCAGCACGCCGCCGAAGCGCGCGGTGCCGGCATGATTCGCATGCCGGAACACGTCTCCGCAGCGATCGACCCCCGGCCCCTTGCCGTACCACAGGGCGAAGACGCCGTCGTACTTCGGCTGCGGGAACAGGTGAAGCTGCTGGGTGCCCCAGCAGGCGGTGGCGGCGAGGTCCTCGTTGACTCCCGGCAGGAACTGGATGTGATGCGCGTCGAGCTGCGGCTTCGCCTGGCGCAGGGCGGTATCGAGCCCGGCGAGCGGCGAGCCACGATAGCCGGAGACGAAGCCCGCGGTGTTGATGCCTGCGGCCGCGTCGCGCTCGCGCTGGAGCATCGGCAGCCGCGCGAGCGCCTGCACGCCGGTCATGAACACCCGCCCGCGCGCGAGGCGGTACTTGTCGTCGAGGTTGACCCGGGCGAGGCTCATGGGAGCGGATCAGCGCACGAAGCGGGTGAGCCAGAGCGTGATCGCAGGGAACGCGACCAGGATCGCGAGCCGCACGACGTCCGCGCAGATGAACGGGAAGACGCCGCGGAACACTTCCCTCGTGGGCACCTCGGGCAGCACGCCGCGCAGCACGAAGACGTTGAGCCCGACCGGCGGGGTGATGAGGCTGATCTCGGTGATCACCACCACGATGATGCCGAACCAGACGAGGTCGAAGCCGAGCTGCTGCACCAGCGGATAGAACAGCGGCACGGTGAGCAGGATCATCGACAGGCTCTCCAGCACGCAGCCGAGCACGACGTAGATGGCAAGGATGGCGACGATCACCAGCATCGGCGCCGAATGGAAGGATTCGGCGAAGCCCGTCAGCGCCGCGGGCAGGCCGGTCATGTTGACGAAGTTGGCGAAGATGAGCGCACCGATCAGGATGGTGAACATCATCGCCGTGGTGACCGTGCTCTCGACCAGCACCTCGCGCAGGAAGCCGAGGTCGAGCCCGCGGCGCACGGTCGCGAACAGCAACGCTCCGGCCGCGCCGATGCCGGCCGCCTCGGTCGGGGTGAAGACGCCGCCGTAGATGCCGCCCATCACGAGGAGGAACAGCGCGAGCACGCCCCACACCGCGCGCAGCGCCGCGAGACGCCCGCGCCAGGGCACGCGGCTGCCGGGCGGCCCGGCCGCGGGATCGAGGCTCACCGTGACCTTCACGGCACCGAGGTAGCACAGGATCGCCACCAGCCCCGGCAGGATGCCGGCCGCGAACAGCTTGCCGATGTTCTGCTGGGTGAGGATGCCGTAGATCACCAGGATGACCGAGGGCGGAATAAGGATGCCCAGCGTGCCGCCGGCGGCGATCGAGCCGGCCGCGAGCGAGTCCTTGTAGCCGAAGCGGCGCATCGGCGGCATCGCCACCTTGGCCATCGTGGCGGCGGTGGCGATCGAGGAGCCGCAGATCGAGGAGAAGCCGCCGCACGCGACCACGGTGGCCATCGCGAGCCCACCCTTGCGGTGGCCGAGAAAGGCGTAGGAGGCGTTGTAGAGTTCCTCCGACAGGCCGGCGCGGGTGACCAGGTTCCCCATCAGGATGAACAGCGGCACGATCGAGAGCGTGTAGTTCATCCCGGTCTCGAAGGCGACGCTGCCCACCATGGAGAGCGCCGCCTGCGCGTTGACCATCCACGCGAAGCCGAGGAAGCCGACGAGACCCATCGCGAAGGCGATCGGCAGGCGCAGGAAGGTCAGCACCAGCATCAGGGCGAAACCGGTCAGCGCCTCGGTCATCGCCTCATGCCTGCCGCGGCGTTTCCCGGACGAGGGCCAGCGCGAGCAGGACGACCGCAGTCACCGCCGCCTGCATGCTCATGTAATAGACGAGCGGGGGCACCGGGATGTGCAGCGTCGCCGTGGTGTCGCCGGAGGCCACCATCTGCCCGGCCTTGACCCACAGCCGCCACGCCAGCGCGCCCAGGCACGCCGCCGCGAGCAGGTGGATCGCGAAATCGCGTCCGGCACGCAGTGCGCGGGGCACCGCGGCATCGAACAGATCGACCGTCACCTGCTGCCCGCGCAGCGTGGCGAGCGGCAATCCGGTGAAGATCAGCGCGCCCATCGCCAGCTCGGTGATCTCGAAACCGCCCGGAATCGGTGCGCCGAAGAAATAGCGCCCGGCGACGTCCGCGCAGGTCAGCGCCATGATGAAGAACAGCGTCGCCGCAGCGACGATCCCGAGCAGCCGGTCGAAGCCGGCCGCCCGGTGCGCGGGAAGCCCCGCGCGCGGATCGTCGGGGGCGGCGGCCATCGCCTACCTTCCGGCCTTGCGGATCTCCGCGCGCAGCTCGCCCATCAGCGCGGCACCATCGACGCCCTTGGCTTTCGCCGCGTCGTACCAGCCGTGCTCGACCGCATCGGTCTTCGCCTTGATCTCCGCGAGCAGCCTCGGGGAAGCGGGCTGGACGGCGATGCCGGCCTGGCGGATCGCGGTGAGCCCCGCTGCGTCGGCTTCGTCCCAGGCCTCGCCTGCGCGCCGCGCCAGAGACTCGCCCGAGAGCTTCAGGACCGCCTGCTGGTCGGCCTTGGACAGGGCCGCGAACTTCGCCGGGTTCATCATGAAGACGAAGCTGGTGTTGTACAGCCCGCCCGGAACGACGGTGGCATGCTTGACGACGCCGGTGAGCTTGAAGTTCGCGACCGTCTCGTGCGGAAAGAACAGTCCGTCCGCGACTCCCGAATTGAGCAGTTCGTAGGCCTGGGTGGACGGCTTGAGCAGCGGCACCGCGCCGAGCGCTTTGGCGATGTCATTGACCACGCCGCCACCCACCCGCACCTTCATTCCGGCGAGATCGGCGAGCGCGTTGATCGGCCGCTTCGTGTTGTAGATATGCCCCGGTCCGTGGGTGAACACGGCCAGCGCGACCACACCCTTGTGCTCGTCGGCCTTGGCCAGATGTTTCTCGTAGACGCGCTGGTAGGCGACCGAGGTCGCTTCCGCGGAGTCGCCCAGGAAGGCGAACTCGGCGGCCTTGGTGAGCACAAAGCGTCCGGGCGTGTAGCCATGCACCGCGAACGAGACGTCGGCCAGGCCGTCGCGCACCGCGTCGAAGCTCTGCGGCGGACTGGCGACCGCCTTGGGCAGCAGCTTGAACTTCACCCGCCCCTGGGTCGCCTTCTCGACTTCCTGCGCCCACGGCAGCAGCATCTTCGCGGTGATGATGTGGGAGGGCGGCACCCACGAAGAGATCGTCAGTTCCGTCGTCTGTGCATGAGCCGGAATGGCAAGTCCCGCCGCGACCGCAATCGAACACCCCGTGATCCAGCATTTCGCTTTCATCTTCTTCCTCCTTGGTTGACTTCCATCCGGAGCCCATTCGGAGCAGCCCCGCTTTCCACACCGCCCGTCCCATTGTAGCGATCCCCACTGTTCGGTGTTCGCACGTTCGGTCGCTGCGGCCGGCATGCGGGTATCCTTTCTGCATCGTACTTTCATGCAGGCGGAGCGGCGATGGAACATGCAGTCATCCGGCGAGCCTTCGCCGGGCTGAGCGACGGACAGATCCACTACGCCGAATGCGGTGCCCCGCACGCCCCGGCCGTGCTGCTGCTGCACCAGACGCCGCGCAGTTGGGCCGAGTACCGCGCCGTCCTTCCGCTCGTCGGCGAGCGCTACCGCGCGATCGCGATGGACACGATCGGATTCGGCGATTCGGCCGCCCCGGCCCGGCCTGCCACGGTGGAGCGCTGGGCGGTGGTGGCGATCGAGCTGCTCGACGCGCTCGGCATCGCCCGCGCCCATGTCGTCGGACATCACACCGGCGGCGTGATCGCGGTCGAACTCGCGGCCGCCTACCCGGAGCGGGTGGGCAGGCTGGTGCTGTCCTCGACGCCCTTCATCGACGCGGCCTTCCGCAGCGCGCGCGCCGGAGCGCCCGGCATCGACGAGGTCGAGCGGCAGCCGGACGGTACCCATCTTGCGGCGCTCTGGCAGCGGCGGCAGGCGTTCTATCCGCCCGGCCGGCCCGACCTGCTGCACGCGTTCGTGCTCGATGCGCTGAAGGTCATCGAGCGCATCGAGGACGGCCATCGCGCGGTCGCCGCCTACCACATGGAGGAGCGCATCGGGCGCATCACACAGCCGGTGCTGGTGATCCGCGCGCTCGCCGATCCGTTCGCCTCGCCGCATGCGGCGGCACTGTGCGCTCATCTCGCGCAGGCGCGCCTCATCGACATCCCCGAGGGCATGGTGCCCCTGCCCGACCAGCTCCCCGCGACCTTCGCCCGCGCGGTTCTCGATTTTCTCGACGCGGATCATTGAACCCGGATCCCGCGCTCGCGTCTTTCGTCGCACGGGTGGAATCTTCCGCCGCACGCCAAGGCCGCATGGATGCATCTTCGTGCCCGCCCGGCGGGCAAATATCGTGTCTGACCCCATTTCTTCACCCGGTCGCGCCGAAATCGGGTTGCCGCCGTTCCAGGAAGGCCGCGATCCCCTCGCGTGCCGCCGCAGTGCAGGCGACGCGGCCGAACGCCTCGTAGCCGACCTCGAGCGCCGCCGCCAGCGTGGGCGCGGCAGCCGCAGCGCGCACCGCCTGCTCGATCACGCCGACCACGGTCGCGCTGAGCACCCTGCCGTCGGCGGCGCGCGCAGGCGCGGCGTCGAATTCCGGCACCGCGACCGGAGCGTCGGGGATCGGCTCCACCCGGCCCGCCAGCGCATGCGCCCGCGCGAGGGCCTGCGCGAAGAGCGCGTCGAGGTCCTCGGCCAGTGCGTCCACGATGCCGAGTTCATGCGCGCGCTCCGCGCCGAGGCGCTCGGCGCGCACCAGCATGCCGTGGAAGACCGCGGCGGCGCCGGGCCAGCGCCGGTACGGCACGACCATCGCGCCGATCGCCGGCAGGATCCCGAGCGTGACCTCGGGGAGCTGCATCCACGCGCCCTTCACCGCCACCAGCGCGTGGCAGCGCATCGCGAGTTCGAACCCGCCGCCCAGCGCCATGCCGTTCAGCGCCGCGACCACCGGCTTGCGCATCGCGTCCAGATGCACGAGCAGCCGCGAGCAGGCGCGCGCGTACTGCACGGACGCTCCCGCATCGCCGAGCATCGAGGGAAAGCGGCCGATGTCCGCACCTGCGCAGAAGGCCTTCGTCCCATAGCCGGTGAGGACGAAACCGGCGATGCCTGCGTCATGCTCGCCGGCGCGGATGGCGTCCAGGATCTCGCCGGTCATCTCGTCATGCAGCGCATTGAGCGCCTCGGGCCGGCGCAGCGTGATCACGCGCACGTCGCCCAGGTCGTCGACCAGCACGTGACGCCAGCGCGGCGGGTAGGCGGCGAGCGGGCGCTTCGCCACCGGCATGCCGGGACGCTCGCGCGAAAGGCGCTCGAGCAGCCGCGAGGTCTCGGCGTCCCCGAGCGCGTCCATCAGCTCCAGCGGCCCGCGTTTGAAGCCGAGCGCGGCACGGCAGCCGAGATCGAGATCGGCGGCCTCTCCGATGCCGCGGTCGAGGATGTCCACCGTCTGCGACAACAGCACGCCGAGCAGGCGGTCGCGGATGCGCGCGCGCGTCGCCTCGGCCACGGCGACCGGGCGGCCCGGCGCGCAGGTCGCCCAGCACTCGACCGAGCGGAAGATCGGCGCCGGCAGGTAGTGGTCGCCTTCCTCTCCGGCCTGGAGCGTGTTGGTCTCGACGATGATCGGGTTGCCGTGCGCGAGGTTGAGCACAAAGAACGGCCCCGCATGCACGAACTCGCCGGCCACGCTGTCGATCTCGGCGGCGGTCGCGCATTCGAGCAGCATCGCGGCCTCGTTGCACCAGTTGTCGAACACGCGGTCGAGCATGAAACAGGGCGCGTCCGCGGTCGCCAGCGGAACCTTGCCGGTGGCGGCGAAGAACCGCCGCAGCCAGGCGACGAGCGCCGGATCGGCCCGCGCCCAGTCGATCACCTCGACCACCGGGTTGCACCAGTTGTCGAACACGCGGTCGAGCATGAAACAGGGCACGTCCGCGGTCGCCAGCGGAACCTTGCCGGTGGCGGCGAAGAACCGCCGCAGCCAGGCGACGAGCGCCGGATCGGCCCGCGCCCAGTCGATCACCTCGACCACCGGGTTGCGCCAGGCCGGAGCGAAGAAGTGCGTCACCGTCGCGCGCCCCGGATGCTTCAGTCCGGCGAAGATGCGCGCGGCGGGCAGCGAGCTGGTGTTGGAGGTGATCATCGCGTCTTCGGCCACGCGCGCCTCGACATCCGCGAAGATGCGGCGCTTGAGCGCTAGATCCTCGGTGGCGGCCTCGAGCACCCAGTCGCAGCCGCCCACGGCATCGTAATCGGTGGCCCCGTCCAGATCGCGCAGCAAGGCTTCGGCTTCCGGCGCGGCGAGCTTGCCCCGCGCCACCGCCTTGTCCGCGTATTCGCGCAGCCGGGCAGCCGCGGCGTCGATCGCCTCCTGCCGGATATCGACCAGGGTAAGCCGCAGCCCCGGCACCGCGCTCTTCAGGTAGTACGCGATGTCGGGTCCGATCGTGCCCGCCCCGATGACCGCGACATGCCGCGGCAGCGACCGCGACGCGGGTTCGAGCAACGGATTGGCAAGACGTACGGCAGTCATTTCACCCTCTCCTGTCCCCTGGTTTCGGGTTTCGGGTTCTTCTGTGCCCTGTCCCCTGTCCCCTGATCCCTGTCCCCTGCCAACCCGAGATACGACTCGGCCACCCGCGGGTTGCCGGCGAGTTCCGCCGCGCTCCCCGAAAGCACGACTTCGCCGGTTTCGAGCACGTAGCCGCGGTCGGCGATTCCCAGTGCGGCGCGGGCGTTCTGCTCGACCAGCAGGATCGAGACGCCGGTCTCGCGCAGCTCCGCGATGATGCGCAGGATGTCGCGCACGATGCGCGGGGCGAGTCCGAGACTGGGTTCGTCGAGCATCAGCAGCCTCGGCTTCGCCATCAGCGCGCGCCCGAGCGCGAGCATCTGGCGCTCGCCGCCGGAGAGCGTCGCCGCGAGCTGGGCCCTGCGCTCCTTCAGTCGCGGGAAGCGCGCATAGACCTCGCCCAGCTCGTTCGCGGCGCCGCGCTCGCCGCGGCGCACGCGCTGGAAGGCGCCCAGGCGCAGGTTGTCCTCGACCGTGAGTTCGCCGAACAGCTCGCGACGCTCGGGCACCAGGCACAGCCCGGCCGCCACGCGCGACTCCACCGGGAGCGCGCCGATGTCGGCGCCGTCATAGCGTATCGTTCCGCTGCTCGCCAGCAGGCCCATGACCGCGCCCAGCAGTGTCGTCTTGCCGGCGCCGTTGGGGCCGATGACGGTGACGATGGTGCCCCGCTCCACGCGCAGGCTCACCCCGTGCAGGGCGTGCACCTTGCCGTAGCGCACCCGCAGATCGTCGACTTCCAGCAGACGGCTCATGATCCGGTTTCAGGTTTCAGGTTTTTCTGTCCCCTGTCCCCTGCCTCCCCTCCGAGATAGGCCTCGATGACGGCGGGATCGCGCCGGACCTCGTCCGGCAGGCCCTCGGCCATCTTCTCGCCGAAGTCCATCACCACCAGGCGATCGGCCAGTCCCATCACGAATTCCATGTCGTGCTCGACGAGCAGGATGCCGAGGCCCTCGGCGCGCAGCCGGTCGAGCAGCGCCGCGAGCGCGCGTTTCTCGCCATAGCGCAACCCGGCCGCGGGCTCGTCGAGCAGAAGCACCTGCGGGTCGCCGGCGAGAGCGCGCGCGATCTCGACCGCCCGCTGGCTCCCGAGCGGAAGGCTGCCCGCGGGCTCGAACAGATGCTCTCCGAGGCCCACGCGATCGAGCGCTCGCGCCGCCTCGGAGAGCAGCGTGCGCTCCTCGTCGCGCTCCGCGCGCAGCATCGCGGCGAGCGCGCCCCTGCCCCCGCGCAGGTGGGCCCCGATCGCGACGTTGTCGAGCACCGACATGCGCGACACCAGATGCACCTGCTGGAACGTGCGGCGCAGCCCGCGGCGGGCGATCTCGCGCGAGGGCAGCCGGTCGATGCGGCTGCCTTTGAGCCGCACCTCGCCTTCGTCGGCCGCGAGCGCGCCGCCGACCAGGTTGAACACGGTGGTCTTGCCGGCGCCGTTCGGCCCGATCAGGCCGAGGATCTCGCCGGCGTTCATCGCGAACGAGAGGTCCCTGACGGCGACGAGCCCGCCGAAACGCTTGCCCAGGCCGTGCACCTCGAGCAGCACCGTGCCGGCCGGCGGGGGGGCTTCGCGCGCCGGCGCCGCGACCTGCGCCGGGCGTTGCCTCGCGCCTTCCGGCAGCAGCCGCGCCAGCACCGGTGCGAGCCCGTCTCGCGCACGGTGCAACAGCAGCAGCATCAGCACGCCGAACACCACCGTCTCGTAGTTGCCACTGCGCTGGGAGAAGGCGGGGAGCCAGTCCTTCAGCCATTCCTTCAGGATCGTCATGATCGACGCGCCGACGAGCGCCCCCCAGACCTCGGCTGCACCGCCGATCACCGCCATGAACAGGTAGTCGATGCCGGCGTTGATGCCGAACGCATGAGGGCTGACGAAGCGCAGGAAGTGCGCGTGCAACCAGCCCGCGAGCCCCGCGAGCAGTGCGGCATGGACGAACACGAGGAGCTTGAGCGAAGCGGTATCGACACCGCAGCTCTCGGCCATCACGGCCCGGAAGCGCAGCGCCCGGATGGCACGCCCGAGCCGCGACGCGAGCAGGTTGCGCTCCGCCACCAGCGCCGCGGCGGTGAACGTCCAGATCAGATAGTAGGACTCGCGCCCGCTGTCGATGGCCCAGCCCCCGAGCGAGACCGGCGGCACATTGTCGATCCCGCTGTACTGGCCGAGCAGCGGCAGGTTGCCGAACAGGTAGTAGATCGCCACGCCCCAGGCGATGGTGGCGATGGCGAGGTAGTGGCCGGAAAGCCGCAGGGTCACCGCGCCCAGCAGCAGCGCACTCGCCGCAGTCGCCGCCAGGCTCGCCACCAGGCCCGCCCACGGCGAGAGGCCGGCGAGTGTCGTCAATCCCGCGGTCGCGTACGCGGCGATGCCGACGAACGCCTGCTGCCCGAACGAGACGATGCCCGCCACCCCGGTCATCACCACCAGGCCGAGGGTGACCAGGGTGGCGAGCCCAATGTAGTTGAGCAGCGTGACGTAGAACTCGGGCAGCGCGAGCGGCGCGGCCGCGGTCGCGAGCAGGAGAGCCGCAGCCAAGACTGCCTGCGCCCTCATTCTTCCTCATCCTCGACGGCGGGGTGGCGCGAGGCGAGCGAGCGCCACAGCAGCACCGGGATGATCAAGGTGAAGACGATGGTCTCCTTCAGCGCGCTCGCCCAGAACGACGAGAACGACTCGATCAGGCCGACGCCGAGCGCGCCGAGCGCGGCCAGCGGGTAGCTCGCCATGCCGCCGAGAATCGCACCGACGAATCCCTTCAGGCTGATCATCAGGCCGCTGTCGTAGTAGATGGTCGCGATCGGCGAGATCAGCACGCCCGAAGCCGCGCCGATCGCCGCCGCGAGCACGAAGGCGATGCTGCCGGTGAGCCCGGCGGGAATTCCGGCGAGCCGGGCGCCGACGCGGTTGATCGCCGTCGCGCGCAGCGCCTTGCCGACCAGCGTGTGCTCGAAGAACAGCCACAGCGCGATCATGCAGACCAGGCTCGCGCCGGCCACCCACACGCTCTGTGCTCCGATCTTCAGCACGCCGACGTCGAAGCGCGCCTCCGAGATCGGGTTCGTCCTCAGTCCCTCGCCGCCGAAGATCACGAGGCCGAGGCCGGACAGGACGTAATGCGCGGCCATCGAGACGATGAACAGCACCAGCACCGACGCATCGGCGAGCGGCCGGTAGGCGATGCGGTACAGCAGCGGCCCGAGCGGAACGACGAGTGCAGCCACGATCGCCATCTGCGCCCACAGGCCGAGGGCGTGCGCCGCCCCCCAGCGCGCCAGCGCAGCGATCGCCAGCGGCCCGGCGACGTACACGGCGAGGATGCGCGCAAGCCGGGCGGGCTCACGGCGCGCGAGCGCGCTCGCGCCCTCCAGCACCGCGACGATCGCTCCGCCCGCGATGAGCACCCAGACCGTGCCCGGGGTCTGCCCGGTCTGGAGCATGCCGAGCGAGAGCGCGGCGTAGGAGACGAATTCGCCCTGCGGCACGAAGATGATGCGGGTGACGGCGAACACCAGCAGCAGGGCGAGCGCGAGCAGCGCGTAGATCGCTCCCGTGGTGATGCCGTCCTGCACGAGCCACAGAACGATGTCGGCGCTCATCGGTTCCTGCCGCGGCTGCCGGGGGTTCGACTTGCCGGATCAGCCGCGGGAGTCCGCCCCGTCTACTTCAGCAGCCGCCATTCGCCATTGACCACCTGGACGAGCACGCGCGCGCGTTCGTCCAGGCCGTTGTGGTTCGCCGGGCTCATGTTGTAGACGCCGTGCGTTCCGATCACGTCCTTCACGTTCTCGAGGGCATCGCGCAGTGCCGCACGGAACGCGGGCGTTCCCGGCTTCGCCTTCTTCAGCGCCACCTTCGCGGCCGCGTCCAGCAGGGCCACGCCGTCCCAGCTGTAGCCGGCGAAGGCGTTGCGGCTGCCGGCGCCGAAGGCCGCCTCGTAGCGCTTCACGAAGTCGAGCGACACCGCCCTGGTCGGGAAGCTCTCCGGCAGTTCCTCGGCGACGATCAGCGCGCCGGTCGGGGCGATCGCACCCTCGGCGCTCTTCTTGCCGGTCTGGATGAAGGGGCGATTGACGGTGCCGTGATTGTGGTAGATCGGTCCCTTGTAGCCGCGCTCGCGCAGGGCGATCTGCGGCGTGGCGGCCGGCGAGCCGGAGCCGCCGACGACCACCGCGTCGGGCGCGGCCGCGGTGATCTTCAGCACCTGGCCGGTCACGCTGGGGTCGGCGCGCCCGAAGCGCTCGTTGGTGACCAGCTTGTAGCCGTTGCTCGCCGAGAGCGCATTCACGGCGTTGTAGACGAGATCGCCCCAGGTATCGGAGAAGCCGATGAAGCCGACCGTCTTGACGCCACGCGCCTTCATGTGCTGCGCCACCGCGCTCATCATCAGTTGGGTGGGCTGCGGCACGACGAAGGTCCAGCGGTTGCGCTCGGGCGCGAGCGGCGGCACCGGGGTGAGCGAGACCATCGGCGTGGCCGACTCGGCCGCGACCTGCGTCATCGCCACCGCCGAGGGCACGCCGTTGGAACCCATGATGGCGTCGACCTTGTCCTCGGTGACGAACTTGCGCGCGTTCTTCGCGGCGTTGTCGGGCTTCGACTCGTCGTCCAGGATGATGTAGCGCACCGGCTCGCCGCCGAGCGTCTTCGGCACGAGCTGGAAGGCGTTCTTGTACGGGATGCCGAGCGAGGACCCCGGCCCGGTGGTACCGAGCGTGACCCCGATCGTGATCTCGGCGTGAGCGGCCGCGGCTGCGACCGCGCAGGTGACTGCCAGTGCTGCCAGGCGTGCGTGCGTTCTCATGATTTCCCCTCCTTGTGGCTGTTGAAGACCTCGATCATCCTCCCGGCGGCGCTCTCACGCCACCACCCCGGCGCCATAAAGCGCCCCGACCTCGTCCGCGCCGAGGCCGGCCTCGGCCAGCACCCGCCGCGTGTCTTGCCCGTATCTCGGTGAAAAACCGAGTTCGCACTTCGCGCCTTCCACGTCGACTGCCATCGGCTGCATGTGCACGACGCGCCCGTCGGGCAGGGTGGTGCGCGTGAGCTTGTCGCGCAACGCCTCCAGCACACGCACCTGGCGGATGTCGCGGATGCGAGTGGAGGCGATGGTGGCGCGGCGAAGCTCCGCGAGGATCTCGTCCGCGGTGAAGGCGGCCGTCACCGCGCCGATGTCGGCATGGATCGCCTCGCGCTCGGCGTTGCGGCCTTCGTTGGTCGTGCGCACCTCATTGGCGATGCCCGCGAACTTCGGGATCGCGGTCAGGCGCTGCCACTGCACGTCGCTGCCGATGGCGAGAAAGACGTAGCCATCGGCCGTGGGATAGACGTTGGTCGGGACGAACTTGCGGTGCTCGTTGCCGGCACGGGTGATCTCCTCGTCCCGGCAGCCCAGGTCGACCAGCGGCAGCACGGTGATCAGCCAGGACGCCGCCGCCTGCAGCATCGAGACGTGGATCTCCGCGCCGGTGCCGGTCTCCTGGCGCTCGAGCAGCGCGTGCATCACGGCGGCATAGAGCTCGTCGCCGGCCTTGAGGTCGATCACCGGAATTCCGGTGAGCATGGGGCGGCCGCCGCGCTCGCCGGTGACTTCCATGTAGCCGGCCATCGCCTGGATCACCGGATCATAGCCCGGCACCTCGGGCCAGTCCGGGCCCATCGCCGAGATGCCGCCCCAGATGAGTTCGGGACACGCCGCGCGCAGCCTCCCGGGTTCGATCCCCAGGGAGCGGTAGCGCGAGGGCACGGTGTTGCAGCAGAACACGTCGACGCCGAGTTCGCGGATCAGGCGCACGAGAAGCCGCTGCCCGCGTTCGTCCTTGAGGTTGAGCGCGATCGCCTCCTTGCCGACATTGGGCGCGATGAAGTAGGAGCGCCGGTCCTCGTCGGCCACCCGCGCGCCGATGTAGCGGTTGGGATCTCCCGGAAGCCCGCCGCCGGAAGGCGTGGCCTCGATGCGGATCACGCGCCAGCCCAGTTGCGCGAAGCGCAGCGTCGCGTAGGGCAGCGACAGCGCCTGCTCCATCGACAGAACCGTTCGTGTCTTCATGGCAAGCCGGGTTTCGGTTTCGAGTTTTTCTGGCACCTGTCCCCTGTCCTCCCCGTCAACGCTCCTCCCTCAGCGCCCGGTACACCTTCTCGGGCGTGAAGGGCAGCGCGAGGATGCGCACGCCGGTCGCGTTCTCGATCGCGTTCGCGGTCGCCGCCGCGATGCAGATCGCCGGCGCCTCGCCCACGCCCTTGGCGCCCTGCGGCCCTTCGCCGTCCAGGGTCTCGACGAAACGGACTGCGATCTCCGGGATCTCGGGCGCGGTCACCAGCTTGTAGTCGCGGAAGGCGGGATTGCGGATCCGCCCCTGCTCGACGATCAGCTCCTCGGTGAGTGCATAGCCCTGGCCCATGACGATGCCGCCCTCGATCTGGCCCTCGATCCCGAGGCGGTTGAGCACACGCCCGACGTCGTGTGCGCCGCTCACCTTCAGCAGGCGCACAGCGCCGGTCTCGGTATCGACCTCGACCTCGACCACCTGGCTCGCCCACGCATAGGCGGCCGAGACGTCGCCCTTGAACTGGCGGTCCTGGTGGTGCGAGGGCGGCTCGTAATAATGGGTCGTCATCACCAGCTCGGCCTTGTCGCTGAAGTGCAGCGAACGGATGAGCTTGGCGAGCGACAGCAGCGGATTGCCGCTGCGCTCTTCGACGATCTGGCCCGCGCGAAGATCGAGTGCCTGCGCCGGCAGGCCGGTCTGCTTCGCGGCGGCATCGAGGATCTTGGCGCGCGCCTTGCGGGCGGCGCCGATCGCCGAATTGCCGCCGATGAAGGTGGTGCGGCTCGCATGCACCCCCACGTCCCAGGGCGTGATCTCGGTGTCGTTGTTCACCACCCGTACGGCCGACAGCGGCAGGCCGAGCTCCTCGCACACGAGCTGGGCGAGCACGGTCTCGGAACCCTGGCCGATCTCGGAGGCTCCGGTGATCAGCGTCACCGCGCCGAAGTCGTCCATCTTCAGGATGGTGCCGCAGCCGTCCGACGGATAGATCTTGGCGCCCCCGCCCACGTGCAGCATCGAGGCCAGCCCCACGCCGCGCTTGAAGCGCCCCGGCTCCGCCTGCAGCGCGGCATAGGCGCGGCGCTTCGCCTGATAATCGCCGAGCTCCGCCGCGCTCTTCAGGCACTCCTTGAGGCCGCAGGTCTTGAACTGCATTCCCTGCGGCGTGACCTCGCCTGGGTCCTGCGCGTTCTTGAGCCGGAATTCCAGCGGATCGATGCCGAGCGCATCCGCCATCCGGTCCATGTGGCTCTCCACGGCGAAGGTCGCCTGCAGGTTGCCGTAGCCGCGGAAGGACCCCGCATACGGATTGTTCGTGTAGACCGCCTTCGTGTGGTAGCTGCAGTGGGGCACCCGGTAGAGCGAGGAGACGGTCTGCATCATCACGAACGGCGTGGTCGCTCCCCACGAGGTGTACGCGCCGTTGTCGTGGATCGTCTCCACCGCCCGGAAGGTGAGCGTGCCGTCGCGCCGGCAGCCGCTCCTGAGCTTGAGGATCACCGGCTGGCGCGTCGGCGAGGCGAGGAACTCCTCCTCGCGCGAGAACACCAGCTTCACCGGCCGCCCGGTCGCCCTGGCGAGGAAGACGCAGATCGGTTCGAACGGATAGATGTCGAGCTTGGAGCCGAAGCCGCCGCCGATGGGCGGCTGGATGATGCGGATGCGCGCCGGGTCCATGCCCAGGATCTCGGCGAACTCGCGCTTGTGCAGGAACGGAACCTGGGTATTGGAATACATCGTAAGGTTTCCGGAGGAGTCGAACTCCGCGATGATTCCTGACACGCCCATGCAGCAGTGGGTGACGTAGTGCAGCCGGAAGGTGTCCTCCACCACGAGGTCGGAGTCGGCCTCGCCGCGCGCGACGTCGCCCTGCTCGTAGTCGAACGTCATCGCGAGGTTGTCCGGCCGGCCGCTGTAGGCGACCGGCGCGCCCGGTTTCAGGTGCTCGGTGCCGCCGTCCGCGCCGTGCGGCTCGGGGTGGATGAGCGGTGCGTCCGGCGCGAGCGCATCGAGGGGATCGGTGAGCACGGGCAGATCCTCGTACTCGACTTCGATCAGCCGCAGGGCGGCCTGCGCGATCTCCTCGCTCTGCGCGGCGACGGCGGCGATCTCGTCGCGCGGACTGCGCACGCGGTCGGTCTTGAGCGGCAGGTGGTCCCTGGCGACGCCGATGGGCCGCTGCCAGGGCACGTCGGCAGCGGTGATCACCGCATGCACGCCGGGAAGCGCTTTGGCCTTCGAAGTGTCGATGCGCAGGATCTTCGCATGCACGCGCCCCGAGCGCAGGATCTTCCCGTAGAGCTGTCCGGGCAGATCGAGATCGTGGATGTAGCGGGTCTTGCCGCTCGCCTTTTCGGGGGCGTCGAGCTTGGCGATCCGCTTTCCGATCAGCGTTTCCCTGGCAATGATCTGCATCGCGCTCACTCCTGCGCTCCGGCCGCCCGCTCGATGGCCTCGACGATCTTGAAATAGCCGGTGCAACGGCACAGGTTGCCCTCGATGCCGCGCCGGATCTGCTCGCGCGTGGGATGGGGATGGGCGGTCAGCAGGTTGTGCGCCTGCACCACCATCCCCGGCGTGCAGAACCCGCACTGCACCGCGCCGGCCTCGACGAAGGCCTGTTCGATGCGCGCCCCGAGCGGATCCGCGGCCAGGCCCTCGATCGTGACGAGACTGCGGCCCTCGCAGTCGAGCGCGAACATCAGGCAGGAATTCACCGACCGGCCATCGACCAGGATCGTGCATGCGCCGCACTCGCCCTCGCCGCAGCCGAGCTTGGTTCCGGTCAGCCCGAGGACTTCGCGGATCAGCGCGAGCGCGCTCAGCTCGGGGCTGACCGATGCGCGCGTTGGCACGCCGTTCAGCGTGAATGCGATCTCACGTTTCGGCGACATCGGAAAGCATCCTTCTCAGCATGTTGTGGATCAGCTCCTTGCGGTACCAGGCGGAGGCGCGCACGTCCGAGATCGGATGAACCTCGTCGCGCGCGGCGCAGGCCGCCGCCTCCATCGTCTCCGGGTTCAGGACACGCCCTTCCAATGTCGCCTCGGCGGCCCGCGCGCGCACCACGGTGGGCGCCACCGCGCCGAGGGCGATGCGCACCTCGTGCAGGGCATTGCCGGCCTTGCGCGCGAGAAGGCCGATCGAGACCGCGGAGATGTCGAGCGCGGGACGGGTTCCGGACTTGAAGAAGCGCCAGATGGCGTCCGGCGCGGCTGCCGGCACCCGCACCGTGGCGAGCAGTTCGTCGGGCCTGCGGCGCGTGCGTCCCGGTCCGACGAGGAATTCCTCGAGCGGCAGCACGCGCCGCACGAGCGTTCCGTCGGGTTTCGACGCGAGCTCGACGCGCGCCCCCGCCGCGAGCAGCGGCACCAGCGTGTCGCCGGCCGGCGAGGCGTTGCACAGGTTGCCGCCGATGGTCGCCGCGTTGCGGATCTGCGGGCTGGCGAAATGGTCCGCGGCCTCGGCGAGGATGGGACAGCGCTCGCGCACCGCCTCGTCGCCGAGCAGTTCTGCGATGGTGACGAGCGTACCGATGCGCAGCTCGCCGTCCTCCACCGCGATGCCCGAGAGCTCCGCAATGCGGCGGAGGTTGATCAGCATGGGCGCGAAGCGCACCTTGCCCGCATGGCTCGCCGGCATCAGGTCGGTGCCGCCGGCGAGCAGCGTCGCCTCGCCCGCCGCGAGCGCCTCGGCCGCCTCGTCCAGCGATGCCGGTGCCAGAACCCGCTCGATCTCGGCCACTGCGCTCACGCCCCCCGTTCAGAACCGGATCGGTTCATGGTAACGCCCGAACACGCCGACCAGCTCGCTCGCGATCTCGCCCACGCTGCAATAGCCCTGCACCGCTTCCAGGATCGCCGGCATCAGGTTCGCACCGGAGCGCGCGTCGGCGCGCACCCGCTCGAGGGCCTCGCGCGCGCGCCTGGCATCGCGCTGCGCGCGGATGCCGTTCAGCCGCTCGACCTGCCGCTGCGCGTCCTCTTCGTGGTAGGGGTGCATCTCGACCTTGCGCTCTTCCTCACCCTCGATCCGATAGCAATTCACGCCGACCTTGCGGAATTTTCCAGACTCGATGTCGCGCTGGCGCCGGTAGGCCTGCGCGGAGACTTTTGCCTGGATGATGCCCTCGGAGATCAGGCGCACGATGCCCCCCTGGGCATCGACCTCGGCCATGATCTCCTCCATCGCCTGCCGCATCCGGTTGGTGAGGGTCTCGACATACCACGAGCCGCCCAGCGGATCGACCGTGTCGGTGAGCCCCATCTCCTCGATCATGAGCTGCATCGTGCGCAGCGAGATGCGCTGCGCATACTCGCTCGGGATCGTGTAGGCCTCGTCGTAGCAGCACAGCGCCATGGTCTGCGCACCGGAGAGCGCCGCGATCAGGGCGTAATAGGCACCGCGCACGATGTTGACCTCCGGCTGCTCGAAGGTGAGCCCGCCGCCCCCGCCTCCGGCGATCATGCGCAGCCACATCGAGCCCGGCTTCTGTGCCCCGTACTGCTCCTTCATGATCTTCGCCCACAGGCCGCGCCCGGCGCGGAACTTCGCCACCTGCTCGAAGATGTTGCCGAAGATGTTGAAGTTGTAGGACAGCCGCCCGGCGAATTCATCGATGGGCAGGCCGCGCCGCAGCACCTCGTCGGCGTAGGCCTTCGCGATGCAGAAGGCATAGGCCATCTCCTGTGCCGGAGTGGCGCCGGACTCCCGGATGTGGTAGCCGCACACCGACACCGGGCTGTACTTGGGCGCATGCCGCGCGCAGTACTCGATGGTGTCGCCCACCAGGCGGATCGAGGGCTCGACCGGGAAGATCCAGGTTCCGCGGCCGATGAACTCCTTGAGGATGTCGTTCTGGGCTGTGCCGCGCAGCCGCGCGATGTCGTAGCCGCGCTTTTCGGCCATGGCCAGATACATGGCGATCAGGATCGCGGCCGAGCCGTTGATGGTGAGCGACACCGTGATGCGATCGAGGTCGATGCCCTCGAAGGCGATCTCGAAGTCGCGCAGCGTATCCACCGCCATGCCCACGCGCCCGACCTCGCCCTCTGCGAGCGGATCGCCGGAATCCAGCCCGCACTGGGTGGGCAGGTCGAAGGCGACGTTCAGTCCGGTCTGGCCGTTGGCGATCAGATACCTGAAGCGCTCGTTGGTCTGCTCCGCGTTGCCGAAGCCGGTGTACTGCCGCATGGTCCAGGGCTGCTTGCGGTACATCAGCGGATGGATGCCGCGCGTGAACGGATATTCGCCCGGCCGGCCGACGAAGCCGAAGCCGCCGCTCGCCTCGACCTCGTCCGCGCCGTAGAGCGGCGCGATCTCGATGCCGGATTCGTTGATGACGGTCTTTGGCTCCGTCTTGTCGTCGCGGCTCATCCGCGTTTCTCCCGGATGAAGGCGACGATGTCGTCGAGCCGCGTGCCGGTCGGGAAGATCCCCTCGAAGCCCAGCGCGCGCAGCGCGTCGTGATCCTGCGCCGGCAGGTTGCCGCCGATCACCCACAGCTTGTCGCCCAGCCCGTTCGCCTCCAGCAGCGGCTTCAGCCGCCGGCAGAACGGCAGGTGCGAGCCTGCCATGCTCGAGAGCGCGATCACGTCGACGTCCTCCTCCAGCGCGATGCGCGCGACCGCCTCGGGGCTCTGGCGCAATCCGGTGTAGATCACCTCCATGCCGGCATCCATGAGCGCGCGCACGACCACCTTCGCGCCCTGGTCGTGGCCGTCGAGCCCCGGCTTCGCCACCACCACGCGCAGCGGCCGCGATCGAACGTTCATGCCGCCGCCTCCGGCCGCGCGTCGGTGATCCGCACTCCTGCCGGTCGGCGGCCGAGCGCATTCGCGGGCGCTACGCCCCAGTTCGCTTCGCTCACGGGTCCCCCTCCGCTGCTCATGCCGCCGCCTCCTCGCGCTCGTCGATGTCCGACGTTTCGCGGGGTCGGCGACCGACGGCGTTCGCGGACGCTACGCCCCCGTTCGCTGCGCTCACGGGGCCCCCTCCGCTGCTCATGCCGTCGCCTCCTTGCGTGCCGAAATGCTCGACCCCCCGTGGCGTCGGCGGCCGAGCGCATTCGCGGGCGCTACGCCCCCGTTCGCTTCGCTCACGGGTCCCCCTCCGCTGCTCATGCCGCCGCCTCCTTGCGTGCCGAAATGCTCGACCCCCCGTGGCGTCGGCGGCCGAGCGCATTCGCGGGCGCTACGCCCCCGTTCGCTTCGCTCACGGGTCCCCCTCCGCTGCTC
>Ga0210044_10003593_pt1 | contig 22053 bp, 22 predicted proteins | sample CryGey13umfilter_2_FD_183959 | JGI IMG/M metagenome (GOLD analysis project Ga0210044, IMG submission 183959) | Groundwater microbial communities from aquifer in Utah, USA - Crystal Geyser 4/9/14 3 um filter (SPAdes) (version 2) | ecosystem: Environmental > Aquatic > Deep subsurface >... | reverse complement strand
ACGACGGCCAGACCATGCGGGTCTACCGAGGCGGCACCGAGGTCGCAAAGACAGCAGCCCCCGGCGACAGCAATTGCGGCCAAGTAGCCATCGGCTGGAACTCCGTGACGAATGGTGACTTCCTCCGCGGGTTGATCGACGAAGTACGGGTGTCGGCGAAGGTGCTGAAGCCGGAGGAGTTCGGGCCGCACGGGCCGTGAGCGAGCAGGCATCCGCGGTCGGATGGCGAAGAAGGGCGCGACGATGGAAACGCCTCCCACTGTGTATGTCATTGGCGGGCCTAACGGCGCCGGGAAGACGACGTTGGCGAACAGGCTTCTGCCTGAGTTCGTCTCCGTGAAGCAGTTCGTCAATGCCGACTTGATCGCTCGCGGTCTGTCACCGTTTGACCCGGAGTCAGTGGTCTTGGAGGCGGGCCGCCTGCTGGTTCAGCGCATTGAGGCGCTTGCTCAGCACCGCGAGGACTTTGCGGTCGAGAGCACTCTCGCAGCCAGGTCTCTGGCGCGGCGGCTTGGGCGACTGAAGGCAACCGGGTACCGCGTCCACCTCGCCTACCTCTGGCTGCCCAGTCCCGAGATGGCGGTTGAGCGCGTTGCGTACCGCATTCGGCACGGCGGGCACAGCGTTCCGCATGAGACAATTCGCCGGAGGTATGCGGGCGGCTTGCGCAACCTCTTCGCCCTCTATCTCCCGCTTGCAGACGAGTGGGTGATGTACGACAACTCCCTCACCGACGCCGAGGCCATCGCGTCTTCCACGACAGGACGTGTCGAGGTCCACAGTCCTTCTGTTTTCGAGACCATACGGAGGTTGGCGGAGTCATGACACAGGCATCCTTTGCGTCCCGGCCTACGAGCAGCTTCGCTGCGAAGGTCGGTGATGCACTGAAGAAGGCAGCAGCCGACGCACGTGAGGAACACGGTCGCTGCGGCTTGCCGCTCGTAGTCTGGCGTCAGGGGAAGGTGGCGCTCGTCGCACCCGAGTTGGCGCCCATGGTCCGAGACGAGCGCGGGAAGTACGTGACGGATCGCCCAGACGACGGGAAGTGAGCCGTGGGTCTCAGCCGGGCGTGCGTTCTTGAGTGTATGGCGGCCTTCGGCTATTGGGCGTTCTTCACCGGAGGTCCGCAGAGGCTCGGACAGGCTAACACAATCAGAGGAGCTGACGCGATTGAACCCCACAGGCACCACTTTCGAGACGCCAGAACCGGACCTGAGTGAACTGATGAGTGATATCGGCAAGGGGTTGGTCCAATTGCCGGACTTCCAGCGCGACTGGATCTGGAACGACGAGCATATCCGGTCGCTCATCGCCAGCGTATCGCTTTCATACCCCATCGGCGCGATCATGCTCCTGGAAACGGGCGGCGACAGTGCCCGTTTCCTGCCTCGTTTGGTGGCGGGAGTCGAGGTGACTCCCCAACCGACGCCCGAGAAGCTCATCCTGGACGGGCAGCAACGCCTCACCTCGCTGTTCTTCGCGCTCTACAGCGGGAAGCCGGTGCCAACTCGAAACGAGAAGGGCCAGGCCGTCGAGCGGCTGTACTACGTGAGAATGGCCGACTGCCTGGATCCCGAAGCCGACCGCGAGGACGCTGTGATCAGCGTCCCGGCCGACAAGACCGTCACCAGCGACTTTGGGCGTACGGTTGAGTTGGACGTTAGCACTCGCGAGAAGGAGTACGAGCAAGGTCTGTTCCCGCTGGCCATCGCCCTGGACCAGGCACAGCTCATGGAGTGGAAGATGGGGTTCTTGACTCACTTCCAGTACGCCCCGGAGAAGTCCCAGTTCCTGATGCGATTCGAGTCGGAGACACTGCAGCGCTTCCTGCAGTACCGGGTGCCAGTCATCGAGCTACTGAAGCAGACCCCCAAAGAGGCCGTCTGCCAGGTGTTCGAGAAGGTCAACACCGGCGGCGTAACGCTTTCGGTGTTTGAACTGGTGACCGCTACATACGCAGCCGAGAATTACCGTCTGCGGCAAGACTGGGACGAGCGGGGAGAGCGACTGTCGCAGTTCGCGGTGTTGGCAGACCTCGAGGCCACTGGATTCCTCACTTCTGTGACGCTGCTCGCCCGGTATGAGAGCAATAGGACGCATGGAACGCCAGTGAGCTGCAAGAAGCGCGATGTGCTTCGTCTCACCTTGGACGACTACCGGGGGTATGCGGACCGGATCGAGCAAGGACTCAGGGATAGCGCCGTGTTCCTCGCCCACCGAAAGGTATTCGACTCCCGGATCCTGCCCTACCAGACGCAGCTCGTCCCGCTCGCCGCGATCTGCGCAGCCCTCGGAGACGACTTCCACAAAGACCCGATCAAGCAGAAGATCGCACAGTGGTACTGGTGCGGCGTGTTCGGCGAGCTGTACGGGGGCGCTACCGAGACCCGATTCGCCCTTGACCTGCCCGAGACTGTAGAGTGGGTGAACGGTGGGTCCCAGCCGAAGACGGTGACCGACGCTGCGTTCAGCCCGACCCGCCTGCTGAGCATGCGCACCCGCCAGAGCGCCGCATACAAAGGGCTCATGGCGCTACTGATGCAGTCCGGCAGTCGCGACTTCCTGAGCGGCGACACCATCGAAGTGGCCACCTACTTCGATCTCAACATCGACATCCACCACGTGTTCCCGAGGGAGCACTGCAAGAAGCGCGGTCTGCCTGAGGACAAGTGGAACAGCGCGGTGAACAAGACCCCGATCTCCTCGAAGACCAACCGGTTCATCGGCGGAAGTGCGCCCAGCGAGTACCTCCTGTCCCTCCAGACAAAGCACGAGATCAGCCGAGACAGGATCCGCGAAGTGCTCGACACGCACGGGATCGACATTCGGCTATTGGAATCAGACCACTTCGACGGTTTCCTGCGCGCCCGGGCAGCATCACTCCTTGACCTGATTCAGGACGCTATGGGCAAAACGGTAGGTGGTCGGGATTCTGACGAGGTCAGAGTGGCATTCGGCGACGTGCTCCCCGGAGTGGGCAATCCCACGATAGCCGAGTAGATGGCGCAAACAGACTTCAGGAGCGTCAGTCTGGTCCCCGTCCAGGACAGGTTGGGGGATCGGGGCGTCGGACGAACGGGCTTGTTCCCGGCTGCGTCTGCGAGTCACGAGCGCGCCTCCAGATGCCGCCTCTCCCCGTCGGCCTGTCGTCACAGGCTGCTTCCTTCTCAAAAGTAGCAGCCATCCCTGCCACAGTTCGGGGCGACAGGCCCCGATAGGTCGCCATTGATGCCGTCTGCAGTGCAGATGACCCCGTCTGCAAGGCCGGCGAGGTCGTCTGCGTTGCAGATGACCCCGTCTGCGTTGCAGATGACCCCGTCTGCATTGCAGATGACCTCGTCTGCGTTGCAGGGGACCTCGTCTGCGTTGCAGATGACCTTGTCTGCATTGCAGGGGACCTCGTCTGCGTTGCAGATGACCTCGTCTGCACGGTTGGGGAGGTCACGTGCATTCGAGGCGACCGCGCATGCGGGCCGGGTGCGGACTCCGTGGGCACGGGTTCGGGATCCGTGCAGAGCCCAAGCTGGGGAGCGAGACGATGGCCCTCGGCCGCACATAGACCGTCCTCTTCGGTCCCTACCTGGTTCATCCGGGCGTTGCCTGCTTGGCAGACTGCGGGCAACGAATCCGGCATGTGCACTGCGTGCAACCCCTTCGGGGTAAGGGCATGGCTTCGCACGCCGCGCAGCCACCAGGGAGGCCCTTCGGTTTCCCTTCGCTGTGGTGTTGAACCCCTTCGGGGTAGCATTGCCAACGCCGGAGTCGAGATTGTCAACGCCGGAGCCAAGATCCCCGAATCGCCGACGAGTTCACCCCGAAGGGGTCCAACACCGCAGCCCAGGGCAAGGGCGAACTCCGGGAGTTCGGCCGCCGCCGTGGGACCGGATGACCAACCAACCTGCCCTACCCCGAAGGGGTTGCACAAGCGGGCACCGCGTCAGGTACGCAATCTCAAGATGAACCGTCATTGCACCCGTTCTTCGACGCGGCCGGACTGCGGACGGGCGCGGCCGCGGGGGACGGCTGGGAGTCGGTCGGCTGGGGAGCGGCGCGCCGTGGGCTGGGCTTCAGAGCCCCCGCACCATATACGCCTGCAGCACGCCCGATTCGTCGGAGTTGAAGAAGCCCGTTGTGCCATCGGGGGAGAGGAAGGGGTGGATGTGGGCGGTCTTGTCGCAGGAGGAGCGGGGGCAGAGGAGGTACTTCCAGTTGTGGAGCGGGTCGCGGCCGGGTTCGCCGAAGTCGGCGACGTGGAGGGTGGCGGTGCGGTCGAGGGGGCCGGCGTCGGTGAGGAAGCGGGTGCCGGCTATGTCGGTGCCGAAGTGGTAGAAGTGCGGGTTTGCGAAGTCGCGGCTGAGGTCGTTGCGGGTGCCGCCGGGGGTCTTGGCGCCGACATGACCGGTGTGCGGGCAGGGGCGGCCTTCGATGAGTTGGGCTTCGGGCGGCTGGCTGGTGCCGGTGCTGGCGACTGCCCAGGTGCTCCGGCCGCGCCAGCATTGGTGGCCCTGGCAGTGCTCGTTGCCGTCTCGCCCCCAGGGCAGGTTGCGGAAGTCGGTGCCGTCGTCGCGGATGACGTGGATGTCAGCGCCGTCGCCGCCGACGAGCCTGGTCACGGAGCCGCGGGCGTCGGCGGTGTTGTCGTGGTTCTCCTGGATCAGGATGTCGCGGCACTCCTCCGGGTCCTGCGACCGGCAGTACTGCGGGTGCATGTTGCACCAGCTCTGGCCGTGAGTGAGGAGCTGCACCGCGGCAGTGGCGAGGTCGAAGACCATCAGCCCCCACGGCGCGCCTTCCGTGTTGCCGTCGCCGAGGAAGCAGGAGAGGGCGATCCGCTTGCCGTCAGACGAGATCGTGGACAGCGGGTAGAGGTGGCTGGGGCGATAGCTGCTCCCCGGCAACGCCGAGTCGACGACGGCAACGGTCTGCCGGTCGCTGCCGTCCAGACCGACGCGCTTGAGGGTCAACCGGCCGCCGCCCACTTGGGTCTCGTCCACGAAGTAGTAGAGGTACCGGCCGTCCGGCGAGACGGACGCCGCCGTGGCGCCCAACTCCTCGGTGAGCGGATGCAGCGAGCCGCCGTCGTCGAGATCGCAGCGGAGGTACTGGTGCTTGGGGTCGCTCTTGCTCCCGCCGTGCGCCGTCGCCGAGCGGTGCAGCACGAAGCGCTTCGAGTCCATGGTGAAGATCTGCGCTTCCATGTAGAGGTGGGAGCTGGGAACGTCGGGCTCGGTGGTGAGCTGGAAGACTTCCAGCCCCTGCGGGGAGCGTTCGTCGAGGAGGTCGGGGCGTGGTTTCATGCTGGTGTCCTTCCTTGGGCGGTTGGCTGGCGCACTCGACGCGCGGGTGCCGCTGCGCGCCCAGTCGGTCAGCAGGGCGCCCGCGGCGGTTGCTCCGGCGGTTTGCAGGAACGACCGGCGCGTGCCGGCTGCGGACCAAGTGTCTGGTTCCCGGTGTTGCCTCATCGGGCGCCTCTACTGCTTCGCAATGCAGTACAGCTTCTCGGACGTTCGGAGGAAGAGCCGGCCTTGCGCGGCGACAATCGACGATCGGTTCTTCCCGCCGCCCATCTGAATGCGCGATAGCACTTTGAATTCGTCACCCGCGGCAAGCACGGTCACCTCGCCGGCTTCATCCATCACGTAGACCTTGCCGTCGGCGCCCAACGGCGACGCGCGGAACACCCCCCGCCCGCCGCCGCGCTGGCCGTCCTGGTCAAGCTCGCCCTGCCAGAGCTGCTCGCCGGTCTTCGGATCGAGGCACGACAGGACGCGCTTCCCGTCGGCGAGCACGTACAGCCGTCCCTGATAGAGAAGGGGCACGCACACATCCGGCGTGAAGGGGTCATAGGTCCACGCCAACTCGTCCCCCGCGACTGTGCCGGTGCGGCCCGCCGGGATGGCGAACAGCGCGTTGCCGCCGCGAGGCCTGACGCCATAGACCAGCCCGTCGCCGGGGACGGGCGACGTGACCAACCGCCACATGGCCGCCCCGTTGAGGTTGTAGTCGAGGCGCCAGAGCTCGCGCCCTGTCGCCGGGTCGTGACCGGTGACGCAGTCGCCGCCGGCGACAATGATCTCCGTTCGGCCGTCGTGCTGGAACAGGACGGGGGTCGAGTAGGCGTCCTGGTTTTCGTCCACACCGGCGGGCTTGCGCACGTGCTTCCACACGTCCTTGCCAGTGTCGGCGTCGAGCGCCAACAGGAACGAGTCGGTGGGCCACTCCCCCTGGCCCGACCATTCGTAGGGCTGTTCCCGGCGAAGCACCTGCACGTACAGCTTGCCGTCGTACAGCAGCGGGCTGGAGCCGTACCCCCACTTCACGCTGAAGCGACCGAAGTCCGTCTCCAGACCGCGCGCCCAGACCTCCTTGCCCTCCATGTCGAACGCCGCCAGATTGCCCGTGCCGAACAGGAAGTAGGCGCGCTTGCCGTCGGTTACCGGAGACGGGCACGCCATGGAGTTGTTGGGTGCGCGCCGCACCACCTCGGCCACGGTCTTCTGCCACAGCACCTTCCCGTTGCCGACGCTGAGGCACAGGGCGTGGAGCGCGGTGCCGTCCCGGTCGGCCGAGCTGACAAACACCCGGTCCCCCCACACAACGGGCGTCGCCTCGCCAGGCCCGGGCAGTTCCGTCGCCCACGCGACGTTCTCAGTCTCGCTCCACGCGGCGGGCAGGTTGGTCTCCTCGGAAGAGCCGTCGTAGCTCGGCCCGCGCCAGTTGGGCCAGTTGCCGGCAAAGGCGAGGGAACAGGTCAGGGCCAACAGCAGGGAAAGCGTTCTTGAGTGCACGATGGGATTTGTCCTCCTGGGGGGTCGGGTGCCATGGGTGGTGCGGTTCTTCGCTGGTCGAGCCACTTCGGCCGGTTGCGGCCGCTGGACCGGGCGATTGGCTTGGGCAGCTCGGGTGTGTTCTACTCCTACAGAGGATTCACCGCGCGACTAACAGAGCCTGCACTGGCGCGGTTCCACGCGCCTCCTCCGCCAGCTTCCGATGGAACCGGCGCAGCACGCTCCACAGCCAGCCTCCGGCCGCCGCGAACGCCACCACTGAGAGCCAGAACTCCGCGCTCCCCACTGTCGCGCCGACGCCCTCTTTTATGCCGTGCACGCAGACGCCGACCGGGCTCAGGAAGAGGACGATTCTGCCCAGGAAGCCCCACAACTCCTGCGGCTCCATGCCCATCAGGAGGGTGCCGCCTGCCAACGGGATTGCCGTCCAGACGAACAGGATGACAGCCTGCAGTTGGGCGCCGTTCTCGGGGGCGAAGAACCTGAGCGTTTGGACCAGACCCGTGTAGATGACGGCGCAGAGCACGAACGGCAGCAGGAACAGGGCCACAGTGGCCGGCCCAGGCAGGCCCGGCAGTGCAGCAGACCGGGAGACCGTGACGGCGAGCGCCATCGCAGCGAACGCCCCCGCAAGCACAAGCGTGAGCAGCAGCGCCATGGTGCGCTCATCCAAGAACGCTGCAGCTCCGGAGACACCGACTCCCCGGCGTCGCAGCGCGACCCGATGCGGATACAGACCGGGCGAGGCGACATTGGCGACCAGCAGCATGACGGCGTGCGCGAGCAACGCGCAGAGCGCCAGCGGGGTCAGGTAGTCGAGTCGCGGGCCGCGCATGGCCGGCAGCGCGTCCCAGAGCACGCCCGCCATCAGGGCAAACGTCACGAGGGAGGCAGTTAGCAACTGCGCCTTGGACCACACTGGCTGCGAGTCGCTGCCGATCCGGCGCGCCGTCCCGGCCCAGAAGAACAGGAAGAGCAGCAGGTTCAGCACCAAGGTGGTCAGGACGCCGCTGAACTCGAAGCCGAAGAGCGCGACTCGGTACTGAGACACGTCGCCCTGCGCCACGGCGTACAGCGAGTGGAACGGCAACAGGCACGTCAGCACGTTGGCACCCCGCCCCAGCAGAGCGCTGCCCCAGGGACCGCGGATCGTCGCCATGAAGAACCCGGGTCCCATCCACAGAAGCATGATGACCAGCACGACTGGGGAGGTCTTGCCGCGGGAGGACGTCTCGCGCCGGAAAGACGACATCAGCGTCGACAGCGAGCTGAAGAACAACCCGGACGCCGCCAGCACCAGGTAGGCGGCGACGAAGCCCGAGAGCGACACGCCGCCGGACAGCACGCACAGCATGGTGAAGGGCATTCCGACAACGGCCAGCAGGTAGTGGACCAGGGGTACGCCGAGGATCTTGCCTAGCGCCAGGACATACGGGCTCATGCCGGTGATCCGCTGGAACTCCAGCGTATTCGACTGACGCTCCTGAGCGACGGACTCCCCGCAGGCGTGTGAGCCGACGACGAGCAGCAGCACGAAGTTGGCGCCGACGATCTGGAAGAACACGCTCCGGAAGCACGTCTCGAGGGAGCGGTAGGCGCCGTAGTATTGCCAGGCCACGAGGTTGAAGACCACGCACGCCAGGCAGAGGACGAGGAAGAGGGTGTAGTAGCTGGTCGCCTTCCCCTTGCGGGTGTGCACGCGCACGTACCGGACCAGCTCCGGGTTCTCCGACAGGTAGTGCATCACGACACCTCGTAGGCGCCGACCTTGAGGAAGATGTCCTCGAGGTTCTCGCGCTTCTCGTAGAAGGACTTCACGCGGACGCCTGCGCGCACGACCTCGCCGTGCAGGTCAGCGATGTCGTCGTCCGTGCCGTCAAACTCAATTGCCACGGCGCCGTTCTTCACCATGTGCGAGCGCACGCGGGGGTGTCGGTTCAGCAGGGCGTCAAGTTGCTGGGCGCCGCTCACGACCTCGACGTGGAGCGTGGTAGCGCCCTTGAGCTTCGCCAACAGGTCCTCGATCCTGCCGCCGACCACCAGCCGGCCCTTCTCCAGGATGCCGACCGAGGTGCAGAAGTCGGACAGCTCCGTGAGGATGTGGGAGGAGATGAGGATGGTCTTCTCAAGTTGGACCAACTCCTTCAGCAACTCCCGGAACTCGATGCGCGCCAGCGGGTCCAGCCCCGAGGCGGGTTCATCGAGCAGCAGCACGTCGGGTTCGTGGATCAGCGTCTTGGCGAGGCACAGCCGTTGCTTCATTCCGCGAGACAGCCCTTCGACCATCTCCTCTTCCTTGACCTGAAGATCCACCAACTCGATGACGTCGTGCGCCCGTTTCCGCCGCTGCGCCTTGGGCACGCCGTAAGCAGTGGCGAAGTAATCGAGGTACTCCCAGACCTTCAGCTCGTTGTAAACGCCGAAGTCGTCAGGCATGAAGCCGATCCGTCGGCGGACCGCCGTCAGTTCCTCCTCCGCATCGTGCCCAAGCACGCGAATCAGCCCGTCGGTCGGTTCCAGCAGCGTCGCCAGCATCCGGAGCGTCGTCGTCTTCCCGGCGCCGTTGGGGCCGATGAGCCCGTAGCACTCACCGCGCGGGATCGACAAGCACAGGTCATCCACGGCCACCAGCTTGCCGTAGACCTTGCGGAGGTTGGTCGTCTGAACGGCCACCTCCTGCGAAGCCGCAATGCTCAGTCCGTCTTCACCCATCGGCACTCCCCCTCGGCCAACGCCTTCATCGCTTGGCGCGTGGCGGGCTGGTAGTTGTTGTAGTCGACGCACTCCAGGCTTACTCCGGCGGCGCCGCCGGCCCACGCCAGGCGCATGAGCTTGGCGGCGATCTGGTCCTGGCCGAGACCGGTTGCCTTCTGGTACGACGGCATTCCGTAGCCGCTGTAGTCGTACGCGCGCACCGGGGAAAGCACCCGGCAGCGACCGGCGACGACCTGTTGCACCTGACTGCACAGCGCCTGCGTGCTGTTCCACGGGTCCTTGCCGTCCCACCGGACGTAGTTGATGACAAGGGCGTCGAGCAGCCCGTCTGCCACCCACTGCTGCCAATCGGCGGCGACGACGCGCAGGTTCTGGTCGCCGCTCGGCGCGAGGTCGGGAATGCCGACCCACAGCTCGATCTTGCGTCCGGAGGCGTCGAAGCGCTGCCGCACGGCGCGCAGGAACCGCGTAACGTACGTCGCAACGTGCCGACACCATTCCGGGTCGGTCGGGTCCAGCGGCGGCGCGACGCCATGCTGCCGCTTGTACTCGGCGACCACCGGGTCCACGTACTCGGATGCGGGGCTCCAGCCACCGTTGCGGAAGAAGTCGACGAAGAGCACCTCCGCGCCGCGGTCAATCAACTCATCCACCAGCGCCAGCTTGTGGGCCAGCACCTCGTCGAACGCCAAGCTGCCGCGCCCCCACCACGGCTGGCCGTCCGCCGACCGTCCCCAGAACTGCGGATGCTCCAGGTTCCAGCCGCCGATGGTCCAGCCCTGCCAGTGTGTCTCCTCAAACGGCCAGTGCACGCCGGGCCGCAGGCCGCGCTGGCGGCAGAGGTCCATGGCGGTGCGCAGAATGTCCGGCTCGGCGGCCCCGTACCGGACCCAGCCCAACACCGGCCGGTTGTCGGGGACGCGGCGCTTATCGATCACGCCCTCGTTGTGGTGCGACTCAAGCTGGCTCCGGTAGCGCATGTTCGCGCCTGCGCAGTTGCGCCACAGGACAGTCGTCGCGCCGACCTCCTGAACGTGATCCAGGATCTTGGCGACGCCCTCGGCCGTTTCCGTGTCGAAGAGCTGTGCACCGTCCCGCGCTATGCCTGCGAAGTCGAAGTGGTCCACCCAGGCGGCGACCTCGAAGCGATCCGCGCCGCGCGCGGCGGAGCCGGCGCAGCCGACGACAAGCGCCGCGCTGAGTGCAGCCCACCGCCCCCGTAGACCGGTCCGACGGATCCGACCGATCGGACAGAAGGCCGCCGACAGCCCACAGCGCCCGGTCATCGCGCCAGGAACTCCTGCAGTGTTTCGCATCCGATCTCCTTTCGCGTGAGTGCTCGCCGGTACACCTCGAACGCGTAGACGGTGCCGGGGAACGGCGCATTGCCGTCGAACTGGGTGCCGATCCGGAGTTGGTTCGGGACCGGGTACGCGTAGAACGCGCCGCTGGCCGATTGGTTCTGCTTCCGGCCGTCAACGTACAGCTCGACACGGCCATTGGCCCGCCGGACCCCGACCAGCGTCACCTTCCTGCCCACGGGCAGCGGGGCGTCCGAGAACGCACCCAGGAACTGCTTGAGCGAGTCGCGGGCGTTGAAGCAAACGTGGTTGTTCTCCTGCAAGAACACCTGCCAGCCCAAGCGGTTATCGGGGTAGTCGGCCACTGTGATTAGGCGCAGTTGGTCGGTGTGCTTCGCGACCTGCAGGACAATCCGCACCGAGAACGGCCCGGTCCCGAAGTCACACCCCTTGGCGTTGGGGATGGTGACGTAGCCGCCGGTGCCGAAGGTCGCCCCACCGTCAGCCCAGGCGAGTTCCCCCTCCACCTTGCCGTCGTTCCCGGCGCCGCTCAGGTCGGCGACCATCGTCTCCGGCGGGTCGACAAAGGAGAGCCTCACCACCGGCGGTCCGGCTTCGCCCTCCTCTTCGGGCAACGGCGGGAACGAGGCGGCGGGCACCGCCATTCGGTACAGCTTGTAGAAGCCGCCCGCGTTGCCCTCGAACACCAACTCCTTGCCGTCAGGCGACCATGCCGGGCTGCGGGCGTTGCCCTCTCCGGCGTCGAGCCGGACACGCCTGCCGGTGGCAGTCTCCAGCAAGTACACTCCCCAACCGAGATCACCGGGCTGGTAGCCGGTGCAGGCGACAAGCGCGCCGTCAGGCGACCACCTGGGACCGTAGAAGGGCGCCGCCGGATCGGTCAGCGGGAACGCATCGGCCGGGTCCGCAGCCTTTGCCAGGCGAATGGACCAGTTGCTCCGGAAGCCGGCAATATACCCGAATGCCAGGTGCCGGCCGTCGGGCGACAGGGCGGGCTGGACGTGGGCCACGTCAGCAGAGTCCTGCACCAGTACCGGCTCCGGGTCTCCGCCGGCCGTCGGCATCCGGAACAGTCCGACGCTGTTCTCCCTTGCTCCGCGGGTCGAGGAGAACAGGAGCTGCTTGCCGTCGGCAGTGAACGCGGGGGCGTAGTCGCGCGCCAGCCCGCCGGTCAACCGCCTCGGCTCGCCGCCAGCGGCGGAAACGACGAACAGGTTGTAGCCGTTCTCGAGCCCCTGCGCCGCTGTCGAGGTGAAGCGGGCGTGCGCGTATGCAACCAACTTCCCGTCGGGCGACCAAGCGGGGAAACACGCGTGCCCCGGTCCCACTACCAGGGGCTTGACCTCGCCCGTCCCCAAGTCAAGCACATACACCCCGAGCTCGCCGCCCCGGTCGGACTGGAACGCGAGCCGCGTGCCGTCCGGGGACCACGCGGCTTCCGTGTCGTTGCCAGGGCCGCGCGTCAGTTGCACGGGCGCGCCCGCTGCCCACGAGGCGACGGCCAGCGTCGCCAACGCCGAGCGGATGAAGTGAGGGAGTCTCATCGCGTCCTCCTACCGACTCCGAGACACGCCAATCCGGGCGCAGTACCTGGCGATCCGGCACTTGGAGCACCAGGGCGAGGTGGGCGTGCAGAGGTTCTGGCCGTAGGCGACCAGGAGGTCGTTGTACTCGATCCAGTACCGCTGGGGCAGCGACTCCCGGAGGGCGAACTCCGTCTTCTCCGGCGTCTTCGTGCACACGAGCCCGAGGCGGTTGGAGATCCGGTGCACATGCGTCTCAAGACACATTCGATACGGGCAATTCTCTCGATACGGGCGGAACAGCCCACAGATTGGACCTTTCCGCGCGGTTCCCTTTGAAACCAAGGAAGGTGGCATAGCCATGAGATCACCCCGAGGCCGCAACCCACGGCGTGGCGGCGCGACGCGAACCGACTGGGCGCGGTGGAAGGACGCACGAGGCCGGTTCCTGCCGCAGAACCCGAACTGCGCGCCCGGTCACCCCGCAGACCCGAACACCCAGCACGGCGTTCGGCAGATGTTGGACGCCCTCAACGAGGGACGACCCGTGGCGCTGCCAGGCTGCCAGCGGTGCCCGATAGTCGCGCGCCCAGCCCTGTGTCCCGACTTCGACCCGAACGCGGAAGTGTGCGGGTACGGCGAACGCCTCCGGCGGCAACTGCTCGACCTGTACGCGGGAGCGTCCTGGCTGACTCCGTTGCACGCCCCCATGGTCCGCCGACTGGTTGACCTGCAGTTGATCGTCGAGTCCGGCTTGCGGTGGCTCAGCGTGGCGTCCCTCGTCAAGCCGGACGGGGAGGAGAAGGCCGGCGTCGGCTTCGTCTACCTCGTCAGGCAACTGCAAGGATTGATGGACGCCTGCCGGCTGCTGGAAGACGCCTTGGGCTTCTCGCCTCGCAGCGGGGCGAGAATCCTCGCTGACTTGGGCATCGCCAACCGCGGCGGCGCGACGGACCTGGCGCAAGTGCTGTGCGGCACTGCCGAGGAGGACGCACTGCCGGAAGCTGACGACCCACCTCCACGCCTGCCGCCAGGATTGCTGTAGGACGCGCAACCTTGCCCCGTATCGCGTCGGGAGCGACGGGGCATGGATAAGTCCGACTGGTTCCGGGGCAACGTAGAAGGAGTGAGACACCATGCCAACTGTCGAAGAGCTGAGGGACCCGGTAGGGTTCATCGAGTCGCAGTTCATCGTTCCAGAGACCGGACAGCCCCTGCGGCTGCTGGACTGGCAAAAGCGTATCCTGCGCCACTTGTTCGCGCCCGACGACCAAGGGCACTACCCGTACTCGGACATCGTGTGGTCATTGCCGAAGAAGGGCGGCAAGTCCACCATCGGCGCGGCAGTGGGACTCTGGGCTGCATTCACCTGGGAGCGGAACAACGAACTCTACTTCCTGGCGAACGACCAAGAGCAGGCGAAGTCGCGCGCCTTCTCAGACCTCGTGACGGCAATCGAGCAGAACCCAGCGCTCAGCCAATCAGCGTACATCCGGCAGACCGATGTCGAGTTGTCCACGGGGACGCAGATCAAGGCTGTCGCCAGCGACTACACCGGGGAGTCGGGAACCCGGCACGGACTCGCGCTGTTTGACGAACTGTGGGCATTCGTGACCGAGAGTTCCCGACGGCTCTGGGAGGAGTTTACGCCTCTGCCGTGCGGTCCGGGGTTCGCCCGCAGGAACTCACTTCGGTTCGTCACCACAACCGCTGGCTTCGTCGGCGAGAGCCACGTCCTGCTCGACTTGTACCGGAGAGGCGTAGAGCAGGGCGAACGAGTGCCCGGCCTTGAGGACCTGCCCTGCTACCGCAGCGGCCGCCTGTTCATTCTCTGGAGTCACAACCTCGCGGATGGGCCCACGCCCGTTCCCTGGGTGAGCGACGAGTACCTCGCCCACCAGCGGGAATCCCTGCGACCGGCGCAGTACCGTCGGCTGCACGGGAACGAGTGGTGCAAGGCAGAGAGCAAGAACCCATTTCTGCGCCGTGAGCAGATCGAGGCACTCGTGCAACCAGGCGTCGGCGAGCTGAACCCAACGCACGACGTGGAGCTGTACGGCGCCCTCGATGTCGGCACCCGTTCCGACATGACCAGCTTGACGTTCGTGTGCCGCGACCCCGCGACCGACAAGCCGCGAGTCGCAGTTCAGCGATTCTGGCAGGGCAGCGCAGACCAGCCATTGGACCTTGCCAACACCCTCGACGAGTTCGTCTGCCACCAGGTGGCTCCGTTCTACGACGTGCGCATCCTCCTCTACGACCTCTCGCAGGCAGAGCAATCAACCGCGAAGTTCAAACGCTACGGCGTCCCTTGCGAATCGTTCCCGCCCAGCCCCGGCAACCTCGCGGCCGCGAGTCGTTGCCTCCACACGCACGCAGCCAGCGGGAACCTGATACTGCCCGGCGACATGCCCGAGACGCAGCGACTGTGCGAGCACCTGGAGAACGCCGTCTGCAAGATGGTCGCGGGCGAGGACGGCGAGAACTACTACATCGTGAAGCCCAGTCCCGCGAAGAAGGTGGACGGCGCCGTGAGCGCAGGAATGGCGCTGTTGGCGCTGACCCGCAACGAGTCCGGGAGTGTGGCTGTCTGGTCTACGTCGGACCGAGCAGAGGCGCCAATGCCAGGTTACAACCAGCTTGTACGGGAGTACCAGGAGGAGTGGCATCGGTCGAAGTGTATAAAGCGCCTCTGCGTTTCCTTGCCTTGCTATGCGCCATTGTGTATAATTGCAGGCATCAGACAGCGAGGTGGCCGCGAATGAACGGCATAGCCTACCTGCGGGTATCGACAATCGGGCAGGCCGAGCACGGCATCAGCCTCGACGCGCAGGATGCAGCGGCCCATGCCTACGCTGTGCTCAAAGGCATTGACTTGGTGGGCGTTCTGCGCGAAGAAGGCGTCAGCGGTGGCAAGCCTCTGGCCGAACGGCACCGTGGCGCGGAGATCATGCGGGCGGTCCGCAAGGGCGAAGTGCAAGCCGTCATCGTCACCAAGCTCGACCGGGCCTTCCGCGACGCAGCCGATTGCCTCGGCGTGGTCAAGGAGTGGGACAAACGGAACGTGTCCTTGCACATCTTGGACCTGGGCGGCAATAGCATCGACACCGCCAGCGCTGCCGGGCGGTTTATGCTAACGGTGCTTGCGGGTGCTGCCGAAATGGAGCGCAACCTGATTGGCGAGCGCACGTGCGCCGCGCTGGCGCACAAGGCGAGCAGGGGCGAGAAGCTCGGCGGCGATTGCCCGTTCGGGTATGATGCTGTCGAGCAGGACGGCACCATGGTACTTGTGCCCAACCTTCGCGAGCAGGCTGTTGTCAGCATCGCGAAGGACCTGCGTGCCAAACGCACGAGCTACCGAGAGATCGCCGAGCACTTGAACTGCAAGGACTACACGGCGAAGCGCGGCGGTGACTGGTCCGTTACGCAAGTGAAACGGCTGCTTGACCGCGCTGCGTGAACCGGTGCACCCGGACCCCCCACCCCCCCCGGATCTTCGCGGCGGTGGGGGTGGGGAAACGCCCCTTAGGTCGCGCTCGCAATTCACCGAACCCGGAGACTTTCGACATGCCGAGGAACAGCAAGGCGGACAAGAGCAAAGAGCAGTTGCTTGCGGAGCTGGCGCGCCTGCTGGACGAGGACGCGGACCTGAGAGCACGGGCCGTGGACTGGCTCCAAGCGAAGGCGGAAGAGGAGGAGGCGCAGGGCAAGCCTGGACAGATTCTCGGCTACCTGACCGTTCAGCAAGCTGCCGCCGACTTGGGGATTCACCCGCACACGATCCGGTCGTGGGTGCGGGAAGGCAAGCTCCCTGGCTACACCATCGGCAAGCGGCTCTACGTGAAGGTTGCCGAGTTGCAGGCGATGGTCCAACCGTGGGAACCCGGCGAGCAGGTCGGGCTCCCGAAGGGACTGCTGTGAGAACTCGTAAACCGACGATACCAGTTCCGGGACGCACCACCTCAGCCGACAACACGCGTTGACCGACCAACGAGAGGGGAGTGAGAAGTCATGCCCGAACAAGTGACGGTAGGCCGCCCGACGTACGGGAAGGCTGTGGCACAGTAAAGGAGCAATGTCGTGGCACTCTCTGGTCTATTCGGTGGCAAGATCAAGAAGGAGCTTGAGCAGACGCGTCAGGAACTCGATGCCGCTAAGCTGCAACTCGCAGAGACTGAGAAGGAGCGAGACGCCTACAAGAAGCTGATCGCCGATACGGGCAAGATGCCCATCGTGGACCTAAGTCGCGGCATCGCGAAGCTCCAGGCGCGGAAGGACACCTTTGCCCAGGAGGTTGAGAAGCTGCGCTCCTTCTACGCTGAGAAGAAGCGGGCAGTGGAAGGCCAGTTGCACGCCTTGACCCTCCAGGTCCAGCAGAAGAAGGACCAGCTTGTCGAGCTGGACGAGGCGATACTGCTGCAGTCGTTTGGGCTCTACCGCCCTCACTACCACTTCGACACGTCTGAGCAGTACAAGGCACGACTCGACGAAATACGCGGCAAACAGCGCACCATGGTCAAGGAGGGACGTGCCGCCGTCTGCTTCCAGGAGATCACGTGGGACGGCAGCATCGAGGAAGGCAAGCGTGTAGTGAAGGACTACATCAAAGTGATACTGCGCTCCTTCAACAACGAGTGCGACGCCAGCATAGTGAAGGTGACCTTTAGCAATGTCGAGTCCATCAAGAAGAAGATCCGGATGGCCCACGAGACCCTGAACACACTGGCCGGTCACACCCTGAAGATCCAGATCGCTCACGAGTACCTGGACCTGAAGATGGACGAGCTGCAGCTTGCCCATGAGTACCAGGTCAAGAAGCAGGAAGAGAAAGAGGAGCAGAAGCGCATACGTGCCGAGCTGCGAAACCAGGCAGCACTCGCCAAGGAGATCGAGGAGAAGCGGCGACAGATTGAGAAGGAGAGTCAGCACTTCAGTCAGGCTCTGGCAACGATCAATGAGCGGCTGGCCCAAGTACAGACTGAAGCCGAACGGGACGCGCTTGAGCAGGAGAAGGCCAAGATCGAAATGGAACTGGAGAAGATCGAGAAGGCGAAGCTTGATGTGGATATGCGTGAGCAGAATACGCGGGCTGGCCATGTCTACGTGATCTCCAACATTGGCTCATTTGGGAAGAACGTGTACAAGATCGGAGTGACCCGGCGTCTGGAGCCGGAGGAGCGCGTGCACGAGTTGAGTGACGCCTCAGTGCCGTTCGACTTCGACACCCATGCCATGGTGTTCACCGAGGATGCGCCTGCCTTGGAGAACGCGCTGCACAAGGCCTTTGACGACCGCAAGATGAACCTTGTCAACCCGCGGCGAGAGTTCTTCAGAGTCTCCCTGGACGAGATCGAGGAGGTTATCAGGACCAACTTCCGGAAGCCGTTCGAGTTGACGCGCCAACCAGAGGCCGCACAGTACCGCGAGTCACTGGCGATCAAGCGGCAGCAGACGGAAGCGGCTTCCAAACCCGTCTCCAACGAGGCCGGCACCGAGACACTACCAGACTTGTTCGATTCCTCGCCGAGTCCGGAGAAGCTCACACCATGAAGGAGTGGGAGGCACTGTGAAGGTAGCAAGGTTCGACGTGTTGAGGACGACGGATACCGGCGAGCAAGAGGTGCTGGGAACGTACACAGAGCGTGCTGGTGTAGTGACTGCCTCTGCCCCTTGCCTCATGGACGAGTTGGACCAAGGTGTCCGTGAATACAAACCCGGCGGCAAGCTGCTGTACCCCGCAGATGGGCGGGCATTCCTGGAGGCGCTGCGTTTCAGGTTCGACTCACCCTACCTGCGCTCCAGCCCGATTCGGGAAGAGGAAGAGTGACGTGGAAGACCAGCAGCCGGTACACTGCCTCGGTGCGCCGTCACGCCCTGGGGCAACGTCGAAAGCCATTGCGAATGCAAGTAGGAAGGAAGGTGTAGACAGATGTTGACGAGAAGGCAGTACGCAGGACTGGTGGCAGTTGTCGGAGTGACCGGGCTGTTGGGCGGCGGGCTGTCAAGCCTGCTGGTGTCTGGCAGGAGCGCGCAGGCGGAGGACACGCCGCGCGTCGTGACTGCGCGCGAGTTCCGCGTCGTGGACGCGCAGGGGCGGACGCGCATACGCCTCGCGTCGTTCGACGAGACGAACGCCGGGCTGCTGGTGCTGGACATGCAGGGGCGCGGGCGTGCCGGGCTCGGCTTCGGCAGCACTGCACAGCTCGGGTTCTTCGACGACCAGGGGCGCGCGACGGCGACGTTGCGGACGGTGAGCGCGGAGCAGTCCCTGCTGATGATGGAGGACACCGTGAACGGGCGCGAAGTCGCGCTGACGATGTTCGTCGAGGACTGCCCTCGCCTGCGCGTGAGGCCCAGGAAGAACGGTGGCAGCATCGAGTACCCGACCGAGCAGATGCTGCGCAGCGCGCCCGGGATCACGCGAGCGCGGTGAGCAGGGAGGCCAAACGTGCCAGCGGGCATTCTCGAAGGCATTGCGAATGCAAGTAGGAAGGTGACCGCATGACCAGTGAGCAGAAGCCCGAGGTGACCTCGGCCTCCAAGCGACCCGAGCCGCCACGTGTGACGCGGGAGCAGGCGGTCGAGGCGGTCGCGAGCTTCCTGTACAAGCGGCTGTACGTTGACCGCCGGTTCGCGGTCAACCCCGAGACCGGACAACTGGTGCTGACGACGCTGCCGGAGGAGCTGCTATGAGCACAGACGCGCTGAGACTGACCGACGCGGAGAAGGTGGCCGGGCGTTGGACGGCCGTGCTGGGCCGCGTGTCGAGCGAACGGCAAGCCGGCAACGGCGAGAGTGGCTCAGTCCTCGGGCAGGTCCGCGATTGCGTTCGTGTGTGCGGGGAGCAGGGCTGGCGTTACGCCATCTACACCGACATCGGCTCCGGCGCCGACCCGACCAGCTATGGCGACTGGCTGACGCCACAGGAAGCCGCCGACTACCTGCGCACCTCGCGGCAGTCCATCGTTCGTTGGACGCAGCAAGGTCGTATCCCGAAGTACCACGTGCCACCGAGGTTCACCAGGTACAAGCGGAGCGACCTCGACGCATACCTGGAGCGGCACCGCGTGCGAGCTGGCGACGCTCCCCTACCCCTTGCAGATTCACCGGGCGACGGCGACCAGAAACGCCTGTTAGGCGGTGTGCGCAATTCACCGCCCCCCAAGACTTTCGAGGTGCCGCCCGACGTGTGAGAACTCGTAAACCGGGATTACCAGTTTCAGGGCGCGCCATACCCAACTGACACGCGCTGACCGACCAACGAGAGGGGAGTGAGAAGTGATGTCCGACCAAGTGACAGTGACCTGCCCCAAGTGCAACAAGGAGCACCGAGTCCCACGGGAGAGGATCGGGCGCAAGGGGAAGTGCTCGTGCGGGAACGTGCTCGTCGTGCAGGAGGCGCCATCCGCGGCGCCGATGGCAGCGTGCGCGAGTTGCGGCGCGCGAGTGTACGATGCGGAGCTGGTGTGCCCGGCGTGCGGGAAGTATACGCGCGCGGGGAAGCCCGTCGAACCGAAGGCGTCGGGTGTCAGCGATGCTCCGGGGAACCGGCAGGTATCCGGCGCAAAGGCCGGCGCTCCGACTAGTGACGTTCTGAAGGCCGCCAAGGGCCGAAACGGCACACTGGAGTTGCTGCAGGGAAAGGTGCGAATCCGTAGGGAGGGGTTCGGCAACCTCATGCTGTTCGGGTTGAAAGGCGACAAGGAGATCCGTATCAGCCAGATCGGCTCCATCCAGTTCAGACGCCCTGGCCCAATCCTCAGTGGATACATACAGTTCACCTTTCTCGGGGGGACAGAAGCGCAGGGCGGTCAGTGGCAGGCAGGCACAGATGAGAATTCCGTCGTGTTCGACAAGACACAGCAACCTGACTTCGAGGAGATGAAGTCATTGATCGAAGCTCAGATCGCTGCGGGTGAACGTGGGGAGGCAGCGACCGGTGGAATAGGTGACCTGGAAAAGCTCGCGGAACTCAGAGACAGAGGCATCATTAGCGAAGAGGAGTTCAGTGCGAAGAAGAAGCAGATTCTCGGTAACGGCGCGTTTGAGGAAGTACCAACCGGACCGGCACGGGCAGAGAACCTGCGACCACCTGCGGTGGGTTCTGCCAAGGCCACGCCACGGACGACGCCGCAGCGGCCAGCTGCTGCGCCACCAAGCCCGGCCGTTCTTGACCTCAAGCGCATGGCCAAGCTGTTCCCTGTGGTCCTCGCCCTCATCGTGGGAGTGGCTATCCTGCTGGCCAACCTGCTGCCGAGCGGACAACCGACAGCGGGACGAGTCGAGAGCAACGCAGGGAGAGACATGGCTGCAGTTGGGGCGGTGTTGGGCTCAATGGACCCTGAAGTGCGGATTCGCAAGTGGCCCTATGCCGACTCGGAGATCTACACCTTCACCAATCCGGTTGGGCCGGGTACCGTTGTGCAATGCGGCAGGAAGAGCGCCGCTTTTCCTTCGGTGTTCCTGGTCGATGGTGGTGTCGTGTACCACGTGAACGGCTTAGCGTCCCGGTGGATACCATTGGCCCCACAGTCTGTGGGCAAGTGCACCGTCATGGAGGTAGAACACCTGCTCAGATAGGAACGAACAGCGCTGCCGTAGCCACCCGTTTGAGCGGCAGGCGGTGCAGCGCAACAGTGAGACCGCGTACCGTACTGGATGCCCCCAACATGGACCACGAAAGCGACTGCGCTACGTGACGCGAGGAGCGACGTTCCGGCGACGAACCGATAGAACCACTGCCTCGGCGCTTTGCCGCGTTCCTGGGCCACGGTGGCGCGCCGGATCGTGCTCGCGACAAGGACAGTGTGCTCGACTATGGCTGACCAGATAGCAGTGACGTGCCCAAAGTGCGGGAAGGAGTATCATCTCCCACGAAGCAAGCTGGGCGCCAAGGCGAAGTGCTCCTGCGGCAACGTGCTCGTCGTGCAGGAGGCGCCGTCCGCGGCACCGATGGCAGCGTGCGCGAGCTGCGGCGCCCGAGTGTACGATGCGGAGCTGGTGTGCCCGGCGTGCGGCAAATCGACGAGACCAGAGCAACGGCGAGACGAGCAGCGGCAGCCGGAACCGGCTGCGCCACAGAGGACTGCTGACGCGCAGACCGTGGCGCCTGCGAAACTCACCCAGGAGCTAGGGCTGTCGTGGCGAAGAGTGGCCGTGGCGTTGTCCCTGCTGGTCGTTACCGGCATTGCCCTCTCCATTGCTGGGTCATTCATGTGCGGAGAGGCTGACCGGCAGTTCCAAGAGCAGGTCGCACCCGCAGTCGAGCAACTTGACGAGTTCACGAGAGCGAAGCGCTTCGTCATCAAGGTGACTGGCGATGAGGGGCTGTCCTACCAGGGGAGCATCTTGGTCACGCAGCCGGACGGCAGTTCAGAGTCGCGGTCTGTCTCGGGGAGAGTACCCGGACAGGCCGAGGCTACGGGCAGCATGGTCAGTTGCACCATGCAGAAGAACGGAACGTCAGGACGCCTCGCGCTGACTATCGAGCGTGACGGCGCAGTCGTGAAGCAAGCCGAGACGACAGCACCCTACGGAGTCGTGTCGGCTGCCTCCGGCTAACCCTCGCCACCATGGACCACGAAGGCAACTGCGAATGCAAGTAGGAAGGTCACCGTATGACCAGTGAGCAGAAGCCTGAGGCGACCTCGGCCTCCAAGCGACCCGAGCCGCCACGTGTGACGCGGGAGCAGGCGGTCGAGGCGG
>Ga0210044_10003592_pt1 | contig 22054 bp, 24 predicted proteins | sample CryGey13umfilter_2_FD_183959 | JGI IMG/M metagenome (GOLD analysis project Ga0210044, IMG submission 183959) | Groundwater microbial communities from aquifer in Utah, USA - Crystal Geyser 4/9/14 3 um filter (SPAdes) (version 2) | ecosystem: Environmental > Aquatic > Deep subsurface >... | reverse complement strand
ATGTCACCGAACTGTTATTTTTGGGCATAAAACCCATAAATTTTTCTTTTTTTAACCCGGTCAATCTGAACAATTGAATCACCCGGATCGACACCGCTTCAGGCTCATACCTGAATTGGAAAATACTGCCTTGGCACGGCGCACGTTAAAGATGGGGTAGGGCCACAGCGCCATAACCCCATCAAAAAAACGACCGCAGGAGCGCCTAAGGGCGCTCCTGCGGTCATTGTCATGCCGCTCAGCGGGAAGTTTTACTTCACGACCTCTTTCAACTGCTCCAGAATCGCCGGATTTTCCAGCGTGGATACGTCCTGGGTAATCACTTCGCCCTTGGCCAGGGTGCGTAGCAAACGGCGCATGATCTTGCCGGAGCGGGTCTTGGGCAGGTTGTCGCCAAAGCGGATTTCGTCGGGCCTGGCGATAGGGCCGATTTCCTTGGCCACCCAGTCGCGCAACTCGGCGACGATTTTCCTCGCTGCTTCGCCTTCGGGGCGATGGCCTTTCAGCACGACGTAAGCCACCACCGCCTCGCCCTTGATGTCGTGCGGCTTGCCCACTACCGCAGCCTCGGCGACGAGCGGATTCGCCACCAGCGCGGATTCAATCTCCATGGTTCCCAGACGGTGGCCGGAGACGTTGAGCACGTCGTCGATCCGCCCCATGATCCAGAAATAGCCGTCCAAGTCGCGGTTGGCGCCGTCGCCGGCGAGGTAATAACTACCGCCCAGGTCTTCCGGGTAGTAGTTCTTCTTGTAACGCTCCGGGTCGCCGTAGATGGTGCGGATCATCGACGGCCAGGGACGCTTGATGACGAGAAAACCCCCTTTGCCTTTCTCTACCTCATGGCCGGCCTCGTCGACGATAGCGGCCATGATACCGGGCAGGGGCATGGTGCAGGAACCGGGCTTGAGGCCATGCACGCCGGGCAGCGGAGTGATCATGTGGGCGCCGGTTTCGGTCTGCCACCAGGTATCGACGATCGGGCAGCGGGTTTGGCCGACGGTGTTGTAGTACCACATCCAGGCTTCAGGGTTGATCGGCTCGCCCACCGTGCCGAGCAGGCGCAGGCTGGAGAGGTCATACTGTTTGGGCAGGTCGGCGCCGAGCTTGATCAGGGAGCGGATCGCGGTCGGCGCGGTGTAGAAGGTGGTGACCTTGTGATCCTGGATGATTTTCCAGAAACGTCCGGCGTCGGGGTAAGTCGGCACGCCCTCGAACACGATTTCGGTGGCGCCGATCGCCAGCGGGCCATAGGTGGCGTAGGTGTGGCCGGTGATCCAGCCGACATCGGCGGTACACCAGAACACGTCGCTGTCCTTGTAATCGAAAGTCCAGCGCATGGTGTTGATGGCTTGGAGCAGGAAGCCGGCGCTGGAATGCTGTACGCCCTTGGGCTTGCCGGTGGAACCGGAGGTGTAAAGGATAAACAGCGGATGCTCGGCGCCGACCCATTCCGGCTCGCAGGTGTCGGCCTGGCCTTGGATCGCGTCGTGCCACCACACGTCACGCCTGGCGTCCCAGGCCGTTTCGACGCCGGTGCGCTGGTAAACCACGACGTTCTTCACGCAGTCGCAACCGTCCATGGTGAGCGCCTCGTCCACCGCGTGCTTGAGCGACATCGCCTTGCCGCCGCGAAACTGGCCATCTGCGGTAATCACCAGACTGGCGGTCGCGTCGGTAATGCGCTCGTGCAGGCTCTTGGCGGAGAAACCGCCGAACACCACCGAATGGATCGCACCGATGCGGGCGCAGGCCTGCATCGCCACCACCGCCTCGATGCTCATCGGCAGGTAGATGATGATGCGGTCACCCTTCTTCGCGCCGAGCGCCTTGAGCGCGTTGGCAAACTGGCAGACGCGGTGATAAAGGTCCTTGTAGCTGATCTTGGTGACCTTGCCATCGTCCGCCTCGAAGATGATGGCGATTTTGTTCGGCTGGGTAGCGAGATGCTTGTCCAGGCAATTCCAGGACACGTTCATTTCGCCGTCTTCGAACCATTTGTAGAACGGCGCGTCACTCTCGTCCAGCACTTTGGTGAAGGGCTTTTTCCACACCAGCAGTTCATTTGCCAGCCCCGCCCAGAAACCTTCATAATCATTTTCAGCCTGTTCGCACAGCGCCCGGTAGCCTGCAATCCCCTTGACGTTGGCCTGGGCCTTGAATGCCTCGGCCGGCTCGAATACCCGGGTTTCGGTCATAACTGATTCGATCGACGACATATTTTCTCCTCGCTGGTTTTGATACTATGCGGTAGGGTGAGCAGGTTTGATAATATTGCCTTGATTCGGTTTTGCCGATTGATGCAAGCCCGGCAAAACCAATTTTTGCCAACGCGATGCCGACAAAATCTGCGACCCCGGAATCTTGTAGATAGCCTGTTTATAATACCTTAAATTACCTTACGAATACCTTACAAACTCCAAAATGGATACGCCTACACCCAAATCGCCCGAAGCTCTGATCGAAAAAGCGCTCCCCCTCAGCCGCTACGCCCGGCGCCTGACCGAGAGCGAACCGGTCGCTCTCGTCCGGCTGCGCGAAACCCTGTTCATCCCTTGGGATGCGGCGGAGATGCAGGCCATCCTCGACGCTAGCGCAATCGACGATGAAGCCGCCCTGAAAAAAGCCCTGCGCGTTCTGCGCAAGCAGGTGATGCTGCGCCTGATCGTGCGCGACCTCGCCGGACTGGCCGACCTGCGCGAAGTCATGCGCACCGCCACCTGGCTTGCCGAAGTCGCCACCCGCTTCGCCCTGTCCCGGATCGACAGCTGGCTGCGCGGCCAATACGGGCCACCCATCGGGGAAGAAAGCGGCGCCGAGCAAGACCTGGTGGTAGTCGGCATGGGCAAGCTCGGCGGCGGCGAGCTCAACGTCTCATCGGATATCGACCTGATTTTCGCCTACCCCGAGGAAGGCGAAACCGCCGGGCCGCGCAAAACCAGCAACCACGAATATTTCGCCCTGCTCGGCAGGAAGCTGATCGGCGCCCTCAACGAGGCCACGGCGGACGGCTTCGTCTTCCGCGTCGACATGCGGCTGCGGCCATATGGCGATTCCGGGCCACTGGTCGGCAGCTTTTCCATGCTGGAGAACTACTACCTCACCCAGGGCCGCGAATGGGAGCGCTACGCCTGGATCAAGGGGCGAGCCCTCACCGGTAGCCAGTGCCGGGAACTGGCCGCCATCCTGCGCCCGTTCGTGTTCCGCAAATACCTCGATTTCGGCGCCTTTGCCTCGATGCGCGGCCTGCACGCGCAGATTCGCCAGGAAGTGAACCGGCGCGACATGCAGGACAACATCAAGCTGGGGCCGGGCGGCATTCGAGAAATCGAATTCATCACCCAGGTGTTCCAGCTCATCCGCGGCGGCAAGGAAACCGAGCTGCAAACCCGCTCCACCCTGGTGGCGCTCAACCTGATCGAACAGCGCAACCTGCTGTTGGCGCAGACCGTGGGCGAGCTGCGCGACGCCTATTTTTTTCTGCGCAACCTGGAGCATCGCCTGCAATATCTGGAAGACGCCCAGACCCAGACCCTGCCGGTTAACGACGCCGACCGGCAGATCATCGCCACCGCGATGGGCTACGCCGATTGGCCCGAATTCCTGCAAGCACTCGACAGCCACCGCAGCAAGGTGGCGCGCCATTTCGATCAAGTCTTCGCCGAGCCGCAAAGCGCGCAAGGCAACCACCCCCTGGCGGCGTTGTGGCAGGGGACACTGGCCGAAGAGGAAGCCATCTCGCTTCTCGCCGAACAGGGATACCGCCATCCCGCCGAGGCCAGTCAACAGCTCAAGCGCATCCGCGAGAGTGGTCGCTACAGCCAGATGCCGACCGAGAGCCGCGCCCGCTTCGACGCACTCCTGCCGCCGCTGATCCAGATGGCCTGCAATTTCTCCAACCCGGACGAAACCCTGGAGCGCATCCTCCGCCTGGTGGAGAACATCAGCCGGCGCAGCACTTACCTGGCTCTGCTGCTGGAATACCCGCAGACCCTCAACCAAGTGGCGAAACTGTGCAGCGCCAGCCCCTGGGTGTCGGACACCCTCACCCAGCACCCGGTTTTGCTGGATGAACTGCTCGACACCAACGAGCTTTACGCCAAGTATGACCGGGAGACGCTCAGGGACGAGCTGAAAGGGCTGCTACACGCGGCTGAAGGCGACGCCGAGCGGCAGATGGACAGCATGCGCCACTTCAAGCAGGCGCAAATATTCCGCCTGGTAGCGCAGGATCTGGCCGGGGTGCTCCCGCTGGAAATCCTGTCCGACCAGCTCTCCGACCTGGCCGACATGATTCTGGATGAAACCGTGCGCCTCGCCTGGGCCGGACTGCGCGTCAAACACCGCGAAACCCCGCGCTTCGCCGTCATCGCCTACGGCAAGCTGGGCGGCAAGGAACTGGGCTACGCCTCCGACCTCGATATCATCTTTCTTTACGACGACGATTCCCCGGACGCCGCCGAGATCTACGCCAAACTGGCACAGCGCATCAACAGCTGGATTTCCAGCATGACGCCCGCCGGCATCCTTTACGAAACCGACCTCAGGCTGCGCCCCAACGGCGCCAGCGGCCTGCTGGTCAGCTCGGTCGAAGCGTTCGGGGGCTACCAAAAGAAACAGGCCTGGGTGTGGGAGCACCAGGCGCTGACCCGCGCCCGCTTCTGCGCCGGTGACGCCGAAATCGGCGCGACCTTCGAGCACATCCGCATCGAAGTGCTGCGGCAGGAACGCGACGCCGCGACCCTGCGCGAGGAAGTGCTCAAGATGCGGCAAAAGATGCTGGATGCACACCCCAACCCCAGCGGCCTGTTCGACCTCAAACATGATCGCGGCGGCATCATCGACGTCGAGTTCATCGTGCAGTACCTGGTGCTGAATTTTTCCCACATCCATCCCGAACTGACACGAAACGCCGGCAACCTCGCCCTGCTTCGGATCGCCGGCGAGCTCGGCCTGATTCCCCCGAAACTGGCGGAGCAGACGCGCGACACTTACCGCGAATACCGCCTGCTCCAGCATCAGCTGCGGCTACAGGGCGACGCCCATGCCCGCATCGACCCGGCGCAGATGGAAGAACACGAGGAAGCCGTCAAGCGGCTGTGGCAGGCGGTTTTTGAAACGGAAAGGATATCTTGAACCGCAGAGGGCGCAGAGAGATTCGGCTTGTACAAGCAATTCGGAGATTGTGCTGTTATGCCACATGACTAGATTCCGATGGCACTATCCACGGAAAATAATTTATGGAAATCTGCATACATCGCGGCACCCACGAAATCGGCGGCACATGTGTAGAAATAGCCCATGACGGATTTCGGATTGCTATTGATCTTGGGTTGCCCTCGGATGCCGATCACAACGGGCCTGAGTGGCTACCCCTGGTAGCCGGGATCACTCGCCCAGCCGAGAGCTTTCTTGGGATTATTATTTCCCATCCTCATCAAGATCATTACGGCTTGCTTGCACACGTACCGGAGAATCTGCCCGTCGCCATGGGACAAGCTGTGCGGCGTATTCTGGAAACTGCTTCCTGATTCATGCCGGGACCAAACCTCCGACGACTTGGCCGGCGGTCGTTCCACCTTCATGGTGGAAATGACCGAAGCGGCCGATATTTTGAACAACGCCACCGAAAACAGCCTGGTGCTGCTGGACGAGATCGGGCGCGGCACTTCCACCTTCGACGGCCTCGCCCTGGCTTGGGCGATCGTCCGCCATCTGATCGAGAAAACGCGCTGCCACACCCTGTTCGCCACCCATTATTTCGAGCTCACCCGGCTAACGCAGGAATTCAAACAGATCGCCAACGTCCACCTCGATGCGATGGAGCACCGCGACCACATCGTATTCCTGCACAGCGTTCAGGAAGGCCCGGCAAGCCAGAGCTACGGCCTGCAAGTGGCGGCGCTGGCGGGCGTACCCGCGCCGGTGATCCAGGCGGCGAAAAGACACCTGCTGCAACTGGAGCAGCAAGGCATCAGTAACGGCATTCAGGGGGATTTGTTCGTCGAGACGCCGCAGGCTGCGGCTCCTTCGGCGCTGGAAGAAGCGCTGCTCGAGGTTGAGCCCGACGAGCTAAGCCCGAAAGCAGCGTTAGAGTTGATTTACCGACTAAAAAAGATGCTTTGACCACTTATCAATGGTGGTGGCCGTGCTCACCATGCACATGACCATGGACGAGTTCCTCGGCAGTGGCGGGACGGATGCCCTCAACGGTGCCTTTGAACAGCAGGGTCTGCCCGGCCAGGGGATGGTTGCCATCGATCACCACGCTTTCTGCGGTGATCTCTGTCACCGTGAAGACCAGATCCTCATCCGAACCTTCTGCACCAGCCTGAAACTGCATGCCGACCTCAATCCCGTCCATCGGGAAAGCATCACGTGGTTCGGCCCGCACCAGTTCGTCCTCATATTCACCGAAGGCGTTATCCGGATCCAGCGTCACTGCAACGGTGCCGCCCTCGGCGAGACCTTCCAACGCTTCCTCTACGGTAGGAAAAATCCCGTCATAGCCACCATGCAGGTAGCTGATGGGTTGATCACTTTTTTCCAGAAGCTTGCCGGTGCTGTCGCTCAATTCGAAACTGAGAGTCACCACCGAGTTTTTTGAAACCCGCATAAAATTACTCCATCACTTTGATTAAATTGATTACCTGAAAAACAACAAATTCTTCACATCGCATCCATATTTTAAACGATTTAGCCCGAGTTGGAAGAGACATGGCATAATTAAACCGAGATTACTGGGGCGACACCATGGCAGAAAACCCGGGGAAACCCGTCTTGCTGCATAAGCAATTAAATAGCACGGCAGACTATACGGAGGCAATCGATATCCTGATCGAGCTCGCCCGGCACCGCTTGCGCATTTTCGATTACAACCTGGAAGATGGCGGTTACGCCACGTTGCGCCGCTACGAACTACTACGCACCTTTCTGCTGGCAAGCCGCAGCAATCGTCTGGAAATTGTGCTGCATGACATCGACTATCTGGCCCGCTTCTGCCCACGCATACTCAGCCTGCTCAGACAATTCAGCCACGCCATTACGATCCAGGAAACCACTCCGCAGGCAAAAGACATCTACGATCCCTTTGCCATCGCCGACGAAACCTGCTTCTTGCATCGCTTCCATTATGACAGCCCACGCGCATTGCTTGCGCTCCACGATGTTGAAGGCAGCCACTTGCTTATCAAGCGTTTTGAGGAAATCCGGGCAGCATCGGCACCGGCAATTACCGCAACGACACTGGGACTATGAACTGCATTGATAATGTCATGCACAAGTCTTGCAAGAGTGCCGAACCGCCAGGAAACAACCAGCAAAATTAATTATTCGCAACAATACATAACAAGACACTAGAATTATTTATGAAACCTGCTAAAATCACGCAGTCGGTTAGACATCGTTGATGTGGAAGCCGATTTGCATCAATGGTACTTAAATAGTATAAACAAATAGCATTTAGTCAAATCTAAAAACCCAAGTTTTTATAAGGAAACAATAGAATGAAACATTCCATCCTGCTCGCCGCCCTGCTGGCCCTGACCTTGACCGCTTGCGGCAAAAAAGAAGAAGCTCCTGTTGCTCCTGCTGTTGAAGCTCCTGCTCCTGCTGCTCCTGCTGTTGAAGCTCCTGCTCCTGCTGCTCCTGCTGACGCTGCTGCCCCAGCCGCTGCTCCTGCTGACGCTGCTGCCCCAGCCGCTGCTCCTGCTGACGCTGCTGCCCCAGCTCCGGCTCCTGCTAAGTAAGCTTCACGGTTCAGCAAAAAAAGCCGGCCCACGGGCCGGCTTTTTTCTTGTACTATCTGGGTACATGCCTGACCTACCGCTAAAGAATCTGGCGCCAACCAAACCCATTCCGTTGATCGGCCACCCCGATCCATTCCGGGTCACAATTTAAAACACCACTCAGCGCGGCCCGGGCAAGCTCAGGCGTATTATTCTTTTCGCTAAGATGCGCCGCAATCAAGTGCTGCAACTTGCTGTTGTCCAGGCTCGCCAGCAACCTGGCCGCCATGCCGTTATCCAGATGGCCGAAACGGCCCGCAACCCGTTGCTTCAGCATAGGCGGATAAGGTCCGTCGCGCAGCATGTCAGGATCATGATTGCATTCCAGCACCAAAGCATCGCAGCCACTCAGAATGGCTTCGATGTGTGGCGTGGATACGCCGGTGTCGGTCAGCACACCCAATCTCCGGCTGCCGCTGCTAAAGGCATACTGCACCGGCTCGCGAGCGTCATGAGGAACGGGGAAAGGCTGCACCTCGATCTCGTCTGCCTGAAACGCACTGTGGCCATCAATCAGACGAATATCGGGCAGCGTTTGCGCGAGGGCATGGTGGGTGAAAGTGCCGTGAGTCAGCCACACCGGCAACGCAAACCGGCGCGCGAATTTGACTGCGCCGCCGATATGATCGGTATGTTCGTGAGTGATGAGGATACCGGCAAGGTCTTCCGGCTGTAAGTCGAGGCGCAATAACCGGGCAACCGTTTCCCGGAGGCCGAAACCGCAGTCGAGAAGCAATCGGGTTTGCTTGACCTCAACCACCAGCGCATTGCCCCGACTGCCACTACCCAGAGAAGCGAAACGCATTGACGCGCCTCGCCGTATTATTTCAACTGTTCAAACAACAAGTTAAGAATCCTGGTTGCCGTTTCTGATTTTTCGACCACGCCGTCCTTGTTCAAAACATTGACCGCGCTGCCCCCGCTCGTGGCCATAACCTGAATACGGTACTGCTCCAGTTTGTCCTTGCTTTTGTCATCGCCTTTCCAGAAGGCCAGCTTGGACATAAAACCTTTTTCTTCCTTCTTGCCATCCATATCGGGGTCAACATAGCGAACGTAATAGAGTCCCTTGGAGCGGTCGCGGTCTACCACGGTAAAGCCAACCCGGTCGAGGGCGAGCCCGACGCGACGCCAGGCGCGGTCGAAGCCATCGTCCAGCGCCAGGCTGCCCGATCCCTCCCGGGTGCGCGTCACCTTGGCCCGTTCGTGCTTGCCATCCGCCGCCATCAGGGACTGGGAGTGCGTTTCTTCGACCCCAAAGCGCACCATCAAGCGGCGCAACATGTCGGCCTCGATCTCTGGATCAGCCGGGCGCGGCTGCCACACTGTCCGGTTGCCGCCATCGCCCCCTTCGATCACTTCATACATGCCACGGTGGCTGACATAGATTTCTGTCGTGCCCGGCTCCGCTCCACGTTCCAGCCGGGTGCGGAATTTATCTCGTTCGGCGGTGGAATAAAGCCCATCCATGACTTTACTCAACACGTTGCGAATCGCATCCTGAGGAATCTTGGCGCGATTTTCCGCCCAGTCGGTTTCCATTACGCCGGATTCCGGCACTTCTATCTTGATGAGGAAGCCATTTTCCTGCCAGAACTCCTTGACCACCGGCCAAATCTGCTCCGGCATCGCCTTCACCACCAGCCAGCGCTGTGAGCCGGCACGTTCCACCCTGACCTTGTCCTGAGAGGGTAGCAGATTGGATACCGCCATCGCAGTCTGGGGCTGACCCTCCCTTTCCTTGTTGTAAACCGAGAGGGTGGCGCTGCCCTGCGGGCTGACATCGGGCACCGCGAAGCGGTTGTCCACCGTCGGTGAAGTCAGGTCGGGAGGAATTTCCAGTGGCGGCAGCTTGCCTGCTGACTTGTAGTCAATTTTCTTGCCTTCCAGCAAGGACGTCGAACCGCAACCCGCCATTAGCGCAACCGCTATTATCACCACAAATGAAGGTAAGAACCTATTATTCATAAACACCTTATATAGTTAGTTCATTACGCCGGCTTGGCGCATCGCCTGTTTCAAAACATCGTGATGAATAGCGGAGAGCGAGGTCAACGGCAGGCGGATACCCCCGACTATCAACCCCATCTGCGCCACCACCCATTTCACCGGAATCGGATTGGCTTCGACAAACAGCTTTTGATGCAAGCCCAATAATTTGTTATTGATGGCGCGCGCCGCAGCCAGATCGCCCCTGAACGCCGCCTCACACATTTCATGCATCAAGCGCGGTGCCACGTTGCTGGTCACCGAGATGACGCCATGGCCGCCGAGCAGCATCAAAGCCAGGCAACTGCCATCATCGCCACTGTATACGGCAAAGCCCTGCGGCGCACGCAGCAACAGGTCGCTGCCGCGTTCAATTTTGCCAGTTGCATCCTTGATGCCGACGATATTGGGAATCTGCGCCAACCGCAACACCGTGTCGTTCAGCAGGTCGCAAGCGGTGCGGCCTGGCACGTTATAAAGAATCTGCGGGATGTCCACCGCCTCGGCAATCGCCTTGAAGTGACGGTACAATCCTTCCTGAGTGGGCTTATTGTAGTATGGCGTAACCAACAAACTGTAGTCCGCGCCTGCCGCCTTGGCGCATGTCGTCAGCTCGATCGCTTCGCTGGTTGAGTTGGCGCCGGTTCCAGCAATCACCGGAATGCGCCCAGCCACCTGATCCACCACGGTGCGGATCAACAGGCAATGCTCATCGAAATTCACCGTCGGGGATTCGCCCGTCGTGCCGACGACGACGATGCCGTCGGTCCCTTCTGCCAGGTGAAAATCCACCAGCGCACGCAAACGAACCATATCCAGACTGCCATCGTCGTGCATCGGCGTAACGATCGCGACCAAACTGCCTTTAAGCATGAATTTTTTCCACAAAAAAACTGTAGTCTACCCGAATATCGGGTTACGCGAAATGCTCAATCCGCTTCGCGTTCAATCGAGCAGCACTGCTTCTCGACGGCGCCGCCATCGGCAAGCATAACCTGCCCGGTCACCGGGTTGGGACGAAAAACGGTGCAGCCCTTCAGACCCATGTCATAGGCCTTTTCATAAATCGAGCAAAATGAGTCGAAGTCGAAGTCAATCGGCACGTTGATGGTTTTGGAAATAGCGTTGTCGACATGAGCTTGAAGAACAGCCTGCATCTGGATGTGCGCCTCCGGAGCAATTTCACCGACACGAACGAAGGCTGCGGGCAACGGGGCCTTATCGCCATGTTGCAGGCGAAACTGACGGTAAGCATAATCTTCCACTCGCACCTCACTAAAGCCGCCATCTGCCTCGCGGATGCGCCGCATGTATGCCCAATCGAAAATCGGCTCGAGTCCGCTGGAAACATTGTTCGCCAGCAAGCTGATGGTTCCGGTCGGCGCGATAGCGGTCAGATGGCTGTTGCGCAAGCCGTGACGCTTGATCCCCTGCACGATGTCCTCGGGCAGGGAGCGAATGAATTCGCCCGCCAGGTACGGATCGGCATGGAACGCCGGAAACACGCCTTTCTCACGCGCCAGTTCGATAGATGCCCGGTACGCACTATGGCAGATCGTTTGCATCACCTTCTCGCCCAGCGCAAAAGATTCAGGACTGCCATAGCGGATTCCGAGCATCGCCAAGGCATCGGCCAGACCGGTAAGGCCGAGCCCGACCCGCCGCGATGCGCGCGCGGTGTCCGCCTGCTTTTGCAGCGGAAAATGTGAAAGGTCGTAAACATTGTCGAGCAGACGCACCGCCGTCGCCGCAGTCGCTGCAATTCCTTCCAGATCCAGATCGCCATCAACCCTGAAGGGACGCCGGACGAATTGGGTCAGGTTGATCGCGCCCAGATTGCAGGCGCCATAGTGCGGCAGGGGGATTTCGCCGCAGGGATTGGTGGCGCTGATCTGTTCGCAGTACCACAGGTTGTTCATGCGGTTGACACGGTCGATAAAGATCACGCCGGGCTCAGCGTAATCATGGGCTGCCCGCATGATCTTGTCCCACAGCGCCCGCGCCCCGACATGACGCAGCACCCTGCAACGGCGCGGCGTGCTGCTGCCTGACCACGTCCGTTCCACCACCTCTCCGGTCGATTCACCCCCGGAGAGCGGAAACACCAGCGGCCAGTCGGCGTCCGCCCGCACTGCGCGCATGAAATCATCTGTCACCAGCACCGATAAATTAAAATGCCGCAGCGCTCCGGGATCGCGTTTGGCCGCGATAAAAATCTCGATATCCGGGTGGTCGCAGCGCAGCGTCGCCATCATCGCTCCGCGGCGCGCACCGGTGGAAAGAATGGTGGCGCACATGCTATCCCAGATGTGCATGAACGAGACCGGCCCGGAAGCGATTACGCCGACACCACGGACCGGTTCGCCGCTCGGTCGCAGGGTGGAGAAATCATAGCCCACTCCGCCGCCCTGCTGCATGGTCAGCGCACCTTCCTTGAGCGCCTCGAAAATACCGTCGAGCGCATCCTCTACTTCACCCATGACGAAACAGTTGAACAGCGTGACCCGGTGAGCGGTGCCTGCTCCCGCGAGAATGCGCCCTCCCGGCAGAAAGCGGAACCCCTCCAGAATTGGGTAAAACCGCCGCTCCCAGACTTCCTTATCCTGTCGCTCTATCCCGGCAAGCGCACGGGCAACGCGATGCCACGTATCCTCAACGGTCAGGTCGATGATCTTGCCCGACTCGCGGTAACGATAGCGGATATCCCAGATGCGAGATGAGATATCGAAGATGAAGGGTCCATCACTCATCGAGGACTCCCAAAATGATAAAGGCGAGAGCCGCACTAGCGGTTCTCGCCGATTTTAAAGGACTCAACGACCGCAAACTATCCCTGGGAAGCGTACATCCGCACCAGAAAAGCCTCGGCATCCATAGCCGCCACATCCACCGACATACCGCCCGCGCGCTGGGACTGATAATGGATCAAAATGGGTATCCCCTTGACGCACGTTGCACCTGTGATCCGAAATACCGGGCGCGCTTCCAGAGCCGCGAAGAGCCATTTAGCTGGGCTCGCGTTCAAGTCTTGCGGTGGGGCAGCGTGATGCGTCTTGGCGAAAACCGTCCAGTAGAACTTTACGTGCGTCAAGGGGATACCCATTTGGATCAATTGTTCTGCAAGCTCGACCGCCCTGTCTTGCATCATCGCAATTTCAGGATTCCAACCGGCGCACATCACCTCTGTAGTATAGTCGCTGCCCGCTTTGACTGAGCACATATCCATAGTCACTAACATGATCCACCTCCGCTTTTCTGCCCATTTGTTTCCCGACGTCCGTAATTGTTATATCGGGTGTTTCAGGGAAAAATAAAGGGGCCATTGAAAAATTACCTGGCGGCCTTTACCGCACAAATCCGCTGCACCACGGCACGTTCATTTCGTATAACGCACAACTCCTCATAAGCGTTGACTTCCAGCCGCCCTTTCACTTGTTCAAGCAATTCACCTGATTTGAGGAGATAGTCCGGGTTACGCGGCCGGCCTAGCCGTTGATTGCCCTCGGAAAAAGTTTCATAAATCAGCACCCCGCCCGCAGAGAGCGCTTCGAACAGGTGCGAAAACAGAGGACGATACAAGTAGTTGGTTACCACAATGCCATCGAATTCGCCGACAGAATACGGCCAGGGTTCGCCTTCAAGGTCAGCCTGGCGTATCGCAACACCGGGTAAAAAACCCGATGCGGAGACGTCACGGTCTACCGCTTCGACCTGAAACCCGGCCTGAGTCAGGAAGCGGGTGTGCCGGCCGGTTCCGCAAGCAACGTCCAAAACCCGGCCGCCGCCACGGATAAGCGGTGCACAACACACCACCCATTCGGAAGGTGCGGAAACAAACGGTATAGCCGGAGCCATCAGGGTGCGGTGGGATTTGCCAGCCGCAAGACTTGCATCGCCATCTGCAGCGCGTCATGAAGCAGGCGGTCAAACAAGGGAACGAAATAAGGCAAGGCAATGGCAAGCACGACAAACCCGGCTGCCAGCGTAATCGGGAATCCGACCGAGAACACATTCAGCTGCGGCGCGGCGCGAGTCATGATGCCCAGCGCCAGGTTGGTGATCAACAGGGCGGCCATGATCGGCATGGAAAGCAGCAACCCGGCGAGAAACATCTCTCCTCCCCAGCCCGCCAGGACTCGCCAGCCGACTGCGGAAAAAGGCTGTGGCGCCACCGGTAGCACCTCGAAGCTATACGCCAATACCTCGATCATATATAAATGACCATTCAAGGCCAGAAACAACAATGCGGCGAGCAGCCCGAGAAACTGTGCCACCACGGGAGTCTGGGCGGCGTTTTGCGGATCGAAAAAGGTGGCGAATCCCAGACCCATCTGCATACCGGCAACATTACCGGCCATTTCCACTGCCGTGAAGATGATGGTCATCGTAAATCCGATCGCCACGCCAATCACGATTTGTTGCGCCAGAATCAGGAGGCCGATTGCAGAACCCGGCTCCACCGCTGGCATGCTACCGAGGATGGGCGCCAGAACCAGAGTAAGGACAACGGCCAGCCCAATTTTCACCCGCACAGGTACGCTGGGATTGCCGAGAATAGGCGCGCTACTAACCAGGGCAAGAATACGAAAAAAAGGCCAAATGAAAGCGCTCAGCCAGGCGCTTAACTGGGCTGAAGTAACGCTGATCATCGCCGTGCAGTCTAGCCCACCAGCCCTGGAATACTGCTAAACAGGCGGCTGGTATAATCCATCATCAGGTTCAACATCCAGGGACCCGCAACTACCAGCACGAAAAACATCACCAGCAGTTTTGGGATGAAAGACAGGGTCATTTCATTGATCTGGGTCGCGGCCTGAAAGATGCTCACCAGCAAGCCGACGGCCAGTGCGGAGAGAAGCAGAGGCGCCGACACCAGCAGGGTAATTTCCACCGCCTGCTGGCCAATAGTGATCACACTTTCCGGCGTCATGTGTAGAAGCTCTGCACCAAGGAACCGATAAGCAGATTCCAGCCATCCACCAGCACGAACAGCATCAGCTTGAATGGCAATGAAATCACCACCGGCGACAGCATCATCATGCCCATCGACATCAACACGCTGGCCACCACCATATCAATGATCAGAAACGGAATAAACACCACGAAACCGATCTGGAACGCGGTTTTGAGCTCGCTGATGACATAGGCCGGAACCAGGATTTTCATTGGCACCGCTTCCGGACCGGGCAAGGGTGCGCTGTTGGAAAGCTTGACGAACAGCGCCAGATCATCCTGGCGCGTCTGCCGCAGCATGAAGGCTTTCAAAGGGGCAGTACCCTTCTCCAGCGCCTGGTTAAAGTCGATTTTTTGCGCCGCATAAGGCTGATAAGCCTCAGCATAAATTTTATCGAACACCGGCGCCATGACAAAAAAGGTCAAAAACAGGGAAAGGCCAATCAGAATCTGGTTGGGAGGCGCCTGCATCGTACCGATTGCCTGGCGCAGCAGCGATAGCACGATGATGATGCGGGTAAACGCCGTCATCATCAGCAGCAACGCCGGCAGGAATGTCAGCGCTGTCATCATCAGCAGCGCCTGAATGCTGAGGGTATACGTCTGGGCGCCGCCCGGCCCCGGCGTGCTGGTGAAGGCAGGCAAACCCGGATCAGCCGCCATGGCCGTTAACGGCAGCAGTAGGCATTGCACCAACAGCGCGGCGGCAAACGATGATTTCAGAAGCTGCCCTGTTCTATTGCCCAAGTTTGCGCCCCTGCATTGCCTGTTTGAGCCATGCTGAAAAGTTGCGTCCTCCACCACCAGACGGCGCCTCGACTGCAAATGCGCCACCTTCCGGTTTGTCCAGAGTATGCAGGGAGTTCACCTGCCCCGGCGCAACCCCCAGCACCAGCCAGGTTTCACCGATCTCCACCAGCACCAGTCGCTCCTTGGGACCCAGTGCAACGCCGCCGATCACCTTGATGGCTCCACCCGCACCGACCTGCCCGGGGGAAAAACGTCTGAGCAGCCAGGCTGAGCCGGCCACCGCCGCCAGCACCAGGCCCAGACCTAACAGGACCTGCAACATGCCGCCCAAGGAAACCGGGGAAACAATCGGTGCAGGAATGGCTGACTGTGCAGCCAGGACAGCGAAAGGCTGAAAAAACACGGGAAGCCCAACGGAGAATCGCGCCACCGCCTCTTTCCTCGGACTCATTTGTGCAGTCTACGTATGCGTTCTGAGGGGGAAATAATATCGGTCAGGCGAATCCCGAATTTGTCGTTCACCACCACCACCTCACCCTGGGCAATCAGACAGCCGTTGACCAGCACATCCATCGGTTCGCCCGCCAAGCCGTCCAGCTCCACCACAGATCCCTGTGCCAGTTGTAACAGACTACGAATTGCCAGCTTGGTGCGCCCCAGTTCGACCGTGAGGTTGACCGGGATGTCCAGGATCATGTCGATGTTGTTGGGCGCGCCGACTGGAATACCGGAAGGGGAAAGCTGCTCGAACTGGGCCTTTGCCGCAGGAGGATTGCTTCCGGCAAACGTCGCTACGGCATCCTGCGTCGCAGAGGAGGCCTGCTCGGCTAGTGCCGCGCCCCAATCGTCTTCAGCCGGAGTGCCAGCAGCTGTATCTGCAGTCGCCTGCTCGGCCATCGCAGCCGCCCAATCGTCTGTACCGGCTGAATCTCCAGCATTTTCGTCAGCCATGTTGGCCTCCGTGACCGGATTCGTCATCCGTGCCGGCAATGATTCTGTTCACCTTAAGCGCGTACTGACCATTGAGAACGCCATAATTGCATTCCAGCACAGGCACGCCATCCACTTCAGCGACAATCGCTTCGGGAATATCCAGGGAAATCACATCCCCCACTTTCATGTTTAGAATTTGTCCAAGATTGACTGGGGTCTCGCCCAGATTCGCGACCAGATTCACCTCTGCTGACTGCAGCTGTTTCGTCATCAGTTTTGCCCAACGATGATCCACCTCCATGCGCTCGCCCTGCATGCTGCTATACAGGATATCGCGAATCGGCTCGATCATAGCATAGGGCATGCAGATGTGAAAATCGCCGCCTCCCGATCCCAACTCAATATTAAAGGTAGTCACCACCACGACTTCGCTGGGCGTGGCGATGTTGGCAAACTGGGTGTTCATCTCGGAACGGATATATTCGAAGTCAACCTGATAGACCGATTCCCAAGCTTTCTTGTATTCCGAAAAAACCACTTCCAGCATACGCTGAATGATGCGCTGCTCGGTCGGCGTGAAATCACGGCCTTCCACTCGCATATGAAAGCGTCCATCACCGCCGAACAGGTTGTCCACTACCAGAAACACCAGATTCGGGTCAAAAATGAACAGCGACGTGCCGCGTAGCGGCTTGATTTGCACCATGTTCAGGTTGGTCGGCACGACCAGGTTGCGAACAAATTCACTGTATTTGAGAACACGCACCGGGCTAACGGAAATTTCAGCGGTGCGGCGCATGAAATTGAACAATGCGATTCGGAACAAACGGGCAAAGCGCTCGTTGATAATCTCCAGGGTGGGCATGCGACCCCGGACAATGCGCTCCTGCTTGGCCAGATTATAAGGGCGAACGCACCCCTCTCCCCCTTCGGCGGCAGCCTCCTCCACCTCACCGGTTACCCCTTTGAGTAAGGCATCAACTTCGTCTTGAGACAGTATGTCTTCTGCCACGTGAGCCCTTTAGGTATTACGGCTGATCACACCCTCTTACTGAATGACAAAGGATGTGAAAAACACACCCGTCACGCCCTTGCCACCAGTAACATTTGTATTGAGTGGTTTGTTTACCTGCTCCTGAATTTCAGCACCAAGTTTCTGCTTGCCCTCCAGGCTAGCGATCTGCTCGGCACTCTTGCTCGAAAGCAGCAGCAGCACGCCATTGCGAATTTCCGGCATGTGCAGCTTGACCATATCGACCACAGTAGGGTCAGTCACTTTCAAATCAATCCCGACCTGGAGATAGTGTTCGCCACCCCCATCTGCCTGCAAATTAACGGTAAAGGTCTCCAGCGTCACAAAGACTGGTGGCTGCGGTTTTTTTTCCTTGTGCTCGGCGGACTTTGTGTCTGACTGGGTGAAATACCATGCCGCACCACCGCCCACGCCACCCAACGCCAACAGGATACCGAGTACCAGAAACAGCTTCCCCTTCTTCTTTTTGGGTGGCTCATCCGCCACGGCTTCTACTTTTGCCTTGTCCCTTGCCATGCCGAGTCCCCTTGCCACTACCGCTTCAGTCGTCCACTCCACGGCTAAACAATATTAAAAACAACCAGTTTCAGATGATATTTTATGTTCTTTATAATATCAACTCATATTTAATGCAAGAACTACTGCAAGCCAAAACCATTTTCTGCCCACTATTTTTTCGCCGGATAAAATAATAAAGCAGCTATCCCATTGAAATAGCCGCTTTATTTGTAATAAGTAATCGTGCATCAATTTCAGGCAAAAATATCGACCATGCCCTCGCGCGCCAGTCCAACAGGTCGCCCTGGCGCGGCTATCTGAGCTATAACACCCTCTGCTCCCAGCCCGCCGCGACTTCCCTCCCTGCCATTTCTCTGGTCAGACGCTTGCTGCTGGCTGAAGGATTCCGAGCCAACCGTCACATTGCCTAGCATAATGCCGTTGTCAGCGAGCATTTCGCGCAACTGTGGCAATGCCGTCTCGATTGCCTCACGCACAGCGGAATATTGGGAAACGAACAACGCGCTAGCCTGGTCGTTGCTGATTGTCAAACGCACCTCGAGCGGCCCGAGGCTAGGTGGATTGAGATGCAGTTCAGCCACTTGATGATTCTGGTTCGCCATCCACACCACTTTCTCGCCGACCGCTCCGCCCCATTCGGCGGAACCGACTCCAGGCACGACCGGTAAAACCGGTAACGGCTCCGGATTCCGGAACACGACGACTGTGGCGGGAGGATTCACCGCAGCGGATAAATCAGGCGAATGGATCTCCCCGCTCGCATTGCCTTCTGGAGCTTCCACCAAGGCCGCCAGCTTGTCGGCAAAGCGTTGCTCCGGGGACATCGCTTGCGGCAAATTTTTGCCATTTGCGGCAATTTCTGCCGCCAACCGGACTTCGCCAGCCTTGGACAACCGCATCAACGGCTTCCCCGCATCGGCTTCGGCTGGAATTTCGGCTCCCCCACCAACTTGAGCAGGAGGTGCCGGCACAAGCATTGAAGCGGTCAGAACAGACAAATCAACGGGAAGCACCGCCGCCCCAGCGTTTGCAGCAGGCTCAGGGCTTTCCTTGAGCGCGACCAAGGAAAGCCCCGCATCCTCTTTCTTCTCAAGCGGCGAAGCGATCCCCTTCAACTGTTTGGTGAGAACCGCCCCGAAGTTAATCCCCGGCTCGTTCCCCAATCCATCCCCACCTTCTGCAACAGAGGCTGACGTCTGAAGCGAAGCGATCCCCTTCAACTGTTTGCTGAGGACCGCCCCGAAATTAATCCCCGGTGCGTTCCCCAATCCATCCCCACCTTCTGCGGCAGAGACTGACGTTTGACCGGTGCCCGCACTGTGTTGTGGAGATACAGCAGGAGTAATAGGTAATTGTGGCATCGGCAATCCTTTCGCAGTTGCTTTAGGTTCAACCGAATATAAAGCAAGACACATACCACCATCAAAAGTGAGGGGGGTCTGTTGACTCGTCTTGCTTGAATTTATTGCCGGAAAGCTCATCCTGCTCACGCTGCTCGAGCTTGTCTTCACGCTTCCGCTCACTGCTCAGATGACGCTGCGACAGCGTATCGAAGGCCTTGAGTTTGCGATGCTTCTCCTGCCATTCATGGCGCCCGTCTTCCCAGCGTTTTTTGCAGCGCTCTACCTCTCCAGTCTGCTGACGGATGGCGACCTCGATTTTTCCGAGAAACAGCTGAAAATCCCTGAGCGAGCTCACCTGCATGCCTAGCTTCGTTGTCTGCAACAACTTTGCCCGGTAACCTTCACGATATGTGGTCAACTGCCGGAGCTTTTCCTCTGCCTCCTGCCACTTGACCTTAAGCGTATGCAGATCGCGCGCTGCGGCATCAGTATGACTCTGAGCAAGGTCAAGAAGGGACTGGAGAGGAAATCGCCGCGGCATATCTATTCAAACTTCACGCTTAGGTATTGAACATTGCGGCCAGGCGGCTACGACTGTCCACATAGTTCTCGCTCTGGTGCATATCCTGCTGCAGGAAAGCCTCCATCTGCGGATAAAGAGCCATTGCTTCGTCCAGCAACGGGTCGCTGCCCTTGACATAGGCGCCCACACTAATCAGATCCCGGCTACGCTGGAAGCGGGAATAAAGCAACTTGAACCTGCGTACCCGGGCCAAGTCCTCCGGCGCAAGCAGTTCGGTAATCGCCCGACTGACCGAAGCTTCTATATCGATAGCAGGATAATGCCCCTGGTCGGAAAGGCTGCGCGACAACACGATATGACCATCAAGAATGGCACGCGCGCTGTCCGCGATGGGATCCTGCTGGTCATCCCCCTCCACCAGCACAGTATAAAATGCGGTTATGGAACCACCTCCTGCCTGGCCGTTACCTGCGCGCTCGACCAACTGTGGCAACTTGGCGAATACCGATGGCGGATAACCTTTGGTCGCTGGTGGCTCGCCGATGGCCAAGGCAATTTCACGCTGAGCCATGGCAAAACGTGTGAGCGAATCCATGATCAAAAGAACATGCTTGCCCTGATCGCGGAAATACTCGGCAATCGCCGTGGCATAGGCCGCGCCGTGCAGCCTCAGCAACGGCGGGGTATCTGCCGGCGCAGCGACCACTACGGAACGCGCCAACCCGGCGGGACCGAGAATGTTTTCGATGAACTCCTTGACCTCGCGTCCCCGCTCGCCGATCAGACCGACCACGATCACATCTGCGCTGGTAAAACGCGCCATCATGCCGAGCAAAATACTCTTGCCGATACCGCTACCGGCAAAAAGGCCCATGCGCTGTCCACGACCAACGGTCAGCAAGGCATTGATGGCGCGCACGCCAACATCCAGAACCTGCCGGATCGGGGCTCGACTAAGGGGATTGCAGGGACGGCTGTGCAGCGGCACCTGATGAGCCAGATTCAGCGGCCCAAGAAGATCCAACGGACGTCCGGCACCGTCAAGAATGCGCCCCAGCAACTCATTGCCCACCTGCACCTGGCGCACACGGTCTTCGGAACGACGCCGCAGGTGAGGCGATCCGACCTGCACGGAGGCACGTTGTACCGGGGTATCCACCGGCGCCACCCGTGCACCCGGCACCAGTCCATACACATCGGTGGTGGGCATGAGGAACAATTTTTCGCCAGAGAAACCGACCACTTCGGCATCTACATCATGCCCGTCAGTCAGGTGAACGGTACAACTACCGCCTACCGCAAGCCTCAGTCCCACCGCCTCCATCACCAGTCCGGCAACCCGGGTCAGACGACCGGTCAAGAGCCAGGGGCTAACGGCGGAAACGGTCTCACCGCATTCCCGCAAAAAACCATTCCAACGCTCAGAGGGTGACGTCATAATTTCTGTCCCATCGAAACAAGCGCCCTTCACCATTGCACCTTCTCCCTTTGAGAGAAGGTTGGGATGAGGGTTGCTTCCCCCCGGTGGGCTTCCCTCTCCCCAACCCAGAGGGCAAGGGAAATGCCCTCACCTCAATCCTCTCCCGCAAGCGGGAGAGGAAGCAAACGTGCTCGCTTTGCGAGCTTCACATTAAAGGAGCTATTCAAGCCATGCACCTTCACTGCCCAGGGCGACGAGTATCCTTTTCCAGCGAGTCTCCATGGTTGCATCAATCTCGCTGTTCGTCGTTTCCACTCGGCACCCACCCCGCTCCACGCGACTGTCTTCAATCAGCTTCCAATGAAAGTGATTCAGCTCGTCTGCCATCAGCGATCGCACCAGAGCCGCGTCTTCCGGATGCAATTTGAGGTGTGGATGCTGGCCGGTCTGGGGCAGGCTGTTCACCGCCTCGCGAATCACCGGCAGAACCAGCTCCGGCCGTACTCGTAAAGCCTCACGCAACATTTTCTTGGCGACATCCAGCGCCAGGGAAAGCAGGTTCCGTGTCAATGTTTCATCAAACTGATCCAGAGCCCCACCCAGCGCCGACATCAGTTGCGCCAGCCGCGCCAGCTCTGCATCGACCTTGCCTTTGCCCTCCCGGTAACCTGCTTCATAACGCATAAGGTTAGATCGTGATCGCGGAGCGAGCCACGATCTGAACCGTTTGTTGGACGAGCCCGGTTGAGGCTTGAAAGGCTATGCAAATATCTCCCCGATCCTGCCTCGCATCCGGGGGCTGAG
>Ga0210044_10003591_pt1 | contig 22055 bp, 10 predicted proteins | sample CryGey13umfilter_2_FD_183959 | JGI IMG/M metagenome (GOLD analysis project Ga0210044, IMG submission 183959) | Groundwater microbial communities from aquifer in Utah, USA - Crystal Geyser 4/9/14 3 um filter (SPAdes) (version 2) | ecosystem: Environmental > Aquatic > Deep subsurface >... | reverse complement strand
GCCTTCTCCGCCGGCCTGGTCACGAGCAACCGCGACCCGCGCCCGCTCGGCTTTCCCAGCGTGAACGACGCGGCGCTGACCTATCTTCTTTACCTCCTGCGCGGCATCGACTTTCAGGGCACCCTGACCCGTAACCCCTACCTGGCCTCGGTCGGCCTTCAGGACACCGTCCTCGAAGATCGTCTGCGCGGACTGTCCACCCTTGGCTTTCGCCGCCAGGGCGACCTCACCGACTTTTCCTGGTGCCACCCCGACATCACCGCCTGGGCGCGCCAGAGCATCGACCCGAACGTCTCAGCCCCGACGGGAGGTGCGCCGTGACGCAACAGCCGCTCTTCGCTGATCTGTCGCTCTCCGAGACCTTCGCTGCCCTGCGCAAGGACCTGGTCCACGAAGACGGCCCGCGCATCAGCACCATGCGGAACTACCGCTTCGCTATCGTGCAGTACAAGCCGGCGGACGAGTTCAAGCTGCGCGCCGAGGTGCAGCGGCTGAGCAGCGACCTCGTGGCCCACGGCTGGGTCGTGCTCTCCATCTCGCTCCAGCGGCTGCTGCTCGAGCGTGTCCGCCGCCAGGGCGACGAGTGGGTGCAGCGGGTGATCGAGATGGAACGGCGAACCAGCCAGGTGGAGCCCGCGCGGGGCCTGAACTACCTCAAGACCAAGCTCGCCCCGCTCATCGAGGGGCCAGAGGGCATCGCGGCCGATTGCAGCAAGCTGATCTGCGAGCACGCCGAGCGCAACCCCGATCAGGTGGAGCGGACCTTGGCCCTCGTGGGGCGGGCGGGCGCGCTGTACCCGTTCTTCCGCTCGTCGGCGCTGCTCAAGCACCTGGACGGCCGCACGCAAAACGTGCCCGTGGTCCTGCTCTACCCCGGCGAGCGTCGAGGTCCGACCAGCCTCTCGTTCATGGGCATGCTCGAGCCTGACAGCGACTACCGACCCCGGATCTACCCGTGAGGAATGCCATGCTCATCCGCGATCTCTTCGTCTCCGACGTGACCCGCGACATTCCGCCAGTGGTCTACTTCCACGAGCAGACCCCCCAGAAGCTCGCCGACGAGGTCGCGGAGTACATCATCACGGGTGGCTGGCCCGAGGAGCACCCCAACCACCGGCGCGTGCCCAACGGCATCCACGAGCAGTACGTGTGCCTGCTCAGGGCCATCACCGCCGAGCTGGACAAGCCCGGCGGCCCGGAGCTCCCGGCCTCGTGGATCTCGGGCTTCTACGGCTCGGGCAAGTCGAGCTTCGCCAAGCTCCTGGGCCTCGCCCTCGACGGAGTCGCGCTGCCGAGCGGCACCTCGCTCGTCGAGGCGCTCCTCGCCCGTGACACCTCCCCGCGCGCCTCCGAGCTGCGCAAGGCCTGGCACCTCCTGCGGCAGAAGATCGATCCCATCGCCGTGGTTTACGACATCGGCAGCTTTGGCCGAGACAACGAGCACATCCACTCGGCGACCGTGCGCCAGGTCCAGCGGCGCCTGGGCTACTGCACGCAGGACCCCTTGGTGGCCGACTTCGAGCTGAAGCTCGAGCGCGAAGGCAAATGGCAGCGCTTCCTGCAGGTGGCCAAGGAGGTCCTCGGCAAGCCCTGGGACGAGGTCAAGGACAAGCCCATGGCCGAGGAGGACTTCTCGCTGGTGATGTCCCAGATGTACCCCGAGCGCTACAGCGACCCGATGAGCTGGTACACCTCCCGCGCCGGCACCCACGCGCGCTCCGAGTCACCGGAAGAGGCCGTGGCCGCCATCCGCGACATGCTGCGTTTCCGCAGCCCCAGCTCCACCCTGTTCATCGTGGTGGACGAGGTCTCGCAGTACGTCCTGGCCAACAAGGACCGGGTGGACCGGCTCCGCGCCTTTGCCTCGGCCCTCGGCGGCACGCTCAAGGGCAAGGCCTGGCTGCTGGCCCTCGGCCAGCAGAAGCTCGACGAGGAGGCCGACGATTCGTTCCTGGTCTGGGCCAAGGACCGCTTCCCCCCGAAGCTGCGCGTCCACCTCGCCGCCACCAACATCCGCGATGTGGTGCACAAGCGGCTGCTCCAGAAGGATCCCGAGAAAGTGGACACGCTCCGGAAGCTCTTCGACAAGCACCGCGCCGACCTCAAGCTCTTTGCCTACGGCTGCGAGGCGGTGACGCCCGAGGAGTTCGTCGAGGTCTACCCCATGCTGCCGGGGCACATCGACCTCTTGCTTCAGATCACCAGCGCGCTGCGCACGCGCTCGGCCCGCGCCCAGGGCGACGACCAGGCCATCCGGGGCCTGCTCCAGCTCCTCGGCGAGCTGTTCCGCTCGCAGGGCCTGGCCGACATGCCCGTGGGCTCGCTGGTCACCCTCGACCAGATCTACGAGGTCCAGTACACGGCGCTCGACTCCGACGTGCAGGCCAGCATGGCGCGCATCCTGGACAGGTGCTCTGACGATGCCAGCGAGCTTCTGCCGCGCGTGGCCAAGGCCGTGGCGCTGCTCGAGCTGATCCAGGAAACCGTCCCCACCGACGCCAAGCTCGTGGCCCAGTGCCTCTTCGACCGCCTGGACCGGGGTAGCCTGCTCGGCCCGGTCACCGAGGCCCTGGAGGAGCTGCGCCGCCGAAACCTCCTCGGCTACTCCGAGCGCCACGGCTACAAGATCCAGTCCTCCGCCGCCGAGGAGTGGGAGCGCGAGCGCCGCGATATCCCTGTGGCTCGCGAGACCATCAGCGACACGGTGCGCGAGTCGCTGAAGTACCTGCTCGCCTCACCCGAGCGCCCCAAGCACCAGGGACGCCCGTTCCCCTGGGCGGGCATCTTTTCCGACGGGCGGCGGCTCAAGAACGTGATCCTCGAGGACCCGCGCGACGAGGCCTCCGTGCGGGTGGACTTCCGCTTCCTGGCCAGGGAGGAGCGGACCGAGAGCACCTGGGTCAAGCGCAGCGCCGAGCAGGCCCTGGAGAACCACCTGGTCTGGGTTTCGGGCGATACCGATCAGCTCGACCACAACGTGCGCGAGCTGACCCGGTCACGCGCCATGGTCCGCAAGTACGAGCCGCGCAAGGTCTCCCTTAGCCCGCCCCGCAAGCTCCTGCTCCAGCAGGAGAAGAACCGCATGGAAGATCTCGAGGGCACCGTGCGCGACAGCGTGGCCGCCGCCTGGATGGCCGGGCAGATCTTCTTCCGTGGGCGCCCGATCAACCCGAGCGACCACGGGGCGACCTTCCCCCTGTGCATCAACGCCGCTGCCTCCCGCGTGCTGCCGGAGCTGTTTCCGCATCTCGTCGCCACCTCCATCTCGCCGGCCGAGCTGACCCAGCTCCTCGAGCCCGAGCTTTCCGGTCCGTCGCCGAAGTTTCTCACCGGCGAGCTGGGCATCCTCGAGCTCGACGGCGGGAGGTACGTGCCCACCTGTAGCGGCGTGATCCCCCGCCGGGTGCAGGAGTACATCGACGCTGAGGGCGGCATCTCGGGCACTACCTTGCTGGCGAAGTTCGGTGCACCGCCCTACGGCTACACCGCCAACGTGGTCAAGGCCTGCGTGGCCGGCCTGCTTCGCGCCGGCAAGCTCCGCATCCAGCCCGAGGGTGGCGCCGAGATCACCGCGATTCGCGACGCGGGCGTGCGCGAGCTGTTCGACAAGGACCGCCCCTTGCGCCGCGCCACCTTGTTCCCGGCGGGCGACGACGACATCGGCCCCCAGGCCCGAGCGCGCATCTGCAAGTTCTTCGAGCGCTACCTCGCGCACACCATGGACCGCGAGGACCACCACATCGCGGACGCTGTGGCCCAGCACTTCCCGGCCCAGGCCCAGCGCCTGCGGGACGTGTTGACCCGGCTCTCGCGGCTCCCCGATGCCCCGGAGCCGCCGGCGACGCTCACCACGCTCTCCGACGTGCTCGAGCAGTGCGTGCGCACCTGCCGTCAGACCGAGCCCACGGTCAAACTGGTCAAGAAGCACCTGGACAAGCTCCGCGACGGCTTCGAGCTGCTCAACCTCTACGACGCCGAGCTGACCTCCGAGGCCATCGGCGCCGTGCGCGACGCGGCCGAGGTTCAGAACTACCAAGCAAAGCAGCTCCTGGAGGTGGCCCAGGTCGACTCCGAGGTGCGGGCTGCCATCGAGCGGGTGGACAGTCATCTCGAAGCCGAGCGCCCCTGGCGGGACATCGCCGCCCTTGGCGGCGACCTCGACACGATCCGCGAGGCCTACCGCACCGAGCGCGCCCGGCTCCTGCAACGTCAGGAGCAACAAGCCGAGCAGGCGCGGGCAAGGGTCAAGGCGCGGGAGGGCTTCAGCACGCTCTCGGCCGATGACTCGCACAAGGTCCTGCGTCCGCTCACCGAGGCGCTGACCAACACCACGGATGATGCGGTGGCCCCACCGCTCAGCGCGCTCGCAGACCCGTTCGCCCTGGCCCTCCGCCGGGCAGAGGACGCGGCCAACGAGCGCCTCGACGAGATCTTGTGCGCCGGAGACCAGCCCATGGTGCAGAAGGTGGACCTGTCGCTCCGCAACCGTGAGCTCAAAGATGAGGCCGACGTGGAGGCCCTGCTCGACGAGATCCGCACGAGGCTCCTGGGAGTGATCAAGACCAACGCGCGGGTGAGGCTGGTATGACCAGGAACCGGCCTGGCTCGGCGGCAAACGAAGGCAGTCAATGCCTTGTATTTCCGCATGAAAAGTGTGACGCGGGGCCCAAGGAAAAACTTTTTATGTTAGCGGGGACTCCCACACCCGAGTGGCGGCCAGGATGGCTCCGGCGGGAGCACCACCCCGAAAAACAAAGAAGCCGCCGCGCGAAGGGACCGAAGTCATTCACATTCGCGCGCCGGCTTCTGTCAGTTCCTAGTTCCTCTTCAATTCTTAGTCCCACTTCGGGGAAAGGTCAAGCTGGTGGCACAGCGCTATCTTGATCTGCGTGGGTACCAGAACGCGCAGTTGAAGGATTCCGAGCTGTTTCTGGTCCAGTTGTGGCGGGAGATGTTCTCCTCCAGCTCTCTCGATGCCTGGCAGCCCCGGACGTCGAGCGTACGGATCTGTCTGGAAGAGATCCTCGAGGTCATTCGCGTGGTCCGGGTTCAGCCGGAGTACTTGCACAACCTCGAGCACCTGCTCGCCGAGCTTCGTCGTTTTGTAAGCAAGGATCCCGTTGTCTCCACGTTCTACCCATTCCTCAGCGACAAGGAGTACCTCGGTCCGTTCCTGGAGGGCACCTTCGTCAAAGAGCATCTCGACAAGCTCGAGGAGACCGCCAAGGTCGTCCTCGGCAACTTGGCCGACTACATGGGCGTTCTCGTGCGACAGCTTGGACAAATGGTCGTCGAGGACCCACGAGAAAAGAGGAAGATCGCCGCCCTTGCCCTCGCGCTGGGGACGGAGATCAGCTCACAAGGCTACACACCCCAGTTTCTCGATGAGTACGGGACAAAGACGCTGCTCAAGAGACAGGGCAGCTTCACCGACAGGCTGGCTGAGCTGACGAAGCGCTGTGATGGGCAACTGGGCCGCTACACGTGCACCTTCAAGGCCGACCTGAAGGCCTACGACGGCTATTGCTGGGAAACCGTCTCGCTCACAAAGGACCGCCCGCAGGTTGCGCCGGAAGCTGCGGCTGCGGATTTCTATGCGAGCGCCGAAAACGCCGTCCTGGTCAACGTGGAGGCCCACGCCGTCGATCGTTACGCTGCGGTTGTCGCGGCACAAGCACAACTAGAGAAGCTGTGCGCGGCGATCGACCTCTACACTCCCCAGCATGCAGCGCAGTATCAGAAGCGCGAGGTGTTGGTAGCGGAGGACGGAGGCGCCCCGGAACCAACCACGCGGGACAACTCGCGCAACACGTACTGGAAGGATGCAGGCAGACCGGAGCGAGCCGTCGGGAGGGTGCTGGAGGTCCTCGGACGCCTCAAGCACCTCTCACCGAGTGACGCCGAGCGGTTGACCTCGTTTCTCCAATACCATCGGCTTGCTCTCGCTGCCGAGACAGATGAAGGGCGACTGGTCAACATGTGGGTCGCGCTCGAGTCGATTGTGCGTGGCCACGGGACAACCATCATAAAGGCGGCGGTGGATGTCGTCCCTCCGCTCGTTGCCCTTGAGAACACTCGGCAGCACCTTGTTGCTGTCGCGACCTACATCCGGCAGACATGGAGGGGGCGTGACGGATACTCGCTGTTCAAAGATCTTCTGCCACGCTCCTCACCGAAGCGTTTTGACCCGCGCGACCTGCTGGACATCTTGCGGGGTCCCGAAGAACAGGCAACCCGTCTTTGCAAGCTATGCAAGGACCACCCCCTGATTCTTCATCGGATAACCGAGCTTCATGGTGACTTGCGCAGCCCCAAATCCGTCGCGAGATGGCTTCGCCGGCAGCGTCAGACCGTCGAATGGCAGATCCGTCGCATCTACCGAGCACGAAACACAGTGGTCCATCAGGGAGCCTGCCCACAGGCCAACATGCACCTCAACCAGCACCTGCACAGCTATTTGATGCAGACAGGGCAGCGTCTGATCCGCGACATCGACTCGTATCAGGGCAGCTTTGGCCTCGACGACGCCATTCAGAATCGGTGCCACCTGTACCGGCATGTCCTACGGATGCTTGACGATGAGGAGCAGAGAAGGACAGTTCCGCGCACGGCCCTTCTGGAATGGTCGGTGCTGCTCCGCAGTGCCGCCGGCGACTCGGAGCCTGCATGGCCGGAACCGACCGAAGACGCGGTGGCGCCGAACGACGGTTCGGAGGCCGAGCCACAATGACCATGACCTCCGACGCCAAGCGCGCCCTCTCGACGACGATCCGATCGCTGCGCGAGCGGCTGCTCTCCGACCTGCACGCGGCCACAGAGTCAGCCTACCGGCTGAGCGTGCGCCTCCGAGATGCGGGCCTGCCCGAGGCCAGGCGGGTCCGTCGGGCGCGCCTCGAAACCTGGATCGACGAGCAGGTGCGGGCAGACCGGGCCAAGAACGAAAGGCGCGCCCGCAAGGAGGAGGACTTCCGGCGGGAGGTGGAGAAGCAGGCGGCCTACACCCTGCTCAACCGCATCGTCATCCTGCGCCTGATGGAGGCGGCTGAGCTGCGCGCCCCTGCCGTGGTGACCGGCGGTTGGGAGAGCCGGGCCTACAAGGACTTCCGCCAGCTCGCTCCCGCCCTGGTCCGGGGCGACGAGACCGAGGGCTATGCGTTCTTGCTCCAGCTCGTCTTCGAGGATCTCGCTACCGACCTGCCGGGCATCTTCGGCCCGGCCGGGGTCGCTGAGCTGGTTCCGATCCCCGCCCCGACGCTGCGTCACCTGGTCGAGGCCCTGGACGACGAGGAGCTCGCGAGCTGCTGGACCGACGACATGACGCTGGGCTGGGTCTATCAGTACTGGAACGACCCGGAGCGCGAGGCCCTGGACGACAAGCTCAACAAGGGTGGCAAGGTCGAGCCGCACGAGATCGCCAGCAAGACACAGATGTTCACCGAGCGCTACATGGTGGACTGGCTGCTCCAGAACAGCCTCGGGCCCATGTGGCTGGCCATGTGCAGAAAGCACGGCTGGACCGCTGGCGTGAAGCAGCACCACGTCGAGGGCAAGAGCTTCCTCGAGCGCCTGGACGAGCGGCGCGCGGAGTGGCGGGCCAAGCGGGAGGTGGGCGAAGTATCGCTGACGGAGCTGATGCCCCTCGAGTCGGACGCCGAGCGGCGCTGGGCCTACTACGTCCCGCAGCCAATCCCCGAGGATGCGGTGGAGCACACGCCGGACTCGGTCCGGGACATCAAGATCCTCGACCCGGCGGTGGGCTCGGGGCACTTCCTGGTGGTGGCCTTCGATCTGCTCGTGCCGCTCTACCGCGAGGAGGCGCAGCACCGGGGCGAGGAGGGGGAAGCCGAGTGGAACGACAAGGCCATCGTGGAGCACATCCTCGAGCACAACCTGCACGGCATCGATCTCGACCCGCGCGCGGTGCAGATCGCGGCGGCGGCGCTGTGGCTCAAGGCCCAGCAGACCTGCCCCGAGGCCAGGCCGCGCGCGCTGAATCTGGTGGCCTCCAACCTGCGGCTGTCCAGCCTGCCCGACGATGACCCGGCGCTCGTGGAGCTGCGGCGCGAGGTCGAGCGGGAGACTGGCATCCCGGGCGCGCTGACGGACAAGGTGGTGCGGGCGCTCGAGGGCGCGGACCACCTCGGGAGCTTGCTCAAGGTTGATGCGGCGGTGGATGCTGCTCTGCGCGAGCACGACATCGAGCTGAGCCGGTCGGCCGGGCCTAGCCAGGGGGACCTGTTTGGTGGGTACGCTCCGCAGCAACAGCGGATCCCCATCGAGCGGGACCAGGCGCGGGAAAGCGTGCTGGCGCGGTTGGAGGGCTTCCTGGCGCGGCACACGGGCGGCGATGACCTCGGGCTGCGGCTGCGTGGCGAGCAACTCGCGGCCGGGGTGCGGTTCGTGCGGATGGTGCGGGAGGGGACGTACGACCTGGTGGTGGGGAATCCGCCGTACCAGGGCACGAGCAAGATGGGCGACGCGGGGTACGTGAAGAGGCACTATCCGCGCGGCAAAGCCGATCTCTACGCGGCGTTCCTCGAGCGGGGGCTTCAGCTCGCGCGAGTGGGCGGGACATCGTCGCTGCTGACGATGCGCAACTGGATGTTCATCAAGCAGTACAGCGAGCTGCGACAGTGGCTGCTGGAGACGTATGACCTGCGGGCGCTGGGGGACTTCGATCGCGGCGCCTTCGAGGAGGTGCCCGACGAGGTGGTAGCCGTGGTAGTGAGCGTGTTTCGCAAGGCCGAGCCCGGCGCGGAGAAGAGCCTGGCCTTGCAGCCAACGCCGCTCCACGACCGGACGCGCGACAGCGAGCGGACGCGACGGAAGCGGGCGGCGGTATTGTGCGGGGTGGGGCGGCATGCGTTCGAGCCGGCAGGTCTTCGTTCAGTAGGCGACTGGCCACTTGTCTACTGGTGGCCGGCCACCTTCGTCGCGACGTACAAGTCAGCCACGAAAATTGGTGACACAAGCCCCGTGCGCGAGGGGATGTCAACCTCCGACAATCTCCGATTCGTGTCCAAGCCATGGGAGTTCTCGGGCCTTTCGATCTGCAGGGTGAAAGGCACCCTCGACGTCCATCACAGACAGGGGTGGGTTCCTACGGTCATGGGCGCTGAATCACAGCGGTGGGTAGAACCACTCAATGACGTCGTGAAATGGCACCGGGGCGGATTGGAGATGCAGGTCCTTCAAGAGGACAAATACGGCAGCGCTTCAAGGAGGATACAAAGTCGCGACAAGTACTTCGTTCCGGGCGTTGCATACAGCGCGATCGGTCACACATTCTCCGGACGCCTGCACCGCTACCGGAGCATCTTCGGTTCCACGGGATCCTCGGTCTTTCCAGAAGACACGGCGCTCATTGTGTGCACGTTGAATCGAACCCAGTCGGCTGAAATTGCATCGGACCTGAATCCCACCATTCACTTCACACAAAGAGACGTCGAGCGGATTCCGGTATTCCCGATCAATGACGTCGACGCGGTCGTCAGTTTCGTGGAGGATTCCTTCACCACCCACGAATCCCACCGCGAGGCCTCCGTCGAATTCCACCACCCTGGCCCCTCGCCCTGGCGCCACGCGCAGGAGTGGGCTCAGGCTGCGGTCGATCGCCCCGAAGGCGCCCCTCTCCCGCCCTACGAGCCCGAGCTCGACCCCGAGCCGCCGACGGACCACCTCTCCTTCGCCTTCGGCGTAGCGCTCGGCCGCTTCGGCGCAAGCGGCGCTGGCATTCTCGATCCATCGACCGCCGACCTCTCCCACGCGCTCCCCGCCGGCATCTGCTTCCTCGACGGCACGCTCGACGCGCACGACGACCGCGACGGCCTCGGCCACCCGGCGGCCAAGCTCCTGCACGACACCTGGGCCACCCACGGCCCGGCTATCGACGCCAAGACGGACCTGCGCACCTACCTCCGGCTGAAGTTCTTCACCGAGGTCCACCGCGCGATGTACGAGAACCGGCCCATCCACTGGCCGCTCTCCTCGGACAAGAAGACCTTCGTCGCCTGGATCAACATCCACCGCTTCGATGCCGACACCCTGCGCGTGCTGCTCGCCGATCACCTCCACCCGACCCTCGCCCGGCTCGACGGCGAGATCGACGATCTGCGCGCGGCCCGCGACAGCGCCGACAAAAAGGCGGCCCGCGCGGCGGAGAAACGCTTCGACACGGTGAAGAAGTCCCGCGCCGAGCTGGCCGCGTTCATCGAGGCGGTGGAGGAGTGCGCCGAGAAGGGACCACCCCCGACCGACGCCAAGTGTCCCGCTCGCGCGGTTGACGCTCGCTACGACCCGGATCTCGACGACGGAGTGATGGTGAACAGCGCCGCGCTCTGGCCGCTGCTCGAGCCGCAGTGGAAGGACCCCAAGAAGTGGTACAAGGAGCTCGCCAGCGCCCAGGGCAAGAAGGACTACGACTGGTCGCACCTGGCCAGGCGCTACTGGCCCGATCGGGTGGACGCCAAGTGCCAGGAAGACCCGTCGCTCGGCGTGGCCCACGGTTGCTTCTGGAAGTACCACCCCGCTCGCGCCTGGGCCTGGGAGCTGCGTCTCCAGGACGAGATCGGCCCTGAGTTCCGTATCGATGAGGCGCCGTATCGCGGTGACGGAGGGAGCGATGCCCACCGGGTCGCCTACCTTGAGGGTCACCCCGAGGAGGCCTTGCAGACCGTCGAGAAGGAAGCGCTGCGCAGGCGGCGCAAGCAGAAGGCCCCGCAGGCGACGCTGAGTCTCCTCGAAAAGGGCCTGTGGTCCGCCGTCCCCGAGCTCTGCTGGGACCTGGAGCTCCGCATCATCGAGAAGCAGGGCACCGACTTCCACCTCCGGGCGCCGGATGAGCCGTCCGCACGTGCGGCGTTCGAGGCCGAGCGGCCCGAGCGGGTCAAGGCTCGTCAGCACCTCCTGGCAAGGGTGCGTCCGGTGCAGAAGCTCTTCGCGGACGTTGACGAGACGGAGGACCAGCAGAACGAAGCAGGGGAGGACGAGGAGGACGAGGAGGACGAGGAGGATGAGTCGTGACAATCGGCGACCAGCACGCGAAGCAATTGGGCCACAGGCTGTGGCCCAAACGGCTGCGCTTCACTTGCAGCGGCCCTTCTGGGAAGATGCAAGACCCTCAGACAGGATGGAACGATGATCGTCACCCGAGTCCAGGTTAAGAACTGGCGCAACTTCCAGCAGGTAGACGTCGCGTTGCGGGAGCGGCAGTTCATCGTAGGTGCCAACGCGACGGGTAAGTCGAACCTGCTCGACGTGTTCAGATTCTTGCGCGATATCGCCAGAACCGAGGGTGGTGGCCTGCAGCAGGCCGTGCGCTCCAGGGGGGGGATCTCGAAGCTACGGTCGTTGGCCGCGCGCAGCGACCCCGAGATCTCCATCACCGTTGACCTGGCTGCCTCATCCGATGAGCCCGCGATCTGGCGCTACTCCATCGGCGTACGCCAGCAAGCTCGTGGCCACCGGCAGCCGTATTTGACCCATGAACGCGTGTGGCACAACGACGAGCAGGTCCTTGATCGCCCCGACGCGGACGACCGCGCCGACGCCGAGCGGTTGACCCAGACCTACCTGGAACAGATCAACGCCAACGAGGCATTTCGGGACGTCGTGCGGTTTCTGGAGTCGACGACCTACCTGCACCTGGTGCCCCAGCTCCTGCGCCACGCCGACGCGATCCAGGGCCGCGTGGTGGAGGACGACCCCTTCGGGCAGGGCTTCCTGGAGCGGGTTGCGCGCACCGACACCCGCACTGTGAAGTCGCGCCTTCGGCGCATCGAGCTTGCCTTGCGCATCGCGGTTCCGCAGCTCAAGCAGCTCGAGTTCACCCGCGACAGCGTCACCGGGCGCCCGCACCTGCAAGCCCTGTATTCACACTGGCGCCCCAAGGCCGGGTGGCAGCGAGAAGACCAGTTCTCCGATGGGACACTGCGCCTGATCGCCCTGCTGTGGTCGCTGCTCGAGGGCGACGCGCTGCTGTTGCTCGAAGAACCCGAGCTGTCGCTGAACGCCGGCATTGTGAACAAGCTTGCGCCGCTCTTTGCCAGAATGCAGCGGGCCCGGAAGCGGCAGCTGATCATCAGCACCCACAGCGACGCGCTGCTGTCGGAGCCGGGCATCGACGGTCGTGAGGTGCTGGTCTTGACCCCGGCGGCTGAGGGCACCGATGTCCGCATCGCATCGGACATCGAGGAGGTGCGTGCGCTGCTGGCTGCCGGGCTGACCGTGGGCGAGATCGTCGTGCCGCGCACCGCGCCGGCAAAGACCGAGCAGCTGGTGCTGATCAAGTGACCCGAGCGCGTGCAGCGATCCTCGCCGTGGAGGACGCGGTCGCGCAGGCCGTGGGCGAGAAGATCTGCGCCAAATGCGCTATCGACGTGGCCCGTGTTATAGGTCTGAAGGGCAAGGGCTACTTGAAGACCCGGGCCGACGGACTGAACCGCGCAGCGGCCGGTTTTCCCGTGATCATGTTTGTGGACCAGGATCGGAAGCAAGATTGTCCACCCAACCTGCTGTCGACGTGGTTCGCTGGCCCGCTCAAGCGGTCGTTCACCCTCTGCGTCTCGGTCATGGAGGTCGAGTCGTGGTTGCTTGCGGACCGCGCCGCCTTCGCGTCTTTTCTGGGCATTCCTGCGGCCAAGGTGCCGGAACGCCCAGATCTGATCCCGCGGCCCAAGGAACGAATTGTGTCGCTGGCGAGGCAATCACGACACAAGACGACACGGATCACGCTGGTGCCCGCCGAGGGCTCGACCGCGGCTGTTGGACCGCAGTACAACCCCTGTCTCGTCGACTGGGTCGCTAGGAAATGGAGCCCACGGCGCGCGGCGAGGCGCTCCGAGAGCCTGGCGCGGACCGTTCGCAAACTGGAGGTCTGATGCTTGGCCCCGTATCCCAAGCCCTCGAAGCTGACCTGCGCACCTGGGTCAGGCGTCACGGTGTCGTCCTCTGGCTCGATCTGGATCGGCACTACGCCGGCTTCGTCGAGCGGCTCTCCGCCCTGCGCGAGAGCGATGGGCTCCCCTACCAGGTCTTTGGCTATCAGGGCAGCCACCTCGAGCTGCTGGCCAAGCTCGAGAACCTGACGGGCACCGTCGACAAGCCCAAGCTCGTCATTCACCTGCCTGGCTTCAACGAGGACAGCGTCAGAGAGACGCCGCTGCTCGAGCTGTACGCGGCGGGCGCCCGCTACCGCAAATCCCTGGGCACGCTGATCGGCGAGGCGGCGGCCGGGCAGGTGCGACCCGAGGAGGTCGCGGCATTTCAAGAGCAGCCCGCACTGACCCTGGAGCAGGCCGACGCCTGGCTCACCGCCATCGTGCAAGGTGACGAGGGCGAGCTGGCCGGGCACCTGCGCGCCATGACCCTGCCCGCCATCGCCAGCGACCTGCTCGGCAGCGGCTACGTCCACCAGCGGCTGGCCTGGAAGCCGACGCAGGACGCGCTGTGGTCGCGGATCGAGGCGGCCAGCGGGCTGGCCCGCGCGTGGCGCGAGGCCAGCATCCCGCCGGGGTCCAGCCGGGCCGAGGACGTGGCCTTTGCCCTGGCAAGCTGGGCGCTCTCCGTGGAGTATGTGGACGATCTCCGCCGCGCGCCTGTCGCGAAGCGGCTCCAGGGCATCCAAGAGCTGCCGCGCAAGACCATCGACGACTGCCGCGAGCTGGCCCAACACCTGCGCACGACCCAGGCCACGTTCTATGCCCGCACCGCCGACGAGACCGAGGCCTGGCTCTCGGACGAGATCGAGGTGGCGAAGGCCGAGGACCTGGGCAAGATCGACACCTTCCGCTTCGAGGACGACAAGGTCCTGGAGGAGTCGCTCGGGGCGCTGTCCGAGGCGCGCTACAAGGACGCGCTGGAGTGGGCGCACCTGCGCATCGATGGGGCATCGTTCTGGTTGCGCGAGACCCCGTCGAGACGCTCGGCCTGGGAGCTGGTGCGGGACGCAGCGCTGCTCGGTCAAGCCATCGAAGCGGCCGGGCCTGCGCTCAAGGCGGCCGACCTGGCCCAAGCCGTGGAGCGCTACCAGAAACAAGGGGCCGAGGTGGATCTGCGCCACCGGAACCTCGAGCAGCAGCGGGCGGCGCTGCTCTACGCCCAGCTCCCCGAGTTCGACACCCTGCGCACTCGGCTCGACGAGCTGCGCGACCGTTGGCGAACCTGGGCCGATGCCTGGGCGCGCGACTTCAACAGGCTCTGCCAGAAGGAGGGGTTTCTGCCCCCTGCTGCGCTCCAGCAGCGCGAGCTTTTCGACGAGGTGGTGCGGCCCTTGACCCAGGATGCAGGGGTCACCGCGCTCTTTGTCATCGACGCCTTCCGCTACGAGATGGCCACCGAGCTCTTTCAGGCCCTCGACGGCACCCCGGCCACCTCGGTCCACTTGGATGCGCGTTTGGCCGAGCTCCCCACGGTCACGGCCGTGGGCATGAACGTGCTGGCTCCCGTGTCCGCCTCGGGCATCCTGCGTCCCGCGCTCTCCAAGAACACCATCCTGGGCTTTTCGACCGGAGAGTTCCGGGTGACCGACGGCGAGACGCGACGCCGGGCCATGCAGGGGCGCGTGGGTGGCGCCACCTGCCCGTTGCTCTCGCTCAAAGACGTGCTCGAGCGCGACGCCACGAGTCTCAAGCAGAGCATCGGTCGCGCCCGGCTGGTCATCGTGCACAGCACCGAGATCGACGACGCGGGCGAAAAGAACGTCGGGCCGAGCGTGTTTCAGCAGGTGCTGCAAAAGGTCCGCGCGGCCTGGCGCATGCTGCGGGACGCGGGAGTGCGGCGCTTCGTGTTCACCGCTGACCATGGCTTCTTGCTGCTCGACCCCACCACCGGGACGGCACAGCCCCATGGCCGCAAGATCGACCCGAAGCGGCGCCACGTCTTCTCCGAGGTCGCCGCCGATCATCACGGCGAGGTTCGTGTCTCGCTCGCCGACCTGCGTTACGAGGGCGCCGCCGGTCACTTGATGTTTCCGGACTCGACGGCGGTCTTTGACACCGGCCGGCGCGAGATGAGCTTTGTTCACGGGGGCAACAGCCTCCAGGAGCGGGTGATCCCCGTGCTCACCGTGAGCCACCGGGCAGCCGCTGGAGGCAGCACGCTGCGCTATCGCATCGACGCCGAGGCGCTGGATGGTGTGGCGGGCATGCACTGCCTCTCGGCCACGGTCAAGGTCGCCACCGCCCAGACCACCCTGGATTTCGGTGGGATCAAGGAGCTGGAGCTGGGCCTCCACGTGGTCGATGCCGATGCCGGCAGCTCGGGGGAGATCCAGGTGGAGCTGTGCCAGACCCGCGGCGCTGCACGGCTCGCGGGCGGCGCGATCGTGGCCGAGGTGGGGCGACCCTTCGAGATGTTCTTCCGCCTGCTCGGGCGCACCGACGCGCGGGTGCAGGTGGAGCTGGACCACTCGGGCGCGCAGGCCGACGTGATCCCCGGCCTGATCGAGCATCGCTTCCCCGTGGCCCCGGATGGGCGCGACTTCCGCCAGGCGGCACCGCCGACAGAGCCGAGCGCTCGGGTCTGGCTGCAGAAGCTCCCCGAGGGTGGGGTGCGCGAGCTGTTTGGCCACCTCGCCGCGCACGGGGCGGTGACCGAGCCCGAGGCCGCCGCCATGCTCGGCAGCCAGCGGGCCGTGCGGCAGTTCGCCCGCAACTTCGAGAAGCACGCCGCCTGTGCCCCCTTTGCCGTCCACATCCAGGTGGTCGGCGGCATCAAGCGGTACGTCCGTGATGGGAGTGAAGGATGACGACGCTGACCCCGAGGGACGCCGCCCACGTCTTCGAGCAGCTCCGCAAGGGGCTGGTCCCCGAGCGCGGCATCGACGCCTTTGCCGTGGGCATCGACAAGCAGCGCGGCGAGATCCACCGCCAGCTCGAGCTGGCCCGAGATGGCGAGGGGACGATCAAGTTCCTGCGCGGCGGCTACGGCTGCGGCAAGACCTTCATGGCCCGCCTGGCGCTGCTCGATGCCCAGGAGCAGGGCTTTGCCACGAGCTTCGTCGTCGTCTCGGATAGTGACCTCAAGTTCCACCGCTTCGACGATGTGTATCGCAAGGTGATGACCGAGCTGGGCACGGCCTCCTGCCCGCGCGGCGCGCTGGGAGACATACTCGACCGCTGGATCGGGCACGTGGAGGAGACGCTGGTCGCGGCCGGCGAAGACGACAGTGCTCCGGATTTCGATGACAAGGTGCGAAAGCGCCTCGACGAGGACCTGGCCTCGCTCACCGGCGGCCAGGCGCCCCAGGACTTTGTCCGCGTGGTGCAGACCATCTTCGACCTCAAGCAGAAGGGCGAGATCGCCGAGGCGGGCGCCCTGACCTCGTGGCTCTGCGGCAGCGGCAACGTGGCGGCCTCGGCCAAGAAGGCCGCCAGCATCAAGGGCGACATCGGCAGCCGCGACGCGCTGGACTACCTGCGGGGTGTGCTCGAGATCGCCAAGGCCGCCGGCTACAAGGGCCTGCTGATCGTCATCGACGAGGCCGAGACCATCCTGCGTATGCGCAAGGACTCGCGCCACAAGTCGCTCAACGGCATCCGCCAGATCGCCGACGCGGCCGGCTCCTATCCCGGCATGCTGTGGCTCTTCACCGGCACCCCGGAGTTCTTCGACACGCGCCAGGGGGTGGCGGGGCTCGCGCCGCTTCACGACCGGATCCGGTTCCTCAAGCAGGGGCGCTTCGCCAGCCTGCGCCAGGCGCAGCTCGAGCTGGAGCCGTTCAGGGAGGACCGGCTCGAGGCCGTGGCCCTGCGCCTGCGCGAGCTGTACCCGGCGCGCGACCGGAGCATGCTCGAGACCCGCATCAGCCCGGCCTTCGTCAAGCGGCTGGTCCAGGAGGTCACCGCCGGCTTCAAGGGAGACGTGGGCGTGGTCCCTCGCCAGTTCCTGCGCGAGTTCATCACCCAGATGGACCTGGTGGACGAGCAGCCGGACTACAATCCGATGAATGAGTACGGCTTCAAGCCGACCGACCTGCGCCCTGAAGAGAAGCAGGCCGCGACCGGCGAGTATCCCCGCGTCACCGAGGAGGATGACGGGCTCGTGCCGCAGGAGGATGTCTGGTGAGCGTCTTTTCGCGCCTCGCCCCCCGGCTCCAGCAGGCGATCGTCGCTCGCCTGGGCTGGTCCAGCCTGCGCCCTGTGCAGGAGGAGGCCGGAGAAGCGCTGCTCGCCGGGATGAACGCGGTGATCCTCGCGCCGACGGCCGGGGGCAAGACCGAGGCGTCGATATTCCCCACTTTGTCGGGCCTGGTCGACGACGGTCCCGAGGGTGTTGGCGCTCTCTACGTGGCGCCGCTCAAGGCCCTGCTCAACAACCAGGCCGAGCGCCTGGGTCTCTACACCGAGATGGTGGGGCTGAGCCGCTTTGTCTGGCATGGCGATACGCCAGACAACGAGCGGCGGCGCTTTCTGGCCGAGCCGACCTCGGTGCTGATGACCACCCCCGAGTCGCTGGAGGTGATGCTCGTCTCCCAGCGGGTGGACGCCGCCAAGATCTTCTGCGACCTGCGGGTGGCGATCATCGACGAGGTGCACGCGGTCGCCGGCACCGACCGGGGCGCGCACCTGCTCAGCGTGCTCGAGCGCATCGCGCGCCACTCCCGCCACGATGTCCAGCGCATCGGGCTCAGCGCCACCGTGGGGAACCCGGCCGAGATCCTGACCTGGCTTCAGGGCACGTCCCGGCGGCCGGGAAAGGTCGTCGATCCGCCCAAGCAGCCGGGGCGCAAGCAGCTCCTCGTGGTGCACCGGCCGGAGCTGACCGCGCTGGCCCAGGATGCGGCCAAGGTGGCCAAGGGGAGCAAGAGCCTGTTCTTCTGCCAGTCCCGGTCGATGACCGAGGCCGTGGCCGAGCACCTGAGCCGCGCGGGAACCACGGTCTTTGTCCACCACAGCGCGGTTTCCCGCGAGGAGCGCGCCCTGGCCGAGGAGCAGTTCCACCGGGGCACTGACGCCTGCATCGTCTGCACCTCCACCCTGGAGCTGGGCATCGACGTGGGAGACCTGGACCGCGTGCTCCAGGCCGAGGCCCCTGACGCGGTGGGCTCGTTTCTTCAGCGCATGGGCCGCACCGGCCGGCGCGAGGGGCAGGCGGCCAACACCACCTTCTTCTGCCAGAGCGCCGAGGGCGTGCTGCAAGCGGTCGCCCTTATCGAGCTGGCCAAGTCCGGCTGGGTAGAGGACATCGAGGTCAACGACCGCTGCTGGCCCGTCCTGGTGCACCAGCTCCTGGCCATGTCCCTTGCCGAAGAGGGCATCCCACCCGACGACGCCTGGGCGCACCTCAGCCAGGTGCCCGACTTCAAGGGCATCCACCGGGCGGAGTATCATCGACTCATCGACTGGATGCTGCGGGACCGCTCCTTCGTCCTGGCCTCCGGCCGGCTGGTGCTTGGCCCCAAGGCCGAGCGCAGGTTCGGCCGCCGCAACTTCATGGAGCTCTACGCCGTCTTCCAGAGCCCGCAGAGCTACACGGTCCAGACGGAGTCCGGGCAGGAGCTGGGCACCCTGAACCAGGCCTTCGTCGATCGCCTGGTCGACGGCCTGAGCTGTTTTCTCCTCAGTGGCAGGCCGTGGGTGGTGCTCCACATCCAGCACGACGACCGCCGCGTCGTGGTCCAGCGCGCGCCACACGGCCGTCAGCCCACCTGGGGCGGCTTCCTGCCGCAGTTTCTCAGCCTGGGGATCTGCCAGCGCATCAGGGATATCCTGGCCTCCGAGGAGGAGTACGGCTACCTCGAGGCCGCCGCCGCTGCGGCTCTTGAGGCGCAGAGACAGGAAAACGGGGCTGCCGCAAGCTCCCATGGGGCCATTGAGGACGACGGCGGCGAGATCCGCTGGTGGACCTTCGCCGGGGGCCGCATCAACTCCACCCTGCGCTACGCCCTCGAGGCCGTCGGTGGCGGCTGGACCATCGTCTCGGACAACTTCTGCCTGAAAGCGCGCGGCGACGATGTCTCCGTCGTCGCCTTCCGTCAGGCCAAGGCCCAGATCTCCGAGCTGGACTTCTGGGAGAACGACAAGCTCTGGCAGGACGTCGCCGGCTCGCTCCCCAGCTACCGCCTGAGCAAGTTCCAGCCGCTCATGCCCCCCTGGGTCGAGCGTGAGATGGTCGCTTCGTACCTCCTCGACGTGGCCGGCGCCTGGCGCTGGCTCTCAGGCGCCGTGGGCGCAGATCTTCGACGGGTGCCGGCCTCGGTGGGTGAGCCCACGCAGGCCGAGCTGCGCGCTGTACCGCGGCCGGTGGAGGCCGAGCCCCCTCCGGTGCCGCGCGACGCCAGCCGTCCAATCCACTGGGTCGACAACGCCGAGAAGCTGAAGGAGGCGTGTGGAGCCCTCGAGCGCGAGCCCCTTCTCGGCCTCGACGTGGAGACCACCCTGCGCACCCGGACCCTGTGCCTCATCCAGCTCGCCGGGGCCGACGCGACCTACCTCATCGACGCCCTGGAGGTCACTGACCTCTCGCCCCTCCAGGCCCTGCTGGCCAGCCCCAACATCACCAAGCTGATCCACAACGCGGCCTTCGAACGCTCCGTTCTCGGACGCTACGGCATCGAGCTGGACGGCGTCGTGGACACCCTGGAGCTATCCCGGCAGGCGCGAGGCCGCGATATCGACGGTGGCCATAGCCTCAAGGCAGTCTGCGAGCGCGAGCTGGGCATCCAGATGGATAAGACCTGGCAGACCAGCGACTGGACCCGGAGACCGCTCAGCGAGGGGCAGGTGGCATACGCGGCATGGGATGCGGAAATCTTGGTCGCACTTCACACCCAAATCAGTTCAACGCACACCCTCCCGCCAGAAGATCTCGCGCCTCCTTCGTGAACTCGGCATCCGCATTACTTGATATCGCTTCCCTCAATCTCTTTGCCGCACGGTCCTGGTGTCCGCACGCGCTATCATTGCGCGCCATCTCGATCAGTATCTTCTGCTCAAGCCGCCTCCGAAGTATACCGTTCGCACCAGCCTTTGCTTCTCTGTAGCACTGCAGACCTTCGCCATAGCGACCCTCACGCATTAGCAGCAGCCCCCTTGATGCGCGAATGCACAGTGCGACATTGTCCCTATGATTGTCTGAGTAATGAAACCATCGCTTCAGAATTCTCCTGGCCTCATCAATCTCCCCAGACCGAATAAGCGCGTAGGCAAGGTTGTTTGCCGCAATCGGAACTTCGGGGGCTTGCGCATGAGCCTTGCGGTAGGCGGCTATCCCTTCCCGGAGTCGGCCGAGCCTGCTCGTAAGGACAAACCCAAGAGAGCACAACATAGGAGCCTGAAATGCCGGGTGATCGACAATGCCGTCATTAAGTAGTTGGACGGTCTCTTCCGGTCGTCCGGCATAGACGAGGGCATTTACCAGGCACAACAATGCGTCGGGATCTGTCTTGGCAATCTCCTCCGGAAGAACTTCTACGATTTCCTCCCAGCGCTCTCGTCGCTCCAGCAGCAACGCATAGTTCTTCCGAACCAACAGGTTGTCTGGTTCAAGTTCGATCGCTCTCCGAAAAGAGGTGACCACTTTGTTCCACTTACCACTGGCATCATAGATCAGACCGATGTTGTTCAGCAGGCTTGCACTTCTATTGCCGACCGCTGCAAGCACCTTTTCGATCCGCTTTTCCGCCTGCACTGCCCTCCCCAGCTTAAACTGAGCCCAAGCAAGACGCTCTTGCGCCTGAATATCGGACGGCGCCCTCTTTACGTGCTCTTCAAGCAAATCAGCGGCTTCGGCAAAGCGCTTCTCTTCAATAAGGCATTCCGAAACATTGTGAAGCGCGGCAACACAATGGGTATCTGTTCTTAGCGCCTGCAAGAACATGGACATCGCGCGCCGCTTGTCCTTGTGGATCAGAAAGCACAAGCCGATGTTGTTCAGTGCAATGGTCAAACGCGGGTTCTTCTTCAAGGAACGGCGGAAACACCGAATGGCTGTCTGGGTGTCAGCTCTTCCGAGTGCAGCGGCGCCTAGATCGTTAAAGACTTCAGCAGGAGCTTTGCGAACCTGACTGGCCTCTTGGAGAACACCCCATGCGGCATCCCATTTCTGTTGAGCAAGGTAGATTCGCCCAAGTCCGTGAAGTGGCCGGATGTCTCCCGCGTTCTTCTTGGCCAACACACTGAATAGATCTTCGGCCTCTGCTACCTTTTCAATGCGAAACAACGCCATCGCGCGGTAGTGGTGTACCCAGTAATCTTCCGTCTCTGCAGCGACACTATCCAGCAACTCCAGGCACGCGGGAATGCGGCCGGCCCCCATTAGCAGCAGCGCGGCGCTCGCCACTTTTCCCGGCCTAAGAGGTCTTTGTTTGGCCTCTTCCAACTGTGGCGCAATCAGGCCTTCCGCCATCATGGTCTCGGTTTGATCACTTATGCCATTGGCGCACGGATCTTCGCTATACAACGATGTCAGCGTCGCCCGTCTGGAAAGGTGTTCCGCACGAGTGAGAGGAACACGGAGCTCGTTTGTGTTGCTAGAGACAAGGCCGCCGCTTGTGGCCAGGCTACCCAGATTGCGCGCAAACGGGATGCCCTCTGTTTCCTGACTCGGCCTGTTGATTTCAAGCATTGTTGCCCTTCCTTTGCGTGCTAGCCCTTCTCCGTTCACGCCGTTGTGCAAGCATCTTTTGGTACTTGTCCTCGTTTCTGACAACGATCTTGCAGATTTCGACTTGCCGCTGGATGCGCTGCATCGAGTGAATGCGTTGGCGATAGTCGAAGTGAGATAACATCTCCAAGAGGGTAGACAGAGACGGAATGACACATCGTGGGAGAGAAGGGTTCACTTGTCGCAGGTCGGCGCAGGTCGGGGATTTTGGGTCCCTGTCCTTGGATGAATGAGTGAAAAACGCTACTGCGCTGGCAATCTGGCACCTGCTGCAAGAGACGAAGAAACGCCATCGGGTGATGCTGTGAGGGAAAATTGTAGGCAGCTAGAGCGCCGACCGGTTTGAAATCCCATCACGACGCCTTCCGTTGAGCGGTTTCCAGATTTTGGATGGCCGCCGTGCGGCGGAGGTCGTAGACGTTCTTTCTGATGCCGGCGTAGCGGGCATCGTT
>Ga0210044_10003590_pt1 | contig 22056 bp, 35 predicted proteins | sample CryGey13umfilter_2_FD_183959 | JGI IMG/M metagenome (GOLD analysis project Ga0210044, IMG submission 183959) | Groundwater microbial communities from aquifer in Utah, USA - Crystal Geyser 4/9/14 3 um filter (SPAdes) (version 2) | ecosystem: Environmental > Aquatic > Deep subsurface >... | reverse complement strand
TGGCGCGTATGGGCAGGCCGTACAGGCGCACGCTGGCACGCTGGTAACTACCGCCGTACCGGCTGCACTACTGGCTGGCGCGTATGGGCAGGCCGTACAGGCGCACGCTGGCGCGCTGGTAACTGCCGCTCCGGTAATTCCCCTAGCAGGCATTATCAGGTTCCCCGCCACGTTCAACACGGTGAGATTCCCCGCCACGTTCAACACAGTAAGATTTAGGAGATAATAATGAACGCTATCCCAATTACATGGTATGAGGGTCTTACGTATGACCTAGACCCCGATGACTCAGAAATCCTGCGCTTTGACATGACCGAAGACGTGGGAGGGGATCCTATTTCTCTAGCAGTGGTTTCTGCGGTGAATATCACAGCCTCAGTATTGTCGTGGACGCCAGAGGGAGTAGTGGCGGTGTCCATAAGTTCCACGGTTCCGGCTGGAACAATCGGCTCAGTAACGGTGCAAGTTCAGATGGACACAGTAGGAAGAAGGCGCTCGCGCACCTTGGCCGTGCGAGTACGGGAACTGTAATTAGTCGGTTGCGTTGCGGTAGTGGGCGCGGTATAATGTACGCGCCCAATTACGGGCATTACTTAGGAAATAGTCATGCTCAAAGTTTTCCTGGCCCTACTTGTAGTCGCAGGCGCAGCCCTCGGTCAGCCCGTGCTCCACACGGGATTCTGCTACACAACGTCCACAGAAGAGTGCTTCGAGCCTGAAACTCTGCTCGCCAAGCCAAGTCTCAATGTCGTGCTTCCAGCAAACTTTCTGTTCTCTTCGAATGAATCCCGGACTACATCGTTCGTAGTTCTGCCGGAAGGATTCAAGTGGGTGTCCGCCGATCCCATTGGCGTGCTTGAATCCTTTGTAGTAGGGGAATCAGCTATCACCATGATCACAAACGGGGGTGAGTGGGGAGTCCAGAACATGGAGGTGTTTGGTCTGTTCAACTCTTTGACTATCGGTGAGGAGATTGTGGTCACAGTCATAGTGAACAATCCCAATACCGGGAATAGAGTTCTCGAGACGAAAGAAGTAGTGGCTCGAATAGCCGGGCGCACGAACCTAAACGTTGCGACACTCAACCCCGCCAGCAACCCTGTCCAGCAGACGTTCTTGCGCCTCGTCAATCTGTCCCCAGTGGACGATGTAGTGCGGATTGTTCCGTACGATGATAACGGGGCCAAGGGTGGCGTAGTATTGGCCGGGGTGCCCGCACGGGGCGCTGTTCAGCTAACTTCCCAAGACCTCGAAGAGGGAAACCCTGAAAAGATAACAGAAGGCTCTTTCGGGGATGGGGAGGGTAAGTGGCGGGTTCAGATATTCGCCAACCAGGAAATTACTGCTGGTGTTTTTGTCCGCAACGGACAAGAACTAGCTGCCATCGGCGGCGTTACTGAGCAGAAGTAATTGTTTCGGGCCTGTAGCTCAAATCGGTTAGAGCAACGGCCTCATAAGCCGCTGGTTCCCAGTTCAAGTCTGGGCAGGCCCATTATCCTATAGAGGATCCATATGCGTCCAATTTCTCAGAAGAAGCTGCGTGATATGGACTGCGCGGTTTGCGGAAGACCCGCGTGGTACCAGTGGTCGGCATGTGCGCTAGGAAATGATTGGATTCCGCTATGCCCTACGTGCGACATCAAGCTGAATGAGCAGGTTATCTACACCCTGATGGGAAAGAAGAACAAGAGTGCAGCTAGAAAGGTAGCTGAATATCAGCAGGTGGTAGCGAGCCAGACTGTAGACTACTCCCCAAAGAGGATAAAGAAATGAACGACCTGTTCGGCAGTCCCCTTCATGTAAGCATCGTAAGGATAGTCCTAAAGATCATGGCGCTGGCCGTGATCGTCCCGGCCTTGGCACTGGTTACTGCGGTGCTTTGGGTTGTGGTGGTACCAGTTAAGGCTGTCCTAGTGTTCTTGGAATGGGTTTCGGGCAGCCTGTTCTCGGACAAGCGGTGATGGCTAGACATAAGCGCCCAGAAAAAGGTGATCAGTTTGTGTCCCCCACTGGAAGGTCAAGATTCACAGTGGAGAGATTCTTATCCGACTGCTGCGAAGAAACCAGAACCTTCTTGGTGAAGCAGTGGGGACTGAATAATGTGCTGAATCCGAGCACAATTCCTGTAGATGGTCTTCCCCCAGTAATTATCTTGGCGGCATACGCTAGGACGTACGAGGTAGACCTGACAACGGACTACGACTATCTTATAGACAGATACCAAGAAAGAATGAGTGAGGTGTGCCACCCAGACAAGTATCTGTGTTCTTGTATCGTCATCCTACACGGCAGGGGACAGTTTCCAGGTGACGAAGCGTTTGAAGCAATCAACATCCCCAACATATACGAGGAACTAATATGAGCAGCTTCAAGGTTATGAAGGCGGCCAACCTAAGTCTCACCACTGGAGTCAGGTACCCGGCCCTAGTCAGCCCAAAGATAGACGGGCGAAGGGCATTCATCGAGAACGGAAAAGTACACTCCAGCAGCGGCAAGCCGATCCGTAGTAGCTTGATACAGAGCATGTTCGGCCACAAGGAATTGAATGGACTAGACGGGGAGCTAACCGTGGGCAGCCCGGTAGACCCCGAGGCATTCAGAAAGACTGGGGCGATATCTAGCGAAGACGGTGACGTGGAGGATTCCGTGTTCAACGTGTTCGACTGTATCCGTACAGGAGTGGGATTCAGTGAACGCTTGGCCGAGGCCAAAAAGAAAGTGTCTGTGTTCTTCCGGTCACACCTCAGGATGGTGGACCACTATCTGGTGAACTCAAAGCAGGAAATAGAGAAGTATGAGGCCAAGTTTCTGGAGGAGGGGTACGAAGGACTCATGTACCGAACCATCGATGGCCCGTATAAGAACGGTAGGTCCACTCATAAGGAAATGTACCTTATGAAGCTGAAACGATTTACTGACGGGGAAGCACAGGTAACTGACTTTGTAGAAATGATGCACAACAACAATGAGAAGACGCTTACAGCCGCCGGTGGGAAGCTTAAGCGGGGATCTAGCAAGGCTGGCAAGGAATGTTCAGGCGTACTGGGCGCTCTAGTGTGTCGAGACTTGACCACTGGGGATATAGTTGAACTAGGTACGGGGTTTACTAACGAGGAAAGGGAGACGATATGGAAGAATAGAGGCGACTATGTGGGATCAATCGTCAAGTATAAGCACTTCCAGGTGGGCGGCTATAGCAAGCCTAGGCACCCCGTATTTCTGGGATTTCGTGATGTAGACGATATGTAGGAGAACTAAGATGAGTAAGAAGAACAAGCACAGCACTTTCCTGGTCATCTTTACCGCTTCATGCGATAGCCTAGAGCTAGGGTTCCGCACGGAGCGAAAAGAAATTACGGCCCCAAGAGAGTTTGTCTCCAGGATAGATGCGGATTTATGGGCCGTGGACTATGCGAAGAGGTGGCCGGGAGTAACGGCCTGGAGAGTAGAAGAAGTAGAGCACCCCACCCCAGAAGGAAACTAGAATGACCATCAAGACCTTTTCTGTTCCAAAGAATCCAGGAGCGTGTGCAGACCTCCTCTACAAGACGCGGGAGAAACGACTTCAAGCCACGAAGATTGTGGATGAACTGAAGGAACAAGAGACTAAGATAAAGGACTATCTTATCGCCACCCTGCCAAAGTCTGATTCTACAGGAGTGGCCGGAAAGTTTGCGATGGTTCGCGTAGTGGTTGAGCAGATTCCACGAGTTGAAGATCGGGATCTGTTCTACGCACACATTAAGAAGACAGGATCATTTGAGCTTCTGACCAGAGCGCTCAACCGTAAGTCAGTAGAGGAACGATGGCTGGCCGGCAAGAAAGTCCCCGGAGTGGGAACGTACACCAACGTGAAAGTAAGTAGCACCAAACTCTAACTAAGGAGATTCATCATGGCTACCGCTAAGAAGACGAGTGCGAAGAATCAAGCGAATCAAATGAGTGTATGGGAAGAAGAGCTCCAGAAGAGGGCGCTGGTCTCAACTCAAACTGCTGAGTCAGCTTCTTCTGGGTCTAAGATGGTTAAGATTCAGGCGTCCCAGTTTGTAGTGGACGACAATCCTGTGGGCAACACCCTGAGCGTTATCGTTCTGGGGTTTGTTCTCGAGAACGCCTACTACAAAGATTCCTACGACCCCGACAACATTGTCCCACCGGACTGCTTCGCGTTTGGGGATAATGCCAAGACTATGGGGCCAGTGCCAGAGGACGTTCTCGATCCTAAGTCTGAGCTTTGTAAGACATGCCCTCTTGGCGGGGATAACGCGTGGGGTACTGCTGACAAGGGCAAGGGCAAGGCGTGCAAGAACATCCGAAAGCTTCTGATCATGACTGAGGATGATCTGGACGATCTTGATGAAGCAGAGCTCCGGACGATCAAGATTCCGGTAACGTCGGCTTCTGCGTGGGATGGGTACGTGCGAACCCTAGGCGTTGCCGGTAAGCCGCCGTTAGCGGTACTTACGCGAATCACCGCCACCCCGGATCCCAAGACGCAGTTCAGGCTCTCATTCAAGTGTGAGGGGGAGGTGGATCAGGATCTCATTGGGGCGATCATCGAAAAGGCTGACGCCTCCATAAGCGTTCTTAGCACGCCATACGCGGCCCGAGAGCCGGCGGCACCCGCTCGGGGTGCTCGGGGTGCTCGGGCCGGTAAGGCCACGGCCACGGCACCGGCACCGGCCAGGAAGGCTCCGCGCCGGTAAATGCGCCCGAGGCCCGTAGGGTATTCTTACGGGCCTCCTTTTATCTAGGAGAATGACGTGGGTAAGCCTATTGGTAAGTCTTTTGGTAGGATGATTGGAGAGAGTATTGGCATGAGCATTGGAGAAAGTCCGGGGTACAGTTGGCGAGAGCTACAGGACGTTCTTCGAGAGGCCAGCACTAGGGATGAAGTTCTGGAAATTCTTGCCAAAGAAAAGTCCGGTAAGAATCGGCGTGCGTGGGTAGATCGAATAGCTGGCCGGTATAAGGAACTCCGTCGTCTAGACGAAAAGTCTGCAAGTGCATGGGGGAATCATAAATGAAAGCTCCTAAGGTAGTTACTATCGACTTTGAGACAAAGGCGATCAAGAATAGACCGGAGTATCCTCCTGCACCGGTCAGTGTTTCTATACAGATGCCGGGTGCGAGGCAGCCTATTTTCTATTCTTGGGGACATCCATCTGGAAACAACGTAGATAAGTGGGCTGTGGCCGAGCGTCTTAAGGACATTGTGGCGGAAGGGCACAGCCTCCTATTCCAGAACGCCAAGTTTGACGTGGACGTGATGTGTACACACCTAAATGTGCCTGTCCCACACTGGAGTAAGATACACGACACCATGTATCTGATATTTCTGCATGATCCACATGCCCCGAGCCTAGGTCTTAAACCTAGCGCCGAGCGTATCTTGGGGATCGCCCCTGAAGAACGAGACGCTGTTAAGGACTGGATTCTAGAAAACAAGAAGGAGGTGGAGAGCCGTACGTATCCATTCACTCCAAAGGAATGGGGGGCGTTCATATCAGAGGCTCCTGGTCAGATAGTCGGCCCATACTGTAATGGAGACGTGACCCGTACCCTGAAGCTGTTCAAGTATCTATACCCCCTGATAGAAAGCAGAGGAATGATGACGGCGTACGATAGGGAGCGGGAACTCATGCCTATCCTTCTCGAGAGCGAGCGTAGCGGCATGGTGGTAAACATGAGTAAGCTGGAGAAAGACGTGGCCATATACACGGCAGCCAGAGAAAAGGCTGAGCAATGGCTCCGTAAGAAGATGAAGGCTCCTGGACTTGACTTTGATAAGGACATTGAGGTGGCTAGAGCGCTCGCCAGTTCTGGCATCGTGTCTGACTTTGTGAAGACCAAGACCGGTAGGGATTCCGTTTCCAAGAAGAATCTTACTCCAGAAATGTTCTCAGATCCTGTAGTGGCTAGTGTTCTCGGGTACCGAAACAGGATTACTACGTGCATTGGAACGTTCATGCAGCCTTGGCTTGAACTGGGAACCTCTGGCAACGGGGTTATTCACACCTCATGGAATCAGGTGAGAACTACGGATCGGTCAGACAGAGGAGCCAGGACAGGGCGTATGTCCTCCAACTCTCCTAACTTCATGAACATCCCTACCCAGTGGGACAATAAGGACGATGGCTACGTCCATCCCGTAAGCCTAGACCTGCCAGAGCTACCATTCATCCGGGAATACATTCTGCCCAGACGGAAGGGGGAAGTGTTCGCCGGACGCGACTACGATCAGCAGGAACTTAGAATCTTGGCTCACTTTGAGGATGGCGACCTTATGAATGAGTACAGGGAGTGTCCTATGCTGGACATCCACACTTACGTACAGAAAAAGATAGGAAGCATTCTTGGCAGAGACATCCCCCGAAAGGCGGTCAAGGTCATGAACTTTGGCGGAATCTATGGAATGGGGATAGGTAAGCTGGCCCAGAGCATGGGAACTGACGTAGCCACGGCTCGCCAACTCAATGATGCAAGAAAGTCCGCCATTCCAGGGCTGAAGGACTTAGAACATGAGATCAGGTACGCCGCGTCATCTAACAGTCCTGTCACCACATGGGGCGGTAGACAATACTTCAAGGAGCCTAGCATCCTGTTCAATGGGCGTACGATTGACTTTGGATACAAGCTGCTGAACTACCTGATTCAGGGAAGTGCCGCTGACTGTACCAAACAAGCGATCATAAATTACAGCAAGGTGTGCGAGCATGGAGAGTTCTATGTAACGGTTCACGATGAAATCAATGTGTCCTGCCCCAGAAAAGCGGTGAAGGAAGAACTCCGTATTCTGGGAAAGGCAATGGCCGATGTAAGTTTTGATGTCCCTATGCTGAGTACTCCGTACTATGGAAGTAACTGGCACGCCGTTAAGAAGTTCAAGGAGAAGCCGTATGAAGCAGTCTAAGATAAATGCGTGGTCGTTTAGTCGGTACAAGGATTATGAGAAGTGTCCGGCATATGCTAAGTACAAGCACTTGGACAAACTGCCGGAACCGAAGCATCCAGCTATGCAGCGGGGAATAGACATTGCCAAGGCAGAAGAAGATTACTTCCGGGGGGTAACTTCGCGGGTGCCTGCGGAAATTCACGATGACCTGAAGACAGAGTTCCGTAGAATAAAGAAGCAGAAGGACAGGCTTGTTGAAGAGCAGTGGGGATTCACCGCCAAGTGGCAGCCAACCGGATGGTTTGACTGGAACAACTGCTGGCTGCGCGTAAAGATAGACGTGGGGTATCGAGACGGTACCACGGTCTACGCCTACGACAACAAGACTGGGGGCGTAGACAAGCGCACCGGCAAGCTGAACATGTATGCGGTAGAAGACTACGAGATGCAGTTAGACCTCTACGGGATCGCCACGCTGTGCCGGTTCCCAGATGTAGAGGTTGTTCGGTCAAGGCTTCTGTATACGGATCTCGGGATAACCTACCCGGCGCAAGATTACGTGAAGACTCGGGCAGATCTTCCCAAGGGAATCAGTCTGTGGACCAAGCGTACTAAGGCCATGCTATCAGACACAAAGTTTCCTCCGAAGCCGGGACAAAGCTGTATGTGGTGCGCGTACAGTAAGGCGAAGGGTGGCCCATGCAAGTATTGATCGAGAAGACCCATGTAGAAGCTCCCTGCAATCGAGAAGCCAAGAGGCTAGGCGTTGAGCAGATAAAGATGAATCCAATGTATTCTGCTGGATGGCCGGACAGGGAGTACTTTGTTCCTGGGGGAAAGCCGCTTCTGATAGAGTACAAGGTGCCCGGTAAATCCTTGTCCCCCCTACAGACCGTTAGAGTAGAATACCTAAGGAGTAACGGATATAATGTCCACGTCGTTGACACGAAAGAAGAAGGTATCGCGCTTATTAGGGAAGCCGTGGATTCCTACAGACTACATGAAGCGGTCAATGAAGTGGCTGATGGAGCACCCCGTGGCCGGGCTTCTTCTAGACCCAGGACTAAGAAAGACTAGTATCACGCTCGGCGCGTTTAAGATGTTGAAGCGTCGGGGTCTGGTAGAACGTATGCTTGTCATAGCTCCCCTCCGGGTGGCCTATAACGTGTGGCCGAAGGAAGTGGAGAAGTGGAAAGACTTTGAGCACTTCAAGGTCTGCGTTCTACACGGCAAGGAAAAGACAGAACAGAACCTACAGAACCAAGAGTTTGACATATACGTCATAAACTCAGAGGGACTACCGTGGCTTCTGACCAAGCCGAGGTTCAAGATGCTTTCGGCAGAACTTCTTGTCGTAGATGAGTCCAGTAAGTTTAAGAATGTCGCGTCAAAACGGTTCAAGCTGCTTAGACCGTTCCTAGGTAAGTTCCGAAGGAGAGTTATTCTGACGGGTACTCCTGCTCCAAGAAACATGCTTGACCTGTTTGGGCAGGTGTACATTGTGGACTGTGGTCGGGCGCTGGGACAGTACATCACCCACTATCGAAACAAGTATTTTGACCCCAGTGGGTTCGGGGGGTTTCAGTGGACTATACGAGAAGGAGCAGCAGAACAGATTAATGAGTCTATTAAGCCGTACTTTCTAAGACTACAGGCAGAAGACTATATCGACATGCCCGAGCTTATGATTAACGACATAATCGTAGATCTCCCAGAAGAAGCTAGAAAGACATATGATGAAATGGAAGACGTCTTTATGTCCCTCGTAGCCGATCATGAGGAGCAAGTGTTCGCACCAACGGCGGCAGCGGCCCGCATAAAGTGCTGGCAGATAGCTGGAGGCGGCATATTTAAGAACTCTAACGGTACAGACACCCCAGTGGGCAATAAGTACCTAGACATTCACAACGCCAAGCTGGAGGCACTGGAGGAATACCTAGAAGAACTGAATGGAAAGCCAGTTATGGTCATGTACTGGTTCAGTCATGAGCTTGAGCGGATTAAGAAATACCTCGGCGGCAGATTCGGCAGCTTGCCGTGTCTTAGTGAGTGCTCGGCTAAGGCTGGCGAAGAGCTTATTCAGGCGTGGAACAGGGGAGAAGTCTCCGTTATGCTGGCTCAGCCTAGCAGCATTAGCCACGGTCTGAATCTGCAGGAGGGAGGAGCGTGCAATATGCTCTGGTATTCCCTGCCCGACGACTTAGATGTCTACGACCAAGGAATCCGGAGAATACGGAGAAGCGGAAACGATAGTTCCACGGTAGTAGTGTCTAGAATTCTGGCTAGAAACACAGTGGACATAGCCAAGTCAAAGATGCTGGAAGCTAAAGATGTCCGACAGAAAACTTTCCTTGACGCAATGATATCCTACAGGAGAAAGAAATGAAGAAGCGGCTGAAGGTGCTCTACGTAGTGCCGATAGAAGCAAGCATCCCCGGATCAGACCTAGGCGGAGTGATCCCCAGTTCCGAGCAGATAATGATCGGTATCCGGGAACTGGGGCATGAGGCTGTGTTTGTGCGCCTGCGCAATGCACGCATTACCACGGCCTACGATACGCCTAGCCGTGCCGTGTATGGCCCCGAGCAGTGGGTTACGGGCGCAGGTACTGGCCTGCCCATGCACACGGTGCTAGGCTGGCAAGGGCCATACCTTACTACCGGCGATCCTACCAGCCTTAAGGAGTACATTGATCTAGCTAATTCTTGCGACGTGGTTATCTGGGGAGCACTGTTCGGTCTGAAGAATAAGTATGCCATAGAGGACACTTCCTGGACTAAGTGCTTCACAGAAGTAAAGACTCCCACGGTGGTAATGGTGCGAGATGGCTACATGTGGGAACGTGCGGCTTGGTCATCTCAGGTTGAACCGTACATTTCCGCATGGGCTACGGTACACTCACAGGGATTCCACTTAGTCGAGGGACTATCGCGTAGACGGGGCTTGGTGTTCAGCCCGCACGACGTATCCTCCGTACCCGTCAAGACCAAGCCATTGTCTAGGCGGAACAGAAGTCTGTATATGGTTCAGAACTTCAAGGCATGTAAGAGGTCAGACCGTCTAGTTAGAGCAGTCAGTCATATGGGGGATAAGGGAATATCAGTGGTACTGGCTGGCAATGGAATAGAGCTTAGATACATGCAGTCTGTAGATAAATGCAAGCCCGCCTACCGCATGAATAAGAGAACTGATGTAGACCAGCCCAAGAGTAACATGGGGAAGCGTATATGGGACGTTGCTATGTCCACTGAGGGGTTCAAGTATCTTGGCGCTCAGCGAGAAGATGAGAGGAACAAGTCTATGCTGACGGAGGGGTTCCACATAGACACATCAAAGTCATCGCCTCTTGGGATGTTCAACCGAACGTTTATCGAGGCCGCTATGCAGGGCCAAGTGACTCTTACTCCGAAAGAGTGCATATCGGGGGTGGCCCCTGTAGATAACATATGGTGTCCTGGCGAGCACTACCTTCCCATTCCCCAGTCATGCACTCCGCTACAGTTAGCCGAGGCGGTAGACAATCACTTCTCGATCAGCAACAAGACTTACGCGGAAATTGTGAGTAACGTACGCGCCAAGCTGCCCATGTTCGACCGGTCCGTATGCGCTAAACAGTTGATAGACCTGGCCCTCGGCAACAGGCCCACGTGTCTACTATTCAAGGAGAAGGGAGTCGTGAACAAGAATCTTGTAGAGTTAGGAAGATCCGAGCTGATCAAAGTGTTCGGTGACGTGCTATGAAGCTGTTCAATCACATCGCCGTAGAAATTTCTTCAATGTGCAATAGGACATGCGTGTTCTGCCCAAACCATAGAAACTCCCGGCCAGACGAGCAGATGCCCATTGAACTGATAGAAAAGATAGCGCGAGAGCTGAAGGCTGAGAAGTGGCGCGGCCGACTGTCCCTCTACAACTATAACGAGCCGACCAGAGATCCTAGACTGATAGAAATAGTGAAGCTCATTTCTTCTATCCTGCCCAGTGCGTCAATCATGATCAGCACTAACTGTGATTATTTCAAGCGCAGCAAGCAGATAGCTGATCTTTACGACGCGGGTGTGAGGCAGATAGTGTTCAATATCTACTCCGCCGCTGACGGGTCGGCCAGCAGCGATTCTAAGATTCGGGCTGGCATCGTGGCCGCAACTAGGCGCGCAGAAACTATTGAGAAGTGGGTGGAGGAACTAGGACTAGAGACTGGGAAGGGTATGTATGACCATGCCCCCAAAGGATCCCGAAGGGCTAGAGTGGAACGGAAATTCGGCATAACCCCAGAGACCAAGAAAATCGGAGTGTTTGAACTGTCAAACAGAGCTGGAAACATTCCTTGGTTCAAGGAATCTAAGGTTCTAGAAAAGACATGCGTGCGACCGTGGAGGTCAATGATCGTAGACTGGACTGGGAAGGTGGTGCTGTGCTGTAATGACTACCACAGTAGCGTGGTGATGGGAGATCTTAACACAGACAAAATCGTGAACGTGTGGAATAGCGAGGCATACAATAGGTACCGCGTGGCCCTACAGCGGAAAGATCGCAATATTCCCCTGTGTTCTTCCTGTGAATATAATGGTGGTTACTACACCCACATGTTGGAAAAGGTGTCGTTTGGTTCTGTTAAAGAAGACAGCAGACAGATAGAACTTCTGAGGAGTAAGAAATGACCACGATAGAACAGAAGCAGAAAGAGTTCCTAGCCTTCATTCTACTCCGCCAGGATGCGTACAAAAAGAAAGAAGCTGGTAAGCCAAAGCCTTGGACTGCTGATCCTATTCTGCAGCAGTATAAGTTCTGTAACGTGTACCGCGAGCAAGACCCCGGAACTATATGGATAGCGAGGCACTGGCGAGACCCCTACAAGGATGACCCGGACATGTGGTTTGCTATGGCCGTCGCACGGTGGATAAACTGGACAGGTACTCTGGCAGAGATAGACTACCCAGTGCCCTTTAACGGGACAAAGATTCTTGAAGTTCTGCGCGACAGAAAGGCCAGAGGCGAGAAGGTGTGGACTGGGGCGTACATGATAGGAACACAGGGCAATGCAGTAGATAAGTCTCTGTTCATTGTAGACAAGGTCCTAGCTCCGCTGTGGGGGTACCGCGACAGAATACGTCCGAAAGCGGGCGATATGCTTATCTGTTTTGCAACGGAGATTATGGCGGTTAAGAATCAGGGCAGATTCATGGCCGGACAGATTGTATGTGATACCAAGTATGCCAATCCTCATTTACTGGCGGCCAAGGACTGGAGTTCATGGTGCGCTAGCGGGCCTGGAAGCAGACGCGGCATCAATAGAATCCTAGGGCTGCCCCTGAAGTCACGGTGGAAAGAAGAAGACTTTAGAGGACAAGTTTCTGTCTTGCAGTCGTTCGTATCCCGAGAAGGGAAAGATAGGAAGGACAATCTGCTGAGCAACATACATGCTCAGGACATACAGAACTGTCTGTGTGAGTTTGATAAGTATGAGCGCGTTCGGCTCGGCCAAGGATTTCCACGTAGTAAGTACCCAGGAGCAGGAGAATGAGCAGAGTAATACAGGCTAACAGTGTAAGCCACGCGCTGTGGATGGCTCTCCATAGTCTTGAGGCAGAGCATGTGTCTAGGGACTCTAGGAATGGAGGGGTGTGCGCGTTTCCGTACCCGGTGCTAACCGAGTATCTGCACCCCACTAACCGGGTGTTGTTCAGCCCCGTTAGAAATGCCAATCCTTTCTTCCACCTGATGGAATCTCTGTGGATGCTGGCTGGCAGAAATGACGTGTGGTTCCCGGCACTGTTTGCGTCCAGAATGTCCACCTACTCGGACAACGGAAGCACACTGGCCGGGGCGTACGGGTATAGATGGCTGTATACGTTCGGGTATGATCAAATCATGCACGCAGCGGACATTCTGATAAAAGCGCCAGACAGTAGGCGCGCTGTGATATCCATGTGGAACCCAGGAGCATGGACTCCCTACGGAAATACGTCTGACTCTTTTCTAGCTTCTGGGGGAGGGCTAGACGTGCCATGCAACACCCACATCTACCTAGACACCCAGGACGGTGCTCTCAACATGACTGTGTGCTGCCGAAGTAATGATATCCTCTGGGGATGCTACGGAGCTAACGCGGTACACTTCTCCATGCTTATGGAGTTCATTTCCTACATAGTGGGTGTCCCAGTGGGAGTGTATCGTCAGTTCAGCAACAATCTCCATCTCTACCCGGCAAACCTGCCACGGGGATGCACCGTTGAAGAACTGGTTAAAGACGTCCGCAGTACGGATAAATACTATGGGGGTACAGGACGAGTTACATCTACTCCGCTGATAAGCATAGAGAAGTCGGAGACTCCCTCACTATTCATGGCTGACGTAAGAACTTTCTTCGAGGCTGTAGACCACATAAATGTGTGCGGTGTCCCGCTAAAGAGAAACACAGACAAGCTATCCGATAGCAGCATGTACCTGACCACGTTCTTCCAAGAGGTGGTGTCCCCCATGATAAGCCTGTGCTGGAAGAGAACAGACTTTGGTAATGATGGATCTACCAACGACTGGATAGTAGCGGGCACTGAGTACAGAATTCGGGCCACTAGCTCCCTTAAAGGACTGAAATGAATATCATAGAAGTGATCAGAAGAGGGCTGGCTGTGCGCCGGTACCATCAGCGATATACGGCGGTGGTAGACACAGTAGGAAGCCATAGCGCAGGCGTGGCGTGTATCGTGCTGGCGGTATACAGTGGTGTGGGGGCGCTCCCCCGGTCGGAACTACTGGCAGCGGCGCTCACCCATGACTTAGCCGAGCAAGTTACTGGAGACATTCCAAGTCCAGTAAAGAAAAGTCTAAACAAGTCCTTCAAGCATGAATTGTGCAGGATGGAAGAAGATCTTCTTAACGTGCATGGGCTGATATACGAGATAACTGAAGAAGAGCATGAGATCCTAAAGTTTGCAGATAATCTTGACGGATTAATATTCTGCTGCGAAGAAATTGTCCGGGGGAATCTCGGCATTGCCGAGGTAGGTAGAACATACGTCAGGTACCTAGACAGCATAGCAACGATGTTTAGTCACGCCCCGTCTGGGGAGCAAGTGTCTATGGCTAGAATATATGAGGGAGTAAGCAATGACTGGAACCGTCTTACAGAATCCAAATGATATTCAGATCGGTGGATCTCACTATAGCTCCGGTGGAAAGTTTCAGCACTGGGACTTTGTCATCGGATACCTACATAACCGCTACCTGGAAGGGCAGATTAGTAAGTACCTGTACCGGTATAGAGATAAGAATGGAAAGCAAGATATCCTAAAGGCTCTACACTACTGCTCGAAGCTCATCAGCAGCTATAGGAGCGGCCTAGTGTTTCCCATGTCGTCAGCCAGAACATTTAAAGATCCGCCCATAGCCCAGATAGGGGAAAAGTTTAGTCACCTGAGTCCTAATGTGATCTCTATTTTCGAGATGTTGTCTATGTGGGGGTGCTCGGCAGACCTAGGCGTGCTACTGGGCAGAATTGAGTCAGAGCTTGCTACGTACACGTCAGAAGAGCCGGGCGTTAACTACGTAGACCAGGATTCCCAGTCATGAGCGATTCTTCATTCGACCTACCCGGTGCATTCGCCAGTAAGATGAAGGAAAGCGGGATACCCCTAGACACAGCACGTAAGTATGGGGTTAGGCCAATACCGGCGGATAAGTGTCCTAAAGAACTTCCCATGATATCTGATGGGATAGTGATTCCATACTATGATATTAAGGGAAGCAGGACTGGTTTCTACAGGTATAGGTATCTTAGGCAGCCAAAGACGTCTGGGTTTAAGTCATTAGCCATGTCTAAGAAACCGCTTAGGTACTCCCAGCCTAAGAATACAGTGAATGAGCTATACCTTCCCCCAGTCATAGATTGGGAAGCCGTGGCAGCCGACACTCTAATTCCCCTAATAATTACGGAGGGGGAGTTCAAGGCGTGGTGTGGGTGCCTCCATACAGAGTACCCGTGTATAGGACTTGGGGGCGTATGGTGCTGGAAGTCTAAGAAGAAGGGCATTCAGATTCTTGATGGGTTCAATGAGTTCAAGTGGGATCAACGCCAAGTCTATGTGGTGTATGACAGTGACTCAGTAACGAACCCTATGGTCATGCAAGCAGAAAACTCTCTCGCCAAGGCGCTGACTTCCTTAGGTGCTGAGCCACACGTAGTCCGCATTCCGATGCTTGAAGACAAGAAGATGGGGCTTGACGACTACATTATGGCGAAGGGCGTCACCGCGCTAGACTTACTCCTAGAGTCTGCTGAAGTGTGGAGCACGGCCAAAGAACTTCATAGGCTCAATGAAGAAGTAGTGTACGTTAGAGATCCAGGTTTAATACTAAGACTAGACAACATGCAACGTATGTCTCCAAGATCATTTATGGATCATGCGTTCAGCACTAGAACGTATGTCGAAGAAGTATGTACCGGCAAGACAACTAAGAGCGTAAAGAAAAGCGCTCCTAAAGAGTGGATTACTTGGCCCAACCGGGCGGAGGTTCCAAGGATAACTTACGCTCCTGGTGAAGATAAGATTACGTCTAAGAGGGAGTTTAATTTCTGGCCTGGATGGGGAGTAGAACCTGAAGAAGGGGATGTCACCCCATGGAAAGAACTCATACACTTTCTATTCGGAGGAAACAAGGAGGCTATTTCTTGGTTTGAGCGGTGGGTGGCGTATCCCCTGCAGAACCCCGGATCAAAGATGTACAGCACTGCGGTTCTGTGGGGAATAAGACATGGCACTGGTAAGTCCTTGGTGGGGTATACGATAGGAAAGATATATGGCCGGAACTTTACAGAGATCAGTGATGAGCATCTGAGAGCAGTCCACAATGAATGGGCTGAAAACAAGCAGTTTGTCATGGGCGACGAGATAACCGGCGGCGATAAGCGCGGAACTTCAGACCGTATGAAGTCCATCATTACTCGCCAGTTACTTCGTCTTAATCCAAAGTACATCCCGTCATACACTGTTCCGGACATGCTCAACTACTACTTCACCAGTAACCACCCCGATAGCTTCTTCCTAGAGGATGACGACAGAAGACACTTTATCTGGGAGGTTAAGGGAACTCCTCTCGGGGACGATTTCTATAAGAAATTCGAGAAGTGGGGCGGATCCGCTCTGGAGGTGGGCAAGGGCATATCTCACCTGTTCCACTATCTACTTACCCTAGATCTGGGAGACTTCTCGCCAACGGCTAGGGCCATGATGACAGATGCAAAGGCCAACATGATCTCCGCCGGGAAGTCGGACTTAGGTACGTGGGTGAGCCAACTGCTAGAATCTCCTGATTCAGTTCTTTGTATTGACTCTACAGTCATACCTTACGATGTGTGGAGGGCTGAGGACTTACTGACTGTGTATGATAGTCAAGGCCGTACTAGGGTGACCGCAAACGGCTTGTCTAGAGAACTTGCTAGACAGGGAGCTTACCAGATCGCTAACGGTATGGGCATTAGAACCTGTCACGGTCAGGTGCGCCTGTGGGCGATACGTAATAGAGAGAAATACTACACCATGAGCAACGTAGCGGTGGGCAGCGTATACAATGCAGAGCGAGAATACCTAAAGAGGGGTAGGCGTCCAAAGGCGCTGGCCGCTGTAGAAGTGCCTAGAAAGGGCGCGAACAAGCCACGCAACGCCTAAAATGGCCCACGTACGCGCATGCTTTGGCGCACGCGACGGCAACCGGGCAGGCCATGCGCGTACATGGGCCATAGTGGGCGCTGGTAGGCGCTGGCTAGCGGGCCATGCGCGTACGTGGGCCATGGTGGGCGCTGGCGGGTAGGCGCTGGTAGGCGCTGGCGGGCAGGCGTAACTAGGCGGTTGCATTATGGCGGCGTATGTGTAACTATGTGCGTGCGCACCCCGCGCATAGCCCTTTATATAGGACATCGCCATGAAAAAGTCTGTTTCTTTGCCAGCAGTCCCCATCACCGCGGAGTTAATGGAGGAGATATTCCCCTCACCCCTCGGTGCAATGACAGATACTGATCTGTGCAAGCTGGTAGAGTACGTGTGTCGGTACAATTCCTCATTCATCAGTGGCGTAGAACCCGCGATTTCTTCGTGGACAGTGGTGAGCATTGAAGGATACAAGTTCCTCATTCCTCCCGTGGGCGCGTACCGCGTACAGTGTGAGACCAACTACTATACCGGCACCATGGATCATTACACGTACGGAGTCTCACTCACTCTGGTGGTGTTCAATCACCGGCTTTGGGAGTTCTCGCCCCTTGAGCTGACTAATGCTCAGTTAAAGTCTGCCGGGCACCTTTCGGACAGGTATTACGGGATGCTCAGAGTGGCGTATGAGTGTCCTCTGGTGTCTAGCACAGAGCTGGCAAGGTTCCTTGACTAAGGAGATCGCAATGAAAAGTCTCTACATGACACCATGCACCACCATGACGAACAAAGAGTTTCTCGCGGAAATGGAATACAAAATCCGTCGAGTAAGAGAACTCAGGGCTGAACGTTTTCAAGCTGAGTGCCAAGACTTATACGGACACGCTGATGCCATGGAGGCACGGTCTATCGTGAGTACGATGGGAGTAAGGGAGTACAGGGAAGAAGAGGAGTGACCAAGTGAAGATATTCCCAAAGTCAGCCAACTGCGCCGGGCATCCGCTCGGCGCAAACAACAAAACGGAGCAATGAACATGAACATGAACATAATAATCGACTGTAGCAACCCCTCGATTCCAGAAATCATGGGTACCCCCTCAGCTCATGAGGTCGCGTCCACCAGTTACGATGAATGCGTTCAGCGCGCAATCGCGGAGTGGGAAGCGGCACGCTTCTACGTTGCGATGGCTTGGCTGAATGTATTTTCGCCATCGGAGGCATGGATTGCCCGTGATGAGCACGGGAAAGTGACCTCGGCGGGATTCCGGCAGTTACCGAGAACTGCCGTGGAGATTGGCAACCCGGCTAGGGTGAGGTTTGTTGAATACCTCACCAATAAATACACCCTGGAAGAGTGATCGCCATGAAAATCTTTCCAAAGTCCGCCAACTGGGCCGAGCGCCCGGTCTGGCTGTTTATATACGCGGTGGTGCTGGCCGTATGCGCCGCCGTGTCGATACTAGAAAAGGGTCTGCTATGAAAAAATATCGTATCAAACAGACGTACACCGCTTTTCAATGGACTGGTGACCAGTCCCAACTAAATGAGCAGCCGTGGTACAAAGATGCCGTATCCAATGGCTATATGGGCCTTGATAATACGGGCTCATTGTTCATTGACAGTGAGTGCGGCGAAATGCGCCGGGTAAATCCCGGAGATTGGATTCTTCGTGGAAACGATGGGGAGGTACACTTGTGCATCCCAGACGTTTTTGAGGCTCTTTACGAAGACGTGGATATCCCTGCGCCAGTAACCGATAAAAAGAGGTGCGTGTAGTGGAATCTGTGCTAAGCATGACAAAGCAAGAGTTTAAGAAGCGTTGGGAATCAGATGACGCTGGCGGAGGAATTTCTTTCGAGGACGTCGCGAATTGCGCGAAGGCGTGGGGCATAGCAAGCTACCCACGCACCATGCGCCTTGAACTCATTCGCTACCTAGTGCTGAAGGCTGCCAGTGTAAAAGATGCCGAGGAGTATGCCCCTGAGGAGGATGAATATGCAACGTGAGATAAAGCATGCGCATCCGTTGCCGGTCGGCAAGTGCGGCCATGTACCGAGGCACTACCGGGACGAAAGGATTGTGTCCGATCGACACAAGTTGGAATGTCGAGAATGCAGTTCTGAGACTGGCTGGATGCCGACGCTCCAAAACGCACTGGCGCAATGGACTGGCGAGGCCCAGAAGAACATCACTGGAATATGGAGGAAGGCGAAATGAATCTCGAAGGTGTAAAGGTGTTTAAGATCAACCCTGGACTGGTCTACTTGAAGGGGAGTCGGTACAGGTGGACTGCCATCGTTAATGGCAGACTGTTTGTCCACAGTGAGGCCGATTATGAGACGGCCGCTGCCGCCAAGGCCGCGATGCGCGATGAGGTCTACCGGCTGCGGAAAATACACCTACCCGAGTAGCTAAGCCATCGCTTAATTGAGGGAAGCAAAATGAATCATGAAAACAAGCAGCCGCCCAAATACGGCGTAATTCTCAAGACCGATCCCGAAGATGGGCATTGCCAGTGTAATCATGATTGGAAGTTGTTTGATAAGCCCACCAACGGAGGGTTTGGGACGGCTCAGGCCGTTGGATGGGAATGCACGCTTTGCGGGGAAGTACAGGAACTGTAACTAAGTTTGCACTACCAGAGGATTAACGAATGAGTATTGACGAAAAGAAACTTGAAATCCCCGAGGACACCGAAGAAACATATGCCCCCTGTGACCACCAGTGGGAGTCCTTCGATGATTCTTATGACGACGCCTATGGAACAGTGACCATAAAGGGCATGGAATGTTCCATCTGTGGAGAAGTGCGTGACTGTGTACATCCTGAACTGGAGAATGAATATGAACCATAATAGTGTCTGCAATCTGATTGACGGCATCAGCAAGAAAATCGCCCTAGAAGAAAAGATGCTTCGGGACGATATTGCTTCCTCCCGGGAAGCCTCAGTATCTACGGCTATGGCGATCTTCGGAGACGTAGCTCAAAAGAACTCTGTAGAACTCACTGTGGTCATGTCCCAGCTTAGGGATGTATGCAACAGGACGATGATGTCGGAGGTCAACACCTTTATAGTGATGCTTGATAGCATGGACAAAGCTGATGTCGAGAATCTGAGAGTCGAGAATATCCGACTGGTTTCCGAAATGTTCCTCAACATGAAGATACTTTCTATCTATCTTCGGCTCATTTCTGAGATTGCCCAGACCGCAGAAGATATGAACTCCGCCCTGATATCTTCACTACAGCAGGAAGTACTGGATTCCATTTCGAGAAAGGATACAGAGTGATGAAAAATCATTTCTCGGTTCTTGGGGTTCATCTTGAAAGTTCTCTTCTCGAGATACAGGGCTCCTGGAGAAGGCTGGCCGCCGAGCATCATCCTGACAAGGGCGGAGATCCTAGAAAGTTTATGGAGCTCAAAGAATCTTATTCCATTCTCACTGATAAGAAGAGCCGAGCTTCGTATCTTGCCACCTTGCATGTCTATCATGAAAACTGCATCAACTGTGACGGGATGGGGTGTATCAAACGATTTAGAGGCTGGACTAGCATTGAGGTATCCGCGTGTCCCGTATGCGCGGGCTGTGGGGTGACCATTTCGGAGGATAGTAATGAACACTGAGTCTATTCAGGTGGAAGGCATTATTCTCAGCACCGTTCCAGACAGTAGTCTTGAGTCCACTAGGGTACAGATTGAGATGGACATCGCCGTTCTACAGTCCGTACATAGTGGAGTTGTGAAAGAACAGAGACGTAGAAAAGCCCTGGATAAAGTGTCCACTGGGAAGCCGGTACATCTTAAAACTGCGTCAAGTAAGTTGAACTGATTCAATTTTCTAAGAATTTGGGACTTCGTTCCTGGGTCAGGAAATAAATCTGGCCCAGGAATCCAAATCAATGGGAGGCGAAATATCCCCCATGACCAATTTTAAGATAGAAAATTTCTGTGGCGGTTTCGCGGCGCGACACCTGACACAAATTGTCAATGTATGACCTAAATTGTCATATGGGTATGGTTCGCATTCGCATTACGTTGCTTGCCGAGTCTGGCATGATTATTGCTTGCCGAGTCTGGCATGATTATTGCTTGCCGAGTCTGGCATGATTATTGCTTGCCGAGTCTGGCATGATTATTGCTTGCCGAGTCTGGCATGATTATTGCTTGCCGAGTCTGGCATGATTATTGCTTGCCGAGTCTGGCATGATTATTGCTTGCCGAGTCTGGCATGATTATTGCTTGCCGAGTCTGGCATGATTATTGCTACGCGCACGCGCACGCGTATAGGTGTGGTGTCGCGCGATTGCGCGAACCTTAACCGTTACTAAATGCGGCGTAATTACCCGCTTGCATTGCCGGAATTTTGTGGTAGCCTGAGGTTGCTGGCATGTGCCAGCGCAAACCTAAGGGGCACGAAATGGCAACCCAAAACACCACCACCAAACAGGGCAAGGCTGGCAAAATCGGCAAGCTGGTACGCGGCACGAAGCGCGCGCAAGCGCCCGCACCGAAGGCCGCGAAGGCGACGAAGCAAGCGCCCGCACCGAAGGCCGCGAAGGCGACGAAGCAAGCGAAGCAAGCCAAGGCGGCCACGCGGTACGCCGGCCGAAAAATCACTTTTTTACCGGCCAGCAAAACACCGCCAGCATTTCGCGGCGGGCGTGCGGCACGGTGGGCGCTGGTGGTAAAGGCGAAAACGTGCGCCGATGTACTGGGCGCGCGCTACACAAAGGCGAACGGCACCGAAGGCACGTTCGACAGTACCAATTTTTTGCCTTTTATACAAAAGGGCCTTATTAGCATCGACTAATAAGCCGAAACCCGTGCGCCACGCGCACGGGTTTTGTTTTGTGCTAGTGTAACTACACAGTTACACACCGCACCGCACCACACCACCACCACAGGGGCACACCACATGCACACCACCAACACCAACACCAACACCAACACCAATACCAATACCATTATTAGCGCGCGCGCGCGCGTACACCATACTGCACGCGTGGGCGCGGGCGTGCGCATCGATGCGGGCGCGACCATCGGCGCGGGCGCATATGTGGGCGATGGCGCGCGCGTGGGCATCGGCGCGTTCGTGGGCGCGGGCGCGCGCGTGGGCGCGTGCGCGCGCATTGGCGATTACGCCGCGCTGCGTGGCGCGCATGTCGGCGCGGGCGCTGTTATCGGTTATGGCGCTAATATCGATGCGGGCGCGAGTGTGGGCGATGGCGCGACTGTGGGCGACAACGTAGCGTTGCGCGCTGCGCATGTTGGCGCGGGCGCGCTTGTAGGCATGGGCGCGCGGGTCGAACTGGGCGCGCTAGTGTGCGAGCGTGCGATTGTCGGCGCTTGCGCGCGCATCGGCTCGCGTGCAGTGGTTGGCGAAGCGGCGATTGTGGGCGAGTGCGCGCGCGTAGCGCGCGGCGTAACTGTGCCTGCACATGCGCGCGTAGCGTAGCGCAAGCTGCACACACACACACACACACACACACACACCACAAACTACAAGGGGCACG
>Ga0210044_10003588_pt1 | contig 22059 bp, 23 predicted proteins | sample CryGey13umfilter_2_FD_183959 | JGI IMG/M metagenome (GOLD analysis project Ga0210044, IMG submission 183959) | Groundwater microbial communities from aquifer in Utah, USA - Crystal Geyser 4/9/14 3 um filter (SPAdes) (version 2) | ecosystem: Environmental > Aquatic > Deep subsurface >... | reverse complement strand
AGTTTATTCCGGAAAATATTTGTGTTGATGTTTGGCAATGAACAGATTTTTCGGTAACAGATCTGCATTTTAAACAAATATTTTTTCTTTGAAATGCTGCCCCAATTATGCTGTCGATTACACTGCCTATAATACCTGTTGCTGCAACCACCAATGTAAATAAAAAATGATTTTTGTTAATCCAATATAAAGATGAAATTGCGACTGTAAAAGCGCCCGCTAATCCGCCCATTGTACCTGCAGCGGAAATTCCGCCTGAAATTCCGGGTTGTACTAAATTGAACCTTAAAATATCAAATGTATTTCCCTTAATTAATGTACCAATTTCAGTTTCCCATGTATCAGCGCATACTACAGCTATCGATGAGACGTAGGCTAAGTACAAAAGTTCCGAAGTGATAAAAAAATTGGCAATCAGTAAAAGCGTAGCAAATCCCCCGTTTGCTAAAACCTGCGTAGTATCTCTTCTTTCACTTTTCTCCGACAAATCATCACCGGGAATTATCAATTTTTTATACTTTGAAATAAGATTAGACAATATGAAAAATGTTACCATCGGCAGTGTCCACTTCCATCCACCGAGCGAAAAAATTATAAACGCCATAACAAAAACGGTGAGCATACCCGAAAATTTTAGAAAATTGAACTTATACGATACGAGTGAGATCAATATTGCGAGAACAAAAGCCAAAACTATTTGCTGAATGGGAATAGGAGAGGGTTGAATGCCGAAAATATTTTGTGTTATAAAGAGATAATAAAGCAACTAAAGTTCCTTAATTTTTCGGCGAAAGATAAATGTTAAGCGGTCTTAAAATCAAGGTAAATAATTACATGGGGCACTTACTTAAAGAGATCTCTCAATTCACGGAAAATTTACTAAAAGCATTTGCTATTCTTACTTTTTTATACTTATTTTCAACATCATTAAATCAAATTAGGAGTAAAAATGAAAAAATTTGTAGTACTCGCAGTTTTATTATTTTCGTCAGTAATCTTTTCACAGGGTTTTAAATTCGGAGTAGGCGGCGGTTTAACAATGATTCAAGGACCTGATGTGTTGACAAAAGACTTCTCAAGCGGCGGCATCGGTTTTGGAGGCGAATATCATGTTGGAGCCAAAGCTAAACTAAGTCTGCCGGTAATACCCTTAACCCCGATCGCTTTCTTGAATTATCATATTATGAGTTCGAGCGAGGAGATTGCCGGACAAACTTTTGAAGCAACTTCCAGTATTCTTTCGATCGGCGCTGGAGCAGAATGGTCGCTGTTGCCGGGTCCTCTCAGCCCCTATCTCGCTCTCGATGTTGCGATGAATTCATTTGGAAAGACGGAAGTAAAAACGCCGATAGGCACTTTTACTACAACCGGAGAATCAAGAGTTGGAATTAACATCGGCGCCGGCGCTGAATTCACATTACTCCCGGCATTTGACATTGATGCGAGTCTAAAATATTCTGTTTTTAATCTAATCGGAAAAGAAAGCGGTGAAGAAACGGTAAGCGCATTAGTTTTCAATGTTTCACTACTCTTCTAATACACTTTGCACCGGACTGTAGGACGAAGTTAAGTTATCCGATGAGGTACTTTTAATTCAAATTGAAAAGCTGCGGTTGTATAATCCGCAGCTTTTTTTTCTTTAAAATAAAAAGGTGACTCAAAGAAACTAACTTTGTTCTTAAGAGCCACCAGCGGGGAAAAATAGTTTTTTTTAATTAAGCAAAGTTAATTCGTATTCAACAAGCTTTTTGTAAGTTGCATCTAACTTTGCCTGGTTAAACATCTCTTTTGCTTTGCTGTTATTGCCTTTGTTTTTGTAAGATACGCCAATATAATAGTAAGGTCCACCCTTGCCAATGCTGCTGCGATGTTTTAATGCATTTTCGCCAGCCGCAATTGCTTCATCCCACTTGCCTACTTCAGAATAAACTTTTGCAAGAGCAAGATAAGCGGCATCGTAATCATTGTTTGATACAGCTTTCTTTAAATTTTCAATTCCTTTATCCGTATTTCCGTCGGCTAAAGCAGCGCTGCCAAGTTTAGTATATGCAAGTGCAAGGTTTTTCTTTACGGCGTTTTTAACTTTAGAGTTGTTTGCAAGTTCAAGTACTTTTTCAAAATTTGATATAGCTAAATTCATATCACCCATTGAAAAGTAAACTCCGCCGAGTGCATTGTATCCGCCTTCAAAGTCTTTTTTTACTTTTACGGTTTCCTCAAGAGTATGTTTAGCTTCTTCAAGTTTTCCGGCTTTCTTTAAAGAAACCCCTTTTTGATATAAAATCCGATAATCCTTTTCAATTTTAAGTGCTTTGTCATAATCGGAAACAGCGCCCGTGTAATTACCGGCTTTTAGTTTTGCATTTCCTTCGTTAAAAAGTTTTCCCGCTTCAGGATTCATATCCTGTGCTAATGCAGTAAGCGAAAAAAACATGATTGACAAAAGGAGATGAGATACGATTGAATTTACCTTCATAAGTATCTTCCTTTTTATTTATGGATGGATATTAAAATTTTGTGCGGAAGACGGGACTTGAACCCGTACGCCCTTTCGAGCACTACCCCCTCAAAGTAGCGTGTATACCAATTTCACCACTTCCGCAAAATTAGCGTCGAAAAGATAGGTTAACGATTTTATAAAATCAACTCTAACCGATGATCTTTATTATATTTTTATTGAAAGAATTTAATGGGTTATCTTCTTCCCCCGTTAAATCTTTCTCGCATTAAAATATTTCTAATTTCATCGCGAAATTGTTTTTCAAAAACAATTAACTTTGCTACTTGTTCGTCCGAGAGTAAACCGGATAGGGAATCATAAAACTTTTTTCTCTCGTTGAGTAATTCAGTCTCAAGCTTCCAAAATTCATTAAGTTGTTTTTTATACTCAGTCGAATTAGTTTGGTTCCCGCTATTAACAAGATCATTGAGCACATCAATTTGTTTTTCGCAGCGGGTTTGGTTTTCACCCAATACTTTTTTGAATTCGGCGTGGCGTGTAAAAAAGCGAATGCTTGTTTCCTCGTCCATTCCCAGAATTTCAATCAGTTTTATTTTCTCTAACTGCTCAATTTTTCCATGCGCTCGCATTCTATTTCTATTCTGCGCTTCGGTGCCAGCTGTGATTACAGCCATCAAGATTACCAAAAATATTAACTTTTTCATTTTTAACCTCAGTATTTTTCTTTGCTTAAAAGTTCTTCGTAAAGGAGTTCGGCTTGTTGTTCATCCAGGTTGCCGATCAGCGAATAATAATCATCTTGAAGATAGCTGCCGGCATTTGTAGCGGATGCAAGCAATTCATTTCTTATTTCGGATGAAATCAAAGAATCTGTTTCGGCGATTAAGTCATCCGGAATATTGTACTGATCTAAAGGAGCCGGATAAACATAGAGTAGATTATAAGACTTGTCCTCGGTAAAAATATTTTCATTTGAATTAAAAGCCGCACCGTTCCAGAAGTTAAACGTAATAATAAATGCGGCTGCAGAAACTGCAAATGCGTATGCATATCGGGGCACAAAAAATTTCAAACGCTTGTGTGTTTTCGATCTGAATTTTGGAATTATTTTCCCGAAATAGTACCCGTCAGCAGAAATGTTCTTTGTAACTTCCACAAGTTCGACAATTTTTTTATACTTGGCTAATTCATTTCTAAGCTCAGCAGATGAATTTAGCTCAAACTCAAATTTCTCTCTCCCGGCTTCGCTTAATGTGCCGTCCAGGTATTCGATTATTTTCTTATCAATCATTTTCATTCATCCACTCCGTTATTTTTTTCATCGCATGGAAATAATTTGCCTTCAAGCCGCCTGTGCTTATACCGGTAATTTCAGAAATTTCTTCATACGACATTTGGTCATAATTTCTAAATATAAAAACTTCACGCTGTTTTGCCGGAAGTTTTTGCAATACTTTTTCAAGTTTTTGAAAAGTTTCTTTTGTCTCAAGGTTGGCAATAATATCTTCCGTATTTTTCAAATCATTATTGTCTCTGTCTTCAAAAGAAAAAATTTCTTTCAACTTTCTTCGTTTCAGAAGATTTAAAGAACGCGTGGAAGTAATTTTATAAATCCATGTATAAACAGAAGAACTGTACTTAAAAGTATTTAGTTTTTTATACATTACAAGCAGCACTTCCTGCACAATCTCATCGGCGTCAAGATGATTTCCTGTCATCCTTCTTGCATGCCAGTATATTTTTTCCTGGTACTTTAGTGCAAGCCGGTTAAAAGCGCTTTCATCTCCTTGAAGAAATTTTTGGACTAATAAATATTCACTGCTGTAATCAGTCATCGTTCCACATTGGGTTTCGCGGTTTTGACAAACAATTGTTCCGTATGGTTTAAAATGTGATCGTTCTTTTTTTTTGAAAAATCTTAAACCTAAGATAAACCCGAAGTGTCAAAGGGGCAAAACTAAAAAATAGAAAGGTATCACAGTGAAAACATCAGCCAAATTATTAATTGTTTTTATAATTGCTCTATTCGTATCAGCTCCAGTTTTCGGGCAAAGAATGATGTATAAAGATAGGATGAATAAGATGGAACAATTGAGCCTAACAGAGGCGCAGCAAGATCGTTGTGCAGAGTTAAGGACAAATCACCAGGAGAAAATGATCGATTTACGCTCCGAACTTCAGAAATCAAAATTAGCATTTGATGAACTACGAAGGAAAGGCAATTACTCTAGAAGTGATTATTTGAATGCAACCTCGGAAATTGGAAAGATTAGAGATAAAATTGCCACAGCAACTGCCGGGCACAGGATGGATGTATATGAAATTCTTGACGACAGTCAAAAAGAAGTGTGGAATAAGACGGACGGACGCAGAGGCATGGGAAGAGGAATGATGCAAAAAGGAACGATGCAAAGAGGAATGATGCAAGGAAGAATGGATTGTCCATTTCGTTAAAGAATCAACTCACTCTTTAAATCCCCGTAATTTTTTGCGGGGATTTTTTTTCCCCGTCCTTAATTTCAACCGATAGGACATCCGAAATTATGCCGTACCAGGCTATTCTCTTAGACACCGCATCAGCGACCATATCAATTTCGTCCGGAGTTAGTTTTCTTCCCAGTTCCTGTTCGGCTACGTTTTGAATATCTAAAAATGACAAAGAATAAAATACTTTATTTCTCATGATAATTATTACTCAAAAAATTATAAAATATTGAAACAGCAAACGATTATTGTTCAAAAGATTTAATAAGAATCGATTTTAGTAGCTGCAATCTCTTGAAACTTCTTTTGCAATTTTTCTTTAAATGCCTTCCCCACTTCGTCAAAAATTCGTAACAATTCCGGGAAAGTTCCTTTACCTCCTAAGAAATTCCAATAATCCTCTCCAACCAAAAAATCATTAGGGTAATCCATCATATTTACCTCTGTAAATCTATAATACGGCTCCGGATGATAAGGGTTATAAGGGAAGGCAAAAATTGTTTTAACTTTAGCTTGTGGATTTTCACTTCCAAGCATCGTGTTCACCGATTGAATGAAAGAAAATAACGCCATTCTATCCTTGCCGAGTAAGCGAAAATGAAACAGCATAGAGTTTGTTCCAGGATTATAGACCGCCAACTTATAGCGGATTTTCTAATTTACTGCTTCTTCAATTGCGGTTTTAAATACTGTATCAATATCAAATGATAAACCCGATTCTATCCCCTTTATAGCAGTATCTAATTCTTCATCTGTCAACTTTCTACCGATTTCTTTTATAGCTTCGCATTGCAATGCTCCAATAGTTACAGAAAAAATTATTTTGTTGTCTTGATTGTTATTCATAACTTACCGTTTATTTTTTCAAAGCCAGAATTATACTTTACTAATTTTTCCCAATTTATTTTTCCATTATCACAAAATTTTTGTGAAAATTCTAATGTTAGTTTATTGACTACTTGTGCATAATTTTCTAAAAATTCTTCATTTTTCTGTTTTGCTTTGTGTCCTATAGGCTCGATTATCTTTATGTATAAATTCATATCATCTGATATAAATTCCCAAAATCTTTGTCCGCATAATTTCAAATAACCCTTCTTATCTGGTTTTTGGTCTCTACCAAAACAACAACCATTCACTGCAATGACTTTTTTACTGGTTTCTGCTCGTAATATGTTTTTTGCTTGTTCAAAATTAATGCGTAATTGTCTTATCTGGCTTGAGTTACCCCAATTCCAGCCTGCCTTAATTTCCACTACATAAATGACGCCGTCTTTTTCAAACTCCAAGTCAATGCCGGTTAATTCTGATTTTTTTGCTCCATAAATTTGATCGCATACAAAAATCGCTAAACCCTCTACAAAATCTCCAAATAATGTTTCTTCCTGTGATTGTAAGAAAGCATCAAGAAATCCCTTAATTAAATCCTGAGCAGTAAGAATATTTTTTGCCTTGAAAAGATATGGATTTTTCTGTCTTAAGATTTTTAGTAAGTCAACTTCATTTTGCACATAATCCAATCTTTTCTGATGGAATATGGAAATATTCTTTTCAACGTATTTGTAAATTTTTTGTAAGGCAATTTTCTTCATATTTTATTTTAATAATTAAACAAAGGAATTGGACTATCATGTTTTTTAATTTTTTCCCTCACCATTTCAACATATTCAGGAACAATTTCAATACCAATAGAGTTACGTTCCATTTTTTGAGCAACTACAGTTGTGGTACCAGAACCAAGAAAAGGATCTAAAACCATATCGCCTGGTTTGGTAAATAATTTAATAAACCATTCGGGCAATTCTTCTGGGAAAGCTGCACTGTGATTTTTGTTATTGCAAACAGTGGCAAATTGCACAACGTTCGTTGGATAAACCATATTTCTGTTTAACCAATTGGATATATTCTTTCCAAATCCGCTACCGCTTTTTGAGTTATCACGTTTTTTATCTGTCTCGCTTAAGTTTTTTAGTCTTCCATTCGCCCAATCGCCAACAGGTACCATTACAGCTTCTTGATACATATTAAATTTTTTTGTTTTGTTAAACTGTAAAAGACGCTCCCAACCATCTCTAAAACGATTCGGCCATTTTCCAGGATAACAATTTTTTTTATGCCAAATAAATTCTTCTGTCCATAACCAACCTTGTTCCCGAAGCGCTAAAATAAGATCGAGCACATAGGTATCGCGCTCTCCATTTTCCGCTTTTTCCTTAATGTTTAAAATAAATGTCCCTGTCGGTTTTAGAACTTGTAATAATTGCTCGCTTATTGGTAAAAACCATTCAACATACTTTTTTGGTAATATTCCGCCATAGGTATTTTTTCTCCTATCAGCATATGGTGGTGAAGTCACAATTAAATCAATTGAATTTTTATTCAATGTTCTTAATACTTCTCTCGCGTTGCCTAATAATATTGTCGTCGTAATATCACGCATATTTATTTCTCGCTGGACTTTATATGAGTCATAGTAATTTTTGAGATCGTCCACATCAACAAAAACGAATTGCCGCCATTGTGCTTTTTAACTTTTCCATATTGAATCAAATATAAGATGTTTGACTCGCTAACAACACACAGTAGAAAATCGCTTGCCCACTCGCTGGCTTCTTTTATAGTTAATAATTCGTCCATGCTTCCTTTGTAATTATCAAAATATGAGTTGGTAAAAAATATATTATGTTTGGTTGTGATACAATGAAAAAATATTTTTTGTTTGGTTTATTTCCGGTTATTATTATTTTATCTATAACTAATTTAACTCATTTCTTCAACTTCAACTAATGAGGTTTTTATGAAACATTTTGTAATAATTCTTTTTTTATTAGTATCAGGAATAGGTATGGCTCAAAATAAACTCGCTTTTGTAAATGGAAAAATTTATACTGTAAACGACAAACAACCGCTTGCTGAATCTGTTGTTATTGAAAACAACAAAATAATTTTTGTCGGTTCCAACAATGATGCTGAAAAATTCATTGATGCCTCTACCGAAAAAATTAATCTCCAAGGCAAATTTATGATGCCTGGCTTTATCGATAATCATGTTCATTTTTTAAGCGGCGGATTTTATCTGAACGGGATTGATCTTCGCCCCGCTAAATCAACTTCCGAATTCAAAAAAATATTAAAAGAATATGCTTCCACACATCAAGGCAAATGGATTACCGGCGGCAACTGGGATCACGAAGCCTGGGAAGTAAAAGACATTCCGACAAAAGAAATGGTGGATGAATTCACTTCCAACACTCCGATCCTAATTGACCGATTCGATGGACACATGGCGCTTACTAATTCTTATACGTTAAAACTTGCGGGTATAACAAAAGATACTGAAAGTCCGGAAGGCGGTTTAATTGTTAAAGATAAAAATACAGGCGAACCTACCGGCATTCTTAAAGACAATGCTATTTCTCTCGTCAGCAAATTTATTCCCGCTTCTACTGAAGATGAATATTACACTGCACTGCTTACCGCACTTGATCATGCAAAACAACTTGGCGTTACCAGCGTACAGGATATAACATACTCAAATGACTTGAAAGCATACCGCCGCGCTGAAAAGGAAAATAAACTTACCTGCCGCATATATACGCGTATGCCTATAGAAAGCTATCAGAAGCTGATTGATGATGAAATAAAAGTCCCATCCGGCAGTGATAAATTAAAAATGGGTTCTTTAAAAGCTTTTGCAGATGGCTCTCTCGGAAGCAGCACCGCCTGGTTTTTCGAAAGATATGACCAGGACACATTAACAACCGGATTAGCAATGGATATTGTAACTAATGGCTGCCTGGAAATATGGGCAATGGATGCAGATAAAAATCATCTCCAGATTTCAACTCATGCCATTGGCGACAAGGCTAACTCGTACATGCTTAATGTTTATGAAAATATTAAAAACAAAAACCCCGTGTGGGATAGAAGATTTAGAATTGAGCATGCGCAGCACGTCCGTTTGGAAGATGTTAAACGTTTTGCAGAAATTGGAGTTATTGCTTCTGTCCAACCATATCATTTAATAGATGACGGAGTTTGGGCTGAGAAAAGAATAGGTAAAAAAAGAATAAACGAAGCATACCCACTCAAAGATTTTCTTGATAACGGAGTTAAAATGTGTTTCGGAACAGATTGGACTGTTGCACCGCTTAATCCATTGCTTGGTATTTATGCTGCCGTTACGCGTCGTACGTTGGACGATAAAAATCCCGATGGCTGGATTCCCGAACAAAAAATTTCTTTAGAAGATGCTATTAAATGCTACACTATCAACTGCGCGTATGCATCTTTTGAAGAAGATATTAAAGGAACTATAGAAACCGGTAAACTTGCAGATTTAATCGTACTGAGTGAAGATATTTTTTCAATTGATCCGATCAAAATAAAAGATGTAAAAGTTGAAATGACAGTTTTTGATGGAGAGGTTATTTATAAGAAATAATTGATTCTGTGGTTAACATTATTGCCCTTGCAAATTTAGTGGCGTTAACTGAGTAACTCACGTTACGCAAAAATTGTAGTCCGTTAGCCAAGGGATGCATTCTGAATTGTGAATTGTACATTGTACATTGTGCCGCTGGGGCTGTCCGGGTTAGGATGAAGGATTTTAGTGTGCAGCTATTTGATTTAAGTATTGAAGATGGTGAAAAAAAATAGCGCCGTGAATCCGTTAGCCAACGGATATTTCTTGCACTTAGTAAAATAAATAAATACATTTTATCAAGTAACATTTAGAGAATATGGAGATGAGTGAAAAAACAAGTTTTGTCAAGAATATAGTCTTCCACCCGCAGTAATACTATGTGGATATTTAGCGGGATAATTATATAGTTAGGTGCTTTTAAGGATATTTGATTTAATTGCTCAAGTGAGATAATGGAGAATCTAAAGATGAAAGAAATTCTTAATTCTATTAACATGACAAGTAAAATAGTTACGGTGCATTTGAATTATTCTACTTGTCCTGGAATTTATGCATTTCGATTAGCAGAAAATATTGATCTAGGCATTTTTGGTAAATCAGGAAAAATAATTTACGTTGGTATTGCAAAGGATAGTTTAAAAAATAGAGACTTGAATCAACATTTTAAAACAGGAAGAACTGGCTCGTCGACTTTAAGGCGCTCGTTGGGAGCAATTCTAAAAACAGAACTTACTCTACGAGCAATACCAAGAGGAAATGAAAACGATTCAAAAAGGTTTATAAACTATGCTTTTGAATTTAATGGGGATGAGCGATTAACAAAATGGATGTGTGCGAGTTTAAAAATTGGATATTGGGAAGATGTCAATTTTTTAGATTATGGAAGCTTAAGAGAATTAGAAAAGAATCTTATTATCGAAGTAAAGCCAACCTTAGATTTAGATAAAAGAACAAAAAAATATAATGTAATGTCTGACAAATTGGATGAATTAAGAAAAATTTGTAGAGAAGAATCAAAAAATTACAAATAAACAATAAGTCACATAACAAAAATATGGAGAGAGAAGGTAAAAACTGAAGTGGTTTCAGTTGTTTAGTGAAAATTATATTTTTCATACAACAATTCACAGAATAATTTTTACAAAATTTAAAACGCACCTAACCAGTTATTCCGATTAAAGTCAACTTAAAATTTAGATGTTTGATAAATATTTTTTAAGTGCTTTCGGGGCGCAGCTATACCGAAAGGACAAAAACAACCCTTGGTTTTTGCGCATGTAAAAAGTAGAAGGAAATCTTTTCCCGCTAGAAGCGGGATTGGTGCCCAAAATAATTAATCCGGCAGTGTTGTGTTTTAATAACTTGTCCCGACTTTGCGGGATTACACGCCGTTAGGCAGTTCAACGTCGTAAAAGTTATCTAAAAGGTAATTCACTGAAAATACAACTCCCCATTTACAAAAGTTTTTTGTTATCTTATAAAGAAAAATTGAAGTACTTTTTATGAAACCATCAGTTTATCTCGAAACAACAATTACAAGTTATTTAGCAGCTAATCTAAGCAGAGATATAGTGGTTGCTGCCCACCAGCAAATTACGCAAGAATGGTGGGTAAATATTCGTCCTAAACTGAATTGCTATATTTCTCCTTTCGTAATTCAAGAATCTCAACGAGGCGATGATGATGCTTCTAAAAGAAGGATAAAGTTATTAACTGGAGTTAGTGTATTAGAAGTTAATAATGAAATCGAAAAAATAGCGGAAGTTTATTTTGATAGATTCAAAATACCAAGCAAGGCGAAACTTGATGCAGCTCATTTAGCTGTTGCTTGTTATTATAAAATGGATTACTTGTTAAGTTGGAATTGCAAGCATATAGTAAGTGCAAGAATAAGAAAAGAATTAGGGTTAATAAATCGTGATTTAGGTTTATTTACGCCGACAATATGTACACCAGAAGAATTAATGGAGATATAATATGTGGACAGACCCAATTGTAGAAGAAGTAAGAAAACATCGGTTAGAAATAGAAAAGGAATGCAATGGAGATTTTTCATTGCTGTTTGCGAAAGCAAAAGCGATAGAAAAAACTTTGAGAGGTCGTTTAGTTTCTAATATTCCAAAGAAAAGAACAAAAGTTAAAGTCAAAGCAACTACCTAACCCGCCAATGCTAATGAACCACTTTCGCTATTACCGGAATGCTAAAGTATGGCTGAAGAATAAGAGGCGTTTTAAGAATAAAAGACATCAATAGGATTTTATTTTTGAATATAAACGGAAAATGGACATAGCTATCTGGCAACCACCGAAGGCTTAAGTTGGAAAGGGACTTTTATTAAATTTGGGTATGTATAAATTAGTTTAGTCTAAAAAGGCTGCATCTGTCATTGCGATCCGTTAGCTAACGGAGAAGCAATTTTCTGATTTCGAGACGAATTCTAATGATAACTTCACGAGTTTATGCTGAACGAAGTGAATGTGTTCGCAATGACGGATACAAAATAAAGCTTTTAAGAGTGGACTCATAAATGTATGTCATAATTAACCTTATTACCTTAGTAACCAAGATAATCAAAAGAATATCAACCTTATTACCTTATCTTCCATCGTAAAGAATTCCGATATTATTTTATCTTTATAACAATCAGGTAATAAGGTAGAGAAATCCGTTGGCTAACGGATTCGTTTTATTACTAAGGTAATAAGGTTCTATTTTCTACAAATTTAAACATCGTTAATCCGCTGGCTAACGGATTATCAATAACGCCTCTCTAAGTTTCTATAAAATTTTAGAACTAAAAAAAAAACCGTCAGCGCTTTAATGCTGACGGTTTTTTTTAAGAATTAAATTTACTTTTTATTTTGCTGCAGAATCTTTAAGTCGCCTAACAACAGAGATTATAAAGCCGGTGAACATAATTAACACACCTCCCCAAATAAGGTTAATGAACGGTTTAACACTTGCAGAAATAGTTAATATTTCTTTAGCCTGAACCGATGATTTTGTACTGCCGTCCATTTTTGAAAGTGTAAGTTGAACTTTTCCGGCGGCATCAAGATTTACAAGCTGCACTTTTATATTCATATCCGGTAATTCGTAACTCGTAAAACCTCTCTGCCCGTTCACATTTTGAAGAGCGACTTTAAAATCTTCACTTTTATCATCCAACGAGGCGTTAAGTAAAACTGCTATTTCAAAATCTCCGCCAGCCATCATGGCATCACGGGCTGCCTGCGAAAAATCAAAATCTTTGAACGTTAATAGAGCACCGTTGAATTCTATTGTTTTGCCGAGTTCAAGTGATATGTTTGAACCGTCGTTACTCGCTTTTCCTGGATCATAACCTACGGGAGAAACATAAAAATCTTTTGTAATCATCGTCAAAATAGCCGGTTCGCGCATCAACCCCTGGTTGAAATCGCTTATGTACATTACGGGCGCAACGGAATAACTGCTGCTTCCCTTTTTTAAATTTATATTGAATGCATATTTTGTGTTATTATCAAAAGGCTTTATATCCGTAAAAGTAAGTTCGTAACCGAGCGCTTCTTTTGGAACATTCTTCTCCAGATCTATATCAACATGTTGAGTATATGCGGCGGATCCGACAACTCCAAGAATGAAAAGCGCAATGCCTATATGCGCAACGTAAGCGCCAAGCATTTTCCAATTGCCGGTTATAATTTTTAAAGCAATCTCTCCATTTACAAAAAACGAAAATGCTGCAGATAAAGTAAGAAGTATCATCATTATATCGTAAACTCCGCCGAAGATAACAACGAGGGCAGTAGTCAATATAGCCAATACAACGGGCACTACCGATTTGCGAATTAAACCCTTTCCTTCTGTATGTTTCCATTTTAATAGAAGACTAAGACCGTTTAATAAACCAATTATAATTGCAATAGGTATATGCATCTCATCATAAAAGGAAGTTTCAACTGAGCTGCCGAACAATGGAGCGCTTGTGCCAACAAATACAATTAATGCGCTGGCGCATAAAACTATTGTAGCAGTAAATAACGCTAAGTCGCGGCTAAGTATATTTTCTTCTGCTTGAACCTGCTCATTTAAGTATTTCCATCGGTACGCAATTGTACCAAAACCGAGAAGGAAAAATGAACCTATGAAAACAACCAGAAACAGATAAACAAACATTCCCGGATCTACAAAGGAGTGGACAGAAGCATCACCAAGAACGCCGCTTCGCGTTAGGAATGTACTATAGAGTACAAGCACGTATGTTAAAATCGCAAGTATTAGATTTGTCTTTGCAAATTTTCCAATGCCGCCTTTGCCCTGACTTTTCTTTTGCACAAGTAATGTATGAATTGATGCAACACCTATAAGCCAAGGAATTAAGCTTGAGTTTTCAACCGGGTCCCAAGCCCAGTAACCGCCCCATCCAAGCATTTCATAAGCCCAGTAACCGCCCATCATGATACCCAGACCAAGTATTCCCATTCCGGAAAGTACCCAAGGCATAGATTGACGAACCCAATCTTTATAATCGTTTTTCATTAAAGCAGCCATAGCAAATGCAAAGGGCGCAGTAGCCATAGAAAAACCGAGAAATAAAATTGGAGGATGAATCTGCATCCAGAAATTAAGAAGCTGAGGATTAAGTCCGCGTCCATCAATTACAAAATCTTTCATTGCAATTCCATTCGCCTGAAGCACGGCAAATAAGTCGGAGTTAACTTTTACAAAGTTTTGACTTGTCTGCGGGTCGCTGAACATAAAACTTTGCAGCCACGGCATGTTAAAAAAGGCTGAGGCAATATCTTTAACATTAATAAAAATTGGTTCTGCCCATATTGCTTCAAAAGGATTTTTAAACATTGGGGAAACCATAATTAGCAAAAACGTAATTGCGAAGGAAAACACTGCCATAACGCGTGGCTCTAAATCACCGCGTTTTGCAGAATAAGACTGAAGAAATAATCCCACTATTGCAGTAAGAAGGAGCCACAACATAAAGCTGCCTTCCTGCCCAGCCCAGAATGTTGCGGCAAGTATGCCTGCGGGGAGTTCGTTGCTGCTGTAACTGTATACGTATTTTAAACTATAATCATGCGTTAAAATTGAATACAACAAAATTGTTGATGCAATAATTACAAGCATCGTCATTGCGTGGTATGCTATTCTTCCGATGTTTAATGTGTTGTTATAACCGCGAAAACTTAAAAAGTACATCACCATTGAAACAACACTGCTAACAAGTGCAAGTGTTAAAACTATTGAGCCGATCATTTGTGCCTCATAATGTCAAAATTGATAAATGTTTTCCAAACCGTCCTCAAACCGGGGACGGCAAGCAGGATATAAACTTATTTTCTTGAGAAGTATTTAATTTTAAATTATAAACTGGAGGATTTAACCTGTCCATCTTCATATTTACTTGGACATTTGGTTAAAATATCCTTTGCGTGGAATGAACCATTTTCATATTTACCGGTTACTACAACGCTTGTAGCTGATTCAAAGTTGTTGGGAATGGTACCCTCGTAAACTACTTTCATTTCATTTCCTTTTTCATCAACCATGTAGAATGAAAAAGTTCTGTTGGTTTTATCAATTTCATAATTTTTAGCCTTAACCCAGCTGCCTGTAGCTTTAACAGTTTTATCTACTTTAACTACTCTTGTAAAGTCACTTTCATACTGAATATTAGTTTGAGTGAAGAGGTATATCATCAAGCCTAAAAACACAGTTACTATCACACCGCCAAAAATATATTTGTTATTCATTTTTATCTCCGTTTATTTCTTTTTCAATACTCTTGATTCTTTTATCTAAGTTAAAAAGATAAAGGAAAATTCCAGTCCATACAATCAGCACTATTATCATCACTATGTAAATTGCATTATCCGATAAAAAGTTATATAGTCCTTCCAAATTATCCTCTAATAAATTGTTTATTAATTTTCTCTTTCAGTAAAATTGAGCGGTAACCGATTTTCCACATCCAAAAATAAAGAATAGTAAAACCGATCAGCGACAAAAAGAATATGAGCTGCATGTTTCCATTCATTTTAAAATCTACTACCGGACCCGCGTTTGTGTCATCTGCGCTGCCGGGATGTAAGCCAGCCATTATTCTTGGCATAATAAAAATGAAGAACGGCACAGTCATAAAAGCAATAATTGAATATACAGCCGAAAGTGAAGCTCTCTTGTCCTCCTGTTCGATAGCCGAGCGCAACGCAAACCATGCACCGTAAATTAGAAGTAGTGCAAAAATTGATGTTTGGCGCGGATCCCAATTCCAGAAACTTCCCCATGCAAATTTTGCCCAGACAGCGCCGGTTACAGTTGCAAGTATGCAGAATATTATACCAAGTTGTGCGGCAGCATATGATTTTGCATCGTCATCAAGATTTCTTTTTCTTAAATACTTGATGCTGAAAATTGTAGACATTAAAAAAGCAACAACAGTGAGCCATGCCGTTGGAACGTGGAAGAAAATTATTTTTGCATTTTCTTCAAGCCCCGGTATTAGCGGGAAGTGATACCAGCTTGTGGGATTCTCAACAATAGGAAAAGCAATTCCCGCGATGGATACAAAACTTAATAAAAGGAATAAACCAATTTTCCAGACCATTAAAACTATTCTCTATTTTTATTAAAAATTACTAATCTTTCCATATAAAGTCGAACAGCATATAGGAAGTTGAAATCATTATAATATCGTAACAGGCAACTATTGCTATTTCGAATATAGAATCTTCAAACGATGTGCCATTTATTGAGTTCAAAGTTAAACTGACCGATGTTAAAATTAAAGGTAGTAATATCGGGAATGATAGAACCGGATATAACGTTCCTTTCGAGCCGGCTTTTGCAATGATGGCTGCAATTATTGTTGAAGACACGGCTAATCCTATATTGCCCAGTACAAATGTAATGAGAAAAAGGACAAAGTTTTGAAGGACAAATCCTTCAAACAATGCAGCATACAATAATGAGATTACTGTGTTCATCGCGAAAACAAGTGCAAGATTAAATATTAATTTCCCGCTGAATACTGTTGACGGCGAAGCTATAAGTTGAAGAGTTAGCGAAGTGCCTCTTTCTTCTTCGGAAACAAAAGCGCGCGCGAGACCCGACATTGCGGAGAAAAATATTACAACCCAATAAAGCCCGGCTGTAAGATTTTCGTTAATTCTCTCCTGCCCAATTGAAAATAGGATTACACTAATCGCAACAATTATGAACATTGCAAGTGAGTTAACTGCGTATCGAGTACGAAGTTCCGAATGAAGATCTTTTCTAAATAGTGCGTAAGCTTTCAAATTCTATTTTTCAATTTTGGTTTTTATAATCTTCCAGCGCCAAGGTGCTATGACATAAAGTTAAATCCTGATTCTCATTAGAAGCAATGATCACTATGTTCTTCTTCCCCTCTTCTTCAACAATTTTATAAACCGATTCTTTTCCCTTCTCATCAAGGTTGGATGTTGGTTCATCAAGAATTACAAGCTGCGGCTCGTGCATCAGTGCAAAAATAAATTTAAGCCGCTGCTTCATGCCCGATGAATAAGTTTTTACAGAATCATGACGGCGATTATAAAGCAAAAACTCATTAAGAAGATAATCCACTTTCTCTTGATTTAATTTTATTTTCCTGATGTCGGCAGTGTAACTTAAATTTTCTTGAGCCGTGAATTCATCGTAAAGGAAAAGATATGGAGAAACAAACCCGATGTGATTATGAAGCTTTTCAGGAATTATTTTCTCTCCTTCGTTTTCATGAATAATTTTACCTAACGAAGGTGCGTTTACACCGGCAATAATCTTAACAAGTGTTGATTTACCTGAACCATTAGGACCTGTAATGCCGAAGATTCCACAGTTTAAGAAATTAAAATTAAGATTATTAAAAATTAATCTTCTGCCAAAAGTTTTATTTATGTTTTCGGCTTTCACCGAGTAATTACTCATTAAAGATTACCAATTTTCCTTTATTAATATCGTCACCTGTCTTTGTAACATAAAGATAAACTCCCGATGGCAGTTTATCACCCTTATCGTTTTTACCGTTCCATTTAACCACAAAGCGACCGTAGAGCGTGGAATAGTTTTGCCTGGTTGAATAAACCAAGTCCATGCTTGGTGTATAAATATTTAAATCGATTTCTGATAATTGTCCGGGAATGACCGGGATAAAGATAAAAGAATTTCTACTATAATAAAAAGGTGAAGGAAAGGCATAACCCACATTCTCGGCTAAAATATTTCCTTCGCTTACAAGTGTATTATTAAAAATTTCCGAAGCGCTCCAGAAAGTCGGTTGAGGTGCAGAAAAAGAAGCATAATATTTTGAAGTTAATTTATAAGCGCCGGTTCTTTCTCCTTCATAAACATGGTATTGAAAGGGGAAGAATGAATTAGCACTGTCTATTCCGCTTTTATAATCCGAGTTTGAAACTAAAGTAAATAGCGTGTCTATATTTTGAACAAATCTTAAATAATTGTTAGCAGTTGGAGATGAATTCATATTTACATTGTTAGTTGGAAGCGAAAGAGTTGCAACGGGTTTAACAGCCGGATAATGAGCAGCTTCTTCAAATATAAAAATATTTTCGGGAGTAAGAACATCTGAGCGATAATTTGTAAAGAAGCAGGCTGTTCCGAAGTCTTTAAACTCTTCACCAAATGTAGAATTATACTCAAGCAGCGAATTTGCGATTGAGTTTAACGCTCTCATTTTATTTGGTTTTCCAATTAACTGCCACTGTCTTTTTAAAATATCAAACCCAAATCTTTTGGCAAGAAAGATGTTCCAAATAGCAATATCGTAGCCGGTGTTGTTTGCAAATGCACGATTAGTATTTCGGAAATAATCTTTCATATAAGCGTAATAATCGTTAACCGAATCGAAAACAAATTCTTCCATTGCAGTGGAACTCATTTCGAAATAGTATAGATCTTCTTCCCTGAAAAGATAATTCCCAACTTGAATAGCATGATGAAGTTCGTGCGCAACAGTTACCCTTGCGCCATTAATACCGGATGAATAGTAACCTGCATAATCATTATCAATCATCATATAAGAGTGAAATGTACCGCTGCCGGGCGAGATTTCATTTTCAAACTGTGTGTAACCATACAAACCGCTTCCACCGCCGCCGAGGTTAGTTACATAGATATGATAGTAACCATCATTGTCTTTTGGAGGCAATGGATAACCGAGATAATTAGTTTCAAAATAAAGAGAGGAATCAGCAGCTTTCATTAATTCATTAATGTCATATTTTAACATTTGAGGTCCGGAAACATCATAATGAATTTTGAAAAATTCTGATGGAGCCACAACGCTTGTGTCGGTTACAGGTCTATCGAGCATTCTGCTAATTACTTTTTGCTGCTCCGGTGTAAATAAATTAATATTGACGATAACGGAGTTAATAATTCCGAAACCGCATTTTACATATCCGCTGTCGGCAATTAAAGATCGCTCGGATGTTTGATAACCTTTCACGCGGATAAATTCGTTATACATAGAATCAAGCTGTGTGCTGGTATGTTGCTGGGCTGATACCGAAGAAAGCGAAAGGAATAAAAAAGCAACGATAGATAACAGCTTCATTTACCAACCTGCTTTACTGTGATAGAATTCTTAACTTTATTGCTGTATACTATGTGATAGTTTCTTGAGTTCATATTTTTAATAAAGTAGCTTTTCAATCCGTTTGCTTCACCAAGTGAAGTTGTAATAAAATTTCTCCCTTCTTCAATGAAATCCAATCGATAAAGAGTTGTTGTTTCTTCATCATAGATATTTAATTTTTTAATTCCGCCAAGCCTTGTTTCGCCCAAATAAAATTGAGTTGGAGAATTGATCTTTATTATTTTTCTTAAATTGCTGCCGTTGATTTTTTTTGCGCCGTTTGAACCAATTATATGCGCAAACGAATTTATATCATTATGAAAAAACGCTGTAGTTATATTTGTTTCATTCCCAGTCAAATCAGCGCTGAACGAATTTAGTGAATATTTTTCATTTGATGACAGTTTAAATATGCTCTCTTTTTGTGCCCCTGCCTTACCGATAATAAATTTTGATAGAGAGTAATCTTTTCCATCAAACTGCCAATAGTACATTGTTGGCTTCGGCATTAAAGTTAAACTTCCTGTTTCATAATTCTCTGCTGCATCGGGATAATCGCTTACGATGTAGCGAAAATCTTTAAATAAATAATATGCCGCACCAGCCGAACTCCCACTCCTATACGTAACATAAACTATCGCTTCATTTTTACCCTGCTCTGTTTTTAATTTTAAATCTTCGATTCCTCCGGGGGAGTAAATTACATTTCCGCTAAATTTATTATTCTTAAAATCAGCTTTTACAACTTCAATTAGTTTTTGTCCGTGCGTATAACAGTAGAATATTTTTTCGTTCGGATGCGCATCGTCAACAGCGATTGAACTATAAATTGAATGAAGATTATAAGAGTAAAAGTTTTGTGGGATGCCAGCATTATCACGCGTTACAAAATTAAGAGTTTTTGAATAATCATCAATAAATGTTAGATCATATATACCGTTGTTTGTATAGTCAAAATAATTTATTGCTCCGGGACGCGGAGAAAAAACTAAATCCTCACCGTCAGTAAAAGATCCGGGATTGGATATGATTATTAATTTTCCGTTCTCATTTAAGGCTGCCATTCCGCTTACAAATCTGGAATAAAATGGAGTAATATCTTTCAAACCCTTTTCTGAAAAGTAAATTATTTCCTTATAGAAATTGAACTCATCGCGACAGAATAATATTGAGACTATACCTTCGCTTTTGTCCAAATAAGCAAGATCAATTCTTCCATCCCGGTTAAAATCACCGTGTATAACTTTATCGGGATGATATGTTGTTTCAAAAGTCCTGATTTTATAATAGGAAGAAGCGGAATCTCCATAAAACACTTTTATCGCTGAACCTTGAAGCAAAATCAAATCTGAATAATTATCAAGGTTCAAATCGGTTGAGGTTAGTGAGGAAATTCTCTCATCAAGTTTAACAGTGCGTACCTTACTAAAACGGTTTCTTCCACTGTTATAGAAAAATTCGATTGAATTCTGTATTAGATTATACGCAGCTATATCAATAAATCCGTCATTGCTCAATTCTGTAAATACAGTGTAGGGATAAAGATTATTTTTTTCAATTGCCGAAAATTCTAATTTAAAGTTACTTTTTGAAGAGAGTAATGAAATCCCTTCAAAAGCACCGCCGGTTACGGCTAATTTTACAGCGCCGCTTCCGTCAACGTCGGCAGAAATAATGTTATCGGGGTAGGCGTTAAATTTAATTTCTTTTTCGATAAAAGGAGTCCCGGATTTTTGAAATTTTAAAACGCCTGCTGTTTTATTTTTTCGCGAAGTAAAGGCGTAACCTGATACACGGCTGCGATTATCGAACATCGGTATTACATTAGATAATTCGAAAGGGAGATTCAGCTTAATTTCACCGCCGAATATTGAACCGCTTTCGCCTTTTAATACAGATGCTTTCTTCTCGGCAGGGTTATATAAAAATAAGTCGGTATAAGAATCGTTATTATAATTAATAGAAAGAAACTGTGTCATTTCAGGTTGGACAGAAAAATTGTAGTACCTGCAAAAACCATTGATGGGAATTTGGGAATAGATTTCTGAAGAAAATAAAACTGCGAAAAAAAGTAATTTGATGTTACTTCTTTCTGTTTTTAAGCCTGTTTTCCCTGCGCTCAAGGGCTTCATCATATCTTCTTTTTTCATCCTCTGTTACAGGAATTGCTGGTATAGCTTTTACCGGTTTACCTTCCGAAGTAACAGCTACAAAAGTTAAATAAGCAGTGTTAGTATGATAGCGTGTGCCTTCTTTAAATGATTCGGCAAAAACTTTTACACCAACCTCCATTGAAGAATTAAATACCCGGTTGACCGAAGCAACAAGTGAAACAGCATCCCCAAGATTGATTGGATGAAGAAAATCTATTCTATCAACCGAGGCTGTTACACAAATACGCTGATTGTGTTTGGCTGCTGCTAATGCGGCGCAGATGTCTATCCAGTGCATCAATTGACCGCCAAGTAATTTACCAAGCTGATTAGTGTGGTTAGGCAGAACTAATTCTGTCATAACTATAACAGAATCAGAGACTAATTTGCCGGCTTCATTCATCGCGATGCCGAGAGTTCTTTTTCTAAATTGGATTTAATGTTTTCAACTTCACCGTAGCGGTTACTATCAGGATATTTCTGTAAAAATTTATTTGCCTCTTCAATAGCTTCCGTTTCTCTATCACGATAGATTAATAATTTTATTTTATCATAACTTGCAAGCGGTGCATACTGGCTGTCGTGGTAAATATCTAAAACATTATCGTAATATTTTAATGCGGCTGAGTAATACTCTAACTTTTCATAAATAACAGCCGTGTTGTATTCTTTATGGGCAAGCTTTGCATTCAATTCTGATATCTTTGTTTCTGCTTCAGCAACTTTTTCATTCGTCGGGAAAAAATCTATAAAAGCCTGAAACTCCTCTATCCCTTTACGTGTGTATTGCTGTTCGAGTTGAAAATTTGGTGAAAGAGAGTAATAACAATTTGCAAGCATAAATTGAGATTCAGCTAAAAACTCACTTGCTGGATAATTTTTAATTAATTTAGAAAATTCATATGCAGCAAGAATAAATTC
>Ga0210044_10003585_pt1 | contig 22063 bp, 18 predicted proteins | sample CryGey13umfilter_2_FD_183959 | JGI IMG/M metagenome (GOLD analysis project Ga0210044, IMG submission 183959) | Groundwater microbial communities from aquifer in Utah, USA - Crystal Geyser 4/9/14 3 um filter (SPAdes) (version 2) | ecosystem: Environmental > Aquatic > Deep subsurface >... | reverse complement strand
GTCCGCCGACACGTCCCACCGCTCCGCAAGGCCGGGGACGATCTCGGTCGTGCCGCGCTTGAACTCGACCAGCCGGTTATAGACCGGGCGCGACGAGGCGTTGAACGTGGTGCCGGCGGTGTAGAGCGCCGGGTCGAAGCCCTCGGGCGAGCCTTCCGAGCAATAGACCAGCGTCTTGGCGGCGGCGGCGCCGGTCATCGCGGCGGCGAGCGCGGCGGCGAGCGCGGTGCTGCGCAGCATCAATCCCTGTTTCATGATGTGTCCTGTCATTTCCCTGTCGCGCCGCTTTCTCACCGGCGTTGTCCCACACCTTAACAGCGGTGCGAAAAAAACCGCAACGCCCTGCGCCGCCTTCTCAGCCCAGCGTGAACGCCCGGTCATGGGTCAGCGCCGGGATGCGCGCGCGGGCCTGCGCCACGGCGTCGAGGTCGAGATCGACCAGCGTCACCCCCGGCGCGTCGCCGCCGTCGGCCAGCACCGCGCCCCAGGGGTCCACCGCCAGCGAATGCCCCCAGGTCTCGCGCAGCGCCGCGCCCGGCGCCGCCGGATGAACGCCGCATTGCGCCGGCGCCAGCACGAAACACCCGGTCTCGATGGCGCGCGCGCGCAGCAGAACCTCCCAGTGCGCGCGCCCGGTGGGCGGGGTGAAGGCGGCGGGCACGGTCAGGATCGCGGCGCCCGCCTGCGCCAGCGCGCGGTGCAGCGCGCCAAAGCGCAGGTCGTAGCACACGGTCATCCCCAGCCCGCCCCACGGCGTATCCGCCACCACGGCGCGCGCGCCGGGGCGGATCGCGGCGCTTTCGCGGTGGGTCTCCGCCGCGCTTACCGCCACGTCGAACAGGTGGATCTTGTCATAGGTGGCGCGGATCGCGCCTGCGGCGTCGATCAGGAAGCTGCGGTTGGCCAGCCGCCCGGCGGGGTCGTCGGTGCGCACCAGCAGGCTGCCGATCAGCAGCCACACGCCCAGCTCCGCCGCCAGCGCGCGCAAGGCCGCCAGCGTCGGGTCGCTCTCCTGCGGATGCGTCAGCGCATCGCGGCGTTCGCGGCTGGTGGAGACGATGTTGGTGACCTCGGGCGTCAGCGCCAGCGCCGCGCCGCCCGCCGCCGCCGCGCGGATCAGCGCGGCGGTCGCGGCGAGGTTGGATTCGGGATCGTCCGAGGCGCTGAGCTGGATCAGCCCCGCGCGCAGCATCATGCGGCCAGCATCGCGTCGAGGCGCCCGCGCCGCTCCAGCGCGTGCAGTTCGTCGCAGCCGCCGATCGGCTGGCCGTCGATGAAGATCTGCGGCACCGTCCGCCCGCCGCCGGAGCGCTTCGTCATCTCGGCGCGCTTCTCGGGATGCGCCATCACGTCGATCTCGGCGAACGCGACGCCCTTGGCGGTCAGCAGCCGCTTTGCCATGGCGCAATAGCCGCAGATCGGCGTGGTGTAGATTTCGACCTTCTTCACGGATCAGCCCTTTCGGAAACAAAACACCGCATCAGATAATGATTCCGGCGTCGCGCGCAACGCGCGCCAGCGCCAGCACGGTCACGCTTTCGGCGCCAGCGTCGCGCAGCGCCCCGGCGCAGGCCGACAGCGTGGCGCCGGTGGTCAGCACGTCGTCCACCAGCAGCACGCGCCTGCCCGCCACGCGGCCCCGCCAGCGCCGCGACACCGCGAAGGCGCCCGCGACGTTGGCGATGCGCGCGGCGCGGTTGCGGCCCTCCTGGCTGGGGGTGCGGCGGGTGCGGGTCAGCAGGTCGAGCGCGACGGCCTCGCGCCGGTCGGCCAGCCGACCCAGCGCGCGCGCCAGTTCGCCCGACTGGTTGAAGCGCCGCCGCGCCAGCCGCGTCCAGTGCAGCGGCGCGGGCGCGATCAGGTCGGCCTCCGCCACCAGATCGCGCCCCGCGCGCAACAGCCACGGCGCGGCGGCGCGCGCCACGTCGAGCCGGTCGCCGTGCTTGAGCGCCAGCACAGCCCGCCGCGCCGCGCCCTCATAGAGCGCCGCCGCGCGGCCCCGGTCCCACCCCGGCGGCGCGTGCAGGCAGGCGTCGCAGACCGGCGCCGCGCAGGGAACGCCGCAGCGGTCGCAGACCGGCCCCGAGATCAGCCCCGAGTCGCGAAAGCAGGCGGCGCACAGCCCGCTGTCGTCGGCGGTCTCGGCGCCGCAGGCCGCGCAGACCGGCGGATAGAGCATCTCAAGCGCCGCGCGCGCGAATTTGGTGAGCGACATCGCCATGCGCCTCCCGCCGACTTATGTTCAGGGCCGAGGAGACCGCCGATGCCCGATCCCGCCAAGAATCCCGCCGACAACCCCGCCGCCAGCCTATTCGATCCGCGCGCGCTGTCCATGCGCGCCGCGCGCGCCGCGAAGCTCTGGCCTGCGGGCGACTTCCTGCATCGGCGCGCGGCGGCGGCGATGGCGGAGCGGCTGGACGACGTGGCGCGCGGCTTCGCCACGGTTGGCGTCGTCGGCGCGGGCGGCGGCGCCTATGCCGAGAGCCTGCGCGGGCGGCCGGGCGTCGCGCGGGTGATCCAGCTTGAGGCGGACCCCGCCATGGCCGCCGTCGCCGCGCGCGCCGCGCCCTGGGCCGAGACGGTGACAGGCCAGGGCCAGGCGATGCTGGGCGCGGCGGCGCTGGGCGAGGGCGCCTGCGACCTGATCCTGAGCGGGCTGGCGCTGCACCGCGAGAACGACCCTGTCGGCGCGCTGATCCAGATGCGCCGCGCGCTGAAGCCCGACGGGCTGTTTCTCGGCGCGCTGCTGGGCGGGCGCACGCTGCATGAGTTGCGCGCCGCGCTGGCGGAAGCGGAGATCGCCGAAGAGGGTGGCCTCAGCCCCCGCGTCGCGCCGATGGCGGACGTGCGCGACCTCGGCGGACTGTTGCAGCGGGCGGGGTTCGCGATGCCGGTGGCGGACGTGGAGCGGATCGAGGCGAGCTACGCCGACCCGCTCGCGCTGATGCGCGACCTGCGCGCGATGGGCGAGGGCAACGCGCTGAGCGAACGGCGCCGCCGCTTCCTGCGCCGCGCCACGCTGGCGCGCGCCGCCGCGCTCTACGCCGACAGCTTCCCCGCGCCGCAGGGCCGGGTGCGCGCGACCTTCGAGATCGTGTGGCTGTCAGGCTGGGCGCCGGGGCCGGACCAGCCGACGCCGAAGCGCCCCGGCTCCGCCACCGCGCGGCTGGCCGACGCGCTTGGCGCGGTGGAGCGGCCGCTGGGCGACAAGGCCGGAGGCTGAAGCCGCTGCGGAAAACCCCTCGCGCCAACCCTCTCCCGCACGCGGGAGAAGGGGCGGTATCGCCGGGGGACGGCGCCGCCAGTGCATTCCGGGCGCAGGCGGCGACGCGCGCGCCCCCTCTCCCCCGCCGGGGGTGAGGGTCGGGGCGAGGGGGCGGATGTGGGCGATGAACGCCATGGCGGTCGCCGGAGCGATGGTTCTCTCCCAGCCCTTCGCCAGCCTGCGCCGACAACCGAGCCGCGCGAAACGCCTGGCTCGGGCTTGCTTCGGGCCGCGCTTCGCGATCCATCGGCGCGGCGCAACCGCTGGCGGCGCGGGATCGCCTGAAGGGCGGCGTCAGTCCATGGCGTCGCGAAGCTGCGGGATTTTTGCAAACCCGATGGGGTTCGCCCCCCGCCGCCGTGGCCGAATCCTGTGCGGGGCGGGAACGTGCAGGTGGTGAGACGGGTAACGAAACATCGCCATCGGCCAGCGCCTGCATCCGAAATGGACAATGACGCCCGCGCCGTGGTGTGATCGGTCGGGAGAGCAGGGGGGCGCGGTATGGCGGAGCGACCGGGCGGCAGGGGGCCGACGCTGTATGAGGTCGCGGGGTGGATGCAGGGCGCAGTCGGCGTGCCGTTTCGCGCGGCGGGGTGGCTGAGCCGCCGTGATAAGCCCGAAATCGACAGGAACGACTGGCGTCTGGCGCGCCTGGGGATCGCGCTGGGCGCGATACTCGGGTTGCTCGCGCTCACGCTTCTGACCCGAACGCTGCTGATCGCCTTCGGCCTGATCGACGGGGTGGATCGCTGGAGCGAACTGCGCAATTCGCTGCTGGTCATCGGCGTCATCGTCGGCGCGCCGTTCGTGGTGTGGCGCACGATGATCGCCGACCGGCAGACCGCCATCAACCAGCAGACCCACTACACCGACCTCTACACAAAGGCGGTCGAGATGCTGGGCGCCGACAAGGTGGAGAAGCGCGACGGCAAGGAGCGCAGCGTGCCCAATATCGAGGTGCGGCTTGGCGCGATCTACGCCCTGCAACGCGTCATGAACCAGAGCGACGCCGATTATCTGCCGATCCTCAAGACGCTCTGCGCCTATGTCCGCGAGAACGCGACTGTCCGCGAGAACGCGACGTTTCAGGAGCGCCCCAGCTTCAGTGAAGGCGCGCCGCTCCCCGAGCCGCCGGAACCGCCAAAAGGCCGCGAGGAGACGCCCGAGGAACTCAGGGAGCGGCTTGAGGCGATCCGTCTCCACGCGCGGAACCTGCAAGCCTGGGGCGAACGCCTGCGCTGGAACGCGGCGGCGCGCGGCGCCGACAGCGCCCAGCGCCCCGACATCCGCGCCGCGCTCGACGTGCTGTGCGAAAGGCCGGAGAAGCGGCGGCTGGCGCTGGAGGGGATTGATCGCGTTGCGCCGCCCAAGAGCGACTTTGAGAATTGGCCAGACGACCTCACGCCCGATGCGGTTCGGGAGCGGCTGGACCAGATCAGGGCGAATAGCGGGGTGACCCGGGAGTGGGCGCGCAAGGGTGTGCGGCTCGACCTCGCCGCCGCCGCGCTGCAAGGGGCCGCCCGCTCGGGCGCAGACCTGCGCAGGGCGAACCTCAGTGGGGCGCAGATGCAGGGGGCGGACCTCCGCTACGCGCAAATGCAGGGGGCGGACCTGCGTTGGGCAGAGATGCAGGGGGCGGACCTGAGTTGGGCAGAGATGCAGGGGGCGGACCTGAGTGTGGCGGAGATGCAGGGGGCGGACCTAAGCGGTGCATGGATGCAAGGAGCAGACCTCACCGCATCGCGGATGCAGGGGGCTGAACTCTACGGGGCGAGGATGCAGGGGGTGGCTTGCAGCGGGGCTTGGATAGCGGGAGCGCAGCTTGACGGGGCGCAGATGCAGGCGGTGAACTTTAGCGGGGCGCGGATGCAGGGGGCCGGCCTTGGCGGGGCAAGGATGCAGGGGGCGGACCTCAGCAGGGGGAAGATGCGGGGAGCGCGCCTCTACCGTACGCGCCTCGACGCAGCGACACTCGCATCCACCGATTTAACGGATGCGCACGACCTCACCTTCAACCAACTCGCCTCGGCCTTCGGCGACGCCGCCACCAAACTCCCGCCCGACCTTGAAGCGCAGCGCCCGCGCCTGATCGCCGAGGCGGGCTGGGCGGAGGACGAAATCCCATGGAGCGACCTAGACCAGCGCTGGGCCGACTGGCGCACGATGCGCGGCTTCTGATCCCTCACGCCCCCCAGCGCCACAACCGCGACCCTTGCGCGGCGTAGGCGTCGGCGAGCACCATCTTGTGGACCTCGTCGGCGCCGTCCACCAGCCGCGCCTGCCTTGCGTAGCGGTAGATCCACTCGATCGCGGTGTCGCGCGAATAGCCCTTGGCGCCGCAGATCTGCAAACAATCGTCGGCGGCGCGGTTCAGCGTGTCGGCGACGTGGAGTTTCGCCAGCGAGATCTCGGTTTTCGCGCGGCCGCCCTGGTCCAGCGCCCAGGCGGCCTTCATGGTCAAGAGCCGCCCGACCTCGATGCGGTAGGCCAGATCGCCCAGTTTCACCCGCACCGTCTCCCGGTCGGCCAGCCGCACGCCAAAACCCTCGCGCGCGCCGGCGTAGCTTTGGGCGATCTCCATGCAGCGCCGCGCCAGCCCCAGCCAGCGCATGCAGTGCGTCAGGCGCGCGGGGCCGAGGCGGATCTGCGTCGCCTTCAGCCCGGAGCCGACCGCCATCAGCCGCATGGCGTCGGGGATCTCCAGTCCGTCGAACTCCAGCTCGCAATGGCCGCCGTGCTCCTGCGGCCCCATGATCGGAATGCGCCGCGCGACGCGCCAGCCGGGTTGGTCGGCGGAGAACAGGAACGCGGTCAGGCCGTGGCGCGGGTCGTCGGAGGTGCGCGCGATCAGGATGAGGCGCTGCGCCCCTTCCGCCCCGGTGATGAACCACTTGCGCCCGGTCACGATCCAGCGGTCGCCGCGCCGCTCGGCTCGCGTGCGCATCATGCCGGGATCGGACCCGGCGCCGGGCGCAGGCTCGGTCATCGCGAAGGCGGAGCGCATTTCGCCGCGAACCACCGGGGCGATCCACGCCTGCTGCGCCTCGGTCCCCACCGTGTGCAGCAGGCGCATGTTGCCGTCGTCGGGCGCGGCGGCGTTGAAGCAGGCCGGGCCGAACAGCGCGCGGTTCATCTCCTCATAAGCCGCCGCCAGCGCCACGAACGGCAGGCCCAGCCCGCCGCGCGCCGTGGGGACGTTCGGCGCCCACAGACCCGCCGCCTTCACCTTGTCGCGCACCCGCGCCAGCACGGGTTCGGGGATGTTGTCATGGTCGGCGAAATTGGCCGGGTCGGCCTCCAGCGGCAGGATCTCCGCCTCGACGAACGCCGCGACGCGGGCGCGATAGGCCTCCGCCTCGGGCGGCAGGGTGAAGTCCATCGGCGTATTCCCCCCAAGTGCGCGCGGGCGCGCAGGCGCTGCGGCCCGCTGTCGCGCCGCCAACGCAACTAAAGTTTAGTGTCGCGCGCGCAGTGCGTCCATGCAACTATCGCCAAACGACGAAAGACGTGGAGCCGCCCTGATGCGCAAGCCTAACGACGCCTGTTCCCTGTCCGGCGCCGTCGATCAGATCGGCGACGGCTGGATGATGCTGATTCTGTGGACGTCCTTCGAGGGCGTCTCGCGATTCGACGACTACCAGAAAACGCTCGGCGTCGCGCGCAACATCCTGTCCAACCGGCTGCGGCGACTGGTGGAGCTGGGGATTCTGGAAAAGCGCCCGGTGCATGACGGCGCGCGGCGGCTTGAGTACCGCGTCACCGAAAAGGGCGCGGAGTTGCGCGGGCCGCTCTCCGATCTGCGCCGCTGGGGCGCGCGCTGGGAAGGCGTCGCGCCCACGCTTGTGGCCGCCGCTCAGCGATAGCGGCGCAGCACCGTCGCCGCCGTCTCCATCGACACCGCCCGGCGCGCCGTCTCCCGCGCCGCGTCGGCGCATCCCGGTCCGTGCGCCACATACTTGTCGCCGCAGTCCAGCGTGGCGACCAGCAGCGCGCGCTCCTGCGCCACGTTGGCCTTGAAGCGGTCGAAGGCGCCGCCCGCCTGCGCCGCCGCGACCGCGTTCACAACATCGGCGCAGACCACGCCCTGACCGCGCAGCGCCTCGGCCAGCCCCGCGCCGCGCTGCGGGCTCTGGCACAGCTTCCACAGCAGGTCGGCCTGCACCAGCGCGAACAGCCGGATCACCGTGCGATGGCGCGGCTCCAGCGCCTCATAGGCCCAGAGCGCGCCCTGCGGCTCCCAGAACGGATAGCTCTCGACGAAGGCGCGCGCGTCGAAGGCGCGCACCGGGCCGGTCGGCGCGGGCAGGAAGCGTTTGGGCTGCTGCGGCAGCGCCACATCCTCGCGCCGGAACGCCAGCGTCCGGGTGCGGCCCGCGTCGAGCGTGCGCACGCCGTCGAACGGGATCGCCACCACCCGCGCGCCCACCGCCTCCGGCGCGATGCGCAACAGCGCCTCGCCCGAGGACAGCGTGGCGACGCCCTCGGCGCTGTCGCCCAGCCGGTCGGCGGAAAAGGCGCGCGCGGCGCCGTCCGGCTCGGTCAGCACCACCGCGTAGGCGTCGCCCTTCGAAGCGATCTCGAGGCGCCAGCCCTCGGCGGCGCCAAGGCCCAGATAGACGCCGCCCAGTTGCGCCGCCGCCGCTTGCGCCCACAACGTCAGCGCGAGGGCGGCCAGCCGGGCGAAAGCGCGAAAAGCTGTCATGTCATGCGGTCCGTCTCGCTAAAGGCGCTCCCCATGAGGCCGCAACCTCTATAGCCTGCGCCGGGCGGCTTTGGGGAGAGCAGGTGAACGCGATGATGGACTGGGACAAGCTGCGCGTGTTTCACGCGGTGGCGGAGGCCGGCAGCCTGACCCATGCGGGCGAGAGCCTGCACCTCAGCCAATCGGCCGTCAGCCGCCAGATCCGCGGGCTGGAGGACAGTCTCGGCGCCACGCTGTTCCACCGCCACGCGCGCGGCCTGATCCTCACCGAACAGGGCGAGTTGCTGCTGGAGGCCACCCGCGAGATGACCAAGCGCCTGCTGGCGGCGGGCGCGCGCATCCGCGACAGCAAGGACGAGGTGTTCGGCGAGTTGCGCGTCACCACCACGGTCGGCTTCGGCGCGCTGTGGCTGACGCCGCGCCTGCCGCGATTCTTCGCGCAATACCCCGACCTGTCGGTGAACCTGCTGATGACCGAGAACGTGCTCGACCTGCCGATGCGCGAGGCGGACGTGGCGATACGGATGCGGGAGCCGCAGCAGGCGGAGCTGATTCGCCGCCCGCTGTTCGACGTGGCGATGCGGTTCTACGCCTCGAAGGACTATGTGGCCCGCAACGGCGCGCCGCAGAGCGAGGAGGAGTTGCGCGACCACCGCCTGATCGGCTTCAGCCCCAACGCGCAGCAGCCCACGCCGGTCGGCTACTGGCTGAACGCGCAGCTTGAGCTGGCGCATCGCGCGACGCTGATGATGAACAACTATTTCGCGATGCTCCAGGCCGCCGAATGCGGCATCGGCATCGCGGTGCTGCCGGATTATCTGGCCATCGACCACACCAGACTGACGCTTGTGGCGCCCCGGCTGCACAGCCCGTCGTTCACGGTGTTCTTCGCCTACCCGGAGGAACTGCGCCGCTCCAGGCGGGTGGAGGCGTTTCGCGATTTCGTCGCCGCCGAAGTCGAGACGTTCCGCAGCGGGGTCTGAGCCTGCCGCTCGCGGCGAAACGTCGCGCCTGAGCCATGCGCCGCAGGCAAGGCCGCGTTGCGGCGCCGCATTCGACCAATCTACACGTTGCGCGTGTCGCCTCGCCCGCCTATTTCTTGAATTGAGACCGGCAGAGCGGCAACACCTGTTGCCGCAAAACCCTCTCAACCTCCCTGTTGGACTTGGCCGGGCCTATGCCCGGCCTTTTTTTTGGCGCGGGCGCAAAAGAAACGCGCGCCCTTTCGGGCGCGCGCCGGGTCGTGCGCGGCAGATCGTGCGCGACGGATCAATCGACGATCAGATCCTCGTCCTCGGGCGCGCCGATCACCGCCATCGCGTCGCTTGACGCGGCGGCGGCCGCCGCCGCCTCCGCCTGACGCTCGGCGATCACGCGGCGGTCGCGGTCGGCGGCGACCTGCTTCAGCCGCGCCGCCGCGCTGCCGGTGCCCGCCGGGATCAGGCGGCCGACGATCACGTTCTCCTTCAGCCCCACCAGCTTGTCGCGCTTGCCTTGCGTTGAGGCCTCTGTCAGCACGCGGGTCGTCTCCTGGAACGACGCGGCGGAGATGAAGCTGCGGGTCTGCAAGCTGGCCTTGGTGATGCCCAGCAGCACCGGGTCGCCCTTGGCGGGCGCGCGCCCGTCGGCCTCGGCCTTGGTGTTGACCTCGTCGAACTCGACCCGATCAAGCTGTTCGCCCGCAAGCAGCGTGGTCTCGCCGCCGTCGGTCACTTCGACCTTCTGCAGCATCTGGCGCACGATCACCTCGATGTGCTTGTCGCTGATCTTCACGCCCTGCAGGCGATACACGTCCTGCACTTCGTTCACCAGATAGTCGGCCAGCGCCTCGATGCCCAGAATCGCAAGGATGTCGTGCGGCGCCGGGTTGCCGTCGAGCACATACTCGCCCTTCTGGATGAAATCGCCCTCCGCCACCGTGATGTGCTTGCCCTTGGGGATCAGATACTCGCGCGTCTCGTCGGCGTCGTTGGCCGACTCGATGGTGAGGCGGCGCTTGTTCTTGTAGTCCTTGCCAAAGCGCACGAAGCCGTCGATCTCGGCGATGATCGCGTGATCCTTGGGTCGGCGGGCCTCGAACAGTTCGGCCACGCGCGGCAGACCGCCGGTGATGTCCTTGGTCTTGGCGCCCTCACGCGGGATGCGGGCGATCACGTCGCCCGCGCGCACCTCCTGCCCGTCCTCGACCGACAGGATCGCATCGACCGACATGAAGTAATGCGCCGGGTTGCCGTTATCGAGGCGCACCACGTCGGCCTTGACGCCGGTGGGCGTCTGCTCGCCGCCCGGCTCCATGATCGAGATGGCGGGCTTGATCTCCGAGCCCTTCTTCTCCGCCGCGCGCCAGTCCGACACGATCTGCTGGGTGATGCCGGTGGCGTCGTCGGTGTCCTCGCGCACCGAGATGCCGGGGATCAGGTCCACCAGCCGCGCGACGCCGCCCTTCTCCGCGATGATCGGCAGGGTGTAGGGATCCCACTCCGCCAGCCGCTGGCCGCGCGCGATCTGGTCGCCTTCCTTCACCACCAGCTTCGAGCCGTAGAGCAGCTTGTGGGTGGCGCGCTCGCGGCCCAGGTCGTCCTTGATGACGAGCTGGACGTTGCGGCCCATCACGATCACGTCGCCGTCGGCGTTGGTCAGCAGGTTGCGGTTGCGGATCTCCAGCACGCCCTCCTGGCTGGCCTCCACGAACGACTGGTCGGCCACGTTGGCCGCGCCGCCGATGTGGAAGGTGCGCATGGTCAGCTGGGTGCCCGGCTCGCCGATCGACTGGGCGGCGATGATGCCCACCGCCTCGCCCATGTTGACCCGCGTGCCGCGCGCCAGATCGCGGCCATAGCACTGGCCGCAGATGCCGTCCTTGAGCGCGCACGTCAGCGGCGAGCGGATATAGACGCTCTGCACGCCGGCCTCCTCGATCGCCGCCGCCTCGCGCTCCTCGATCAGCTGGCCGCGCGCCACGATCACCGCGTTGGTCACGGGATGCACCACGTCCTCGTTGGGCACGCGGCCCAGAACGCGCTCGCTGAGCGATGAGACGATCTCGCCGCCGTCCACCACCGGGGCGATGGTGATGCCCTGATCGGTGCCGCAATCCTCGACCTGGATGATGCAGTCCTGCGCCACATCGACCAGACGCCGCGTCAGATAGCCCGAGTTGGCGGTCTTGAGCGCGGTGTCGGCCAGCCCCTTGCGCGCGCCATGGGTCGAGTTGAAATACTCGCCCACGGTCAGGCCTTCCTTGAAGTTCGAGATGATCGGCGTCTCGATGATCTCGCCCGACGGCTTGGCCATCAGGCCGCGCATCCCCGCCAGCTGCTTCATCTGGGTGGGCGAGCCGCGCGCGCCGGAGTGGCTCATCATATAGACCGAGTTCGGCTCAAGCTCGCGGCCCGCGTCGTCGTGGCGGACGCGCTTGATCTCCTCCATCATCGCGTCGGCCACGCGGTCGGTGCACTTGGACCAGGCGTCCACCACCTTGTTGTATTTCTCGCCCTGGGTGATCAGGCCGTCCTGATACTGCTGCTCGAACACCTTCACGTCCGAGCGCGTCGCGTCCACCAGATCCCACTTTTGCGGCGGGATCACCATGTCGTCCTTGCCGAACGAGATGCCGGCCTTGAACGCCTGCTGAAAGCCCAGCGTCATGATCCGGTCACAGAAGATCACCGATTCCTTCTGGCCGCAGTGGCGATAGACCGCGTCGATCACCTCGCCGACCTCACGCTTGCGCAACAGGCGGTTGACCAGATCGATGCTCAGGTTCTCGTTGGCGGGCAGCAGGTTGGCGATCAGCATCCGCCCCGCCGTGGTCTCGACGCGCTGCATCACCGGCTCGCCGTCGGCGTCCGCGGTCTTGAAGCGGGTGGTGATTTTCGAGTGCAGCGTGATCAGCCCGGCGTGCAGCGCGTGCTCGATCTCGGCCATGTCGGCGAAGGCCATGCCCTCGCCCGGCTCGCCCTTCTTGTCGAGCGTGATGTAGTAGATCCCGAGCACCATATCCTGCGACGGCACGATGATCGGCTTGCCGTTGGCGGGGCTGAGGACGTTGTTGGTCGCCATCATCAGCACGCGCGCCTCAAGCTGGGCCTCAAGGCTCAGCGGAACGTGCACGGCCATCTGGTCGCCGTCGAAATCGGCGTTGAACGCGGCGCAGACCAGCGGGTGAAGCTGGATCGCCTTGCCCTCGATCAGCACCGGCTCGAACGCCTGGATGCCGAGGCGGTGCAGGGTGGGCGCGCGGTTCAGCATCACCGGATGCTCGCGGATCACCTCGTCGAGGATGTCCCAGACTTCAGGACGCTCCTTCTCGACCAGCTTCTTGGCCTGCTTGACGGTGCTGGAATAACCCTTGGCGTCGAGGCGGGCGTAGATGAACGGCTTGAACAGCTCCAGCGCCATCTTCTTGGGCAGGCCGCACTGGTGCAGCTTCAGCTCCGGCCCGGTCACGATCACCGAACGGCCCGAGAAATCGACGCGCTTGCCGAGCAGGTTCTGGCGGAACCGGCCCTGCTTGCCCTTCAGCATGTCCGACAGCGACTTGAGCGGGCGCTTGTTGGTGCCGGTGATCACGCGGCCGCGGCGGCCGTTGTCGAACAGCGCGTCCACCGACTCCTGCAACATGCGCTTTTCGTTTCGGATGATGATGTCGGGCGCGCGCAGCTCGATCAGCCGCTTGAGGCGGTTGTTGCGGTTGATGACGCGGCGATACAGGTCGTTGAGGTCGGAGGTCGCGAACCGGCCGCCGTCCAGCGGCACCAGCGGGCGCAGCTCGGGCGGGATCACCGGGATCACGGTCAGGATCATCCACTCGGGCCGGTTGCCGGACTCGAGGAAGTTCTCGACCATCTTCAGCCGCTTGATGATCTTCTTGGGCTTCAGCTCGCCGGTGGCCTCCTTGAGGTCGGCGCGCAGCTGTTCGGCCTCGGCGTCGAGGTCGATGGCGGCCAGCATCTCGCGGATCGCCTCGGCGCCGATGCCGGCGGTGAAGGCGTCCTCGCCATACTGGTCCTGCGCGTCGAGATACGCCTCCTCGGTCAGAAGCTGGCGGTGCGCGAGGTCGGTGAGACCCGGCTCAAGCACCACATACTTCTCGAAATACAGGATCTGCTCCAGATCGCGCAGCATCATGTCGAGCATCAGGCCGATGCGGCTCGGCAGCGACTTGAGAAACCAGATGTGCGCCACCGGCGAGGCCAGCTCGATATGGCCCATGCGCTCACGCCGGACCTTTTGCAGCGTCACTTCGACGCCGCACTTCTCGCAGGTGACGCCGCGATACTTCATGCGCTTGTACTTGCCGCACAGGCACTCGTAATCCTTGATCGGCCCGAAGATGCGGGCGCAGAACAGGCCGTCGCGCTCCGGCTTGAAGGTGCGGTAGTTGATGGTCTCCGGCTTCTTGATCTCGCCGAACGACCACGAAAGGATGCGCTCCGGGCTTGCGAGCGAGATCTTGATCTCGTCGAAGCCGCGCGGGGCGGGGGTGGCGTTGAAGATGTTGACGTCCTGGTTCATGGCCCAAGGTCTCCGCGATCTTCCCAGGTAAAACGAGCGTCCCGTCGCGCGCGCCCGCAGGGGGTCAGGCGCGCGCGGTCAGCCGGGAGGCGTCTATTCGGCGGTGCTGTCCAGCAGCTCGACGTTGAGGCCGAGCGAGCGGATCTCCTTGACCAGCACGTTGAAACTCTCGGGGATGCCGGCCTCGAAAGTGTCCTCGCCCTTGACGATCGCCTCATAGACCTTGGTGCGGCCCGCCACGTCGTCGGACTTCACCGTGAGGATCTCCTGAAGCGTGTAGGCGGCGCCGTAAGCTTCCAGCGCCCAGACCTCCATCTCGCCGAAGCGCTGGCCGCCGAACTGCGCCTTGCCGCCCAGCGGCTGCTGGGTGACCAGGCTGTAGGGGCCGGTCGAGCGGGCGTGGATCTTGTCATCCACAAGATGGTGCAGCTTGAGGATGTATTTCACCCCCACGGTCACCTTGCGCGCGAACGCCTCGCCGGTGCGCCCGTCATAGACGGTGGACTGCCCCGAGGTGTCGAACCCCGCCATGGTCAGCCGCGCGTTGATGTCGGCCTCCTTGGCCCCGTCGAACACCGGCGTCGCGATCGGCACGCCGGCGCGCACGTTGTCCGCCGCCTCGATGAACTCCGCGTCGGTCATGCCGGCGGTGGCCGCGTCATACACGTTCTCGCCATAGACCAGTTTCATCGCGTCGCGCACCGGGGTCATGTCGCCGGAGCGGCGATAGTCCTCGAGGCTTTCGGTCACGATCCGGCCCAGGCCGCGCGCGGCCCAGCCCATGTGGGTCTCGAGGATCTGGCCGACGTTCATGCGGCTCGGCACGCCCAGCGGGTTCAGCACCACATCGACCGGAGTGCCGTCCTCGAGGAACGGCATGTCCTCCTCGGGCACCACCTTCGAGATCACGCCCTTGTTGCCGTGACGGCCGGCCATCTTGTCGCCCGGCTGCAGCTTGCGCTTCACCGCGATGAACACCTTGACCATCTTCATCACGCCCGGCGGCAGGTCGTCGCCGCGCCGCACCTTCTCGACCTTGTCGTCGAAACGGGCCTTCAGCGCCTTTTTCTGCGCGTCGTACTGGGCGTTCAGCGCCTCGACTTCCGCCTGATCGGCCTCGTCGGGCAGCACGAGCTGCCACCACTGGCCGCGCGAGAGCTGGCTGTCGAGAAGCTCCTCGGTGATCGCGACCCCGGCCTTGACGCCCTTGGGGCCCTTCACCGCCACCTTGCCCAGCACCAGCGCGCGCAAGCGGGCGTAGATGTTGCGCTCCAGGATCGCCAGCTCGTCGTCGCGGTCACGGGCGAGACGCTCGATCTCCTCGCCCTCGATCTGCTGGGCGCGCTCGTCCTTGTCCACGCCGTGGCGGTTGAACACGCGCACTTCGACCACAGTGCCGAAATCGCCCGGCGCCATGCGCAGCGAGGTGTCGCGCACGTCCGACGCCTTTTCGCCGAAGATCGCGCGCAGCAGCTTTTCCTCCGGCGTCATCGGGCTTTCGCCCTTGGGGGTGATCTTGCCCACCAGGATGTCGCCGGGGCCGACCTCGGCGCCGATATAGACGATGCCTGCCTCGTCGAGGTTGCGCAGCGCCTCCTCGCCGACGTTGGGGATGTCGCGGGTGATCTCCTCCGGCCCAAGCTTGGTGTCGCGGGCCATGATCTCGTATTCCTCGATGTGGATCGAGGTGAACACGTCGTCCTTGACGATGCGCTCCGAGATCAGGATCGAGTCCTCGTAATTGTAGCCCATCCACGGCATGAACGCGACCAGCACGTTCTTGCCCAGCGCCAGCTCGCCCAGATCGGTCGAGGGGCCGTCGGCGATCACGTCGCCCTTGGCCACCACGTCGCCCACATTCACCAGCGGGCGCTGGTTGATGCAGGTGTTCTGGTTGGAGCGCTGGAACTTGCGCAGCCGGTAGATGTCCACGCCGGGGTCGCCGGGCTTGAGGTCGGCGGTCACGCGCACCACGATGCGCATGGCGTCCACCTGGTCGATCACGCCCGCCCGGCGCGCCGCGATCGCCGCGCCGCTGTCGCGGGCCACGATCTCCTCGATGCCGGTGCCGACGAACGGCGCCTCGGCCTTGAGCAGCGGCACCGCCTGGCGCTGCATGTTCGAGCCCATCAGCGCGCGGTTGGCGTCGTCGTTCTCAAGGAACGGGATCAGCGAGGCGGCGACCGAGACCAGCTGCTTCGGCGACACGTCGATGAAGTCGATCAGCTCGCGCGGGTTCAGCATGAACTCGCCGCCCTTTCGGGTGCTGACCAGTTCGGTGACGAAGCGGTTGTCCTCGGTCAGCTCGGCGTTGGCCTGCGCGATGACATAGCGCATCTCCTCGGTGGCGGAGAGATACACCACGTCGTCGGTGACTTTGCCTTCAACCACGCGGCGATACGGCGTCTCGATGAAGCCGTACTTGTTGACGCGCGCAAAGCTCGCCAGCGAGTTGATCAGGCCGATGTTCGGCCCTTCCGGCGTCTCGATCGGGCACATGCGGCCATAGTGGGTCGGGTGCACGTCGCGCACCTCGAAGCCCGCCCGCTCGCGCGTCAGGCCGCCCGGCCCCAGCGCCGAGAGGCGGCGCTTGTGCGTCACCTCCGACAGCGGGTTGGTCTGGTCCATGAACTGGCTGAGCTGGCTGGAGCCGAAGAACTCGCGCACCGCCGCCGCCGCAGGCTTGGCGTTGATCAGGTCCTGCGGCATCACCGTGTCGATCTCGACCGAGGACATCCGCTCCTTGATCGCGCGCTCCATGCGCAGCAGGCCGACGCGATACTGGTTCTCCATCAGCTCGCCGACCGAGCGCACGCGCCGGTTGCCGAGGTGGTCGATATCGTCCACCTCGCCGCGCCCGTCGCGCAGATCGACCATCGCCTTGACCACCGCCAGGATATCCTCGCGGCGCAGCGTGCGCATGGTGTCGGGCGCGTCCAGCTCAAGGCGCATGTTCATCTTGACGCGGCCGACCGCGCTCAGGTCATAGCGCTCGCTGTCGAAGAACAGGCTGTCGAACAGGGTGCGCGCGCCTTCAAGGGTCGGCGGCTCGCCGGGGCGCATCACGCGGTAGATCTCGATCAGCGCCTCGTCGCGGTTGCGGCTCTTGTCCGCCGCCATGGTGTTGCGGATGTAAGGGCCGACCGTGACGTTGTCGATGTCGAGCGTCGGGAACTCGGTCACGCCCGCGTCGAGCAGCGCCTGCACGTTTTCCTCGAACAGCTCGTCGCCGGCCTCGACATAGATCGCGCCGGTCTCCTCGTTGATGATGTCGCGGGCGATGAAGCGGCCATACAGCGCCTCGAACGGCTCCAGCAGCGCCTTCACGCCGTCCTCGGCCAGCATCTTGAGCTTGCGCGGCGTCAGCTTGTCGCCGGCCTTGGCCACCACCTCGCCGGTGTCGGCGTCCACCAGCGCGTGCAGCGGCTTCACGCCCTTCAGACGCTCGGGGTCGAACGGCGCCGCCCAGCCCTCGCCGTGGCGGGTATAGACCACGCGATCATAGAAGGTGTCGCAGATCTCCTCCTGATCGAGGCCCAGCGCATAGAGCAGCGTGGTGACCTGCAGCTTGCGGCGGCGGTCGATGCGCGCGAACACGATGTCCTTGGCGTCGAACTCGAAATCCAGCCACGAGCCGCGATAGGGGATGATCCGCGCCGCGAACAGCAGCTTGCCCGATGAATGCGTCTTGCCCTTGTCGTGGTCGAAGAACACGCCGGGTGAGCGGTGCATCTGGCTGACGATCACCCGCTCGGTGCCGTTGACGACGAAGGTGCCATAGCCGGTCATGAGCGGCATGTCGCCCATGAACACGTCCTGCTCCTTGATGTCCTTGACCGAGCGCGCGCCGGTGTCCTCGTCCACCTCGAACACGATCAGCCGCAGCGTCACCTTCAGCGGCGCGGCGTAGGTCATGTCGCGCTGCTGGCATTCCTCGACATCGTATTTCGGCGGCTCAAGCTCGTAGCGCACGAACTCCAGCGTCGCGGTCTCGTTGAAATCCTTGATCGGAAACACCGACTGGAAAACGCCCTGAATGCCCTCGCCGTCGGTGGGCGCCGGGCCCTCGCCGCTGTTGAGGAACAGGTCGTAGGAGCTTTTCTGCACCTCGATCAGGTTCGGCATCTGCGCCACTTCGCGCAGGTGGCCGAAATGCTTCCGAATGCGTTTGCGACCGGAATAGGTTTGCGCCATGCTGTTCCTCAAGTCCTGCCCGTGGACGGCTGCCGTGGGCGGCGGCGGCCGTCAACCTGCTGGTCGCGTTCCATCCCATGCTCGCGCGCCGCGTCCCCACGCGCCGCGTCCCGGATGTCTCGCGCCCTCCGGGGGCCTGCCGCGACAGGCCCCGAGACGATGCGAGCCGGATGCGGGGTTAACCTCTCGTCAACCCCGCATCCGGCCATCAGATGAATACGCCGTTAACGGCGTATCGGATCACTTCAGCTCGACCTTGGCGCCGGCCTCTTCGAGCTTCTTCTTGATCTCCTCGGCCTCGGCCTTGGAGACGCCTTCCTTCACGGCCTTGCCGCCGGCCTCGACCAGATCCTTGGCTTCCTTCAGGCCGAGCGCGGTGATGGCGCGCACTTCCTTGATCACGTTGATCTTCTTCTCGCCGGCCTCGACGAGGATCACGTCGAATTCGGTCTTTTCCTCGACCGCCTCGGCGGCGGCGCCGCCGCCGACCGGGCCGGCCATCATCACCGCGCCGCCGGCGGCGGGCTCGATGCCGTAGTCGTCCTTGAGGATCGCCTTGAGCTGCGCGGCTTCGAGCAGCGTCAGGCCGACGATTTCCTCGGCCAGTTTCTTCAGATCAGCCATTTTTTCCGTTCCGTTCCAGGTTGGTTGAGTGGGTCCGGCGCGCGTCTCGCGCTGGGCGCGGCCCCACGATTGCTGCAGGTCTCAGGCGGCCTCTCGCTCTTCCAGCGTCGTGAGAATGCTGGCGATGTTCGAGGCGGGCGCCATGATCGCGCTGACGAGGGTCGAACCGGGCGACCCGATGCAGGCCACGACAGAAGCGATGAGCTCCTCCCGCGACGGCATCGCCGCCACCGCCTTCACGCCTTCGGGGTTGAGGATCTCTCCCCCCATGGCGCCGCCCAGAAGCACGAACTTGCCGTTCTTCTTCGCATAGGCCTCAGCGACCTTTGCAGCGGCGACAGGGTCCTCCGAATAGGCGAGAACGGTCTGTCCCTTGAGGAGGTCGGCCATGCCTGCGCAGGGCTTTCCCTCCAGAGCGATCTTGGCGAGCCTGTTCTTGGCGACGCGGACACTCCCCCCCGCAACCCGCATCTGGGCGCGAAGATCCGTCATCTCAGCAACCGTGAGCCCCGCGTAGCCAGCGACCACGACGACGCCAGAGTCCGCAAAGATCCGGCCGAGGTCTTCGACCGTCTGCGTCTTTTGGGCTCTGTCCACGTTTCTGCTCCAGTCCATAGGCGCGGGCTTGCGCCCCCGCCGGCTCGTGTTCGCCGCCGCCGATGACCGGCGCCGACGTCTCGGGTCCCGTCCGGGTTCCCGCCCAGGATCGCCCTTCGCCGCGCCTGCGGCTGATGGCTGATCGCGCGCGCTCCCCGTCTATGGCGGGAGATTAAGACCCCCGAAGGGATCACCCGCCGTCTCGGACAGGATGGGGCGCGGGCTTGCGCCCCCCGCCCCCTCGCACCCCGCGCCGCAAGAGCGACGCGGGTATTCGCTTACTCGGCGGCCGCCTGCTGCGGCGCCGCCGTGGCGGAGGCCACGTCAACGGTCACGCCCGGCCCCATGGTGGAGCTGAGCGAGACCTTCTTGAGGTAGGTCCCCTTGGCGCCGGTCGGGCGGTTCTTCGCCACCGCGTCAACCAGCGCGCGCACGTTCTCCGCCAGCTTGTCGGTCTCGAAGCTCACCTTGCCGACGCCCGCGTGGATGATGCCCGCCTTCTCGACGCGGAACGTCACCTGGCCGCCCTTGGCCGCCTCGACGGCGCCTTTGACGTCCATGGTCACGGTGCCGATCTTGGGGTTCGGCATCAGGCCGCGCGGCCCGAGGATCTTGCCCAGCCGACCGACGATCGGCATCATGTCCGGCGTCGCGATGCAGCGGTCGAAGTCGATCACGCCGCCCTGGATCGCCTCCATGAGGTCCTCCGCGCCCACCACGTCGGCGCCCGCCGCAAGCGCCTCGTCGGCCTTGGCGCCGCGCGCGAACACGCCCACGCGCACCGTCTTGCCGGTGCCGTTGGGCAGCGTGACCGAGCCGCGCACCATCTGGTCGGCGTGGCGGGGATCGACGCCGAGGTTCAGCGACAGCTCCACCGTCTCGTCGAACTTGGTCTTCGAGGCGCCCTTGATGAAGTCGAGCGCCGACTCCAGCGTCAGAACGCCCTCGGGACGGGCTTCGCGCGCCGTCCGGATCCGCTTACCCTGCCGCGCCATCAGCCCTTCACCTCGATGCCCATCGACTTCGCCGAGCCGAGAATGATCTTGATCGCCGCGTCGATGTCGTTGGCGCTGAGGTCAACCATCTTGGCCTCGGCGATCTCGCGCACCTGCTTGCGGGTGATCGCGCCCGCGACCGCCTTGCCCGGCGTCTTGCCGCCGGATTTCAGCCCCGCCGCCTTCTTGATGAAATACGACGCCGGCGGCGCCTTCATCTCGAAGGTGAACGACTTGTCGGCGTAATAGGTGATGACGACCGGCGTCGGCGCGCCGACCTCCATCTCCTGCGTCTTGGCGTTGAACTCCTTGCAGAACATCATGATGTTGATGCCCCGCTGGCCGAGCGCGGGGCCGATGGGCGGCGAAGGGTTCGCCTTGCCCGCAGGCACCTGCAGCTTGAGTTGGCCGATGACCTTCTTAGCCATGCACTCTCTCTTTCACCTTCCCGGCGGACGCTTCCGCGCGGGCGTTTCAAGGCCGTGGTGCGGGCCGGACGGCGCGCCGCCCCTCCCTCCCACGTTCGCGACGCGTCAGACCGCCTTGGCGACCTGTGCGTATTCCAGTTCGACCGGCGTGGCGCGCCCGAAGATCGACACCGCCACCTTGAGGCGGGCGTTTTCCTCGTCGATGTCCTCGACCTGGCCGGAGAAGCTCTCGAACGGGCCGTCGGTCACGCGCACCGTCTCGCCGATCTGGAAGCTGATCTGCGGGCGCGGACGGTCCGCCGCGTCGCTGACCTGGCCGATGATGCGCTCGACCTCGGTATCGCGCAGCGGCATCGGCTTGCCCTGCGGCCCGAGAAAACCGATCACGCGGTTGGTGTTGGTGATCAGGTGCTGCACTTCGGCGGTCATGTCGGCCTTGACCAGCACATAGCCGGGCATGAAGCGGCGCTCGGTGTGGACCTTCTGGCCGCGCCGGATCTCCACGACCTCCTCGGTCGGCACCAGCATCTCGCCGATCATCTCGTCGAGGCCGTTCTGGCGCGCGCCCTCGCGAATCGCCTCTGCGACCTTCTTCTCGAAGTTCGAGAGCACGCTCACCGTGTACCAGCGCATCGCCATGTCGCCTGTCGCCCCGCTCGCACCGGCTGCGGCGCACCGCAAGCCCTTCAGAAAAATCATTACGGACGCGCGACGCGAATCGTCACCCGCCCGATGCCGTGCGAGCGCGTTGCCTAAGCCGCCCGGCCCGGCGCGTCAAGTCGGCGCAGCCGTCAGAAACCGGAGGTCAGCGCCAGATCGACGCCCAGCGCCAGAAGCTGATCGACGAGGAAGAAGAACAGCGCGGCGACGGTGGCCATCACGAACACCATCACCGTCGTCAGCCCGGTTTCGCGCCGGTTCGGCCACACCACCTTGCGGGCCTCGGCGCGCACCTGCTGCACGAACTGCGCGGGGTTCACTTTCGCCATGGCGTTTACCGTCTCTCCCGTTCAGGCCGCGCTGGCAGGGGCGATAGGATTCGAACCTACGACCCTCGGTTTTGGAGACCGATGCTCTACCAACTGAGCTACACCCCTAAGCGCGACACGGCGCATATACGACTTGCGCGGCCGACAGGGCAAGGGGGGGCGCTCAGATCCCGTCCACCAGCGCCAGCGTGCAGCGCGCGGCGCCGTGGCGGATCGCCTTGACCGGCGCGTAGTCGGGGCTGGCGACAAAGGCGCGGGCGGCGGCCATGTCGGGAAACTCGATCACCACCAGCCGCGACGGCGTCCACAGATCGCTCTCCAGCACCTCCAGCGCGCCGCCGCGCGCGCGATAGACCCCGCCATGCTTCTCCGCCAGCGGCCGCGCCTGCGCCTTGTAGGCCTCATAGGCCTCGGCATCCTCGATGGCGGTGTCCACGATCAGCCATGCGCTCATCGCGCGCCCTCCTCTCGCCCGAGCCAGTCCAGCGCCCCCGCCCCCGCCGCGCGGCCGGTGGCGATGCAGGCCTGCAACAGGTATCCCCCCGTCGGCGCCGCCCAGTCCAGCATCTCGCCTGCGGCGAATACGCCGGGCCGCGCCGTCAGCATCAGGCGGTCGTCCAGCGCGTCGAAGCGCAGGCCCCCGGCGGTCGAGATCGCCCGCGCCATGCCGGCCGTGTCGCGCAGCCGCAGCGGCAGCGCCTTGAGATGCGCCGCCAGCGCCTGCGGATCGCGTGGAAGCGCGCCGCCCGCCG
>Ga0210044_10003584_pt1 | contig 22067 bp, 19 predicted proteins | sample CryGey13umfilter_2_FD_183959 | JGI IMG/M metagenome (GOLD analysis project Ga0210044, IMG submission 183959) | Groundwater microbial communities from aquifer in Utah, USA - Crystal Geyser 4/9/14 3 um filter (SPAdes) (version 2) | ecosystem: Environmental > Aquatic > Deep subsurface >... | reverse complement strand
GCATCCGCCTGCACAAGCCCTTCACCCCGCGCGCGGAGCTCAAGACCGTGGGCAAGGTCGCGGCCATCTACGACCTCAAGCGCATGGCCCAGGCCATCTTCACCTCGGAGACGCGGGACGCCGATGGCGACCTCGTGTGCGAGACCGAGTGGAGCATCCTCTACCGCTTCGACGGCGGCTTCGACGGAGAGCGCCCGCCCAAGAGCCCCAAGGCGCGCCCGCCCGAACGCGAGCCGGACTTCGTGGTCGAAGAGGCGACCAGCCCCGAGCAGGCGCTGCTCTATCGACTCAACGGCGACCGGAACCCGCTGCACGCGGACCCCGCCATCGGCAAACAAGCCGGCTTCGACGGCCCCATCCTCCACGGCCTGTGCACCTACGGCTACATGGGCCGCGCCATCCTGCACCAGGCCTGCGGCGGTGACCCCAACCGCTTCCGCGGCTTCAACGCCCAGTTCCGCAAGCCCGTCTTCCCCGGCGAGACCATCATCACCGAGGGCTGGGTCGAAGACGGCAAGGTCATCGTCCGCGCCTCCACCAAGGAGCGCCCCGAGGAATACGTCGTCGCCAACTCCTGGGCCGACATCGACTGAGCCAAAAGACACCCAGCGCTTAGTGTCTTGCCCCGCGTTCGAAGTGAATTCGGACGCTTACGAGTTCGCACAGCATAGGGTCACGACGCGCTGGCGAACGCCCGGGGAGGCGCTGCGGTCGGCGGCGCTCGAGGTGTGGCGTGATTAATCGCAGGGCACATCCCCCCACATCGATCTAGAGGATCCTTCAACCAGGCCCACCACCGGAGGAATTATGAAGAAGCTCGAGAAGGAAATCTGGATCGTCGCCGCGAAGCGCACCCCCTTCGGTGATTTCAGCGGGGCCTTGAAGGACGTCAGCGCCATCGATCTCGCGGTGGTGGCGAGCAAGGCGGCCATCGCCCAGAGCGGCGTGCCGGTCGAGGAATTCGATCACACGATCTTCGGCAACGTGCTGCAGTCGAGCACGGACGCGATCTACGGCGCGCGCCACGTGGGCTTGAAGTCCGGCCTCGGCATCGAGGTGCCCGGCCTGACGGTGAACCGCCTTTGCGGCTCGGGCTTCCAGGTCGTCGTGAACGCGGCGCAGCAGATCCTGCTCGGCGACTCCAAGGCCGTGCTCGTCGCCGGCGGCGAGAACATGAGCCAGGCGCCCCACTGCATCTACGGCCTGCGCGACGGACAGAAGTTCGGTCGCCCCGCGCCCATGGTGGACAGCCTCTGGGAGTCGCTCACCGACAGCTACTGCAAGACGCCCATGGCCATGACGGCCGAGAACATCGCCGAGAAGTACGGCGTGACGCGCGAGGACGCGGACACCTTCGCCCTGGGCAGCCAGAAGAAGTGGGCCGCCGCGCAGGAGTCGGGCGGCTTCGCCGAAGAGATGGCGCCCGTCACCGTGATGAAGCGACGCAAGGAAGTCGTCATCAACAAGGACGAGCATCCGCGTCCCGACACCACGATGGAGACCCTCGCCAGCTTGCCCGCCGTGTTCAAGAAGGACGGCGTGGTCAGCGCGGGCAACGCCAGCGGCATCTGCGACGGCGCCGGCGCCATGGTCGTGGTCGACGGCGCGTGGGGCAAGGCGCAGGGCCTCAAGCCTCTGGCCAGGCTCGTGCAATGGGGCGTGGCCGGCGTGGAGCCGACCTTGATGGGTCTGGGCCCCGTGCCCGCGATCCGTGGCGGCCTCGAGCGCGCGGGCTTGACCCTGAAGGACATCGGCCTCTTCGACGTGAACGAGGCCTTCTCCTCGCAGTTCCTCGGCGTGCAGCGCGAGCTCGGCTTGCCGGACGACAAGACGAACGTGAACGGCGGCGCGGTGGCCCAGGGTCATCCCCTCGGCGCCTCGGGCGCGCGCATCACTAGCAACCTGATCTACACTGCGCGCAAGCGCGGCGAGCGCTTCGCCGTCGGCTCCGCCTGCATCGGCGGCGGCCAGGGCATCGCCCTCGTCCTCGAAATGATCTGAGCCAAACGGGGCGGCGCGTCGATGGCGTCGCCCCGCGATGCAATCCCAGTTCTCCACCTCCCCACGTAGGGCTCCCCATGACCGACTCCCTCACCGCCGCCGAGCTGATCTACGACTGGAACGAGGTCGACCGGCGCGGTCCCGTTTTGCTGAAGCGCAAGTTCGCGCTCCACGACGAGACGCTGCGCGACGGAATCCAGAACCCCTCGGTCGTGGATCCCGGCATCGGCGACAAGCTCGCCATCGTGCACCTGCTCGACGAGCTGGGCGTGGAGAGCACGGACGTGGGCCTGCCCGGCGCCGGCCCGCGCGCCTTCGACGACGTGCTGCGCATGGTGCGCGAGATCGCCGAGCAGAAGCTCAGCATCAAGCCCACCTGCGCCGGGCGCACACTGGTCTCCGACATCGCGCCCATGGTGGAGATCACCCAGAAGGCGGGCATCCCCGTCGAGGTGATGACCTTCATCGGCTCGTCGCCCATTCGACGCCTGGCCGAGGATTGGTCGCGCGAGCTCATCATCGAGCGCTCGGTGAAGGCCATCGAGTTCGCCGTGAAGGAGGGGCTCGAGGTCACCTTCGTCACCGAGGACACGACGCGCTCGCGTCCGGATCTGCTGACGCCTCTGTTCCGCGCCGCCATCGACGCGGGCGCCAAGAACCTCTGCCTGTGCGACACCGTCGGCCACGTCACACCCGACGGGGTGAAGAACCTGATCGGCTACACGCGCCACGTGATCGAGGGCACGGGCGCGACCGTCGGCATCGACTGGCACGGCCACAACGATCGCGGCCTCGGGCTGGTCAACTCGATCTACGCCCTGGAGTACGGCGCCGACCGCGTGCACGGGACGATCCTCGGCATCGGCGAGCGCGTCGGCAACGCGCCGCTCGACCTCATCCTGATCAACCTCAAGCTGCTCGGGATCATCCCGGATCGCGACCTGACCAAGCTCGCGGCCATCGCGCAGCTCGTATCCAAGGCCACGCGGTTCCCGATCCCGATCAACTACCCGGTGGTCGGTGAAGACGCCTTCCGCACGGCGACGGGCGTGCACGCCGCGGCGATCATCAAGGCCAAGAGCAAGGGCGACGACTTCCTCGCCGACCGCGTCTACTCAGGCGTGCCCGCGAGCATGGTCGGTCGCAAGCAAGAGATCTGCGTCGGCCCCATGTCCGGCATCAGCAACGTGACCTACTGGTTGCAGGACCACGGCAAGCACCCCGACGATTCGCTCGTCTCCTCCATCTTGAAGGTGGCCAAGGAGAGCGACCACAACCTCAGCGAGGAAGAGATCCTGGCCGTGGTCGATCGTCACGAGCGCAACAGCGGCGGCCCGGAAGACTGATCGGGCGAATCGGGCGACGACCCCGAGGGGGCTGTCGCGCGCGAGCGATGACGCTATTCTTCGGTCCTCGAAGGAGTGCCCATGCGTTTTCTCGCCCGCTCGATCCTGCTGACCGCCCTGCTCTTGGCCCTCGCCTGTGGCGACGACGCCACGAACACACCCGTCGACTCGGGCACGACGCTCGACTCCGCCACCGACGGCGGCGTGGCGACGGACGCTTCCATGGACGCCGCGATGGACGCGACGCGACCCATGCGCGACTCGGGCCCGCCGCCTCCGCCTCCGCCCACGATCGAGTATGGCGACGCCATGACCGCCGCCGATGGCGTGTGGACCTTCGTGGACTTCCCCGGCACGACCTGCATGGACGGCTCCGCGACGGGTCTCGGCCTGAACCTGAGCTCCACCAGCGACGACGTCGTGATCTACTTTCAGGGTGGCAACCTGTGCTTCGACGCGCTGAGCTGCATCGCCGTGGCGAACCCGGATGGCTTCAACGCCGCCAAGCTGAACCCCGCCGTGAACGCGCTCGCCAACGGCATCTTCGACCGCACGGATCCGGACAACCCCGTTGCGGATTGGAACTTCGTCTTCGTGCCCTATTGCTCGGGTGACATCCACACCGGCAACCAGCCCTCGGGCTACATGGGCAACGCCAACCTTGGCTACGGCAACACGACCCAGTTCCTCGGTCGCGTCGTGCCCACCTTCAGCACGGCCACCAAGGTGCTCTTTACCGGCTCGAGCGCGGGCGGCTTCGGCGCCATCGCCAACTTCCATCAGGCCGTGAGCGCCTTCGAGGCCAGGTCGAGCGCCAAGCTCTACCTGCTCGACGACGCGGGCCCGCCCATGAGCGACACCTACCTCAGGCCCTGCTTCCAGCAGAAGATTCGCGACGCCTTCGGACTCGACTCCATCCCCCTGATGATGGAGTGCACCAACTGCTCGCGGCCGGACGGCGGCGGGCTCGGCAACATGATCCCCTTCCTCGCCGACGCCCACCCCGAGCTTCGCATGGCCATGCTCAGCACCACGGGTGACTCGACGATCCGGCAGTTCTACAGCTACGGCTACTCGCACGGCTGCAACCTGCCCGTGAACATGCCCGAGGCGGACTACGAGGCGGGCCTGATCGAAGAGCGGGACGTGATGCTCGCGGGTCGCACGAACTTCAAGTTCTTCCTCCAGCGCGAGACCTTCCACACCTTCCTCGGCCGTCGCCTCGAGAGCGCCCCCGCCACGGTCAACGGCGTCACCCTCGCGGAGTGGATTCGCCAGTTGGTCGAAGATGATTCCACCTGGGACAACGTTGGTCCGTGATCTGCGGGCCCAGCCGCGGCCGCTGAGAGGCTCGCTCTCCTCACGATCCCGGCACGGTTCACCACCCGCTCGCTCTCCTCACGATCACGGCACGGTTCACCACCGGCTCGCTCTCCTCACCGTGGGGTGCAGGACTTGTCCTGCACCGACCTCGATGCGCATGGATCCTCACCACGGGCTCGCACTTCTCTCGTTCCTGGGCACCGCTCGCTCTCCTCACGATCACGGCACGGTTCACCACCGGCTCGCTCTCCTCACCGTGGGGTGCAGGACTTGTCCTGCACCGACCTCGATGCGCACGGAGACCCAACAACACCTCGCTCTCCTCGCCGTAAAGCCCGACGCTCGCCGACGAGGCGCTACGGCGTGGCGTTGGGCGCGCCTGCGTCTTGCTCGGGGGGCGCGCCGCCCTGATCGATCTCGATGAAGGAGATGCCGATCAGCGCGATGGCCAGCAGCAGGAGCATGAGCACGGAGAGCACGACGGGCATCAAGGTCTTGCTGCCCATGCGCGAGGCGAAGTTGTCTCGGTAGAAGCGGCCGGCGCTGCGCACGCGGATCTTGCGCTGGATGCCGGGCAGCAGGTCGCGCGGCGGCTCGGCGTTCTGGGCCGCGTCGTCGTGCGTCACGTCGAGCAGCTCGCAGAACTCCGCGAACTCCACCGCGAGGTCCACGTCCTCCGAAAGCGCCGCGTCGAACAGGGCCTTGGCGTCGGCGTCGAGCTCCCCGTCGTAGGCTTCGCTGAAAAGATCTCTGGCTTCGTCGCTGGTCACGACTGCCCTCCTGCAAGCTCTTTGACCCGACTGACCAGCGCCAAGCGCGCTCGATGCAGCCGACTCTTCACTGTCCCCGCGGCCAGACCGGTCACTTGCTGGATCTCCTCGTAGGTCAGGTTCTCGATGTCCCGAAGCACGACCAGCTCTCGCTGCTCCTCGGGCAACTCCGCCAGGGCCTGCCGCACGAAGTGCTCCATCTGCCGTCCTTGCAAGACGGCTTCGGGACCGGGGATCGGGGCGCTCGTGCTCATACTCGCGCTCTCGATCGCGTCTCTGTCGGCCACCTCGTCGAACTGCTGCTTGCGGCCGCGCGCCCGTCGCGAGAGGTACTTGAGGCGGTTCTTCGCGTGGTTCGCCGCGACACGATAGAGCCAGGTCGACAGCTTGCTGTCCCCGCGGAAGGTGCTGATCGACTTGAAGACCGTGACGAAGACCTCCTGCGCCAGGTCCTCCGCCTCTTGCTGATCGTTGAGCATGCGAAACACCAGCCGGTAGACGCGTCCCTGGTAGACCGTCACCAGCTGGTTGAACGCGACCTCGTCCTGACGCTTCAGGCGTTGAACGAGCTCTGCTTCTTCCGCGTCGGACATGGCTGCGTGAAACAGGGCTGCTGACAGGCCACGGACGGGATCGAGGCTTTCCTCCACGCCGACCGGACACCGTCGAGGCATCCCGGGTTCCGGCGCGAGCTTACCCGAAGGTCAGGGCGGCCACACCCAAAGCAGCGCGAGGACCCGCTACTGCACCTGATAACGCACGGAGAGCAGGAGCTGGGTGCCGTCCTCGTTGCCCACGACGTGCTGCGAGAACGCGAGATCGATGCCGAAGCTCTGATCCACGTAGCCGATGGAGCCCGTGAGTCGTCCGATGCCGCGGCCGGTGTCGTGACGGTAGCCCACGCGGACGGGCACGGTGTCACTGATCAAGAGCTCGACGCCGCCGCCCGCGAGGTAGGTGACGTGATCGAAGGTGGTGATGTCCGCGAGGAAGTCGGCCCCGAGGCTGATGCGGTCGGAGAAGGAGTAGGCCACGGAGCCCCCGAGCAGGGTGGGCGCTAGAGAGGTGTGACGGTCGAGCAGGTTGTAGCCGAGGGCCGCGATGTTCAGGCCATCCATGGGCGTCACGCGCACGGAGACGTCCATGGTGAAGCCCTTGCGGGTCACGAAGTTGGAGGACCGACTCGAACGCTCGAGCTTGAAGTAGCGCCCCGAGACGCCGATGCCGATGGCGTCGGAGATGGGCATGCCGAGGGAGAGCCTCGTCTCCCAACCGTCATAGGGGCGGCTGCCACCGCCGAAGAGGCGACGTGAGTAGAGCCCCGCGGCGATCTTGTTGCTGATCGAGTCCGCGACCGCGCCACCGAGCGTGTAGGCCCGCTCGCCTGCCAGGTAACCGAAGATGGTCTCCACATGATAGACGCGCGCCAAGGGCAGGTTGGCCGCGTTGTACAGCAGCGCCGAGGTGCCGATGGCGTTGGCGCGCGACCCCGTACCCAGGGCCAGGCCACGCGTGGTCGCACCCGAGTCCTCGGGCAGGCGCTCCGAGTCGGGCGGCGTCACGGCGGGGTCCGTCACCATGGGATCGGTCAGCTGCGCCTGAGCGGAGAAGGCGACCAACGAGATCGACAGCGCCGCGAGGAAAGGACTCAACCAACGCAGCGCTCGCCACAGGGAATCGTAGAGAGGGTCGTGCGCCCTCTCGTCGTGGATTGCTGTGCGTCGCCCTTTGGCGTCACTCTTCGGTCTTCCCGTCGCCCCGAGAAAACCAGCGGACATCATGCCTACGTTCATTTCGCCCCGTTTGCGCCGAAGCTAGCAGCGTCCTGCGGCAGGTCCAAATAAACCAACCTCGAGCGACCGATGCTTCCCGGCACGTCACGCGTCGGGCGCGGCCGCGTGGGCGAGCACGCGCCTGTGGCACGTTCAGGCTATGAGAGCGGACGAGAGCGGCGGAACCCTTGGGGCAAAACGGATCGGATCGCGCATGAGACTCGAACGTGATCCATCCGCGTGACGGCGCGTGACGAAGACGTCACGGAATCGTCCATGATCTCGAAGAGTTGTCCACAGCCGGCTCGGGACGCGTTCGCCTGCGTCACGATCGCAAAAGATCTTCGCCACCGAAAGCGCCGCGATCTTCGGATCTTACGCACTTGCCCCCAAGAGGGCGTAGACGGCATGGAAGCGTGCTGCTAGCTTCGTCTTCCCTTCGCCGGGGAAGCTGGTCCGGGGCCGCTACCAAGCACCGAATGGCTTCATCACAGGAGGTAATCCACAGCTGTGCAAAGGCTGTGGATTACCTCCTGAGGCAAGACTGTGTCCACAGCAAGATTGGGGCTTGGCGTTGATGAACGAAGTCTGGCATCGCACGCTCACGGGTCTTCGCGAGCGACTCTCCCGCGACATCTTCGAGTCGTGGATCGAGCCTCTGCGCTACGACGGGGTCGACGGCGACGCGCTCAAGCTGCGCATCCCGAATCGCTTCTATGGGGAGTGGATCAACACCCACTACCGTGACGTCATCCTCGACGCCCTGGTCGAGGCCGGCGGCATCGAGCAGCCGCCCACCGCCATCGATTGGGAGGTCGACGCGAGCCTAATGCCGGAGCCCGACCCCACCCCCCATCGCGCACCCGAGACCGACCGGTCCACGCGCCCCGCCGAGCTCAACCAGACCGACCTCAACCCGAAGTACAGCTTCAGCAACTTCGTCGTCGGACCGTCGAACCAGCTCGCGCACGCGGCCAGCGTCGCCGTCGGCTCGGCTCCGGGCCGGCGCTACAACCCGCTCTTCATCTACGGCGGCGTCGGTCTGGGCAAGACCCACCTGATGAACGCCATGGGCCACGAGGTGCTGCGCGCCAAGCCCGACGCGCGCATCCTCTACCTGTCGGCCGAGCGCTTCACCAACGAGTTCATCCAGGCGCTGCAGAGCCACCGCATCGAGCAGTTCCGCGCGCGCTATCGCCAGGGCTGCGACCTGCTCTTGATGGACGACATCCAGTTCCTCGCCGGGCGCGACCAGACGCAGGAGGAGTTCTTCCACACCTTCAACGCGCTCTATCACCAGGACAAGCAGATCGTCGTCACCTCGGACGTCTACCCGCAGCGCATCGCGGAGATGGAAGAACGCCTCGTCAGTCGCTTCCAGTCGGGCATGGTCGCCGACATCCAGGCGCCCGAGCTCGAGACCCGCATGGCCATCCTGCAGCAGAAGGCCGAGAGCGAAGGCATCGAGCTCGACAAGGACGTGCGCCTCTTCATCGCGCAGGTGGTGAAGAGCAACGTGCGCGAGCTCGAGGGCACGCTGATCCGCTTGGCCGTGAAGGCCGACCTGCTGGGACAGCCGATCGATCTGGCGATGGCCAAGGAGACGCTCGCGCCCATCATGCCCTCGGTGGACCGCGTGACCTCGGTCGACGACATCCAGCGCGCCGTCTGTGACTACTTCAGTCTTCGCATGACCGACCTCAAGTCCAAGCGTCGCACGCGCACCATCGCCTTCCCGCGCATGCTCGCCATGTACATCTGCCGCGATCGCCTGGGCACGAGCTACCCTGAGCTCGGACGCGGCTTCGAGAAGGACCACACCACCGTGCTCAGCGCGGTCCGCAAGATCACGCGCCAGATCGAGGACGAGGATCCGCAGGTTCTCGCCGCTCTGAACGCAATAGAACGCAAGCTCGGGTAGCGGGACGCGGGGTGGGGCCGCTCAGCGGCCGTGGCTGGACTCGCAGGTCACTGTCGCGGCCGGAGCAGTCGGTACGTCATTGCCGCGACGCGATCCACGATCGCGAGGGCGTCTGCGGTCGCATCGGGGGCCCAACGGCGTGACCCAAGCGAACAGACCCAGTGCCGCGAGTGCGAATCCGAGTGCGCCGGGTCTGAGTCGTTTCAGACAGCGGCGGGGGACAAGCCCCGGCCTACGATGCGTCGTGGGCGATCGGCATGCTCACCGCCCACCGCAGCGACGTGGACAGGGATCACTGACGTGGGCACCGGCCCTGGATACGGGCACGGTCGCGGGCCACGGGCACGGTCGCGGATACGGGCACGGTGGCCGTCACCGTCAACGGTGGCGGCCTACGATCGCACTTGTGATCAATGATCAGGTCCCCCGCCGCTCCGGCTCGCGACCCTCTCAGCTGACGTTCAATTCGCCGGCTTGATGGCCAGGAAGAGCATGGCGCCGTTGCCCGTGGGTCCGACCAGGCCTCGGCGGTAGGCGAGGGAGAGCCAGATGTTTCCTTGCACGATGGTCTCGACGCCCGCCTCGACACCGGCCTCCCACACGCCTCCGGTGAGCCGTTCCGAGCCGAGGGCGCCGAGTGAGCCGTCCGCGATTCGAACGTTGATGGCGTAGCGCGAGCGACCGCCGCGGATCATCGCATAGGGCGTGACGGGCCCCAGCGGAAGCTGCACCCCCACACCCAGCTCGAAGCGCGCGGTGAAGGTGTGGTCCGGAGTCACCTGGAGGTTCGCGTCGCTGGCGAAGGACGTCCCGCCGTCGCGTATGCTCCCACCTCCCAGGTACATGCGAACCTCGGGAAGACGCAGCCACGGGGTCGGGCGATATGTGTGAGCGAAGACGACGCCGCCCGAGAGCGACATATGCCGTCCCCTCACCTGCGCGGGTGAGAGGCGTGTGCCGGCCAGCGCACTGACCTCGGGGTGGCGGAAACGCAGCGACATCTGGCCTGGATCCACCTGATCGACGAAGAAGCCGATGAGCATGTGGTACCCGGTCGCCTCGTGGAGGGCCCGCTCGAAGAAGGTGGGCTCGGCCTCGGGCTCGGGGTCCGGCGTCGCATCCGGCGTCGGCCGGGCACAGGGCTGGTTCCGACCTCCCTCCGGGACGGAGTCGAGGCAGTCCTCCTGCTCCGAGTTGGGGACGGGGACGTCGTGCTCGGCGTTGGGGACGCGGATGATCTGGACCTCGGCCTCGGCCTGATCCTGCGCGGCGGCGGCGCTGGACCCGTGGGAGAAGAAGGCCACGGCCAGCAGGGCGAGGAGGACCGAGCGGCGCGACCGGCACGAGCGGCCGACGGACGTGCGTGTCTCTGACGTCATCGAGGAGAAGAACGCAGGCGCGCTCCCATGCTTACACCGGAGAGGTGTGCAGACCTCCGAAGAGGTGCCACGCAGCTCGCGCCATGTCGATGTGGGGCCGCGGCTCGCGCGTCGCCCTACCTATCCGTTCACGTCCTCAGGGCGCGGGACAGGCTGCGTCGGGCGTGCCGCTTGGGGTGCCCGCGTCGATCCACAGGAGCAGGGTCGTGGTGTCGGCCGCGTTCAGCGGGGCGTCTGGCACGGGCGGCATCGGCGGCGGCATGGCCGTGATGTTGGCCGGCATGATCTGCCAGACCGGCGAGGAGGGATTGTCCGGCGCCGGGCTCTGGGGGTCCTCCCAGCTCACCAGCGCCATCGGTGCGAAGTTCGTCGGTGGTCGGCTGTGACCGCGACGGCTGTGACCGCGACGACAGTGGCCCGCCAGGACCGCCTCGACGTCACAGGGCAGCGGAGTCGCACCCGCGGCGACCACGCCCGTGTCGAGCGCGCCAGCGTCCGGCAACGAGCCATCGCTCGGCCCCCCGTCGTGCCTTGAAGCGGAACCCGAGCAGCCGAGGAGCCCCAGCGGCAGCGCGACGGCGACGAGCGCCCCGTGGGTCCCGTCATGCCTGCGACCATTCGGGTCGAAGCTCCGTCGTCCTGCCGAACGGCACCGCCGCACGTCGACGGTCGCCCCAGGCAGCGCGTCGGACCCCTTCTCCCCGGGTCCTACGCTGAACACTTGCGTCCGCTGGGATGGCTGCATATAGGGGTGCTCCTACTGTCGGCGTGAGCTGATAGCAGAGATGGCGTCACGGGGCCCGATTCTGGGTCTCGAGGGCATCAAGAGGCGAGATGAGAGCCGCCAAACGGGTCTGTGGAAGAAAGCTCGAACTGCCTGGGGCCAACGCGTTGGATAACCTCGTGACAGCACTTACCCCGAGGATGCGCCCGGTCCGTCCAGACCCCCAAGATCTCGCATTGACTCATGATTCCGACACCTTCCAAGACTTTGTCCAGAATTCACAAGCCCTAAGACGACGATGAATTTAAGATCTCCCTGATCTACTTCTCCCCACACCACATCCATCGTCCCCCACTTCCGTTCGTTCTCCCCCTCTTCTCGAGCCCGCCTCTAGTCGAGCTAGCCAACCATCGAGGTCATGCATGCAGATCACCCTCCAGAAACGCGACTTCCTCCGTGGCCTCGCGCGTACCCATGGAGTCGCCGATCGCAAGAGCTCGATGCCGATCCTCTCGAACGTGCTGCTCGACGCGAGCGCCGATCACGGCCTGAGGCTGAGCGCGACCGATCTGTACCTCGGCATGAGCTCCGTCGTTCCCGCGGAGGTGGTGGTGCCCGGTGTGGTCGCGGTGGCCGCGCGCACGCTGTTCGAGATCGTGAAGAACCTGCCCGCGGGTGAGGTGAAGCTGGCCGTCGGAGAGAACCAGGCCGCGGAGATCCGCTGCGGCAAGGTCGTCTACCGCATCCCCGGCATGCCCGGAGAAGACTTCCCGCCGCTGCCGAACCCGGAGGGCGCCGAGAGCGTCGCCGTGCGCGTCGCCATCCTCTCCGAGCTGGTCGCGCTGACCCAGTACTCCATGTCCACCGACGACACGCGCCCTCACTTGGCGGGCGCGCTCTTCGCGGCCGACGACGGCGTGATCCGCATGGTCACGACCGATGGTCACCGCCTGAGCAAGGCCGAGCACCATCTGCCCACGGACGCGCCCAAGCCCAGCTTCTCGATGCTCATCCCCCACCGGGGCGTAGGCGAGCTCAGGAGGCTCCTGGACGACGCCAAGGCGGATTCCAAGGCTGGCAGTGAAGCGCCCGTCCTGGACATCGTACAGACCGGTGGACACGCCTTCTTCGGCTACGCCGGCACCATGCTCAGCGTGAAGCTCGCGGACGAGCAGTTCCCGCCCTTCGAGAAGGTGATCCCCCAGTCGCAGACCAAGCGCGTCGTGACCGCCCGCAACCGACTGATCGAAGCCCTGAAGCGCATCAGCCTGGTGGCGAACGACAAGAGCGGTGGCGTGCAGCTCAGCCTCGAGCCCGGCGTGCTGAAGATCCAGAGCCAGAACCCCGACGTGGGCGAGGGCAGCGAAGAGGTCGACGTCGACTACGACGGCGACAAGCTCAGCATCGGCTTCAACGCCCGCTACATGCTCGACGTGCTCGGCGCCCTCACCCATGACGAGGTGGCGCTGGGTCTGAGCGGAGAGCTCGATCCATGTGTGATTCGTCCGGTCGGCGATGGCGTCGACTTCGCCGGCGTGATCATGCCCATGCGCATCTAGATGGCCGCGGCAGCGCTCCGAGTCCTGCGCTTCTATGCGCGCGGGTTTCGCAACCTAGAGCGCCTCGACCTCGAGCCCGGACCACGCTTCAACGTGTTCTCGGGCGACAACGGCGCGGGCAAGTCCAACCTGCTCGAGGCGCTCCATCTGCTAGGCGCGGGTCACAGCTTTCGCAGCGCGGCCAAGCTCGACATGATCCAGCGTGGCGGCAGCGAGTCGACGCTCGAGGCGCTGATCGACGCAGGCAGCGCGCCGCGAAGGCTCGGGCTACGCCTGCCGCGACAGGGTTCGAGGCGCCTGGTGCTCGACGGCAAGCGTCCGCGCGCGCTCTCGGTCTGGCAGGCGGCCGTGCAGGTCGTGATCTTCCATCCGGGCCACCTCGCGCTCTCGACCGGCAGCTCCGAGCTCAGGCGCGCCTTCCTCGATGGTCTGCTCGAGCAGGCCTCGCCCAGCTACGCCGCCAGCCTCGCGCGCTACACGCGGGCCTTGAAGAGCCGCAATCGCGTGCTCAAGGACGAGTCCCCCGACGGCATGGCGCTGTTGGCCTACGCCGAGATCCTGAGCCGCGAGGGCGCTCAACTCGTGCGTGAGCGGCGCGCTCTGATCGAAGAGCTCGGGCCGCTCGCCGAACGCGCCTTCGAGGAGATCTCGGGCACGGAGCAGAAGCTGACGGTGCGCTACCTGCCGCGCGTTCTGGGTGGAGAGAGCGATCTGAGGGAAGCCATCGCGGCTAGCCTGAGCCAGGACCTGACGCGCGGTTACACGACCCAGGGACCACACCTCGACGACCTCTCGCTCGCGGTCAGCGAGGTCTCAGCGCGTCATCACGCCTCGCAGGGTCAACACCGCGCGCTCGTGCTCTCGCTCAAGGTCGCCGAGCTCGATACGCTGGCGCGGCGCGTGGGACGCACGCCGCTCCTGCTGCTCGACGACGTCTCGAGCGAGCTCGACCGCAGCAAGAACCGACGCCTCTTCTCCATGCTGGCGCGTCTCGGTGGACAGGTCTTCCTGACCACGACGCATCCCGAGTTCATCCTGCTCGACGAGGATCGCGTGGACTACGAGGTCGAGCGCGGACGAGTCACCCGGCGCTGAGCTGGCTCAGGGTCCTTGCGCAGGGTCGGCCCGAAGCTCCACGAGAATCGAAGCGCGGCCTGGCGCGTCAGACGTCCATGCGCGCCATCATGCTGTTGCTCTTCTCCCTCGCCCTCGCCGCCCCGGGGTCGGCCCAGTCCTCGTGCGTGTCGCTCACGCACGGCTATGTCGGCTACGGCTCGGTGGGACCGGCCGGAGGCATGGCCGTGGTTCCGGGGTGGGTGGTCGGCACGTTGCGCATGCGCACGAGCTGCGAAGTGCATGGGCTGACATTGGTGCGCGTGGACCTGCTCGACGCCGCCGGGCAGCGCGTAGGGACCGCGTCCACGGAGCTCGAGCTGCGCGTCTCCCCACCAACCCGCGCGGTTCGCGACCTCATGCAACAGGGCACGGAGCCCACGCCGCCCGTGATGTCCGCGGGGGAGCGGGTGCTGTGGATCCACGCGCGCATCGAGGGCGATGTCGACCAGCTGACGCGTCGCGCACCCGTACGCTATCGAGCTCATCTGCGAGCGAGTGATGGCACATCCTTCGTGGTCGAAGGCGCGCTCGATGGACCCTGGCCCACCGCCTAGTGCTTGGTCAGGAGCGCGCGGTTCAGATCACGGAGTGAAGCTGGCGCACCGTGTCCTCGAAGCTCGAGTGCTCGCGTTTGCCCTGCTTGAGGAAGGCCTCGATGCCGTCGATGCGCGCGAGGGCCGCGTCGAGTTTGGCGTCGCTGCCCGCCTTGTAGGCGCCGAGGGAGACGAGGTCGCGCTTGGCCTCGTAGATGGCCAGGTGCTCGCGCAGCTTCTGAGCTGCGGAGCGATGCGCGTCGTCGGTCACAGCGTCCATCACGCGCGACAGGCTGCGCAGGATGTCGATGGCGGGCCAACGCCCGCGCGCCCCGAGCTCGCGATCCAGGATCACATGACCGTCGAGGATGCCGCGCACCTCGTCGGCGACGGGCTCGTCCATGTCACCGCCCTCCACCAGCACGGTGTAGAAGGCCGTGATCGATCCCAAGGGTGAGGTGCCACTGCGCTCGAGCAGCTTGGGCAAAGCAGCGAACACACTGGGCGGATAACCGCGTCGTGCGGGTGGTTCTCCGGCGGCGAGTCCCACCTCACGTCCGGCGCGGGCGAAGCGCGTCACGCTGTCCATCATGAAGAGCACACGACGGCCGCGATCGCGGAACCACTCGGCGATGGCCGTGGCGGTGTAGGCGCTCGAGAGGCGTACCAGCGCGGGCGCGTCGCTTGTCGCGCACACCACGACGCCGCGCGCGCGTCCCTCGTCGCCCAGGGAGTCTTCCAAGAACTCGCGCACCTCGCGGCCACGCTCGCCCACCAAGCAGACCACGAAGACGTCGGCCTCGGCCTGGCGCGCGATCTGACCCATCAAGGTGCTCTTGCCCACGCCGCTGCCGGCGAAGAGGCCCACGCGCTGTCCCTCACCGACGGTCAACAAGGCATCCAGGGCGCGCACACCGAGCACGAGGGGTTTGTCGATGCGTGGGCGCTCCATCGGGTTCGGAGGCTCGCGCATCACGCTGTACCGTTCGCCCTCGATCGGGGCGCCACCGTCGATGGGCTGACCGAGTCCGTCGAGCACACGCCCGAGCAGCTGTTCCGAGCATCGAATCGACAGCGGCTCGCCGGTGGGCTCGACGCGATCGTCGGGGCCCACGCCCTCAGCGCTGCCCAGAGGCATGAGCGTCGCGTCGTCCTCGTCGAAACCCACCACCTCGGCCAGCAGCGGTGGCGCCTCACGTCGATGGATGCGCGTCATCTCGCCCAGGCGCACGCCCGGAATCGCCGCCTTGATGCTCAGGCCCACGATGGAGCGCACGCGGCCTTCGACCGCCACGGCATCGGAGCTGCCGAGACGGGAGAGCAAACGATCGACGTCGAGGGCCATGCGCCGAGCATAGAGAGAGTCGGCGTCGGTCTCAATCGAAGAAGATCCGCGTGAACGACAGGGGCGATCCTCGAGTCGGATCGCCGTGAACCCTGCGCGCGATCCGTCAGCGCAGCGAGCTCAGCTCGGAGGCGATGCGCGCGAACTCGGGCGCGGCGACGCTGCCTCCCCAGCCATCGTTCACCGTCGCCGTGACCACGACGACGTGGGTCACGGGTTCGCCCACCAGCCCCGCGAAGGTGGCCACTCGTCGATCTCCGTCCATGCACGTGCCGGTCTTTCCCGCGACGTGAAGGCCCTCGACCCGGGCGCTGCTTCCCGTGCCTCGACCACCGACCGCGCGCGTCAGCATCTCGCGCAACGTGCGCGCCGTGGCCGCCGAGAAGACGCGCTGCCGTGTGCTCGATCCGCTGTCGTCGAGCGCGACCACTTCGCCGTCGTTGGCGAGGGACACGTAAGCTGCTGCGAGATCCCTGGGCGACACGAGCATGCCCACGCCACCCGCAAGGGTGAGCGCCTTGTCCGAGTCCCAGCGCGCGTCCGTGCTCAGGCCCAGCGCGTCGAAGCTCCTGCGCACGGCGTCTGCGCCGACCGCGCGGACCAGCTTGGCTGCGCCAATGTTGCTGGAGTGGATCAGGACCTCGGCGGCGTCGAGCGAGTCGCGCGGATGGGCGTCTCGGAAACGTTGGTCACCCACCATCCACGCGCCGCCTTCGCCCGAGAAGCGTCGGCCCGGATCGAGGCCCGCGTCGAGCGCAGCCGCGACGGAGAAGGGCTTGAGCGTCGAGCCGACTCGCGTGGGTCGAAGGATATCCCCCGCCTGTCCGAGGATTCGTCCGACGACAGGATCGACGATGACCACGGCGGCGTGATTGGCGCCTCGCGCACGCAGCCTCGCCAGCGCGCCCTGGGCGATGGTGCCGACGTCGTCGACGCGCCCAGCGTCGAGCACGCGCGCCTCGTCGGAGAGGGGTGGAGAGACAGGGGCGCAGCCCAGGGCCACGATCGCGAGGATCAGAGGGCTTCGTTTCATGGACGTCGAGACCGCGTTCGCGGCGGCATCTATTCCCGCCGATCGGGCGCAGGTCGCCGCGTCCGTCGCGGGCTCTGGCGTGGGGGATCGGGCATCCAACGTTGCCGCACCGGGTCGTAGTGAGCCGACGCCGACAACGTCACGTACGCTCGATCGCCGTAGCTCAGCTGCGCGACCTGATGGACCGATCCGGAGGCCGCGAAGCGAATGGGGAAGCGGAAGTAGGAGGGAACGGGCGAGCCCGGCGGTCCCCATCCGACAGGGGACGCGCTCTCACAGCGCAAGAGGTCGCGCGGGACGCCCGCGACCTCGGCCCGCTCGGGCGCGCATCGCCACTCGAAGTCGCCGTCGTACTGCTCGCGCAGGTAGGAGCCGCCGTCGCGCCACGAGCACTCGAGCTCGACCGAAGCGTGGGGCGAGCCGGTGCTGATTGAGGCGAAGGCCTGGACCACGCAGTAGCCCACGCCCGTCCCCAGCAGACCCATGACGAGGATGGCCGCCAAGGCCGGCAGACCGTGCCGGAGCTCTCCGAGCTTGCGCAGCGCCGGCACCAAGAAGCCCGTCGCGGCCAGGTCGTTCGGGAAGAACATGCCCAAGCTCATGATGGCGAAGAACTCTCCGCGTTGCGCGAGCGGCCACTCAGGTGGAGGCGTCGGGTCGATGTGGTCGATGCGGATGTCCCACGTCTGCAGCACGACCACGCGTGCTGAAGCTGCCTTTGGATCGGCTCTTCTTCCCCGAGTCGTCGTTCGTCCAGCGACGATACAGTAGGCCCATATCGAGCCACCACGGGCCCCGACGACGTCGATCCATGGACGACCATCCAGCACAGTTGCGCAGAGATGTTCCCGCTCCAGTTCTCGTCTCTGTGGAGACGCGTTCACGCCTCGCGGAGGCGCGACCCTGGACCTCCGTGTTTGTCGCGTGGCACGAATGCTGCTGCGGCTGGCGCGAACCCGGAGTCTTCATGTCCTCCCGACGCTCATCTCTTCTGTTGTCGATCGCGATCGTGGTCACGAGCCTCTCGGCGTGCGCACACGGTCGTTACGCCCACTACCGCTGCGACTGGCTCCCCGACGCCGGGGCCACACCACGGCCCGCGACGCAACAAGCGCTCGCTCCCATCAACCCCGACTTCGCGTCGCTGAGGCCCTTCCGCAACTACGTGCAGGTGCTCGACGTCGGTGCCTACGAAGAGCACTTCACGGTCTGGTTCTCGTGCATCGAGCCGAACGTGCAGGAGTTCACCGCCCGCCGGGGCAACGGCGATCACATCGTGGTGACTCCCGGCAATGGCGCGTGGGGCGGGCTCGCGGTGCGTGACGGCGAACCCGCACCCGTGCCTGCGCGAGTGCGCGATCTCTCGCGCGCTGTGCTCGACGAGGTGAGGCGGCACGTGCCCGACGCCCGCGATCTGCGCATCGCCTACGCGGGCGCGTATCGACCACTCCGCGTCCACGAGGTCCTGCCGGCGGGTCCTGCCGTGGGCGACGCGGTGCGCATGGCCTCGACCGCGGAGATCACCTTCGCCGCCGATCAGGACCTGAGCCAGCTTCAACGCGTGGTGCGCTATGAGGGAGGCATGACGCGCCTGTGCTGGGAGGACACGAACTACGTGCCCTGTCACGGGCCCGCGCGCTGGCTGCCCATGCCCGTTCCCACGATGGACGGGTCGCTGCTCCTGCCTCGCTTCGCCCAGAGGCTGGCGAGCGGACACGCGAACACCGAGATCATGGCCGCGCTGCTACGAGGTGCGCAGGACGCGGAAGCCGGACGCGCCATGCCTTCGCTCGCCAGCATCCACGAGCAGGAGGATGGCCTCTTCCAAGACGGCGAGAGCATGCTGCTGCTGCCCACCATGCGTCAGCAGCTGCGCGCCGAGGTGAGCGTGTACGCCCGCGTGAACACGGGCGATCATGGCTCGGCGCAGTCGAGCCTCGACTTCGACGTGAAGCAGGCCGTGTACGGGCAAGCCAGCGCTCAGACGCGCATCGAGCTCGAGGGCCACTCCTTTCTGCTCGAGGGCACGCTCGCCGCGAGGCAACCTCCGGCGGCGGACGCGAGCGGAAGCGTGACGCTCGAATTCTCCCTCGGGCTGCAGCTCTCCGATGACGAAGGTCACCGCGAGAGCCTCGACCACAGCGCGAGTGGCCCCGTGCTGGTCGATGGAACCAACGCCGCGATCGCGGCGCTCACCGTGGCGGATGGCGATCCCGACCCGAACCAAGTGGGTCAGCCCCACCTCGCGCTGCCAGGCTTCGGACGCTTCCTCGCGGTGGACGCCTACCTCGGCCTCACCATGCACAGCATGTCCGGAGAGGACTGAAGCACACGTTCAAAGAAGACGCGCCGCCTCGCGTGCTCGTGCTCGTACCCGCGACAAGCGTCAGCCGAAGAGCGCCTTGAGCTTGTCGAGGAAGCCGCTGCGTTGGGGCATGGTCTCCGTGCCCATCTCCTGCGCCAGCTCCTCGATCAGGTGACGCTGCTTCTTGTTCACCTTCTCGGGGATCTCGACCATCACGCTCACGAGCTGGTCGCCCTTGCCGTAGCCGCCGTAGGCCGAGATGCCCTTGCCGCGCAGGCGGAAGACGCGTCCCGACTGCGAACCGGGCGGCAGCTTCATGCGCACCTTGCCCTCGAGGGTCGGCACCTCGAGCTCCGCGCCGAGGACGGCCTCGGGGAAGCTCACGGGCACGGTGCACAGGATGTCGGCGCCTTGGCGCTCGAAGATCGGGTGGGGTTTCACGTGCAGCGCGATGTGCAGATCGCCTCGCCCGCCGGCCGCGATCTCGCCGCCGCCGTTGACGGATCGCGTGGCGCCGTCCTCGACGCCCGCGGGGATCTTGACGCTCAGCGTCTCCTTGCGGCGCACGGAGCCCACGCCAGCGCAGTCGTCGCAGGGGTGCTCGGGGATGGTGCCGCGACCTCGGCAGGCCGTGCACGGACGCGTGCCGCCCAACAGACCCTGGCCTCGCACCACGCCGCGTCCCTTGCACGCATCGCAAGTCGCGGTCGTGGCGCCGGGCGCGGCCCCGGAGCCCGAACAGGTCTCGCAGGGCATGGGCCGCTCGATCTCGATCGTCTTGTCCGCGCCGAGGGCGGCCTCGGTGAACTCGATGTCGAGCTCGTAGGTCAGGTCGCGGCCACGGCTCTTGCGGCCACGTCGTCCGAAGAGATCGCCGAAGAGACCTTCGAGCACCTCCGCGACGGAGCCGAAGTCCGCCTCACTCACGCCGCCCGCGCCACGGGACTCGAAGGCCGCGTGACCGAAGCGGTCGTAGCGCTTGCGCTGCTCCACGTCGCTCAGGACCGTGTAGGCCTCGGTGGCCTGCTTGAACAGATCCTCCGATTCCGGATCGTCGGGGTTGCGATCCGGGTGGTAGCGCATGGCGAGCCGCCGGTAGGCGCTCTTGATGGTGGCCCCATCGGCGCTGCGTTCGACACCCAGGATTTCGTAGTAATCGCGGCGTTGCATGGCGGGCGCGCAGTGTAGGTCGCCGGGCCCGCGCCGCAAGAGGTGGCGAATTGGGTTTGGATATGAAAGATCCCGGAGCATGCAGGGCGAGGCCGAGCACGAGTTCCTGGTGGAGCCGCACGAGGTGGGCTGTCGCCTCGACGTCTTCCTGGTGCGTCGCATCCCCGGCCTCGGACGTGCCGGCGCGCGCGAGCTGGTGGCCCGTCGCGGCGTGCGCGTGGACGGAAACGCCCTGCCGCGAGGCGCGCGGCTGCGCTCGGGTCAGCGCGTGGAGCTGGTGCAGGACGCGCCCCTACGGCAGTTCCTCCCGGCGCCGGAGCCCGAGCTCGCGCTCTCCGTCGTGCACGAAGATTCCGACTTCGTGGCCGTGGACAAGCCCGCGGGCATGCCGTGTCATCCGCTTCGCCCCGACGAAGCGGGCACGCTCGTGGCCGCGCTCCTGGCGCGTTATCCCGAGGTGAGCGAGGTCGGCCACGGCCAGCGCGAGGCGGGTCTGGTGCATCGCCTCGACATCGGCACCTCTGGTCTCGTGATCTGCGCGCGCACGCCGGAGGCCTTCGACGCGCTCACCAAGTCACTGTCCGCGGGTCAGTGGGACAAGCGCTATCAGGCCCTCGTGCACGGACACCCGACGCGTGGTGCGCGCTATGCGTGGCGCCTGGCTCCGGATGCGGACGATGCGCGCCGGGTACGCGTGGTGGAGGACGCGCTCGAGCGCGCCTGGGACGCGGAGACCGAGCTGCTCGACGTGACGCCCGCGGGGACGTGCGCCTGGATCGAGGTTCGAGCCTCACGCGCGCGACGCCATCAGGTGCGCGTGCACCTCGCGCACGCCGGCCACCCGTTGCTGGGCGACACCCTCTACGGCGCGGAGCCGGACGCCGAGCTCAACCATCACGCGCTGCACGCGAGCGCGATCACGCTGCCGCATCCGGGCACGGGCGCGCGCGTTTCGATTCAGGCGCCCCCGAGCGCGATGCTCGTCGCGCGGCTCGCTAATCTTCGGAGTTGAACTCCGACTCGGCGGCCTGCTCGAGGGCCAGGAGCCGACGGTGGCTCTCGGACATCTTCCAGGTCGAAGGGTGGATCGGTGGCAGGTGCGGATCGCGTAGCTCGCGCAGGCGGGCGACCAAGATCTCGCGCTTGGCCCGCGACTTCAGGCTCGCGGCCAGGGCCTCGATGGACTCCGCCGCTTCGCGCGAGTGGGGTCCCGACGGATAGGCCTGAAGGAAGGCGAGCAGCCGCGCCGCGACCCCGAAGGGCTCCTTTCCCATGGCCGCGCGCGCCTTGGCGAAGGCGTAGGCCTCGGCTTCCACGTCACGCTCGTGCTCGCCGCTCATGCCGTGGGTGTACGCCTGAGAGCTGCATGACGTTCCCCTCGCTGGCCCAGAAAAGGGCTAGAAGGGCAGGCGCAGGCCGACGGAGGCGATCACGCCGTCGCCGTAGCGGTTCGTGTTCCAGATGTACTCGAAGTTCATGTCCACGGTCGCCGCGGCGAAGGACTCGAGGACGCTGTGCTCGAGGAAGCTCAGATCGAGCATCATCTTCAGGCCCAGGAGGTGACTATGAAAGGCGCTCATCTTTGGATCCACAGAGATGAGCGTATCGTCAGCCGTGTACTGGTCGGCGGGTTTGTAGAAGCTGGCGCGGTTCTGCGCGTAGTAGCGGTAGCGCAGGCGCAGCGTTCGATGCCCTCCGAGCTCCTGGTAGAGCCTGACTTCGGGCGTGATCGCGGCGATGCGCCAGGAGTCGACGTAGGCGCGGTAGGCG
>Ga0210044_10003583_pt1 | contig 22071 bp, 20 predicted proteins | sample CryGey13umfilter_2_FD_183959 | JGI IMG/M metagenome (GOLD analysis project Ga0210044, IMG submission 183959) | Groundwater microbial communities from aquifer in Utah, USA - Crystal Geyser 4/9/14 3 um filter (SPAdes) (version 2) | ecosystem: Environmental > Aquatic > Deep subsurface >... | reverse complement strand
GCGGGTGATCTCACCGGCGCCGCACAGCATCGGCAACAGCCAGCGCGGCTCGGCCTTGTGCTTGCGCCCCACCGACAGCGTGAACCACGCGCTTGGCCCGAACGCCTCGCGCGGCGGGCGCACCGCCTCGGAGCGCGGCGCCGCCGGGCGCGACGCATCGGGGCCGCTCACGTCGATCAGCTCCTCCGGCGCCGCCATGCCTGCGCGCAGGCGGCGCAGGAAGGCGGCGGCGACCTGCTCGGCTCCGTGCCGTTCGATCAGCGCCGCCACCATCGCGCGCTCCCCCTCCGCCACCGGCGCGGCCAGCGCGGCGTCCTCCAGGATGCGCGCGTCGTCGCGGGCCAGAATCTCCGCCGGGCCGGGCGCGCGCATCCAGGTGGCGGAGACGCCCGCCGACGCCAGCAGCCCCTCGGCGCGCCGCCGCGCGCGTATCGGCGTCATCAGCGCGCAGACGCCCTTGCGCCCCGCCCGCCCGGTGCGCCCGCTGCGGTGCAGCAGCGTCTCGCGGTTGGCGGGCAGATCGGCGTGGATCACCAGCTCAAGCCCCGGCAGGTCGATGCCGCGCGCCGCCACGTCGGTCGCGATGCACACCCGCGCGCGCCCGTCGCGCATCGCCTGCAGCGCATGGCTGCGTTCGGTCTGGCTCAGCTCGCCCGACAGCGCCACCACGTTCAGCCCCCGGTTGGTGAAGCGCGCCGCCATGTGAGCCACCGCCGCCCGCGTGGCGCAGAACACCAGCGCGCCCTCGGCGTCGTGGTGGCGCAGCAGGTTGAAGACCGCGTTCTCGCGGTCGCCCTGCGCGATCAGATAGCCGCGATACGCGATGTCGGCGTGCGCCGCGCGCTCGGCGTCCACGCTCACCCGCGCCGCGTCGCGCTGATAGCGCTGCGCCAGCGTCACGATGGCCTTTGGCGCCGTGGCCGAGAACATGAGCGTGCGGCGCGCGGGCGGCGCGGCTTCGAGGATGAACTCGAGGTCCTCGCGAAAGCCCATGTCGAGCATCTCGTCGGCCTCGTCCAGCACCACGGCGCGCAACGCGGTCATGTCGAGCGCGCCGCGCCCGATATGGTCGCGCAGCCGCCCCGGCGTGCCGACCACCAGATGCGCGCCGCGCTCCAGCCCCCGCCGCTCGGCGCGCGGGTCCATGCCGCCGACGCAGGACGCGACCACGCCGCCCGCCCCGGCCCAGAGCCACGCAAGCTCCTCGCGCACCTGAAGCGCCAGCTCGCGCGTCGGCGCCACCACCAGCGCCAGCGGCGCGGCGGCGGGGCCCAGACGCGGCGCGCCCGCCAGCAGCGCGGGCGCGATCGCCAGCCCGAAGGCGACCGTCTTGCCCGATCCGGTCTGCGCGGAGACCAGCGCGTCGCGCTCACCCAGCGCGGGGTCCAGCACCGCCTCCTGCACCGGCGTCAGCACGCCGTAGCCGCGCGCCGCCAGCGCCTCCGCCAGCGCCTCCGCCAGCACCGGCGCAACCCGCTCGATCTCAGCCATGCCTTGTCCACCCTTCCCGGCGCGACGACGCCAACGCGGCGCTTAGGCGATTTCGCGGGGCTTGTCATCCGCCCGCCGCCGATCTCTGCGGCGGTGCTCCGGGCCGCCGGCCCTTGTCCGGGCCGCGACCGCGCCTTACCTGATGGTCATGACAAACGGGCGCAGGACATGGCTGCACGGACTCCGTCGGCTTTCTGGTCGGATTTCTGGCGGCGTGCGGCTTGCGCTGATTGTCGCGCTGGCGCTGCTCGCGCCGATGGCCCCCGCCGCGATGGCCGCCGACGCCGCGCTTGGCGGCGCGCACGGTGACGCGCATCACGGACACATGATGGCGGCGCAGATGCGCGCTGCGCCGCAGGCGGTCGCCGCAAACAGCGCGCCAGATAGCGCGCCGGATGGCGCGTCGCTGTCGGCGCTGGCTTGCGCGGTGGTCTGCGCGGGCGCGCCCGACCCCGCCATGGCTCCGACGCCGCTCGCAACCCCGGCGCCGGTCCGCGCGCCGCGCGACTGGGCGCTGCGCCGCCAGCCTGTCGGCCTGGCGCCGCCGCCGGTGCGCCGACCGCCAAAGCTCCCGATCGCCTGAACGCCCGCGCGCCGACGGCGCGCATTTCCTGTTCATGCGCGTTCCCCCCTGTGCGGGCGGAACCTATCGGAGCACGATCATGCACGACACAGTCTCTCGACGCGGCTTTCTGGCCGCGACCACGGCGCTTGCGGCTTCGGCGGCGCTGCCCCGGATCGCGCGCGCGCAGACCGCGCCGCTGGCGCTGCGCGCGGCGACGCGCACGCTGGATGTCGATGGCCGCGCGGCCACGGTCTATGGCCTGATGAACGGCGCGGGCGGCCAGGGGCTGATCCTGGACCCCGGTCAGCGTTTCCGCGTCGATCTGACCAACGCGCTCGACGTCGAGACGATCATCCACTGGCACGGCCAGATCCCGCCCAACATGCAGGACGGCGTGCCCGACATGCCGATGCCGATGCTCAAACCCGGCGAGACGCGCAGCTACGACTTCGCGCCGCAGCCGGGAACCCACTGGATGCACAGCCATGTGCCGACGCAGGAGATGCAGCTTCTGGCGGCGCCGCTGATCGTGCGCAGCGCGGCGGACGCCGCCGCCGCCCGGCAGGAGGCGACGCTGTTCCTGCACGACTTCTCGTTCAAAAGCCCCGAGGAGGTGCTGGCCGAGATCACCGGCGCGGGCGGACACGGGGCCATGGCCGGCATGAACCACGGCGCCCAGCCCGGCGCGGCGGCGACGCCCGGCATGGGCGGCATGGGCGGCGCAATGGCTGGAATGGACCACGGCGCCATGCCGGGGATGGCGGGCGGCATGGCGGGCGTTGACCACAGCGCGATGGGCGGCATGGCGGGCGGCATGGCCGGGATGTCCGGAGGCATGGCGGGCATGGCGGGCATGAACCACGGCATGGCGGGCGGCGCGATGGCCATGGACCTCAACGACTTCGAGTTCGACGCCTATCTCGCCAACGACCGCACGCTGGCCGACCCGGAGGTGATCCGCGTCGAGAACGCTGGCCGGGTGCTGCTGCGCGTCGTCAACGCCGCCGCCGCCACCACGTTCTGGATCGACACCGGCGCGCTCGACGGGCGGCTGGTGGCGGTGGACGGCCACGCGGTGCAGCCGGTCGCCGGGCGGCGCTTCGGCGTCGCGATGGCGCAGCGGCTGGACATCGAACTCGACCTGCCCGGCGGCGAGGGCGCGTATCCCGTGCTCGCGCTGCGGGAGGGCGCGCGGCAGCGCACCGGCGTGATCCTGGCCACGCGCGGCGCGCAGGTCGCCCGAATCGACCCGCTGGGCGAGGCCGACGCGCCCGCCTTCGACCGCGACATGGCGCAGGAGACGGCGTTGCGCGCCGCCGTTCCCCTGCCGCTGCGGGCGCCGGATCGCGTCGAGATGGTGATGCTGGGCGGCGCCATGCAGCCCTATGTCTGGACCATCAACGGCAGGACCTGGGGCGAGCACATCCCGGTCACGGCGCAAAGCGGCCAGCGCGTCGAGATCATGTTTCACAACATGTCGATGATGGCGCATCCGATGCACCTGCACGGCCACGCCTTTCAGGTGGTCGGCGTCGGGAACCGCCGCTTCGCGGGCGCGGTGCGCGACACGGTGCTGGCGCCGCCGATGGCGATGGTCACCATCGCGATCGACGCGGGCGAGGCGGCGCGCTGGATGCTGCACTGCCACCACATGCCGCATCTGGCGACCGGCATGATGACCGAGTTCGCCGTCTCGGCCTGAGCGTGCGGCGCGGGCCCCAGCGGCCCGCGCCGATCCCGCGCAGCCCGGGCTTGACCTTCCAGCCGCTGGAGGGCGTAACGCTCTCAGCGACCCTTTCCAAGGACGCCGCGCCATGACCCGCCACGCCGACACGAAAACCCACGCCCCCGCGATCACCCGCGATCCGGTTTGCGGCATGACCGTGGATCCCGCCGCGGGCAAGCCGTCGCACGACCACGCGGGGCGGCGCTTTCACTTCTGCTGCGCCGGCTGCCGCGACAAGTTCGCCGCCGCGCCGCAGGACTATCTGAGCGCCAAAGACCCGGTCTGCGGCATGAGCGTTGACCGCGCCAGCGCGGCGCACATGCTCAAGCACGCGGGCGCGCGGCGTTATTTCTGCTCGGCGGGCTGCGCGGAAAAGTTCGCCGCCGACCCCGACCGCTATCTCGGCGACCAGCCCGCGCCCGCGCCGATGCCCGAGGGCACGATCTATACCTGCCCGATGCATCCGGAAATCGAACAGGTCGGCCCCGGCGACTGCCCGATCTGCGGCATGGCGCTGGAGCCGATGGGCGCCCCGACCGGCGAGGAGGGCCCCAATCCGGAACTGGTGGACTTCACCCGCCGCTTCCGCATCGGCGCCGCGCTCACCCTGCCGCTGCTGGTGCTGACCATGGGGCCGATGCTGGGGCTGCCGGTGCGCGACTGGATCGGCGAGCGCGCGGCGCTGTGGATCGAGCTTGCGCTGGGCGCGCCGGTGATCCTGTGGGTGGGCTGGCCGTTCCTGGTGCGCGGCGCCAGGTCGTTTCAGACCGGCAATCTCAACATGTTCAGCCTGATCGCGATGGGCGTCAGCGCCGCGCTGATCTTCAGCGTGGTCGCGGTGCTGGCGCCGGGGATCTTCCCGGCGGGGTTTCGCGACGCCGAGGGCAACGTCGGGGTCTATTTCGAGGCGGGCGCGGTGATCGTGGTGCTGGTGCTGCTCGGCCAGATCCTTGAGTTGCGCGCGCGGGAGCGCACCGGCGCCGCGATCCGCGCGCTGCTCGACCTCGCCGCCAAGACCGCCCGCGTCATCCGCCCCGACGGGCGCGAGGAGGAGGTGGCGCTGGAGGCGGTGCAGGTCGGCGACCGGCTGCGGGTGCGCCCCGGCGAGAAGGTTCCCGTGGACGGCGCCGTGATCGAGGGCCGCTCCGCCATCGACGAATCGATGATCAGCGGCGAGGCGGTGCCGGTCGAGAAGGTCGCGGGCGATCAGGTGATCGGCGCCACCCTCAACGGAACCGGGTCGCTGGTGATCGAGGCGCGGCGCGTCGGGCGCGACACCATGCTCAGCCGGATCGTCGAGATGGTCGCCAGCGCCCAGCGCTCGCGCGCGCCGATCCAGAAGGTGGCCGATTCGGTGGCCGGGCTGTTCGTGCCGGTGGTGATCGGCGTCGCCGCGCTCGCCTTCGTCGGCTGGGCGGTCTGGGGCCCGGCGCCGTCGCTGGCCTATGCGCTGGTCTCCGCGATCGCGGTGCTGATCATCGCCTGCCCCTGCGCGCTGGGGCTGGCCACGCCGATGTCGATCATGACCGCGACCGGGCGCGGCGCGCAGGCGGGTGTGCTGATCCGCAACGCCGAGGCGCTGGAGCGATTCGCCACGGTTGACACGCTGATCGTGGACAAGACCGGCACGCTGACCGAGGGCAAGCCCAGGCTGGTCGCGGTGCTGCCCGAGGCGGGGTTTGACGAGGCCGATGTGCTGCGGCTGGCGGCCTCGCTGGAGCGCGGCTCGGAGCATCCGCTGGCGGACGCCATCGTGAAGGGCGCCGAGACGCGCGGCCTCGCGCTGACCGATGCGCAGGACTTCGAGGCGATCACCGGCAAGGGCGTGACGGGCATGGTCGAGGGCCGCAGCGTGGCGCTGGGCGCCGACGCGCTGCTGGCCGATCTGGAGGTCGATCCCGGCGCGCTGGCGGCCAAGGCCGACGCGCGGCGTGACGAGGGCGAGACGGTGGTGTTCCTCGTGGTCGATGGCGTGATCGCGGGGATGCTGGCCGTCGCCGACCCGATCAAGGAGACCACGGCCGCCGCGCTGAAGGATCTGCATGGTTTAGGTTTTCGCATCGTCATGGCGACCGGCGACAACGCGCGCACCGCGAAGGCGGTGGCGGCGCGGCTGGGCCTCGACGACGTGCGCGCCGACGTGCTGCCCGCCGACAAGGCGCGCATCGTCAAGGACTTGCAGGCCGAGGGGCGCAAGGTCGCCATGGCGGGCGACGGGGTGAACGACGCGCCCGCGCTGGCGCAGGCCGATGTCGGCATCGCCATGGGAACCGGCGCCGACGTGGCGATCGAGAGCGCCGGGTTCACCCTGCTCAAGGGCGATCTGCGCGGCATCGCGCGCGCCCGGCGGCTGTCGCTGGCGACGATGCGCAACATCCGCCAGAACCTGTTCTTCGCGATGATCTACAACGCCGTCGGCGTGCCGGTGGCGGCGGGCGCGCTCTATCCGTTCCTTGGCCTGCTGATCTCGCCGATGTTCGCCGCCGCCGCGATGAGCCTGTCGTCGGTGTCGGTGGTCAGCAACGCGCTGCGGCTGCGGTCGGTGAAGATCTGACGGCGCGGAGATCAGGAACGGGAGAAAGTCATGCTGAACAAGACACTCCTGGTCGTTGCGGGCGCCGCCACGCTGGGCGCGGGCGTCTGGCTGCTGCGCGGCGCCACCCCGGATGCAGGCCCCGCGCCCATCGTGAACACCGCGATGCACGGCGCGGCGGCGGGCGCGGCGGCGACCCCGGCGAACGAGATCATCGTCCCGCGACTCACCGCCCCGGCGGCGCTGGGCCAGGAGTTCTTCACCGCCCGCTGCGCCGCCTGCCATGGCGCCAACGCCGCCGGATCCGAGAATGGCCCGCCGCTGATCCATCCGATCTATGTGCCCTCGCACCACGGCGACTACGCCTTCGTCAGCGCCGCGCGCAACGGCGTGAGGGCGCATCACTGGCGCTTTGGCGACATGAAGCCGGTCGCGAACGTGACCGACGCGCAACTCGGCTGGATCATCGCCTACGTTCGGGAAGTGCAAAGAGCCAACGGCGTCGAGTGACGCGCGCCGCTGCGAGACGGATTGACGCAGCGCGGCGAATGACCGACTCTGCGCGCAGCGTTCGAAGCCACAAAAAGCGCGCAAAGGCGCGGCCTAAGGGCGCGGTCAACGCGGCGGGGCGTCAAGATTCCGCGCGGTCATTGAGGTTCGGGCGCCATGGAGACTGAAGTTGTCGGCGCGGCCGGCGAGATCGATTTCTCGCTGATCGCCATGTTCATCCGCGCGACCATCGTCGTGCAGGCGGTGAACGTGTTGCTGATCGTCGCGTCGTTCTGGTCGTGGTCGATCATCGTGGACCGGCTGCTGGCCTACGCCCGCGCCCGGCGCGAGACGGCGATGTTCGAGGACGCCTTCTGGTCGGGCCAGCCGCTCGACGCGCTTTTCGACCGGATCGGGACCAAGCCGCGCTCCGCCGTCGAGCGGGTGTTCGTGGCGGGCATGGGCGAGTGGCGGCGCAGTTTCGACAAGGCCGGCGGGCTGATCCCCGGCGCGCGCGACCGCATCGACCGCTCGCTGGACGTGGCGATCGCGCGCGAGTCGGAAAGCCTGACCGCGCGGCTGTCGTTTCTGGCCACGGTCGGCTCCATATCGCCCTATGTCGGTCTGTTCGGCACGGTATGGGGGATCATGACGGCGTTTCAGGAGATCTCGGTGCAGCAAAACACCAACCTCTCGACCGTGGCGCCGGGCATCGCCGAGGCGCTGGTGACCACGGCGGTCGGCCTGCTGGCGGCGGTGCCTGCGGTGATCTTCTACAACAAGCTGGCGGGCGACGCGCAGCGGCTGAGCGGGCGGCTGGAGGCCTTCGCCGACGAATTCTCGGTGATCCTGTCGCGCCAGATCATGCGGGGCGCGGCGTGACAGCGGCGGGTATCGCGGCGGAGGCGGCGGCGGGCGGCGGGCGCAGGCGCGCGCGGGCGCGGCGCGCCAAGCCGATGGCCGAGATCAACGTCACGCCGTTCGTGGACGTGATGCTGGTGCTGCTGATCGTGTTCATGGTCGCGGCGCCGCTGCTGACGGTGGGCGTGCCGCTGCAACTGCCGCGCAGCGCGGCGGCGCCGCTGCCGGTGGATCAGGAGGATCCGCTGACCATCAACCTAGACGCCAGCGGTCAGGTCTATGTGCAGCGGGCGCCGGTGGCCTTCGACGCGCTGATCGCCACGCTGCAGGCGCTGGCGGCGGCGCGCGCGTCGGACCGGGTGTTCCTGCGCGCCGACGCCGCGCTCGACTATGGCCGGGTGGCGCAGGTGATGGGCGCGCTGAACGCGGGCGGCTTTCGCAACATCGGGCTGGTGACAGACCCGGCGGGCCCCGGCGACGGCTTGGTCGGGGCGCCATCGGGCGCGCCATCGGGCGCGGCGGGCGGTGGGGCGAGCGGCGGCGCGCGCCCCTAGCGCGGCGAACAGGGACGCGGGCGCCGGTGCGGCGCGCGCAGCGAAAGAGCGGGCGATGCGGACGGGAGCGGTCGTATCAGGAGGCATGCACGCGGCGCTGATCGCGCTCGCGATCCTCGGCGACATGCTGTCGCCGGGCAAGCCCGCGAGCCTGTTCGAGGCCAGCCAGGTCGAGCTGATCTCCGCCGCCGAGTTCGACGCGCTGATCTCGGTGGCGCCCACCGCGCCGCAGGGCGGCTTCGCCGCGCCCAGCCCTCCGCCGCCGCCGGTCGAGGCGCGCCAGCCCGCCGCCGACGCGGCGCCGCAGACCCCGCCCGAGACGCCGCCGGTCGCGCCGACCCCGCCGCCCGCGCCCGCCGCCGCGCCGCCCGAGCGCCGCGCGCCGCCGGGCGACGCGCCCGACAAGGCGGTGCAGATGGCGCAGGCGCCCGCGCCGGTCCCCGCGCCGCCGCCCGCCGCCGCCGCGCCGGTCGCCGCGCCTGCGCCGCGCGAGCCGACGCAAGCGGCGACGCGCCCCGACCCGGCGCCGCGCGCGCCGCAGGCGCCTGCGCGCGCGGACGCGGCGCCCCGGCCCGACGCCGCCCCGGCGCCGGAGCCTGCGGCGGCGCCCAAAGCGCCCAGCGCGCCCGCCGCGCCCGGCGCGCCTGACGGCGACCTGCCGCCCGCCGCGGCGGCGGCGCCCGAGGCGCCGAAGCCGGACCGCCCGACCCGCGCGCCCGACCCGCCCGCGCCGCCCGCCGCCGCGCCGCCCACGCCGCCCGCAGTCCCTGCGCCGCGCCCGGCGGCGCGGCCCGCGCGCGTCGCCGAAGCGCCGCAGCCTGAAAAGGCGGCGCCTGAAAAGCTGCAGCCCGAAAAACCGGCCGCAACCGACGCCGAGCGGCGCGCGGCCGAGCGCGCCGCGCTCGACGCCGCCATCGCCGCGGTGACGGCGGACACGCCGCCCGCCGCCGAACAGCCGTCCGCGCCAAAAGCCCAGGGCGGCGCCCGCCGCGCCGACCGCCCGATCGCGGGGTCGGTGATCGCCGGTCTGGTCTCGGGGGTGCGCGACCGCTTCAACCCGGTGCAGGGCGGCGCCGATTCGCTGGCGGCGCGGGTCAGGTTGGAGGTCCGCCTCTCGCCCGAAGGCCGCCTGATCGGCGATCCCGAACTGATCGAACCCACCGGCAGGCTCGACCCGCAGCACGCCGCGCTGCGCCGCGCCGCGCTGATCGCGCTGAAGCGCGCCGACGACGCGGGCGTGTTCCGCGCGCTGCCCGCCGACAGCTATGACCGCTGGCGCGTGATCCGCGTCACCTTCACGCCCGAGGAGATCCTGTTCCTATGATCATCGCCGCGCTCCGCCGCGCCGCCGCCGCGCTTGGGCTCTCGCTGTGCCTGAGCGCCGCCGCGCTGGCGCAGACCACGGCCGCGCCCACAGCGGCGCCCGCCGAAGCGCCCAGGGCCGCGCCCAAGGCCGCTCCCGGCGCCGCGCCGCTGGAGATCACCGTCGGCGGCGGCGCCTTCCGCGCCATCCCCATCGCCGCGCCCGCCTTCATCGGCGCCGACGCCCAGACCCAGGCCACGGCGTCGGAGATCACCGATCTGGTGGTGCGCAACCTGGCGGGATCGGGGCTGTTCCGCGCCATCGGCCGCGCGGCGCATCCCGAGCAGATCGCGCGTTTCGACCAGCCGCTGACGTTCGACGCCTGGCGCAAGGCCGGCGCCGACGCCGTGGTGGTGGGCGACGCGCAGACCGAGAGCGACGGGCGGCTGCGGGTGCGGTTCCGGCTGTTTGACACCGCCAGCGGCGAGCAGGCGCAGGGCCTGCAACTGCTGGTCGATCCGGCGGCGTGGCGGCGCGCGGCGCACAAGATTTCGGATGCGATCTACGCCGCGCTGACCGGCGAGGGCGGCTATTTCGACACCCGCATCGTGTTCGTGGACGAGACCGGCGCCAAGGGCGAGCGGGTCAAGCGGCTGGCGATGATGGATCAGGACGGCGCCAACCTGCGCTATCTCACCAGCGGAGACGATCTGGTGCTGACGCCGCGATTCTCGCCCACCGATCAGGAGATTCTCTATATCAGCTATGCGTCGGGAGAGCCGCAGGTCTATCTCTTCAACCTCGACACCGGCCAGCGCGAGGTGCTCGGCCGCTTTCCCGGCATGACCTTCGCGCCGCGCTTCTCGCCCGACGGGCGGCAGGTGGCGCTGTCGCTGGCGCAGGACGGCAACACCGACATCTACCTGATGGATCTGGCCAGCCGCCAGTTGCGCCGCCTCACCCGCAGCCCCGCCATCGAGACCGCGCCCAGCTTCTCGCCCGACGGAACCCGCATCGTCTTCGAGAGCGACCGGGGCGGCGCCCAGCAGATCTATGTGATGAGCGCCACCGGCGGCGAGGCGACCGCGCAGCGCATCAGCTATGGCCAGGGCCGCTACAGCACGCCGGTCTGGTCGCCGCGCGGCGACCTGATCGCCTTCACCCGGATCGCGGGCGGGCAGTTTCAGGTCGGCGTGATGCGCGACGACGGCTCGCAGGAGCGGGTGCTGGACGCCACCTTCCACAGCGAAGGGCCGACCTGGGCGCCGAACGGGCGGGTGCTGGCGTTCTTTCGCGAAAGCCCCGGCCAGAGCGGCGCGCCCTCGCTGTGGCGCATCGACGTGACCGGCGCCGCGCTGACCCGCGTGCCGACCCCCAACGCCGCGTCCGACCCCGCGTGGTCGCCGCTGCTGCCATAAGCGGGCGTCGCGCGAAGCGACGCCTTGGCGCCAACCCCCCGCGGCCGCATGATGCGCGCCGCACAAACGGAGAAACCGACCTCATGACCCACTTCGGCAGATTCGCGCTGATCGCGGCGACCGCCATGGGCCTCGCCGCCTGCGCCTCCGACCCCGACCCGGCGACGCTGGCCGGCGCGGACGGCGGTGCGGGCGGGGCCTATGGCTCGGGCGCGGGCGGCGGCGCGCTCGACCCCAACTCGGTGGAGTATTTCAACGTCAGCGTCGGCGACCGGGTGTTCTTCGACACCGACAGCGCCGCGATCGACGCCGTGGCGCACGACACGCTGACCCGTCAGGCGGCGTGGCTGGCCGCCAACCCCGCCGTCACTGTCACCATCGAGGGCCATGCCGACGAGCGCGGCACCCGCGACTACAACCTCGCGCTCGGCGCCCGCCGCGCCCAGAGCGCGCGCGACTTCCTGCTGACCCAAGGGGTGCCCGCCTCCCGCCTGCGCACGGTGTCTTATGGCAAGGAGCGGCCTGTGGCGCTGGGCTCGGATGCGGGAAGCTGGGCGCAGAACCGGCGCGCGGTGACAGTCGTCGCCGGCGCGCCGCTGAGCTGAGGCGATGATGCGCCGCCGGTCGGGGGCGTGCGGGTCGGGCGCGCGCAGGCATCGCGCCCGCAGCCTTGGCGCGCTGGCGCTGGCGCTCTGCCTCGCCGCCCCGGCGGCGGCGCAGGACCCGCTGGAGGCGCTGCGGCGCATGGAGTCGCTGGAGACGGCGATCCAGCGGCTGACCGCGCAGGTGGAGCGGCTGGAGTTCGAAAACCGCGCCGCCCAGCGCCAGGCCGACGCGCGGCTTCAGGATCTCGAATTCCGCGTGATCGAACTGGAGGGCGGCGACCCGACCGAGGCGCTGGGCGCGGCGGCGGGGGCGGAGAGGGGGGCGGCGCCGCCCCCCCCTGCGCCGCAGCCCGCCCCCCCAACGCCGACGGCCAGAACGCCCGCCCCCGGGCCTGCGCCGCTGGGCACGCTGCGCGGGGCCGTTCCCGCGCCGGAGCGCGCGGCGTTCGAGGCGGCCAGGCGCGACCTTGAAACGCTGGGCCCCGCCGCCGGGCGCGACAGCTTTGCGGCGTTCCTTACGGAATATCCCGAAAGCCCGCTGGCGGGGGAGGCGCAGAACCTGCTCGGCGCCGCCTACGCCCGCGAGGGCCGCCATCAGGAGGCCGCGCGCAGCTTTCTGATCGGCGTGCGCGACCATGGCGACACGCCCAGGGCGGCGGAGAACCTGCTGGGGCTGGCGTCGTCGCTGACCGATCTGGGCCGTCAGGCGGAGGCGTGTTCGGCGCTGGCGGAAATGGCGGCGCGCTTTCCCGACGCCGCGCCTTCGGTGAAGGCGCAGGCGGTGGCGGAGGCGCGGCGGGCCGGGTGCTCCTGAACGATCCCGCGCCCGCCGCGCTGGCGGCGCTCGACGCGCTCGCGCCCGGCCCCGCGCTGGGCGTGGCGGTCTCAGGCGGCGGTGATTCGGTCGCGCTGATGCGGCTGGCGGCGCTGTGGGGCGCGCGGCGCGGCGCGCTTGTGGCGGTGGCGACGGTCGATCACGGCCTGCGCGCGGCGTCGGCGGCGGAGGCGGCGTCGGTGGTCGCGCAGGCCGCGTCGCTGGGGCTGGAGGCGACGGCGCTGCGCTGGGAGGGCTGGGACCGGCGCGGCAACCTCCAGGCGCAGGCGCGCGCGGCGCGCTATCGGCTGCTGGCCGACTGGGCGCGGGCGCGCGGGCTTGGCGCCGTGGCGCTGGGCCACACCCTCGACGATCAGGCCGAGACGGTGCTGCTGCGGCTGATGCGCGGCTCGGGCGTCGATGGACTGGCGGCGATGGCGCCCGCCGCCACGCGCGACGGGGTGCGCTGGCTGCGCCCGCTGCTGGGCCTGCGCCGCGCCGATCTGCGCGGCTGGCTGGCGGCGCAGGGCGCGGGCTGGATCGAGGACCCGTCCAACGACGACGCGCGATTTCAGCGGGTGCGCGCGCGCCGCGCGATGGATGCGTTGGGGCTGGACGCCGCAGGGCTGGCGCAAACCGCCGCGCGCATGGGCCGCGCGCGCGCGGCGCTGGAGGCGCAGACGGCGGCGTTGTGGGCGCAATCGGCGCGCGTCGGCGCCTGCGGCGAGGTGCTGCTGGCGCGCGAGGCGTTGCGCGCCGCGCCGCCCGAGATCGCGCTGCGCCTGCTGGCCGACGCGCTGCGCGCGGCCTCGGGCGCGGCGCTGCGCCCGCGTCTGGAGGCGCTGGAGGCGCTGTGCGCGGCGCTGGCTTCGCCCGGCGCCATGGCGGGCCGCACGCTGCACGGCTGCGTCGTGGCGGCGCGCGGCGACGGCGCGACGCTGGCGCGCGAACCGGCGGCGGCGGCGCGGGGCGCGTCGGCGCGCGGCCTGTGGGACGGCCTGTGGGACGGGCGCTGGCGCGTCGCGGCGCAGGCGCCGGGCGCCGTGGGTCCGCTGGGCGAGACGGGCGCCGCCGCGCTGCGCGCCGCCGCGCGGGCGGGAACATGGGCCGCGCCGCCCAGCTGGCGCGCGGCGCCAAGGGCGGCGCGGCTGACCACGCCCTGCCTGTGGCGCGATGGGCGCTTGGGTTGCGCGCCGATTGCGGGTTATGGTGCAGGGCTGGAGGCGGCATGGGCCGCGCCGCTTCCCGCCGGGCTGTCGCCGTGCGCCTTTGGCTGACAGGACCGCGTCGTTGAAATGCCCGGCCCGGCGCTTATGTGACGTAGCGAGCCGCGAATGCGGTCGCCATCTGGAGAAACGCACCCGTGGGCAACGCGAAAAACTTCGCATTCTGGGCCGTGGCCATCCTGCTGCTGGTCATGCTGTTCAACGTGTTCAGCGGCGGCGCGCCGGGAACCACGCGCGGGCAGATCGCCTTTTCGGATTTCCTGACGCGGGTGGACAACAGCGACGTGGCCAGCGTGCGCATCGATGGTGAGCGCATCACCGGCCAGTTCTCCTCCGGCGAGACCTTCACCACCATCCAGCCGCAGGGCGCCGACATCATCGAGACGCTGCGCCGCGGCAACACCCGCGTCACCGTCGAGCCGCAGGATCAGGGCGGGCTGCTCTCGACGCTCAGTTTCTGGCTGCCGATGCTGATCCTGTTCGGGGTGTGGATTTTCTTCCTCAACCGGATGCAGGGCGGCTCACGCGGGGCGATGGGTTTCGGCAAGTCGAAGGCCAAGCTGCTGACCGAGAAAAGCGGCCGCGTCACCTTCGACGACGTGGCCGGCATCGACGAGGCCAAGGAGGAGCTTGAGGAAATCGTCGAGTTCCTGCGCGACCCGCAGAAATATTCGCGCCTCGGCGGCAAGATCCCCAAGGGCGCGCTGCTGGTCGGTCCGCCGGGAACCGGCAAGACGCTGTTGGCGCGCGCGATCGCGGGCGAGGCGGGCGTGCCGTTCTTCACGATCTCCGGCTCGGATTTCGTCGAGATGTTCGTCGGCGTCGGCGCCTCCCGCGTGCGCGACATGTTCGAGCAGGCCAAGAAGAACGCGCCCTGCATCGTGTTCATCGACGAGATCGACGCCGTGGGCCGCCATCGCGGCGCGGGCTATGGCGGCGGCAACGATGAGCGCGAGCAGACGCTGAACCAGCTTCTGGTCGAGATGGACGGGTTCGAGGCCAACGAGGGCGTGATCCTGATCGCCGCCACCAACCGCCCCGACGTGCTCGACCCCGCCTTGTTGCGCCCCGGCCGATTCGACCGGCAGGTGACGGTCGCCAACCCCGACGTGGGCGGGCGGGAGAAGATCCTGCATGTGCACGCCCGAAAAGTGCCGCTGGCGCCGAACGTGGACCTCAAGGTGATCGCGCGCGGCTGCCCGGGTTTCTCCGGCGCCGATCTGGCCAACCTGGTGAACGAGGCGGCGCTGATGGCGGCGCGTCTGGGCAAGCGCATGGTCACCATGGACGATTTCGAGAAGTCCAAGGACAAGGTGATGATGGGCGCCGAGCGGCGCTCGATGATCATGACCGAGAAGGAAAAGTCGCTGACCGCCTACCACGAGGCCGGCCACGCCATCGTGGGGCTGAACGTGCCGGCGCACGACCCGATCCACAAGGCCACCATCATCCCGCGCGGCCGCGCGCTGGGGCTGGTTCTCAGCCTGCCGGAGCGCGACCACCTCAGCCAGACCCGCCAGATGCTCACCTCCAAGATCGCCATGGCGATGGGCGGGCGCGTGGCGGAGGAGCTGGTGTTCGGCGAGGAGCAGGTCACCAACGGCGCGGCGTCGGACATCCAGCAGGTGACGCGCATCGCCCGCGCCATGGTGACGCAGTTCGGCATGTCGGAAAAACTGGGCGCCATCGACTACGCCAACGAGCGCGAGAGCTTTCTGGGCGTGCAGCAGGGCGGCTCCAACGTCGCGCCCGAGACGCAGCAGCTGATCGACGCCGAGGTGCGCCGCCTGATCGACGATGGCTATGTCACCGCCAAGCGCATCCTGTCGGAGAAGCGCGACGATCTGGAGCGGCTGGCGCGCGGCTTGCTGGAATACGAGACGCTGACCGGCAAGGAGATCGCGCAGGTGATCGCGGGCGAGCCGCTCGACCGCTCCGACGACTCGGGCGGCGCGCCGCCGCCGAACGAGGGCAAGAGCCGTCTGGCGGCGGTGCCCAAGGTCTCCAAGCCGCGCGGCGGCGAGGATGGCGGGCTGGCGCCGCAGCCGCACTGATCGCGCGCCCGCAGACACGCTGAAGAAAAACGCCGCGCTCCCATTGGGGCGCGGCGTTTTTGCGTTCAGCGAATCACGCCACGCGCGCCTGACGGCGCGGCATCCAGATCAGGAGTTCTTCACCAGCCGCAGATGCCCCCGCGCGCCACGCCGCTGCGGCGCCGCAGGGTCATGCGGCGCGGCGACGGGCGACGGCGCCGGCGCCTCGGCGAAGCCGCCGTCGTGCGACGGCTCGGTGATCGTCACCGGCGCTTCGCCCGCGTCGATCGGGCAGACATGGATTTCGTCGGCGTCCAGCAGGAACGGGCAGGCCACCGGCGCCGTCTGGTCGAGCATCCACAGGCCCGCCAGCACGCGATCGACGCGCCCGAAGTCGCTGCGCATCGGCAGCAGCACCATCTCGAACGGCTGCGCCCGCCCATCGAGCGCGCGCGCGCGCCCGCGCACCACGCCGACCGACGGATCGGCGACCACCCGGTTGAGCGCCGCCTGCATGTGGTTGCGCGCCGGTCCCTCGACCATCGCCAGCACGCTCATGCCGCGCAGCTCCAGCCCGAACCAGCGGTTCAGCCGGTCTCCGGCGATGCGCACCCGGAAGTTGGACGGGCCGACATGTTCGAAGATCGCCAGATACGGCGCCTTGGCGCCGATTCGCTCGGCGTCCAGCTCGGCGCGGAACGGCGCCGGGCGCGGACCGCGCAGAATCGACCACATCTCGTGCAGCGACGCCGCGTCGGGGTGCCTCAAGGCGGCCGTCCCATTTTCGGACATATGTCCCACTACGATCCGTCTTTCATCCGCGTCTGACACAACCCACATCTGACTGGCGCCCTGTTATCATAAAGTTTCGCCAAATTCCGGCCACCGCCGGATATTCTCGGATAATTTTCAGCAAAATTCGTGCCAATCCTTCAAAAGCCTCATAACGGTCAGAACCGTCGCCACCCTTAAGATCACAATACGCAGAATTGAGGCGAAAAGCGAGCAAACGGTGATGGCGAGCCCCGGCCGCCCACCCTGCACGGCGGGGCTTGCGCTCTGGCCGGGGATTGCGCAGGAGCAGACCCGTACACCGTCAGGGCGGAAACACCTTTTGCGATGAAAACTTCGATCACCAGGCGCGGCATGCTGTTCGTGCTGTCCTCGCCTTCGGGCGCGGGCAAGACGACGCTGGCGCGCCGCCTGCTGGCGGCGGGGCTGGGGCTGCGGCTCTCGGTCTCGGCCACCACCCGCCCGATGCGCGCGAACGAGACCGAGGGCGTGGACTATCGCTTCGTCAGCGCCGAGGGCTTTTCGCGCATGGTCGAGGATCACGAGTTGCTGGAGCACGCCGACGTGTTCGGCGCCCGCTACGGCACGCCGCGCGCGCCGGTGGAGCGCTGGCTGGAGCAGGGGCTGGACGTGCTGTTCGACGTGGACTGGCAAGGCGCGCGCCAGTTGCGCGAAAGCAGCCTGGGCGGCGACGTGGCCAGCGTGTTCATCCTGCCGCCCAGCCTGACCGAGCTCGACCGCCGCCTGCGCGCCCGCGCCCAGGACGCGCCGGAGACGGTGGCGCGGCGCATGGCCAAGGCCCGCGACGAAATCAGCCATTGCCCCGAATACGATTATGTCGTCGTCAACGCCGATCTGGACGCGAGCGAAGCCGCCTTGCGCGCGATCCTGACCGCCGAGCGCCACCGCCGCGCGCGGCTGTCGGGGCTGACGGATTTTCTGGCGGCGCTTGAGTGAGGGGCTTCAGATGCCGACCTTCAGCCTTGACGGCGTGACGCCGACCCTGCCCGACGAGGACGACGCTTTCATCGCGCCCGGCGCCATGGTGATCGGGCGGGTGACGCTGGGCGCGGGCGCCAGCGTCTGGTTCAACGCGGTGCTGCGCGGCGACGGCGAAGCGATCACGGTGGGCGACGGGTCTAACATCCAGGACGGCGCGATCCTGCACACCGACCCCGGTCATCCCTGCACGGTCGGCGCCGACGTGACCGTGGGCCACCGCGCCATCCTGCACGGCTGCACGGTGGGCGACGCCTCGCTGATCGGCATGGGCGCCGTGGTGCTGAACGGCGCGGTGATCGGGCGCAACTGCCTGATCGGCGCCAACGCGCTGGTGACCGAGGGCAAACACATCCCCGACGGCTCTCTGGTCATCGGTCAGCCCGGCAAGGTGGCCCGCGCGCTGAGCGCGGACGAGATTGCGGGGCTGGCGCACTCGGCGCAAAGCTATCGCGCCAACGCGCGCCGGTTCCGCGCCGGGCTGAAAGGCTAGCGGCGCGGCCTGCGCCGCTGTCGCCTCCTGCGGCCTGCGCCGCTGTCGCCTCCTGCGGCCTGCGCCGCTGTCGCCTCCTGCGGCCTACGCCGCGCGGGCCTCGATCATCACCTTTTCCGCGCTCTGGATTACGCTCACGCGCAGGCCCATCCGGGGCGCGAGCCGGGCGATCAGCGCCAGATGCGCGTCGCGCGGCGCTTCGGGCAGGCGCATGTCGGCGCCGGTCAGCAGCGCGAGCGTCTCCGCCGACAGCCCTGCGCGCCGTCCCGTCGCGATCACGCACAAATCGACCGGCTGCGCGCGCGGTGAGCCGACCGTCATGGCGCCGCCGATCGGCGCCGCCGTCGCCCCGGCCAGCAGCAGGAGCAGCAACAGCTTCGCCGCGGGCCGCGGCAGCGGGTCGCCGTGGGTCGGCCATGTCAGCGTGTGGCGCCCGCTCTGGAAGAACGCCGCCGCGATGGCGCCCAGCGCCTGCGTGGAGATCTCGGCCCCCGGCGCGCCGACCGCGCCAAAGGCGATGCGATAGAACGACAGCGCCGCCGACGCCGCCCGCGCGCTGTCGCCAAGCAGCGCGCACACCTCCGCATCGGCGCCGCCGGCGGGATCGAGCAGCTCAAGCCCGTTGCCCACCGCGCCGACCGGGCTTATCAGATCGTGACACAGGCGCGAGCACAGCAGCGCGCCGAGATCGAGGTCGTCATTCATGGCATGTTCCGCGCTGTTTGCTGGTCCGGCCCGGTGAACGCGGCGCTTGAAGTCGGCGCGCTGGTGCGCAACCCTGCGGCGCCGGACTGGGGACAAGGGCAGATCCAGTCGATCATCGGCGCCCGGATCACGGTGAATTTCGAGAACGCAGGAAAGGTCGTCATCAACGCCGATGCCGTATCGCTGACGCTGATCGCGCCCGACTGGATATGATGGTGCGGTGAAAAGGCGCGCGATTCAACCCTGAGATGAGCGTTTTCGCTGTTTTTACCGATCACGGCGCGGCTGTTGCGCCCGGCGCATCGCTTGCCTATGAGAACGTCTCTCTGGCGTGATCGCCCGGAGCAGCGACAGGAGCGCGGATTGCGGATCGAAGCGGGCCGCTTCACGGTCAGACTGGCGGAGAGCGAACAGGACGTCGCGGCGGCGCAGCGGCTGCGCTACAAGGTGTTCGTCGAGGAGATGGGCGCCACCGCCACCGCCGAGGAGCGCGCCGCGCGCTGCGAAAGCGACGCCTTCGACCCCTATTTCGACCACATGCTGCTGATCGACAACGAGGCGACCTCGCCCGACCCGCTCGACCGCGTGGTGGGCGTCTATCGGCTGATGACCGGGGCGATGGCGCGGCGCGGCATCGGATTCTACGGCGCCAGCGAATACGACCTCACCAAGCTGGTGCATTATCCGCGCGAAACCATGGAGCTTGGCCGCTCCTGCGTCGATGCCGAGCATCGCGGCGGCTCGGGGATGCATCTGCTGTGGACCGGTCTGGGCGAATATGTCGCGCTCAACAATGTCGAGATCATGTTCGGCGTCGCCAGCTTCCACGGCGCCGACCCCGCGCCGCTGGCGGCGCCGCTGTCCTACCTTCACTACAACCACCTGGCGCCGGAAGATCTGCGGGTGCGCGCCCAGCCGGGGCATTTCACGCCGATGGACATCCTGCCGCCGGAGCAGGTCTCGCGCGTCGAGGCGATGCGCCAGATCCCGGCGCTGATCAAGGCGTATCTGCGGCTGGGCGGTTTTGTCGGCGAGGGCGCGTTCGTCGATCACGCCTTCAACACCGTCGATGTCTGCCTGCTGATGGACACCTCGCGGATGGTGGACCGCTATCGCGCGTTCTATTCCCGCGCGCGGCGCGGCTCGACCGAGCGGATCCTGGGCTGACGCGGCGATGATGACATGGGATGGCGCGGTCGCTCCGGCGCTGCCGCCGCTGACGCCGCTCCAGCGCCTGCGCGGCGCGCTGCGGCTGGCGGCGCTGCTGGCGCTGACCGTGCCGGTGCTGGCGCTGTTCCTGCTGGGCCGGTTCCTGCGGCGGCGGGTGCTGCGGGGGGTGAAGTTCCACTTTCTCGTCGCGCGGCTCTGGGCGCGGGCGGTGCTGGTTCTGCTGGGGGTTCGGCGCGACGTGGTGGGCGCGCCGATGGCGGCCGGGGGCGTCTGGGTCAGCAACCACGCCTCATGGGCCGACATCGCGGCGCTGCGCTCGGCGCGGCTGGTGAATTTCGTCTCCAAGGCCGAAGTGCGCCACTGGCCGGGCGTGGGCCTGCTGGCGCGCGCCGCCGACACCGTGTTCATCGAGCGCCGCCGCAGTCAGGCGCAGACCCAGCGCAATGAACTGGCGAAGCGCATCCGCGCCGGACAACTGCTGTGCATCTTCCCCGAGGGCACTTCGTCGGACGGCCGCCGCGTGCTGCCGTTCAAGAGCGCGCTGTTCTCGGCGCTGTTCGAGGACGGCGTGATCGACGCGCAGGTGCAGCCGGTGACGCTGAACTGGATCGCGCCGCCGGGCCTGCCCGCCAGCTTTTTCGGCTGGTGGGGGTCGATGCCGTTCGAGGGCCACATCTGGGACGTGCTGTGCCGCAGCAGCGGCGGGGCGGTGGAGATCGTGTTCCACCCGCCCCGCCGCGTGACCGATTTTCCCGACCGCAAGGCGCTGACGCGCTGGGCCGAGGACGCGGTGCGCGGCGGCCTGCGCGCGGGGCTTCAGGCGACCTCGGTCAGCCCCTGAGGCAACGGCGCGCCGGCGAAGCTGAGGCTGGCGCGCAGCGCGCCGAACACCACGCCCACCGCCCTGCGCTTGGCCTGCTCGGCCACCGCGCCCGCGACGCCGGGGATCGAGCCCGCGTAGCGGCGGGTCATGTGCGCGATCTCCTGAAGCTCATGCTTCATCTCGGCGTCATCGAGCGCGCCGTCGGCGTAGGCGTCGGCGATCATCGCGACGTATTGCGTGACCGCGCGGGCGCGGGCGGCGCCGGCGGCGCTGCTGACCGGCAGATCCGCGCCGACCGCGCCGCGCAGGGCCAGGCTGAGACGGGTGGCGACATCCTCGATATCCAGCGTCATGAGAGCGGCTCCTTGCAAGGGCGGTGGCGGGCGGCGCAACGGCGCGCCTGAGGTGTTCGCCGCCCCGGTCTTGAGCCGGGGCCTTGGCGTTCGGGGCTGGAAGCCCGGCGCTATGACCGGCGCGGCGCCGGGTTTGCGCGGGCTGGCGCGACGGGCGAGCGCCGCGATGAGGCGTCTCTAGCGCAATTTGCTTAAAATTCCGTCTTGTCGCGGCGCGCGCCCGCACGTTGACCGCCCGGCTGCGGGCTTCTACCTAAGACGTATGGAGAAACCGGGCGGCATGGCGAAGGCGGACGCGGCGACGGCGCTGGGCGACATGAACGCGCGCTCGCGCGCCGTGTTCCGCCAGCTTGTCGAGACCTATCTGGAGACGGGAGAGCCGGTCGGCTCGCGCACCCTGTCGCGGCGGATGGACCTCCAGCTCTCCGCCGCCTCGATCCGCAACGTGATGCAGGATCTCGAGGCGCTGGGGATGCTGGACAGCCCGCACACCAGCGCGGGGCGCATCCCCACCCATCAGGGCCTGCGGCTGTTCGTGGACGGGCTCCTGGAGATCGGCGACATCTCCGAAGCCGAGCGCGGCGCCATCGACAGCGCGGTGGGCGGCGTCTCGGGCGGGATCGCGGCGGTGCTCGATGAGGCGGGGTCGATGCTGTCGGGCCTGTCGCACTGCGCCTCGCTGGTGTTCGCGCCCAAGGCCGAAGCGCCGATCCGGCATATCGAATTCGTCCCGCTGGCGGCGGATCGTGCGCTGGCGGTGCTGGTGACGGAAGACGGCGCGGTGGAGAACCGGCTGTTCCAGCCGCCCGCAGGCATGACGCCCTCGGCGATGCGCGAGGCGGCGAACTTTCTCAACGCCACGCTTCAGGGCCGCACGCTGGCCGAGGCGGGCGCGGTGGTGGCGGCGGAAGTGCTGCGCCGCCGCGCGGAGCTGGACGCGCTGGCGGCGGAGATGGTCGAGCAGGGCGTCGCGGTGTGGCGCGGCGAACCAGGCGCCGCGCCCGACCGGCTGATCGTGCGCGGCCGCGCCAACCTGCTCGACGGCGCGCCGGGGACGCTGGACCTTGAGCGAATCCGCCAGCTTTTCGACGATCTGGAGCGCAAGCGCGACCTCGCGC
>Ga0210044_10003582_pt1 | contig 22072 bp, 18 predicted proteins | sample CryGey13umfilter_2_FD_183959 | JGI IMG/M metagenome (GOLD analysis project Ga0210044, IMG submission 183959) | Groundwater microbial communities from aquifer in Utah, USA - Crystal Geyser 4/9/14 3 um filter (SPAdes) (version 2) | ecosystem: Environmental > Aquatic > Deep subsurface >... | reverse complement strand
ATTTGGGGCATTGCTTTATGCCTCCATCCAGCAGGACTGGTTTTATGCAGTTACAAGGAACTACAAATCTTCAGTGGAAGCCGCATTGGATTCTGGCAACATTCCGACGAGTGTTTACACCGGATTGATTGAAAATATTCACGCTCATCTTCCGGCCCTTCATCGCTACCTGGCATTGAGAAAAAAAATGATGGGGCTGGATATTCTGAAATATTCCGATCTCTATCCCTCGCTTGTCAAGGGAGTCGATGTAGAATATTCTTTTGAAACGGCTTGTGGACATGTACTGGATGCGGTCACCCTACTTGGCGATGCGTATGTTGTCCCCTTGAGAGAAGCCTTTCAGTCCCGCTGGACCGATGTTTTCCCCACAGATGGCAAACGCAGCGGCGCATACAGCAACGGTGCCTGCTACGATGTCCACCCCTTCGTGCTGCTCAATCACAAGGATGATTATGAGTCCCTCTCCACCATTGCCCACGAATTCGGGCACGCCATGCACAGCTGGTTTTCCAACAGGAATCAACCTTATTCCACGTCTGACTATTCCATTTTTGTTGCCGAAGTGGCTTCCACTTTCAATGAAAACCTCCTGAATCAGCACCTTCTGGCCTCTACAGACAACCGGGACATGAAGCTATTTCTTCTGGGCCACGCACTGGAGCGTATCCGCACAACTATCTTTCGCCAGACCATGTTCGCCGAATTCGAATTGAAGATTCACAGGGCTGTAGAGAAGCAAAACGCATTGACCGGAGAAGCATTCACAGAAATCTACCTGGCTCTGGCCCGGAAATACTATGGTCATGATGACGGTGTCTGCCAGGTTGATGCACAATACGGAGTAGAGTGGGCTTTTATCCCCCATTTCTACTACAATTTTTATGTGTATCAATATGCCACCGGGATGATCGCGGCTACCGCGCTCTCGGAAAAGGTCATCAGTGGGGAGGCCGGCGCCGCAGAGAGATATCTGGAATTTCTGAAAAGCGGTTGCTCCGACCATCCCATCCCGATTCTCCGAAAAGCCGGAGCCGACCTGGAAACTCATGATCCCTTTGAACTGACCATTCGGGTGTTTCATCAAATTATGGACCAGATTGAGACCCTGCTGGGACTGGGGACAGGGGAATAACTCCCGACAAATGAGGAGGAAGTTAAGTGTTTGAGCTGGACAAAGGACTTGAAATTGTGGAACTTGCTTTGAAAGAGGATATGCCTGCGGGGGACCTCACCACCGATGCCATTTTATCGGACCAAGCGTCAAGTGTCAGCGCCAGGGTGGAAACCCGGGAACCCTGCGTTGTCGCGGGGTTTCCAGCTGTTGATAAGATTGTTCAATATTTTCCCGACGTCAAACTGTCCGTCTTTCACAGCGACGGTGACGCCGTTGCGGCTGGTGAAATAATTTACACCCTTACCGGTCATCCAGCCTCTATTCTCAAATTGGAGAGAACCCTGCTTAACTTCCTCCAGCGGCTCTCCTCAATTGCGACAAAGACAAGATCAGTGGTCACCCTTCTGGAAGGAACGAACATCCAGCTCCTCGATACGCGGAAAACAGCCCCCGGCATGCGTCATCTTGAAAAATACGCGGTCCGGGTCGGTGGCGGCTGCAATCACCGCTTTTCTCTGTCCGACGGCATCCTTATCAAGGAAAATCATATTCGCGCCGCCGGTTCCATTGAGAATGCGGTCCGTTGTTGTCGGGAATATGCGCCACACCTGAGTAAAGTGGAAATTGAGGTCGAAAATCTTGCCCAGCTGGATGAAGCCCTTGCTGCCGGTGTTGACGGTGTACTCCTTGACAATATGGACATGAAAGAAATTGCCGCCGCCTGCAGTCGGAAAGAGGAGCATGCTTTCTTCATTGAAATCTCCGGCGGCATCACCGAAGCCCGGATTGCTGAGCTGGCTTTGTTGAATATCGAGTTTATTTCCATGGGTGCCCTCACCCATTCTGCCGGCATCATTGATATGACACTTCTCTTCTGATTTGCGGAACAGAAACGAGTTGGGGTCGTGCGTGGGCGGCAGAAAGTGCAAATAAAGAAAGGAAATAATAAATACCCTTTCCCTGCAAATTCTTTTTCCGACGCCCACACACAACGCCCACGCTCTTTTTCACTTATCTGATCGGATAAGCTGGATGCTGGACGGGTACTTCAGGTTTCCCCGCTTTTTTCATTTCTTCCAGCACAACCTCAATGGCTTTATCCAGCTGTGGATCTTTCCCTGCCACAACAGATCCGGGATCATTGTCCAGAGTGATATCCGGATCGGCACCGTGGTTTTCCACCCACCATTTGCCTTCCTTGCCATAGAAGCTGTTGTTGGGCTGGTAAACGGTGCCGTTGTCCACAGTGAGCTGGCCATTGATGATCCCAACCAGGCCGCCCCATGACGGAACGCCGATAACCTTTCCCATTTTCCGCGCTTTGAAGTGCTGGATGAAGGCTTCTCCGTCTGAGCCGTTGTACTCATTGGAAATGGCCACATATTTCGCGGTGGATGCCGCGCCGGGATACCGCATTGGGTTCATGTCGGTCAACACATTGTAGGCAACCATTTTTCTTTCCAGCTTGTCGATAAGAATGTACTCGGTCCAGCCGCCGGAATTTCGGCGCACATCGATAATAATGCCTTTCCTGTAACGGAATGCCCGCCAGAACTTGTCAAACTCACCGATTCCTCTATCTGACATATCGTTGATGTGCATGTATCCGACCTGACCGTTGGTTTTTTTCAACACATAGTCAATATTGTGGGCCAGCCAGTGCACATATCGAAGTTGTCTTTCAGAGAACACGGGTGTGACCCGGAAGGTCCGGCCATCCTTCCCGTCCGCTCTGTTGCTGACTGTAAGGGAAATCGTTTCACCGGAAACAATCTGAACATATCTGAACCAGTTGTCTGAGTCGGTGATATTGTGATCATTGATGGCAATGAGATAGTCCCCTTCCTTTACGCCGACATCGGGCCTGGCAAGCGGACCGGTCACATCAAGGTTGTATTTCGTCGGGCCGAAGATTGTGCCGAACCGATAGCGACCGGCCTTGCGGTCCGGTACCAGGTCCGCACCCAGCAGGCCGGGATATATTTCCGCCCGGTTTTCAGGTTGGCGAACCCTGTTCTGGTCCCCACCGAAAATATAGGCATGACCGACCGACACCTCACCAACCATTTGTGAAATCAGCCAGTTGAGGCCGTTCCGGCTGGTCACATAGGGGATGTAGGCACGATACTGTTCCCCAAGTTTTTTCCAGTCATGGCCATGGAGATTTTTATCGTAGAAAAAGTCCCGCCACCACCGCCATGCGTCATTGAAAATCTGATTGTACTCCGCCATGGTCTGAACCGTGTACACCATCTTGGATAGGTCTACCGCTTCACCGAATTTCTTCTGGCTATATGCCTTGTCCACCGCATTTATGTGGTAGCCACCGCCCTTATGGGTAATCAACTGGCTGCCGTCAGGTGACAAACGGAAGTCCTGTACTTCCTCAGGCAGTTTTACTTCTTCCTTCTCGTCCATATCGAAGATGTGAAGCCACACCTTTGTGGAGCGGTTGGGTTTAAACACGGCGTCGTAGTCATGTTCGACCCATTTGTCGACGGAGCCCCAGGTTACTTTTCCATTTCCAGCCTTCAGGTAGAGATAATTTCCCGGTTTCACCGGCAATGGAAATGTCCGGCTCGACAGCTGCGCCAGATCGATGCGGAATTCAGGGGTAGTTTTTTTATCCTTATCGTCCTTGTCCGGCTTATCCGACTTTTCTGTTTCGTCGCCACCCGGGACCGCCGCCAGATCAGCAAATGGGGGCTTCTCCCCCACCCGAAGCTGCACCGCAACCGGCGTGTAAGGAGAATTGAGGATATGGTCATCCTCATAGAAATCCATCTGCACGTTAAAATTGCGACTGGAAAGATAATAGAGATAATCGCCGTTCTTATCGAACCGGGGGTTCAGATTGTCATAAAAGTCATCGGTCAGAGCAACCCTTTTCCCATCCGAAATGCGGTAGAGTTTCACCATGCTGTTCCGGTTTTTCGCCACTGTCGTGTAGCAAATCCAGTTTGAGTCTGGCGCCCAGCCGTAATCATCGATTTCCCAGTAAAATTCATCGTTTTTCAACTGATGATACTCGTCCACCTTTGTCAGCTTTTTGCTCGTCACATCCAGCACATAAATCCGAAAAGTTTTGGTGCCGAACAGGATCTTCTTCCCGTCCGGTGACCATGCCGGCCGGTAGGGATAAGCAAATCTACCGTCCGTAAGCTGGAGCCAGGGGCCACCGCCAATGGATTGTTTGTAAAGCTGATATTCGCCGGTCCTGTCTGAAAAAAAGCATACCCATTTGCCATCCGGTGAGATTCGAGGCAGCCGTTCCCGGGATGCCGAACTGGCGGACAAATTAAGGGTATCTTCTTTTTTGTCCGACGGAACTGCATACACATCGCCTCTGGCTTCCAGAAGGGCAGTCTTTCCGTCATTTGACGCATCCATGAAGTGGACATACTTCTCCGGATTGATAACCCGATCCCGCAACCGCCACCGGTCACTGGGAACCATAACTGAAACATCCTCCACCTTGCCGTTTGCCGCGTTCAGCACGTGGAGCGTACCATCCTGTAAATACACCATCCTGCTGTCGTCATGCCCCGCCATCATGACGTCCAGTTTGTCATAGTGGGTTAGTTGTTTGACCGTTCCTGTGGCAAGGTCTTTTAGGAACACATTGCATACCTTGTGGGGGCCCCGGTCCGAAACAAATACCATCGCGTTTCCGAACCACATCGGGTAGGTATTCTTCCCCACAAAATCCGTCACAGGAGAAAATTGGCGGGTTTTAAAATTGTAGCGCCAGATATCCACATATGAACCGCCCCGGTAGCGCTTCCACTGGTACTCCGGATTGCCCTTTCGGCAGTACAGCATTTCACTTCCGTCCGGGTTGAATCCCACCAGTACACCACGGTCCAACGGCAACTGCTCAGGCGCTGTGCCGTCCGCTTTTACTGAAAACAGCTTCGGATCCCGGTAGATAAAGGTCTTCATATAAGATGAAAACACGATCCGTTTGCCATCCGGTGTCCAGTCCAGTACTCTGGCCCGCCCCGGATTCCAGGTCAACCGGATCGGCTCACCACCTTCTGCCGGCATCTTGTACACAGCCTGGGCTCCATCATAATTGCCGGAAAACGCAATCCACTTGCCATCCGGGGAAAATTTCGGACTGCTCTCCGTACCCGGGAAACTGGTCAGTCGCGTAGCTGTTCCACCGGTTTCCGGCACCATCCACAAATCCCCTTCGTAGGAAAACACAATACGCTTTCCGTTAATGTCCGGCTCCGCCATAAACCTCGCCGGTGGTGCGGCATATGTCAGTCCGGCCACCAGCACATAAGCCATTATCCATACAATTTTTCTCATAAAACACATTCCTCCCTGATCTATCATTCAAACTTGTCACTCAGGAAAACAAAAGAAACCCGTCATGAATATTTTTTACGGAAAAACTTGTCTTTCTGTTGCAGAAAAACGCTGGATTGGCACAGCGGCTCATGAAAAAAGAAGGGGGTCCGGGATTGAGCCATTCTGTAACCGTATTGAACCGCCCTCCATACTCTCTTCTTCCTCTCCCAATTGGCAGTTTGTCCGCATTTCTGGTATAACTGAATCAATACAAAAACAGATTTGGGAGGGATGGATGGCAGCACACGAAACAACATTGATGATAACTTTCGGACTCTATCTTGTTGCGCTGATTGTGATCGGCTACCTGGGAGAACGCAAATTTTCGAGAAGTTACAATGACTTTGTGTCTGCCGGAAAATCGCTGGGCTCCATCGTCACGGCCCTGAGTGCCGCGGCCAGTTCAGAAAGTGCCTGGGTCATGCTGGGTCTCTCCGGACTCGGTTACGCGAAAGGACTGGCGGCTTACTGGGCGGTGATCGGCTGTGTGGCCGGTTTCGCGGTTAACTGGCTCTTTGTAATTGTCCCGGTACGGAGGATTTCTGGCGTCCACAATTCACTGACACTGGCAGATATGGTGGAAGATGAACTGGAAGATCGGAAGAAAATGCTCCGGATAATCGGCAGCATCGTAATCGTGTTTTTTATGGGAGTCTATGTTGTGTCCCAATTTGTGGGGGCGGGAAAAACCCTCCATGGGATGGGGCTGATGGATTATCGCCAGGGTGTATTGCTGGGCAGCATCATCATCGCCGCTTACGTGCTGATGGGCGGGTATGCCGCGGTGTGCTGGACCGATGCCCTCCAGGGACTTCTCATGGCTTTGATTATGGTTTCCCTGCCCATTCTCGCAATAGTAGACGCCGGGGGCCCCATGCGTATCCACAGTGTGATTCAAAGCGCGGGCCTGGAGGGATTCTGGTCCTTGAAGGGGCTGTCAATCTGGGGCAGCGTGGGCTTTATTGTGGGCCAACTTGGGATTGGATTGGGGTATCAGGGTATGCCCCATGTCGTGGTCCGCTACATCACAGTGAAAAATGAGGAAGAGGGACGCCGCTCCGGAATGATTGCCACCGTGTGGGGAATCCTGGTTCTGGCTGGATCGGTAACACTGGGAATTGCTGGCCGTGTCCTTTACCCCGTCCTGAAGGACCCGGAGCATATTCTCCCGAAATTCGCGGCCGAGCACTTGCCACCCGTGCTGGCGGGTGTCGTTCTTGCCGCCATTACCGCTGCCATCATGTCCACCGCGGATTCTCAGCTCATGTACGCCGCCACTTCGCTGGTCAACGATCTATGGCTGAAATTGACAAAACGAAAAGTGGAGGAACGCCATCTGGTACTGGCGACGAGGCTGGTGATTCTGGTCATGACAGCTATCGCCATCTTTGTTGCGCTCTTGAATGTGAAGGTAATCTACACCTTTGTACTTTACGCATGGGGGGCACTGGGCGCGGCATTTTCTCCCATGATTCTGTCCATGATTTATTTCAGGCGATTCAATAAGTGGGGAGCGTTGACAAATCTGATAGTTGGGCCGTTAACGGTAATTATCTGGAACAATATTCCCGTACTGAACCAGGCGGTATACGAGCTGATTCCTGCCTTTTTCATGTCCCTTCTGGCAGGGTGGGCGGTATCCGTGCTCACATGGAGGAGGAAACCATGACGATTCGGGAAGAAACAGAAATCAGAGAGCGGGAAATGCTGTCTCCCCATGCCTGTCTTGCGTCTAAAAGCCGGGGGCGACACTGGCCGGAAGCACCCTGTGATATCCGGACCTGCTTCCAGAGGGACCGGGATCGCGTCCTGCACTGCAAGTCTTTCCGGCGCCTGAAACACAAGACACAGGTTTTTCTGGCCCCTGTGGGAGATCACTACCGTACAAGGCTGACCCACACGCTGGAAGTGTCCCAGATTGCCCGGACTATTTCCCGGGCTCTTCGACTCAACGAAGACCTCACCGAAGCCATTGCCCTGGGGCACGATCTCGGGCACACACCCTTTGGCCATGCGGGGGAAGCGGTGTTGAACCGGTTGGTGGAGGGTGGATTCCGTCATTTTGTTCAGAGTGTCCGGGTAGTGAATTTTCTGGAACGCAAGGGAGAGGGTCTGAACCTGACGAAGGAAGTGATGGAGGGAATCGGAAAGCACTCCAAAGGGCGGTCCGGTGACCCATCCGGAGAGTCGCTGGGAATTCGAACAATGGAGGCACGGGTGGTTCGGGTGTCAGATGTCGCAGCCTACCTGAACCACGATTGCGATGATGCCATCCGTGCGGGGATCATCCGGAACGAAGATATACCGGGAAGTGTGGCAAAGGCCATCGGCCAAACCCCCAGGGAGAGAATTAACAGACTGGTTCGGGACCTGATCCAGAACAGCCGGTCAGCGGATGGCGGGGAAATCCGGATGAGCCCGGAGATAGCGGTCGCTTTCCAGCAATACAAAGATTTCATGTACGATGAGATCTACTTTGATAAAAAAGTGAAGAAGGAATTCGCAAAATCTGAAAAAATTATTGAGTTTCTCTTTGATTACCTGATGAAGAATGCCGAGGCAGAAATACCGCCTTTTTACTTTCAGCGAAACAACAAACCGGATCGTGTGGTGGCCGACTATATTTCCGGTATGACGGATCTTTACGCAATCAACCTCTTTGAAGAATTTTTTGTCCCCCGGCGCTGGTTTCGACTGTAATCCGGCATTCAGCTGAGCAAATTGAGATCCTCCCGGATTGCCCTGGCAATTTCTGCCTGAACTCCTTGAATCAGGGGATGGTGCGGGTCCTTCTTTCCAATTCCAATAACTTGAGCGATCGGTACCGCACCGATCAGAGCACTGGTCAGGAAGGCCGCCTCACATTGAACAAGGTCCTCCCTGCTCAATTGCACTTCGGCAGTATTATCCATTTCAAGGACAATGCTCCGGGTGACACCGGGGAGACAGCTATCATGGAGTGGCGGCGTCACCAGCCTTTCATTTTGAACCAGAAAGAGATTTGTCCGTCCACCTTCGGTCAGGTTCCCCTCGCTGTTCAAGGCAATGCAATCGTGAACATTCATTCGGAGGGCTTCCGCTCTCAGCGCGTCGCTCCAGACCCTCTGAACCGTCTTGATTCCTGCCAGGGATGAGTTGGCATCACGGATTACTGTTTCCGATATCCCGATTGCTATCGTTTCCGGAGCCTGTACGACAGTCCGAGGAAGAACATGAAGAAGCTGACCGATTGCCATGAGTTTAATCCCACCCTCAACAGTCCCGGTCATGGACAAACACTCTATGATTGCTTCCCGGATGGACAGAAGCGATGGCAGCTCATCCATTTTCATAAACATAAGACCTGTAGCCATCCTGTTGAGATGGCGACTCAGAAAAACCGGCTGCCCTTCCCGTACAAGAATGGTCTCAAACAGGGCCTGTTCCAGATATTGAGGTGAAACCGGGATATTCTCGCTTTCATTGATTTTCAGTTTAAGCATTTGACAATTGATTCTCCTTTCTTAACTGTTTCTTCGTATTCTTCGGATGGATCGGAGTCCCACACTATGCCACCTCCAACGCCAAAGGTGAGAACTCCATTTTGAACCATGCAGGTTCGAATGGCAATATTGAGGTCCATCATGGCGGCATCCCCGGATATCCAGCCTATTGAACCCGTGTACACTCCCCGGGGCTCCGGTTCCATTTCCCGAATCAGACGCATGGCGGCAATCTTCGGACACCCGGTGATCGACCCGCCGGGAAATGTTCCCTTTAGAATATCCATCAGAGAAATGTCCGCCATTGGAGAGCCGCTAATACGCGCCACAAGATGGTGCACGTTTGCGTAGCTTTCCAGTTCGGGGAATGACCGTACCCGGATACTTCCCGGATTGCATATTGTGGAAAGGTCGTTTCGAAGCAGATCCACGATCATGGCCAGTTCGGCACGGTTCTTCTCATCATTGACCAGAAATCGGGCCAACTCCCTGTCTTCTGCGACCACAGCACTCCTTGCCGCAGTCCCCTTGATCGGGCTGGTCAAGAAAATCCCGTCCCTGAGAGACAGAAACCGTTCCGGAGATGATGAAATAATCGCAAAACCGGGCTGTTGAATGAAACCGGAAAAAGGTGCCGGATTTTCCCGACTCAGCCGCTGCGCAAATTCCCGGACATCCCCACCTACGGCCCATTTTTCCTGGCGTGTCAAATCGACTTGGTAAACGTTTCCGGCTTCAATTTCCCGGCGGATTGCGGCAACTTTTTCCATGTATGCTGCGGGGGAATCCGTGTCGGAGATCTTCCGGGCCTGAAAAGGACCCCGGTCAAAAGAGATCGCCGGGGTGCTGGCCTTTCCTTCCCGGAGCCCCCGGAATATCTGCTTTCCGGGGCGGTGGCACAGCACGATGTGGCGATAGATTTCAAACTGGAACAGCGGCAATGGACAGCATGGCGGGGTCGGAAGCGCCGTGTCCAGTGTGTATCCAAACTCATACGAAATAAACCCCATTAAATCCGGTTGAATCGGGGGGATATCTCCCGAACGGTTAAATTGAATTGGGGAAGGGGGTTCCAGAAATGTGGCGATGGGTTCCCAACCGGCGATTATCCAGTCTCCCTCACCATACAGCAATGTCGCCGGTGAATCACTTGTGAGATGAAACAGATCTGCTTCAGACAACAACCCATCCGCCCGGCTCCATCTCTCAAAGATTTCCATACAGTACATTCCTGGCAATTTGAAGTCCCTGGTCGGTGAGAAAGGACTCCGGGTGAAACTGAACTCCGGCAAGGGGAAGAGTGCGATGGCGGATCGACATGGGCGTTCCATCCGGTGTTGCGGCATTCACTTCGAGTTCATCCGGGCATTCTGACAGCCGGAGTGAGTGGTAACGTCCCACCGTGAGGGGAGATGAAATCCCGGAAAAGACACCCGTCCCACCGTGAAGAACCTCCCGCACTTTCCCATGGCAGGGCTCTCCCTTTGATATCACGCCTCCCAGAGCCAGCGCAATACATTGCATACCGAGACAGACCCCGAAAATGGGGACCCTGCCTGAAAATTTTCGGATAATTTCCATGGAAAGTGTGGCTTCCCCGGGCGATCCCGGGCCGGGAGAAATCAAAAGCAATTCAGGAGAAAATTTCTCAACATCCGTGAGGGATGTTCTGTCCGACCGGAAAACCGTAACATCCGCATCCGCCATTTGAAAAAGATGGCGAACGTTCTGAGTGAAGGAATCCATGTTGTCGATGAGCAGCGTCTTTGTCCACATAGCAGGGGATTGTACCACAATCACGGTCTTTACACTTGCGCAGCAGGACAATTTCGGACACAATAAAATGGAACACAAAACTCGGCAAACAGGGAGTAAACAATGGAAGAAAACAACCGAGACAAAAACACAGACATCCACTGCGACGTTGCGGTGGTGGGCAGTGGACCGGCTGGCCAGCGTGCAGCGATGGAATGTGCCAGGGAAGGGCGCAACACAATCATCATTGATCGCCGGAACCATAAAGTCGGCGGCGTCTCACTGCACGTGGGCACCATACCTAGCAAAACGCTGCGGGAGGCGGTGATGCACCTGATCGGGTACCGGCATAAACACCTCTACGGCGATGAATATGTGGTGCGGCATCATATATGTCTGAAAGACCTTCTTGAGAGAGTTGAATTGACGTTGCAGCGGGAACTGGCGGTGCTGGAATCCCAACTCATGGCCGCAGGGGTGAAGGTCCGCTACGGGGAAGCCCGATTTTTGGATCCGCACACCCTGGAAATCCACAATCGGAAGGACGAACACCTGTTCAATTTGCATGCGGATCAGTTTGTGTTGGCTCCGGGAACCGTTCCCCGGCATCCAGAGGACATTTCCTTTGATTATGAGGTCATTTTTGACAGTAACTTCATCTTTTCCCACAAAAGCCGGATTAAAGAGCTTCCCAAGAGTCTGATTGTTGTCGGAGCCGGCGTCATTGGAACGGAATATGCTGCCATGTTTGCACCACTTGGGTGTCAGGTTACCCTTGTGGATCGTCAGACGCGGATTCTCCCCTACCTCGATGGGGACATCAGCCGTCTCCTGTTGAGAGAAATGGAAAACATGGGCGTAAAGATGGCTTTGGGCCGGGGCTATCGCTCCATCCGGCGGACGGAAGACGGAAAAGGTCTTGTTGAAACCGAAACGGGAGAAAAACTGATCGCGGACGCGGTGCTGGTTTCCCTGGGCCGTGTCCCCTGTGTAGACCGCTTGGATCTGCCTGCCGCCGGCGTGGAACTGGCAAATCGGCTTACAATCAAAGTGGACGACAGCTTCCGTACCTCCGCCCCTCATATCTTTGCCGCCGGTGATGTGATCGGGCCGCCGGCGCTGGCATCAACCAGTGCCGAGCAGGGTCGTGTTGCCGGACGAAATGTCCTTGGCTACACTGTCCGGAACCATCGCCCGGAACTGTTTCCCTTTGCCCTCTACTCCATTCCGGAAACTTCGCTCATCGGCAGCACAGAAGAACAGCTGGTGGAAAAGGGAATCCCATTCCTGAAGGGAGTAGCACGATACCGGGATGTCGCCAAAGCGACCATTAAGGGGGGTTTCGTGGGTATGTTGAAATTATTGTTTTCACCTGACGACTGGAAGCTCCTCGGTGTTCACGTCGTAGGAGATCAGGCGGCGGAACTGATCCATATCGGTCAGGCCGTCATGTCCCTGGGTGGCCGGGTGGATTACTTTGTCCATAACGTGTTCAACTATCCCACCTGGGCGGAGGCCTACCGGGTAGCCGCACTGGATGGAGTCTCCCGGCTTCGGGTCCCCAGCCTCCTGGATGGGAATGAGATGGGAGGAGCGTAGGCGGCAGGGCCGCCGTGGATAGTGATTCTTGGATGGTGGATAGTTGGGAAAAGGCAGGAGAATGGCCTTATAATCAATAAATTATATGACATAAACCAGATGACTATCCTCGGGTTCCACGGAATTATCCCCCTACTTGGTTTTTTCAACGCCCCCTGTGTTTCTGTTGAATTTCTTAGGCCTTGGATGAAGATAATAGTGCTGATAGGTGATTTGAATATTCCCCCATCTAACATCTTAAAAATCAAAATTTTCCAATACATCTCTTGTTGTCAATCCATTCCATTCCTTCAATTCATAGAACTCTGTAAGAACAGGCTTGCAGCACGTATTCAACGTATTTTTATCTGTTTTTTAAAACCGTTCACAAGGACAAACTTGTGTGGCGTCCATTGTTCAATACCATAGTCCATGGTCATGAGCATATTACCTGGATATGTTAATTTGAACCATACAGATATCTTTCCGCTGTGATCCCGAACAAAGTCTCCTGTGAATATTACGGGTGACCGCTTAGGTCCTCCAAATCCTACGAATTTTCCGCTCTTATTGAACAATGCAGTACTATAAACCATTTGAAATGTTCCAGGCGATTGTTCCATGTCGAATAATAAAAATGTCAAAGAGCGATAAGTTAGATTATCGGCAAAAGGTTCACTCTTTTCATGAGTTATGTAGACTTTTGTTTGAGTATAAGCAACAACATTTCCAATCAAGAGCAGAATTAAAATAATTTTTCTCATTGTGAACTCCCTGTAACCATAAATTGAACAAAAGATGTGGGAACCCCGGGATAAGTCATCTAGTTTATCTTTTTTCATTGGCACTTCCTGTGTCGGGAAACCTCTTGTTTATCTGCAATTCATTCTACACTCTGATGCAGTCACTTTCCATAAAGAAAGACTCTCACACCTCAGACACCGGCACGATGTGCCGGAGTGACTCGTAACCTGTGACTGGTGGCTTGTTGGAAAGAGCAAAGCGGGATAGAGGCACCTTGGGAAAAGTTGTCAGTCCCTGTTTTGCGGCTCTGCTGTTCTTCCCCGCTCCTTCCGGACACCATCCACTATCCACAATTCACCATTCACGCGGCCCGTTGGGCCGCTCCCTTCGTCGCGTGGACATTTTTGCGGTATGATTGTTGCATCTAAAAAGCTCGACATATCAAAACCGGAGGGAGATATGAAAAAGATCTTTATTTCTATTCTATTACTGTCGTGCATGGTGCCATTGACGGCAGGGCCGGTGGAGAAACCACCGACCGACAAAACCCTTTCCCCCTATTTTTTCGTAAAATCTGATGATCCATCCGTGGATCGGTTGCCCCTGAAGGTCACATCCGCAAAGGTCACCATCGTCGGCGTGATTGCGGATGTGACCGTAACCCAGGAATACCGTAACGTCGGGAAAAAACCATTGGAAGCCACGTATATCTTCCCGGGGTCCACCCGGGCGGCTGTGTACGGCATGAAAATGACCATTGGGGAACGTACACTTGTGGCAAAAATTGAGGAACGGCAGAAAGCCCGTCAGGACTATGAACAGGCCCGAAATGAGGGAAGGAGTGCTTCCCTTCTGGAACAAAAGCGGCCGAACGTGTTCCAGATGAACGTGGCCAACATCATGCCCGGTGATGTTATTCAGGTAGAACTGAAGTACACGGAGCTTCTAATTCCAACAGATGGTGTGTACCAGTTTGCCTACCCCACAGTGGTGGGCCCCCGTTATTCGGAAACACCGGACGAACCCGGCCAGCCGGACCAGTGGGTAAAGAACCCCTATCTCCACCAGGGTGAGGCCGCTCCCTACTCCTTCGGTCTTTCCGTGGACATTTCCTCCCCCATCCCGGTGCAGGATGTATTCAGCCCCAGCCACAAGATTAATGTGGCCTTCGACGGACCAAAAATGGCGATGATTCATCTGGACAAAAGTGAAAAAACCGGTGGAAACCGCGATTTTATCCTGAATTACCGCCTGTCCGGTAAAAAGATTCAATCCGGGCTGATGCTGTACAAAGGAGAAACCGAAAACTTCTTCCTCCTGATGGCAGAGCCGCCGAAACGGGTTCGCCCGGAAGAAATTCCAGCCCGGGATTATGTGTTCATTGTGGATGTGTCCGGTTCCATGCGGGGCTTCCCCCTGGACATTTCCAAGGCACTTCTTAAAAACCTGATTTCCTCACTGAAACCGACAGATAGTTTCAACGTGCTGCTTTTTTCAGGGGGCAGCCATGTGTTAAGTCCAATATCCCTTCCCGCGACAAAGGAAAATATTCAGCAGGCCATCACGCTCATTGACAACCTTCGGGGCGGGGGCGGAACAAGGCTGCTTCCAGCCATGAAAAAGGCATTGGCGCTGCCGATGAAAGAGGGCGTCTCCCGGAGCATGGTGGTGGTTACCGACGGTTACGTATCAGTGGAAAAAGCGACTTTCCAGCTGATTCGGGAAAACCTCAACCATTCCAATCTCTTTGCCTTCGGAATCGGCACTTCGGTAAACCGTTATCTCATTGAAGGGATGGCACGAGCCGGATTGGGTGAGCCTTTTGTGATTACCAATTCGAAAGATGCGGCTGAGACGGCGGAAAAATTTCGCAACTACATCCAGTCTCCGGTGCTCACCGACATCAAAGTAAAGTTCGATGGGTTTGACACCTATGACGTGGAACCGGTATCCATTCCAGATCTCTTTGCGGGCCGCCCGGTGGTGGTGTTCGGCAAATGGAAGGGGAAAGCAGCGGGAGAAGTCACCGTCAGCGGGGTCTCCGGAAATGGCAAATACAAGGCTGAATTCAAGGTTTCGGTTAAGCTGGATAGAAAAGAAAACGCGGCCCTTCGCTACCTCTGGGCCCGTACCCGGATCGCGGAACTGTCCGATTACGCGAGATTCGATGAGTCTGAAATCGAACCTACGGTTACCAATCTGGGACTGAAATACAACCTCATGACCGCCTACACCTCATTTGTTGCCATTGATACAAAGATCCGAAACAAAGATGGCAAACTGGTGTCCGTGAAGCAACCGCTGCCGTTGCCCCAGGGCGTATCCGATACCGCAGTGGGAGGGAGCAGCAAGAAGAGTATGTATGTCCGGCGCATGCCCACCAGTTCGGACATGATGGTGTCACCGCCTAACCCAACCTCCGCTTTAGGGGGAAATTTGACCGTCCGCGAATCAGTGGTCCCCATTCCTGACCCTTCACCGGAACTGCCGGAACCGATGATTCTGGTGAGGCCACAGATGCGGGGACTGGACAGACTCGTGGTAAATGGATTTAATCGTAACCACGTCGCAAAACTCTTGAAATCGATGGAACCGGAATTGATGATGTGTGCAATGAAAGCAGGGAAAGCCATCGTCCATGTGAAAGTAACTGTTCAAGTGAAACCCAACGGTTCTGTGGAAACCAATGTTCTTGTAATGAGCGGAAAAGGAACTTCAAAACAACTGTCAAAATGTATCGGCGAAAAAATGAAACGGTTGATTCAGAAACTTCCAAAAGGATCAATCGGTTCATTCTCTTTCGACATCCTGGGATGAACTGATATGGCAAAAGAGAGGGGGGCTTCATGCCCCCCTTTTTTTGGATGGGATTTCCGGAATCAGATTCTCTCGCAAAGGTTGGGAAGAATAGATAGAAAAGATTGCCAAACACGTTTAGAATACGCGCAAATCCGATACTTTCTATTTGGCAGGTTCCAATTCAAAGTGCACCACCCCGGCCTTGAAAGAGGGCCTCGTGCGGGTTAATCCCCTTTACTGAATTCCTAATACAACTCTTCCCTGCACTTCGGGCAGATGCCATGAGTGAAGTCAGCTTCCGGATGCCGTATAAGATAATGCTCTATAGGATGCCAGGTTCCTTGAGTATCTCTGATGCTTTTGCAGTTTGAGCATATTGGGACCATACCCCGCAGGGCTTGAAGCTCCATCAAATAGTCTGTCAGCCGTTTATTTTTGTCGCCAAGGGATTGATTCATGTAGATGATTGCAAGATGCGATTCAATCAAACTTCGAAACTTCAACATCAGTTTCTCAGTATTCTCTGAATACTCATTGCGCTTATTGTCCAGCACACAAAGGGTGCCAAATGGTTTCCCATCTGGTAATAGAATGGGAAATCCAAGATAGGAAATCATGTTCAGTTTAACATCCGGATTGTTTTTCCAATTCACATCCGCCGTGGCATCCGGCACGAGAAGTTTATCCTGTGTCTTGATTACCGTTTCACAATACAGGCCGGAACCGTATAATTTCTCCTGGTCTCCGGGATGGTAAGGATTGCCTTCACTATTGCTCGAAACGAAAACCTCAATTACAGGTTCGGCAAATCGCATAATCAACGCAACGGGAACTTCAATTATTTTACTCAGAATATCGGAGATCTCCTGCCAGTTTTTCATGATGTCTGTCGGCACTTTAATTTCAACTTTATTGTTTCTCATTCAATTCTCCACAGGGAGTCCAACTCCCGATTCAAATGATAAATATCTGAATTTTTTATACACTGAAGAGTGATCCGTTTCAATCTCATTCCAGGTACTGTCTTACATCATCCAGAGATTTTCGGACTTTGTCTTTTGGCTCTTCAGCTGGATAGCCCAGGGGCATGATGATGTCCACCTGTGTGGATGAAGGAAGGTTCAACTTCTGCTTCAACGCTTTGTCATTGAACCAGCCAATCCAGCAGGTGCCAAGGCCGAGCACTGCTGCCTGCAGGGAGAGGTGGGCACCGGCGATTCCAATGTCGATCAGGTTGTAGCGGACGTCCCGCACCTGGCCTCCCAGTCTCGCAACCACTTTGGATTTTTCAGTGACAAATATGACCAATACCGGGGCAGTGGCAATAAACCGGTTCATGGCATAGATACCGGAGCAGGCAGTAGCCGCGATACGGCGAATGCTTTCCCGGTCGTCCACAACAAGAAAAGTCCAGGGTTGGGAGTTGCAGGCCGACGGTGCCATCCGTGCCGCATCCAGACATTGATCGACAAGTTCCCTTGATACAGGCTGATCAGTGTAGGTCCTTACACTGCGGCGGGTTTGGATCAATTCCGGGAAATCCATGGTCAAGGTATTTTTGAAACCCGGCTCAGGCCCCAGATCGCCAGCGCCCCGGCTCCAATAAATCCAACCCAGGAAAATAGGGATGGAACAGTGTAGGGTCCAAACACAAAAGACCACCCGCCGAGATTCCGCAACAGATGGGCCAGTGCAACGGCAGTGAAGACAATTCCCGATACGAAGCAATAGGCTTTGGTTACATTCATCGGATCCCTCCATTTTCAAGGATGAGTGACAATCATATTGTACACGAAAACAAACTGTAGCGGTAACGGCAGGAAGTGGATCAGAGCCAGCGAATGATCCAATCCGGCGGCCTGTTCTCAGGCCCTGCCCAACACAACTGCCCTGTTCAGGAAGATTTTCGGCCTTTTAACAACGGTGAGGCCGGTATTGGTGGCAATCCTGATCATATGTTCAAAACCCTTTTTCGAAACGTGAAATGGGGGTTCAACGATGAAGATCTGTCCCTCTGGTTTCAGAATGCTTCCTATTTCACGAAAGAGGTTTTCCTGATCCGGAACTTCATGGACCACGTAGAACATCAAAACAAAATCGACCGGTTCTGAGACGCCAATTCTGTCTTCCTCGCAAAGATGCAGTGTGAGCCGTTCCTCAAGTTCAGTCCCCTGAATCTTGTCCCTGACTTTCCGGAGCATTCCTTCCTGTAAATCCACGGCAATCACGCGACCGGTCTTACCGACCATTCCGGTCATGTCAACGGAGAAGAAACCGGGACCACATCCCACATCCAGAACGGTCATTCCTTCTTTAAGATAATTCCCCAGTAATTTCCGGGGATTCTGCATCCATTTTCGGATTCGCGTGTCCAGACTCCCTGCCCTTTCAACCGGACATACACGATTTTTTCTGTTGCTCATGATCTTCTCCCCTTTAGAGTGAATACACTTGCTAACTGACTGACCCGTTGCATCTGATTGTAGTCACTGTCAGAGCCGATTGTCAAAGGTTCTTCATCTCATGGGAAAAATTCAGAGTCAGATTCTCTCGCCAAGGCTCAAAGCACGCAAAGAGTAATCAAGCTCCGGAAGGTTGTGCCACTCTTTATGCTTTGTTGGTTAGTTCAATACCAATTTAACTTTCTTTTCTTGTAATGTAAGTTGCCGCAGTTGGGCCAATGTGGTATAAAAATGTTAAAGAAAACAGTAGCGGATGAAGGGGAGGAAATATGATGGGGCTTTTAAAAGGGAAAAAGGCAGTGGTCTTCGGGGTGGCGAACAGGAAAAGCATTGCCTACGCCATCGCAAAGAAAATGAAGGAAGAGGGAGCGGAGCTCGGCTTCACCTATGCCGGTAAAATCATGGAAAAACGGGTCATACCCATTTCAGAGGAGTTGGGCGGTAAATTCTGCTTGCCCTGCGATGTACTGCTGGATGAACAGATTATCCACACCTTCCAGACCGTGAAAAAGGAATTCGGCCAGCTGGACATTCTGCTCCATTCCGTGGCATTCGCCCCTCAGGATGCCCTGAAGGGCCGATTTGTGGATACAACAAGGCAGGCATTTCAGATGTCACTGGGAGTCAGCACCTACTCACTTGTTGCGTTGTCCCGTTACGCAGAACCCCTCATGAGCGAAGGGGGCAGCATCCTCACCATGACCTACCTCGGGGCCGACCGGGTGGTGAAGAATTACAACGTCATGGGGGTGGCAAAGGCGGCTCTGGAGTCTTCGGTTCGATATCTTGCGGAGGACATGGGAGAAAAGGGCATTCGGGTCAACGCGGTTTCCGCCGGACCCATACGAACCATGGCTGCCAGCGGGATCGGGGGGCTGCGCCACATCCTGACCACCTTCCCCAAAGTGGCGCCCCTGCACCGCAACGTGACGCCGGAGGACGTGGCCGGTACGGCGGTCTATCTGGCAAGTGACCTGGCCAGCGGCGTGACGGGAGAAGTCATATATGTCGATGCGGGATACAATATCGTCGGATTGCACTGAGTCGGCACCGCAGGGAACATTCAGTCTGCTCTGATTTCAAGCTCAATCTCGTCCCTGATAGGGAGCCCATCGTTCCCGGTTGCCGGAATTTCAGGTTTCAACTCTCTTGACTTATCAATAGTCCCACGATAAATCGTAGCCAGTTGAAAACCCATTATTTCCGGACTGCCCCAGCGTTCACAGAGAAGTGAACGGATCCAATTGCGGTCCAGTTCTGATACAACCTGTATCTTCATCAAATCTCCTGTCATCGTGTCTTATTTGTACCGGCAGTGGCCGATGATCTGCCATTTTGAAAATTTCGAGTCACAATACTACAATAATCGTTACCGGATGAAAAATCTGAGAACGGACCTTTGCATTTACGGGTACTGCAAAGTCCCCCTCACCAGAATGAAGGAGGTAGAAATTGAAGATATGTTTCCTGAATTGTTCTCACACTCATTATTCTTCACTCCACTGCGCCGATGCGCAACTCAGCTCTGTTCCGGATTGTTTTGTGTCGTGTGTCACATTCCTGATAAAGCAGGTGGCACATGAAACCAAACGAGCTATATTATAATATTGCCCATAGATGAATTTTCATATTATTTAATATACTGAAAAGACAGGAGGGTGTGATGAAACGATGGTTGGCAATTCTGGCCATTGCGATTTTGACCGTTGGAGCGACCATGCCGGTCCAGGCAGGTAAACGGGGAAATGGCAATGGGAATGGAAACGGCTCGGGCATTAACCACGGGAATGGTAACGGTAATGGAAATGGTAACGGCAACGGGAACACCGACGGCACTGTAGTCAATGGAACGACAGGGACTCCTTCAGAATGTGACTTGACCTCAGACAACTGGGTGGAAGCACTGGATGGTACAATTACGGCTTTCCTGGGAAATCCCAACAATGAAAAGTCCAAACAGAAATTCGTAATGGAAACGGCTGATGGAAATATCGCAGTCAATACCGCTCCCTGGTGGTTTATGCAAGCCCAGGCTTTTGGACTGGCCGTAGATGATGAAGTGACGGTTTCCGGTTGGACTTGCGTTGAAGATGATGAAACCACCTTCATTGCGATGAGCATCACAAAAGGGGAAGAAACTATCTATCTTCGTGATGGTTTGGGGCATCCCATGTGGAGTGGAGCCCGGTCCATCCCCGGATGCGGACAGAACCCTGACCGATATTTTTTGCCCCAATACGAGGGGGACGAACAGGTTCTGGAAGGTACCACTGGTGGACTGTACCTGGACTGCCTCGTACACGGTTCCTACCCTTCGTTCATGGTGAGCCTGAATGGCGAGGATGCGGACGGCAATCCAACTGTCACAACTCTTGTCCTGGGGCCGCAGTGGTATCTCGAATATCAGCGCTTCAACCTTGCAGCAGATATTCCTGTAATGGTAACGGGAGTATCGGTTCAGGTGGATGAGGAAACGTTTGTTTTCCTGGTACGGAAGATTGAGACAGAGTCCGCGGTGCTGGTGTTCCGCGATGAAACGGGAGTCCCTTTCTGGCAGACGGTGAGGCCCCTTACTCCTTGAGGAATAATTGATATGGTGAAGAAAAACCACGCCTTTCATGGCGTGGTTTTTCGCATCTATCCATCATAATTCCACATTCCGGATGTGCGTTGCAATATGCTAAAGTTGGTGAGACAAATGACGTTCCATGACAGGGAGGGCCCATGAAAATTGTGTTGATACAGCAGCATGCGACAACAAACAAGAAGGATAATCTGGAAAGGGGATTGACGGCGCTGAAAGAGGCGGCGGCAAATGGGGCAAAACTTGCCTGTTACGCGGAACTGGCATTTGAACCTTTCTATCCCCAGAAATTGCCCACGGACGACATCCGGGAACTGGCGGAACCGGTACCGGGCCCGACAACCGAAGCCTTTATGGCAGAGGCAAAGCGACTCGGCACAGTGGTTGTCCTGAACCTGTTCGAACTGGACGGTGACAAAACCTATGACTGTTCCCCGGTGATTGACGCTGACGGTTCACTCATTGGCAAAACCAGAATGGTCCATGTATGTGAATATGAAGGGTTCCATGAACAGCACTACTATACACAGGGCAATCTGGGTGCCCCGGTATTCGATACAGCCTGCGGGCGTATCGGCATTGCAATCTGCTACGATCGCCACTATCCGGAATACATGCGGGCATTGAAGCTGAATGGAGCTGAACTGGTGATCGTTCCCCAGGCCGGCGCTGTTGGAGAATGGCCCGAGGGACTTTATGAAGCGGAAATGCGGGTGGCGGCATTTCAAAACGGTTATTTCACAGCACTTTGTAACCGGGTGGGGAAAGAGCCATCTCTCACGTTTTCCGGTGAGTCCTTTGTCTGCGACCCGAAAGGCCGGGTCATTGCAAAGGCAGCGACCGGCAGGGATGAAATTCTTTATTGTGACATCAGTCTTGACCAGATTCCCGGATCCCCCGCTGAACTCAATTTCCTCCACGACCTCCGCCCCGAAGACATCGGTGGATGGTAAGTGGACAGAGGGCCAATTTTATTGTTGGGAAAATGGGGGGACAACCATCTTATTCCCATACACTTTCCCATCCATATTATTAATCTATGGAATCGGGGATGGGGTCGGTTCACCACAGTTGACACTCCACTTTGCTGCTAATCGTTTCCACCAGAGATGACAGGTCCTCATCCCTTTCCTTCTGTTTTGACAGACGGAAACAGCATTGAGTAACGCCACTGTAGGATATACCGAACAAT
>Ga0210044_10003579_pt1 | contig 22074 bp, 34 predicted proteins | sample CryGey13umfilter_2_FD_183959 | JGI IMG/M metagenome (GOLD analysis project Ga0210044, IMG submission 183959) | Groundwater microbial communities from aquifer in Utah, USA - Crystal Geyser 4/9/14 3 um filter (SPAdes) (version 2) | ecosystem: Environmental > Aquatic > Deep subsurface >... | reverse complement strand
GCGGATCCGCCGTAACGGGAACGTTCCGCGTCTCCCCTCCCTGCCGGACGGAAATCCCCTTCGCTTCGGCGCGAAAACCGAGAAGAGGATCGAACCCGATAAAGGAGTACCGGCCCCACTTCTCTCCCCCTTCGACGCTCTCCAGAAGGAAATGGTCGGTCGGGAAACGGGCCGATATCTTCAGGTAGGCGGAGACCGGGGTCTCGAGGTCGGCGTGAAACTCCGTGAAGACGGGGATCAGCGTTCCATCCTCCGCCTGCCGGACAAACTGTTCCTTGTCGGGGACGATCACCGGGTCACCTCATCCCATCAACAGGATCACGTCGATCTTCATTACGTCGCGGATCGATTTCATCGCCTTCATGGCCTCCTCGCGGGATCCGAACGGCCCCACCCGAACACGGTACACCTCCCCGTGCGTCCGGGTCGTCGCATGGACCAACTTCGCCTTGTACCCGCCCCGGTCGAGCCGATTCCGCAAGGCATCGGCGGTTTCGCGGGATTTCATCGCCCCGGCTTGCAACATGAACTTCACCGCCCCGGAAGAGGCGGCGACCGTGGGTTTCTTCCTTCCCTCCCGCATCGGTTCCGGAGTGGGATTCTTCCGGGAAAGCGATTCGGCGTAGGTGGCCTCGGACTCCGTCTTCCTCAGATCGTCCCGGGCGGTGGGAGGCGACGCCGTGGGAGGGGGCACCGCCGGAACCTTCACCGCTTCCTCCGAAAACGCCGAAATGTCCTTCCGGATCTCCGCGGAGGTCGGGGTGCGCGCCCCGTTCTCCCCCGCGGGCCCCCGGGAAGCGATGTTCCCACCCCCCTCCTCCCCCGCGCCATTCTCGACGTATCTCCCCAGTTGGAAGCCGAGAAAAAAGGCGACGGCGATCACGACGAGGCTTCCCACGACGAAGAAGGCGAAGGAGTGCTGATCGGGATCCCCTCGCCGAAAACCGAGTTTGTGACGGAGCGATCTCACATCCGATCCGGCGCCGTCACACCGATCAGCGCCAGCCCGGAGGCGACCACCGTCTTCACCCCAAGGGCGAGCGCGAGCCGGGCCTGCGTCCGTTCGGGAGACTCCCCGAGGAAACGGTGCTGATGGTAGAAGGCGTGAAAGAGATCCGAAACCTCGATGAGATAGAAGGGGATCCGGTGGGGCTCGAGCGTCTTCGCGCACTCCGAGACGACGTCGGGAAACCGGGCGACCGCCTTCATCAACCGCACCTCCTCGGGAAAGGTGAGGATGGAGAGGGGCGGGTGTCCGGTGAGCGCCTTCCCTTGGGCCTCCGCCTCGCGGAAAATGGAGCAGATCCGGGCGTGCACGTACTGGATATAATACACCGGATTGTTTCGCGACTGGGTCTTCGCCAGGGTGAGGTCGAAGTCGAGGTGGGTGTGGAAACTGCGGAGCAGATAGAAAAAGCGCGCAGCGTCGACCCCCACCTCGTCGAGGACCTCGCGCAAGGTCGTGAATTCCCCCGACCGGGTCGACATCTGCACCGCTTTCCCCTCCCGGATCAGGGTCACGAACTGGACGAGAAGCACCTCCAGGCGGGTCTCGTCTTCCCCGAGTCCCCGAAGCGCCGCGCGCAGCCGCGGCACGTACCCGTGGTGATCGGCCCCCCAGATGTCGATCACCCTGGAGAACCGATCCCGAAACTTGCGCCGATGATACGCGACGTCGGCCGCAAAATAGGTGGTCCGCCCGTCCGCGCGAACCAGGACCCGGTCCTTTTCGTCCCCCAGCCCCCGGCTGCGGAACCAGGTCGCCCCATCCGCTTCGTAAATCTGCCCCCGCTCCCGGAGATCCGCAAGGGCGGCGGCGACCAGGCCGCCGTCATGAAGCTCCCGTTCCGCGAACCACCGGTCGAACGTCACCCGGAACAACGCGAGATCGTCGCGGATCCCGCGAAGGATGCGATCCGCCGCCTCCTTCCGAAAGACGGGAAGCGCCTCCTCCTCCGGCGAATCGGCATACAGATCCCCCGCTTCTGCGCGGAAGTCCCGCGCGAGCTCGATCATGTACTCCCCGCGATACCCGTCCTCGGGAAGTTCGGCGTTCCGTCCGCACAGGACACGGTACCTCGCGAGGAGAGTGCGCCCGAGGTTGTCCATCTGGTTGCCGACGTCGTTGATGTAATACTCACGGACGACCTTGTGGCCGGTGAACTCGAGGATCCGTGCAAGGGCGTCGCCGACGGCGGCACCGCGGCCGTGACCGACGTGGAGAGGCCCGGTCGGGTTGGCCGAAACGAACTCAAGGTGGACGGTTTTCCCCTCCCCGACCTTCGAGGCGCCGAACCGCGGCCCCTTCTCCAGGGCGATCGCCAGGACTTCCCTCCAGAGTTCCTCGGAGAGAACGATGTTGATGAACCCCGGACCCGCGATCGACAGGGATGCGATACGCCCCCGCCGGTCCTCCACGCGGAGCGCCGAAACGATTTCCTCCGCGACCGCCCGCGGTTTTCTGCCGAGGCGCCCGGCAAGCTGCATCGCCGCGTTGGTCGAGAAATCACCGTGTGATTCCTGTCGGGGAATTTCGAGGGAGACGGCAACCTCCGCCTCCTCTCCCCATTCCGCGACCTTCTTCCGCACCGCGGAGAAGACCAGGGATTCGACGATTTTACGTGCGTCCAAACAGCGCCTCGAAGGGAAATTGATTGTAAAGCCTGTAGTTTAGCCCCCCGGGAGAGGAGGTGTCAACGCGCCGGGCTTGGGGGGTCTTGCGGACGGGCGTCCCGCCGCCGGGGGACGACGATGACGTTCTCCCCCCCCCTGATGAGGCCGAGCCGTCGGGCCTCCTGTTCGATGACCGCCGGGTTGCCGCGGAGATCCTCGACCGTACGCTTGAGCAGCGCGTTCTCCCGTCGAAGCGTTTCGACCTCGCTGTGAAGCTGGCGCTCCGTCTTGCGGAGCTTCCAACTGTCGACCACCCCCATGTCGCGGAACAGCGAGATGAACACCGCCGCGATCACCAGGGCCGCCGCGATGTAGAGCGGCAGACGGCGCTTTTTCCGGTTCGGATCCTTCAAGGGGATCGTCATGTCGGTCAGTCTCGTTTTTCGTCCCATGGCTCAGGGAACATCATATCCGAAAACCACCGCCGCGTTCGAGGATCAAAATTTCACGGCGACGGTGCCCCCGGAGGATCCGCCGTCCCCGCCGGATCCGCCGCCCCCGCCGGCTCCGAGCACGGCGCCGACTCCCACGGTAAGAAGGACTCCCCAGAACCAGGGGCTGTGGTACCAAGGTCTCCCGGGTTGTTCCCCCCTGGGCCACCCATCCAAGGCAAGGGTATCGGCGACCCACTTCCCTGAGATCCCGACGCCCTTCGCCCCCCCGGGAAACGACGTTTCCCCCAGAAGCGCCGGATCCTGGCTCGCCGGTCTGCCGGCATAAAGCCGCGCGCGCAGCCCTTCGCCGACCGCGTCCTTTTCGAGCATCAGGATCGCGACCCGCGAGGTCCCTGCCGCCGTGGAGAGTTCCCCGACCAGGGGACCGGCGCCTCCCCCCGTTCCCTGTGCAGTACCGGCAAGAAGTTCGCCGAGGCGCGCCACCCGATCTCCGGGAAGGGAGAAGCGCAGGATCTCCGTGTCCCCCGGGAGCCATTGCCCCGTCGTTTCGGCATCCCGGTACCCGGGGTGGGAGATTCGGATCCGGACCGGCGCGATCTTTTTCGTTCGAACGCGGGCCGGGGTGACTCCGCGACGCTCTCCGTCAACGAAGATTTCCGAGCCCGAGGGGAGCGACTCGAACAGCAGTTCCGCTTCGGGGACGGGGCGCTGCCTGATCGCATTCCATGCGGACAGTACTTGGGGGGGGAAAAGAGCGGGGTCGGGGGTGAAGCCCGGACGCAACGCCCGGACGCGGGAAAGGAGCGCCTCGGCGTCGGACGCCTTCCCCTCCCAGAGACGGAGGATCCCCCGGCGCAGGAAGATCTCCGCGAGGAAAGGGCGCGTCGACTCGGTGAACCGGTACGACCGGCACTCCTTCTCGGCCTCATCGAGAAGGAGCGAAGCTTCCACGCTCTCGACCTTGTCCATCTGTTCCGAGGCGCGCGCCACCTTCCCTGCGATACGGCGCAGGGCCCCGTCGTCGGGAACCGGGAGCGGCCCCGTGGACGGACTTTTCCCTGCAGGTTCCACCGGGACGGGGATCCACCGGACCCTGAGCTTCTTCGCGACGATCGCGGGGATCAGGTCGAGAACCTCGCGCGCCGAACGATCGGGAAGATCCGGCGCGGCATATTTCAGCAGGAGCGCGGGTTCCGTCGACACCGGGGCTTCCGCCGCGGCGACCATCGGAGCGGACGGCCAGAGCAGCGTTCCGCAGAGGAGAAGCGCGACGGCGCTACGTCGGCTTGACGTAGATCTCATCCGTGATGTCCCGGTCGACGGCGACCGTCGTCTGGCCGATCTCGAGTACGAAAGAGGGGTTCCGCTGCAATAGGCGAACCCGGCTCCCCGGGACGATCCCGAGGGCGGAGAGCTTTTCCAGGCGTTTCTTCGAACGCGGGGTGATGAATACGATCCGCACCGTGGCCCCGAGAGACGCCTCGGTCAGGCGCATGACGAGCGGGCGGATCTCCGTCCGGATCCGGTCGCAGCACTCCCCTCTCGGGATCGGGTGGCCGTGCGGGCACGCGGGCGGATGTCCGAGAAAGGTGCAGACGCTTTCGACCACGGGCTCGGAGAGGATATGCTCGAACTGGCAGGCGCTGTTTTCCAGCTGCGAATCCTCCAGGTCGAAAAGGTTCTGCAGAAGCACCTCCGCGAGACGGTGACGCCGGATGATCCCGCGGGCCCGGTCCTCTCCGCTCTTCGTGAGGAGGATCTCCTCCCCCGAGACGTCGACCATGCCGCCCTCGACCAGCTCCTCGAGCAGGCGCTCGGGGCCCGGCTCCGCCGCGGAACGAAGCACCTCCGCGCGGCTCGCTTTCCTCTCTTCCCGGAGCGTCCAGAGAAGCTCGAGGATCTCGTCCTGGCCGTGCTCGGTCATTTCCCTCTTCCTTTCCGGAAAAGCCCCTTCACGAAGTTCACCACCTTCGACTCGGGCATGGGGAAAGAGTAACCGCATCCCGGGCAACAGACAAGCGTGCATCCTTTCGACATGGGGCATCCGGAGCGGCAGGCGCGGTCCGTCGGATCGATCTCCCGTTGGCACAGCGGGCATCGGATCTTCATGTTGTTCCCCGTCGGGGTCAAAACGTGATCCCCGCCCACCGCGAGAAGAAGTTGACCGCTGCGCCGACCAGCACGGCGAAGGGAAAGATGAACAGGGACATTCCGATCGCCACTTTCACTCCGTGCTCCTTGACGATCACGAGAAGGTTCGCAAGGCACGGCATGAACAGCGTCATGGTGACCAGGGCCACCACCACCTGGAGGTGGGAGAGCATCCCGGCCTTCCCCATGCTGTACAGTCCCGCCGCCCCGTAGTCCCTGCGCAGGAAGCCGATCAGGAACGCCTCCGTCGCCTTCGGCGGCAGGTCGAGCAGATGGACGATCAGCGGTTCCGCCGCAACCTGGATCCGCAGCAGCCAACCCAGCCGGTCGAAGGTGAAAAGAACGAAGGTACCGACGAGGAACAGGGGAACCGCCTCCCTCAGGTACCATTCGATCCGCGCCATCGTCTTTATTGCGAGATTCCCCACCTGGGGCCATCGGATCGGCGGAATCTCGAGGATGAAGTCCGAAGACTCCCCGGGGATCACCTTCGACGCGAGGAAGCCGACGGCGAGGATGACCCCCGCCATCAGGGCGACCCAGGTGATCGTGGCGACCGGCCCGACGTCCGACAGCATGCCGAGGATCACCCCCAGCTGCGCCGAGCACGGGACCCCCAGCGCCAGCAGCAGGGTGACGATGATCCGTTCCTTTCGCGTCTCGAGGATCCGGGTGGTCAAGGTCGCCATCGTGTCGCACCCCAGACCGAGGATCATCGGAAGCACCGCCTTGCCGTTGCAGCCGATCTTCTTGAAGAGGCGGTCCACCATCACCGCGAGCCGCGGCAGGTACCCGGAGTCCTCGAGGATCCCGAACCCGAGGAAAAAGGTGCCGACGATCGGGAGGACGATCGCGACGGCGTAGGAAAGGGCCATGGAGATCATCCCGTACGGCCCCACGAGGAAATCGCGCAAGAAAGCCCAGGGGACGAACCGGTCGAGAACCGCGGCGATGGACGGGATGACCCAGCCTTCGAAGAACGACTTCTGCAGGAGGTCGACGAGGAATCCCGCTCCGAACACCCCGACGAATTCGTAGGCGAGGCCCAGGACGCCCAGAAGGATGGGGAACCCGTATACGGGGTCCATGGCGTACCGGCCGAACGCCTGTGCGATCTTTCTCGAGGAAGGAACCGACGACTCGACCCCGAGCTCGAGGATCAGCCGATCGATCCAGTACAGGCGCGCCCGATTCACGCGCGAGGCGATCTCCTCTCCCGACTCCTCGATGAGCCGGTTCCGCACGTCGTTCATCTCCCGGATTCGGGCGGCGGAGACGTTCTCCGACAGCCAGGGAGCGAGGGAGTCGTCGCCGCACAGCAGCATGATCGCGAGCGATCTCTTCCCGATCGGCGTTCGCGACGGCAGGAGCCCTTCCATCCGGAGGACGGCCGTTTCGATCCCGTTTCCGTAGTCGATCCTCACCGAGGACGGGGACGGGTGTTCGAGAAGGGGGAGGAGTCGGTCCGTCCCCTTTTTCCGCACCGCCACAGTGGGGATCGCCGGGACCCCGAGCCGCTCTTCCAGGGTCTCCAGCCGTGGCATCACTCCCCGCTCCCGCGCTTCGTCCGTCATGTTGACGGCGAGCACGAGCGGAAGCGCCATCTCGGCAAGCTGCGCGGTGATCATCAGGGAACGGCGCATGTTCTTGGCGTCGCACACCTGCAGCACCCGCGCCCCGGGTTCCCGCATCAGGATGTCCCGCGTGACCCGCTCGTCCTCGGACATGGGAAGGAGTGAGTACACCCCGGGGGTGTCGATCACCTCGAGCGTGTTTCCACGGTCACGCGCCTCTCCACGGGTGACCTCCACCGTCGTGCCGGGATAGTTCGACACGTTCACGTACCGCCCGGTAAGGGCGCCGAAAACGACGCTCTTCCCGACGTTGGGGTTCCCCACCAGGATCACGGCGCCCAACTTCGAAGGGGAGCTCCTTGCGGCGTTCATCGGACCCGCACCTGGCAAACGGGATGGACGGAATGAGGAGACATAATTTTCATTTTCTCATACTTCCCTCTCGTCCCATCGCTCGCGTCAACGAAAACGGCCCCGAAGGGCCGTTTTCGTCCGATTGCACATTTGATTCTCTGTTCGGAAAGGTTTCGTGTCCCGTCGAGCCGGTGCGCTACTACCCTTGCCCGCCCTCCGGCGTCTTCTGCGTCTGCGCCCGCGAGGCGCGAGGTTTCGTCTCCTTCGGAGAGGCCTGCTTCACCTTCCTCGCCGCCGGCCGCGGCGGCTTCTTCGCCTCCTTCTTCTTTCCCGCGTCCTTCGCGGGCGCCTTCTTCGCGGCCGTTTTTTCCTTTCCCTTTCCGCCGGCCTTCTTCTCATGCGCCGGAAGGTACTCGATGATCGCCATCTCTGCGCCGTCCCCGACCCGGAAGCCCGTCCGGAGGATCCGTGTGTATCCCCCCTGGCGCCCCACGAAACGGCCCGCCAGCGTCGCGAACAGCTTGTCGGTAGCCTCCTTGTCGGTCAGGAGCGAAAAGACGCGTCGTCGGGAATGGAGCGTCGCGGCCTTCCCGAGGGTGATCAAACGGTCCGCAAGCGGCCGCAATTCCTTGGCTTTCGCAACGGTAGTCTCGATCCGCTCGGCGTGAACGAGCGCGTTCATCAAATTCCGCAGCAGCGCCTTGCGGTGCGCGGGTTTCCTTCCCAGTTTCCTGTGGTCCATTCCATGGCGCATGAGAAATCCTCGTCTCTTAGGAGGCTATAGGTTGGTCAATCCTCTTTCCGCGGCGGGCTGATCATTTCCGGAGTGAACTGGTCGATCTTCATTCCGAGGGAGAACCCCATCCCGACCAGGACATCCTTGATCTCGTTGAGGCTCTTCTTCCCGAAGTTCTTTGTCTTCAGCATTTCCTGCTCGCTTTTCTGGACGAGCTCCCCGATATATTTGATATCGGCATTCTTCAGGCAGTTGTAGGCGCGAACCGAGAGCTCCAGCTCTTCCACCGGCTTGTAGAGATTCTCGTTCGCCCCCCCTTCCTCGATCCGCACCGGCTCGTCGGGGATCTCCGCCTCGTCGTCGAAATTGATGAAGACGGTCAACTGGTCCTTCATGATCTTCGCCGCGTAGGCGACCGCGTCGGCGGGTAGGAGGGAGCCGTCGGTCCATACTTCGAGCGTAAGGCGGTCGTAGTCGGTCTGTTGCCCGACCCGGGCGTTGGTAACCGAGAAATTGACCTTCCGGATCGGGGAGAAGATGGCGTCGATGGGAATCGTTCCGATCGGGGCGTTCTCCTCGAGGTTCCGCTCGGCCGACACGTAGCTCTTCCCCATCCGGACGGTCATCTCCATCCGCAGCTTTGCGTTCGCGGAGAGCTCCGCGATGTGGTGGTCCCGGTTGAGGATCTCCACCATCGGATCCGGGGAGATATCGGAAGCCTTCACACGGCGCGGCCCCTTCGCCTCAAGGACCAGCGTGCGCTGCTCCGGCGAATGCATCCGGAGGCGGACCTCCTTGAGGTTGAGGACGACGTCGGTGACGTCCTCGACGACCCCCGTCATCGTGGAGAACTCGTGCTGCACCCCCTCGATGCGGACGGAGGTGATGGCGCCGCCCTGCAAGGAGGACAGAAGGATCCTGCGAAGCGCGTTTCCCAAGGTTGTTCCGAAGCCCCGCTCGAGGGGTTCGGCCACGAATTTCCCGTAATTGAACGTCGCCGTGTCGGTCTGGACCTCGATGCGGCGCGGCTTGATCAGCTGTTTCCAGTTTCTCTGAAACATGCGTCCCCCTTCTCCTGGCCCCAATGAGGCTTACTTCGAGTAGAGCTCGACGATCAGCTGTTCCTGGATCGGCTCCTGGATGTCCGCCCGGGACGGCAGGGTCTTGATCTTCCCTCGGAAACTGTCGCGTTCGAGCTCGAGCCATGCCGGGATCCCCTTTCGGACCACGGCGTCGAGCGACTCGTTCACGTTCGGAATTTTCCGGCTCTTCTCGCGCAGCTCGAGGACGTCCCCCGAACGAACGAGGAAGGACGGAATGTTCACCTTCTTCCCGTTCACGAGGAAGTGCCCGTGCCGGACGATCTGACGGCTTTCCCGCCGGGTCGGGGCAAACCCCAGCTTGTAGGCGACGCTGTCGAGACGGCGCTCGAGGAGGATCAGCAGGTTCTCGCCGGTCTTCCCCTTGATCATTTCCGCCTTCTCGAAGTAGTTCCGGAACTGTCGCTCCAGCAGGCCGTAGATCCGCTTCGCCTTCTGCTTCTCGCGCAGTTGGACACCGTAGTCGCTATGCTTCTGGCGCCGCTGGCCGTGCTGGCCCGGCGGATACCCTCTCCTCTTGATGGCGCACTTGTCGGTGAAGCAGCGATCTCCCTTCAGGTAGAGCTCTACCCCTTCCCGACGACAGAGCCTGCAGACGGCCTCACGATACCTTGCCAAAGAAAATGCCCTCCTTGTCCCTTTGTGTTGCGGTGGTCAGACGCGACGGCGCTTCGGCGGCCGGCATCCGTTGTGCGGAATCGGCGTCACGTCCCGGATGAAGTTCACCTTCAGGCCGGAGGCCTGGAGTGACCGAAGCGCGGCCTCGCGGCCGGATCCGGGTCCCTTGATCTGGACGGTCACGGTGTTCACGCCGTTTTCCATCGCCTTTTTCGCGACTTCCTCGGCGGCCACCGTAGCCGCGAACGGGGTGCTTTTCCTGGACCCCTTGAATCCCTTTGCGCCCGCGCTCGCCCACGCAAGGGTGTTCCCGTCCGGATCGGTGATCGTGATGATCGTGTTGTTGAAGGTCGCCTGGATGTGGGCGATCCCGACCGGCACGTTCCGGCGGACCTTCTTCTTCCCTTTCTTTTTCGGCGTTGCCATCGTTCCTCCGCACCCGCCCCGCGGCGGGGGTTATCGCCGGCTGGTTCAGCCGTCCTTATTTCTTGGTGGCTTCCTTCTTCTTTGCGACGGCTCCCTTGCGCGGCCCCTTCCGGGTCCGGGCGTTCGTATGGGTACGCTGACCCCGTGCCGGCAGCCCTTTGCGGTGCCGAAGGCCCCGGTATGCCCCGAGGTCCATCAGCCGCTTGATGTTCATCGATATTTCCTTGCGCAGGTCCCCCTCGACACGATAATTGGCGTCGATCACGTCCCGGATCCTGGCGATCTGGTCCTCGCCCAGCGTACTCGTCCTCAAATCCGGCGAGACGTGCGCCTCCTCGAGGATCTTCGCCGCGGAGATCGGTCCGATTCCGTAGATGTACGTAAGGGCCGTCCCGATCTTCTTCGTCTTTGGAATGTCCACTCCCGCTATTCGCGCCAACTGAATCCTCCTTGGGGCGTTCTATTCCAGCGCCTATCCCTGGCGCTGCTTGTGCTTCGGGTTCTCGCAGATCACCCGGACAACGCCTTTTCGACGGATGACCTTGCACTTGACGCAAATTTTTCTCACCGACGGCCTGACTTTCATTATCGTCCCCTCTTCACTTCGATCGGTAGGTGATCCGTCCCCGGGTCAGGTCGTACGGCGTCAACTGTACGGTGACCCGATCCCCCGGCAGGATCTTAATGAAGTGCATCCGCATCTTGCCGGAGATGTGCGCGAGCACCCTCATCTTGTTGTCGAGCTCCACCCGGAACATGGCATTCGGCAACGGTTCGATCACCGTTCCCTCGATTTCTATCGCTTCTTCTTTCGCCATATTCCTGTTGATATCCACCTGTATATTACAATTACTTTCAAGGAAGACTTAATATTTTATGCCCATCCTCCGTGACGGCTACCGTGTGTTCGAAGTGGGCTGATCGGCTTCGGTCGCGCGTAACGACCGTCCACCCGTCCGCAAGGACCTCCACGGCCCATCCCCCGGCGTTCACCATCGGTTCAATGGCCAGGATCATTCCCGGCATCAGTTTCGGGCCGACCCCCCGCCTTCCGAAATTCGGGATCTGCGGGTCCTCGTGCAACGACCGTCCGATCCCGTGCCCGACGAAGTCGCGAACCACCGAGAACCCTTCGGCCTCCGCCACCTCCTGCACGGCCGCCGAAACATCGCCGAGGCGGTTCCCCGGTCGCACCTCACCGATTCCCGCCGCGAGCGACCGTTCCGTCGCCGCGAGAAGCCGGGAGGAAACGCCGTTCACCGCCCCGACGGGAAAAGTCATCGCGGAATCCCCGTAGTATCCTTCCCGCACAATTCCGAAATCGAGGCTCAGGATGTCGCCCTCCCGGACGATCCGTTCCTTCGACGGGATCCCGTGGACCACCTCCTCGTTGATGGAGGCGCACAGGTGCGCCGGGTACCCCATGTATCCCTTGAAGGCGGTCCGTACGCCGTTCCGGGCGATGAACTGGTCGGCGAACAGTTCAAGGTCCCACGTACTGGTCCCGGGGAGGATCAACGACCTCACTTCTTCAAAGAACCTGCCTACGACGGCGCCCGCGAGCCGCATCACCTCGATCTCCCGAGGCGACTTTACGAGGATCATCCCTTAGGAGACCAGCCTCCTCACCGGAGAATCTTCACGATCGCGTCGTAGATGGCGTCGATCTCGCCGGAAGCCATCACGGACCGGATTTTCCCCGTGTTCCTGTAATAATCGAGCAGCGGAGCGGTGGCCTTGTTGTAGTTCGCCAGCCGGTTCGTGATCGTCTCTTCCTTGTCGTCGTCCCGCTGGATCAGGGCCGTTCCGCACTTGTCGCACTTCCCCCCGGTCTTGGGCGGGTTGAACTTCACGTGGTACATCGCCCCGCAACCGGTGCAGGTCCGACGACCGCACAACCGCTCCATCAGGGCGTTCTGGTCGACTTCGAGGGAGAGGACGAAGCGGATCTCCTTGCCCAGCTCCTTCGTCACCCGGTCGAGGGCCTCCGCCTGCGGAATCGTCCGCGGGAATCCGTCGAGAATGAAGCCTTTCCCGCAATCGGGCTCCGCGAGGCGCTCCTTGACGATGCCGATCACCACCTCGTCGGGGACCAGACCGCCGGCGTCCATGAAGGCCTTGGCCTTCCTGCCGAGTTCCGTTCCGTTCTTGACCGCCGCACGCAGCATGTCCCCCGTCGAGATCTGAGGGATGGCGAACGTCCGGGTCAACTTCTTTGCCTGGGTGCCCTTTCCCGCACCGGGGGGCCCCAGAAGGATGATTCCCATCATCGGTTTATCCCCTCCTCCCCTTCATCTGGCCTTTCTTGAGGAACCCTTCGTAATGCCGCGTGATCAGGTGCGACTCGACCTGCTGGACCGTGTCCATCGCGACCCCGACGACGATCAGGAGCCCTGTCCCGCCGAAGTAGAAGGGGACGTTGAAGCGGGCGATGAGGATACTGGGCAGGACACAGATGACGGACACGTAGATCGCGCCCCCAAGCGTGATCCTCGTCAGGATCTTGTCGATGTACTCCGCCGTCTTCTTTCCTGGACGGATGCCCGGTATGAAACCTCCGTACTTCTTCATGTTGTCCGCGACGTCGACCGGATTGAACGTGACCGCGGTGTAGAAGTAGCAGAAGAAGATGATGAAGGCGACGAAGAGCAGTTCGTACCCGATCGTACCCGGCGTCAGGGCATCGGAGATCTTCCGCGTGATCGGGTGCTTGATGAAGCTGGCGATCGTCGCCGGGAAGAGCAGGATGGAGGAGGCGAAGATCGGCGGAATGACGCCCGCCGTGTTCACCTTCAGCGGCAGGTGGGTGCTCTGTCCGCCGTAGACCTTCCGTCCGACGATCCTGCGGGCGTACTGCACCGGGATCCGCCGGTGCGCCCGCTCGAAATAGACGATGACGGCGACGACGGCGATCATGAGCGCCAGCAGGAACAGGCCGGCGAAAATGTTCATCTCCCCGGTGCGCACCAGGGTGACCGTGCGGACCAGGCCGCTCGGGAACCGGGCCACGATGCCGGCGAAAATGATGAGGGAGATCCCGTTGCCGATCCCCCGCTCCGTGATCTGCTCCCCCAGCCACATCAGGAACGCCGTTCCCGACGTGAGGGTGAGGACCGTCATGATCCGGAACGCCCAACCCGGCTGGTAGACGACGGATCCCGCCCCCGCCGAAACGCTTTCCAGCCCGACGGCGATCCCCATCCCCTGGATGACGGAGAGGACGATCGTGCCGTACCGGGTGTACTGCGTTATTTTCCGCCGGCCGAGCTCCCCTTCCTTGGAGAGCTTCTCGAGCTGCGGGATGACGACCGTCAGGAGCTGAAGGATGATCGAGGAACTGATATACGGCATGATCCCCAGAGTGAAGATGGAGAAACGCGCGAGCGCTCCCCCGGAGAACATGTCGATCAGGCCGAAGAGTGTTCCGGCCTGGCTGTCAAAGATCGCCTTGAGCGCAAGGTTGTCGATCCCCGGTGTGGGGACGTGAATCCCGATGCGGTAGACGATGAGCAGGGCCCCAGTGATGAGGATTCGCCGCTTGAGCTCCGGGACCCGAGTGATGTTCTGGAAGCCGTCGAGCACCGGTTCAGACCTCCACGGTCCCGCCGGCGGCGACGACCTTCGCGACGGCCGCCTTGCTGGCGCGGTCGACCTTCACGGTCAGTTTTCTGGTGACTTCGCCGTTTGCGAGAAGCTTTACGCCCCCCGGGCAGGCGCCTTTCACCAGGCCCTCCCGCCGAAGCGCCTCGGCGTCGACGAAGGAGCCCGCCTCGAACCGGTTCAGTTCCTTCACGTTGACGACGGCGATCTCCTCCCGGAAGACGTTGACGAAACCGCGCTTCGGAATCCGCCGCTGAAGAGGCATCTGCCCGCCTTCGTATCCGGGCTTCGTACCGCCCCCGCTGCGCGCCTTGAGCCCCTTGTTCCCCTTGCCGGAGGTCTTCCCGAGCCCTGAGCCTTCGCCCCGGCCGACTCGCCTGCGCACGCTTTTCGCCCCTTTTGCGGGGCGCAGATCCGTGAGTTTCATGACGTCTCTCCCACCTCTTCCATCCGGACGAGGAACTTGATCTTTTCCACCATCCCGCGGATTTCCGGGGTGTCCAGCCGGACGACGGGCCGGTTCAACCGGGTGATCCCGAGTCCCCGAACGACCTTGCGGTGGTACGCGGTTCTCCCGCTCAAGCCCCGTACGAGGGTGATGCGCAATTTTCCGCTCATGCCGTCGCCTCTTCCTCTCTCGGTCCACGGATCGCCAGGATTTGAGCAGCGGTCCGCAACTGGGAAAGCCCCTCGATCGTAGCCTTCACGAGGTTGTGGGGATTGTTGCTGCCCAGGGATTTCGTCAGGATGTTCGTGATCCCGCTGGACTCGATCACCGCGCGGACTCCGCTTCCCGCGATCACCCCGGTCCCGGGAGAGGCCGGCCGGATGACGACCTTGGCGGCTCCGAACCTGCCGATCACCTCGTACGGGATCGTGCCGTCCACCAGCGGAACCTGGATCAGCGACCGCTTGGCGTTCTGCACCGCCTTGCGGATCGCTTCGGGAACCTCGTTCGCCTTCCCGAGACCCGTCCCGACATGCCCGTTGGCGTCGCCGACAACGACCACCGCGCTGAAGGAGAAACGGCGGCCGCCCTTCACGACCTTGGCGACGCGGCTGATGTGCACGACGCGGTCCTTTAACTCCATCCCTTCCGAATCGACTCTTCTCAAGCCTTCCTCCCCGTCCCCTCGCAAATGTTTGCGCTCATGATCAGAATACCAGCCCGGATTCGCGGGCGCCGTCCGCCAGGGCCTTGATCCGGCCGTGGTAGAGGAACCCGTTCCGGTCGAACACCACCCGCTGGATGTTTTTCTCCAACGCCTTTTTCCCGATCCACTGACCCACCTTTTTCGCGGCGTCGCTCTTGTCGAGGTCGCCGATCTCCGCCCGGAGATCCGGGGAGAGGGTGGACGCCGCCAGGATGGTGGACCCGGTGGAGTCGATCACCAACTGGGCGTAGATGTGCTTCGCGCTGCGGAATACGGACAACCGCGGGCGCTGCTCGGTACCGAAGATCCGCTTGCGGATCCGGCCTTTCCTGTTCTGTCGCGCGGTTTCCCGCTCATTTTTCTGGCTCATGGCGTTCGGATCCCCATCGTAAGAAGTTGCACGTTGTCCACTACTTGCCCGCCGCCTTCCCTACCTTCTTGATCAGCCGTTCACCGCGGTAGCGGATTCCCTTGTTCTTGTAAACGTCCGGCTTCCGCAGCATCCGCACCCGGGCGGCCGTTTCCCCGAGCAGTTCCTTGTCGAAACCGCTCAACTTGATCACGGTGTTCGCTTCGACCTGCGCGGTCACGCCGGCCGGCAGGGCGAAAACGACCGGGTGGGAGTACCCCAGCGCCAGGTGAAGCGCGCCCCCCTTGGACTCGGCCTTGTAGCCCACGCCGACGATCTCGAGGGTCCGCAGGAAGCCGTCCGTGACTCCCAGCACCATGTTCGCCAGGACCGTCCGGTACATGCCGTAGAGGTTCCCGGCGTCCTTGTCGAGTAGAACGACCGTCGCCGTTTCCCCCTTCACTTCGACCGCCAGTTCTCCCGGGATCGGTCGGGAAAGCCGCCCCTTCTTCCCGGTGACGGTCAGCACGCCGTTTACCGCTTCCACCTTGACTCCGGCGGGAAGGACCACAGGTCTTTTACCGATTCTCGACATCGTTTCGCTCCTCGTGGGAAAGAACCCGGAAGCCGTCTACCAGATTTCGCAGAGCAGCTCGCCGCCGATCAAAAGCTTCTTCGCCTTCTCCCCCGTCATGACGCCGCGCGACGTGGAGACGATGGCGACCCCGAACCCGTTCTTGACCGTCGGGATTTCGTCTTTCCCGACATAGAGGCGCCGCCCCGGCCGGCTCATCCGGCGGATCCCCTTGATGGCGTATCCCGTTTCCGGGGTCGATTTCAAGACGATCCGCAGGCGGCTCATGTTTTTTTCGGTGACGATCCGGAATCCCTTGATGAACCCCTCCTCCTTCAGAATCCGCGTGATTCCGTGGAGGATGTTCGTCGAGGGGATCTCCAACTGTTCGAAGCGTGCCTGCTGGGCGTTCCGCAGCCGCGCCAACAGATCCGACACGTGATCGTTGTTCGCCATGTTCATCTCTTCCCCCTACCAGCTCGCCTTGGTCACGCCGGGAAGCTCCCCGCGAAGGGCGAGCTGCCTCAGGCAGATCCGGCACAGCTGGAACTTCCGGTAGAAAGCGCGCGGCCTGCCGCAGCGCGGGCACCGGTTGTATTTACGGACAGCGAATTTCGGCGTCCGTTTCGCCTTGGCGATGATCGATTTCTTGGCCAACGTCTGCTCTCCTCTCCCTTATGCCCGGAAGGGCATTCCCATGAGCCGCAGGAGCTCAAGGCCTTCTTCGTCGGTCCGGGCCGTGGTCACGATGGTGATGTTCATGCCGCGGACTTTTTCGATCTTGTCGTAATTCACCTCGGGAAACATGATCTGTTCCTTGATCCCGAGAGTGTAGTTACCGCGTCCGTCGAACCCCTTCGGGGAAACCCCCCTGAAGTCCCGCACGCGCGGCAGGGCGATCGCGATCAGCTTGTCGAGAAAATTGTACATCCGGTCCCGCCGCAGCGTGACCATGACGCCGATGGGAACCCCTTCCCTCAACTTGAAGTTCGCGATGCTCTTTCGCGCCTTGGTGACGACGGGCTTCTGGCCGGAAATGATGCCGATCTCGCCGGCGGCGGTCTCGATCACCTTGACGTTCTCGATCGCGTCCCCGAGGCCCATGTTCACGACGACCTTGGAAAGTTTCGGCACCTGCATCACGTTACGGTACCCGAACTTCTCCTTCAGCTTGGGAACGATCTCCGCTTTGTACTGGTCCTGCATTCTCGCCATTTCCGATCACCCCCATCCGCCATTCCCGCGGAGGTATCCTTTCATTTCTTTTTGGCTTCGAGGACGTCCCCGCATCGTTTGCAGACGCGGTTGCGCTTCCCCGTCCCGTCGAGCGCCATCGCGATCCGGGTCGGCTTGTTGCATTTGTCGCACATGACGAGAACGTTGGACCAGGAAAGCGGCGCCTCTTTCTCCACGATCCCTCCCTGGGGGTTCGTCTTTCCGGGCTTCGTGTGCCGCTTCACCAGGTTGAGTTTCTCGACGAAGACCCGGCACTTCTCGCGGTCGATCTTGAGAACCCTGCCGACCTTCCCCTTCTCCCGTCCGGCGATCACCTTCACGATGTCGTTCTTGCGGATCTGAACCTTGTTCGCGGCTTCCATTCCCCCCCCCCGGCTCACAGGACTTCCGGCGCCAGTGAGATGATCTTCATGTACTTCCTGGCGCGCAGTTCGCGGGCGACGGGTCCGAAGATGCGGGTTCCGATCGGCTCGCCCTGCGGATTGACGAGAACGGCGGAATTCTGGTCGAAGCGGAGGAAACTCCCGTCCGCCCGGCCGATCTCCTTGACGGTGCGGACGACGACCGCCTTGTGGACGTCCCCCTTCTTCACCTTGCCGTTCGGGATCGCCTCCTTGACGCTGACGACGATGATGTCGCCCACGCCGGCGTACCGGCGCCGGCTGCCGCCGAGCACCTTGATGCAGCATAGACGCTTCGCACCCGAGTTGTCGGCCGCGTCGAGCATGGTTTGCATCTGGATCATTTCATCATCTCCGCCGGAATTTTTCGGCTCACTGCTCTCCGAGGCGCTCGACCAGCCGGGCGACGCGCCACCGTTTGTCCTTGCTCGTCGGCCGCGTCTCGACGATCTCCACGCGATCCCCGACCCGGAACTCGTTCTTCTCGTCGTGCGCCTTGAAGTTTTCCCGGCGTCTCACGTATTTCTTGTAGACGTCGTGTGGTACCAGGCGCTCCACGCGGACGACCACGGTCTTGTCCATCTTGTCGCTGACGATCATCCCCACCTTCTTTTTCCGCGTGCCGCGGATTTCCATCACACCCTCCGCCGTCATGTCAGTTCGCCTTCCCTTCCGTCTTTGCGCGGAGGAACGTCACCACGCGTGCCAGGTCCCTGCGCCGGTTGCGGATCAGCATCTTGTTCTCGAGGGCGGACGCGGCTCGTTTCATCTTCAGACGGAAGATCTCGTCGCGCAGCTCCCGCTCCTTCTGGTGAAGTTCCTCGGCCCCAAGATCCCGCACATCCTTTGTCTTCATGGACGTCTATGCCTCTCTGGACAGGAATGTCGTATGGATCGGGAGCTTGTGCCCCGCCAGGCGAAACGCCTCCCGCGCCGTGGCCTCGTCGACACCCTCGATCTCGTAGAGAACACGCCCCGGGCGGACCACCGCGACCCACTCCTCGGGCGCGCCCTTTCCTTTCCCCATCCGGGTCTCCGCCGCCTTCTTCGTGATCGGCTTGTCGGGAAAGATTCGGATCCAGATCTTCCCGCCGCGCTTGATGAAGCGCGTCATCGCGATGCGCGCCGCCTCGATCTGCCGGGCGGTGATCCAGGCGCCGTCGGCCGCCTTTACGCCGAAGTCGCCGAAGTTGAGCGTGTTCCCGGACTGCGCCTTTCCACGGCGGCGGCCCTTCATCTGCTTGCGGAACTTGACCCTTTTGGGGGCGAGCATGATTCCCGTTCTCCTATTCGTTGGTGGCGGGGGAAGAGGGAGCCTTCGGCAGCACCTCGCCCTTGTAGATCCAGACCTTCACCCCGATGATCCCGTAGGTCGTATGGGCTTCCGCGAACCCGTAATCGATGTCGGCCCGCAAGGTGTGGAGAGGAACCCGCCCTTCGCGGTACCACTCGGTCCGGGACATCTCGGCGCCACCGAGGCGGCCGGACACCTGGATCTTGATCCCCTTGGCGCCCAGCTTCATCGAGGAGAGCACGGTCTTCTTCATGGCGCGGCGAAAAGCGATCCGCCGCTCCAGCTGCATCGCGACGTTCTCCGCGGTCAGCTGCCCGTCCGTCTCCGGACGCCGGATTTCGAGGATGTTGATCGACACTTCCTTCGGCGTGAGCTTCTTGATCTCCTTCTTCAGGATTTCGATCTCGGCGCCCTTCTTGCCGATCACGATCCCCGGACGGGCCGTGGCGATGAGAACGTTTACGCGGTTGCTGCGCCGCTCGATCTCGATCGAGGAGACCCCGGCGTGGCTCAGCCGCCCCTTGACGAAGCCGCGGATGCGCAGGTCCTCCTGCAGTTGCGACGCGTACTCCTTTTTGGAGTACCAACGCGATCGCCAGGTCCGGATGGACACCAGCCGAAATCCGAAAGGGTGTGTCTTCTGTCCCAAAATCCGCCTCCTGTACGCGGTTAACTACAACTCGTCTACCACGATCGTTATGTGACTGGTCCGCCGCTTGTACTTGTGCGCCCTTCCCATCGGCGCCGGCCGAAACCGTTTCTGCGAGGCCCCCTGGTTCACGCAGGCACTCTTCACGTAGAGCGTACCGACGTCGATCACGCCGGTCTGCCCCGCGTTGGCGATCGCCGAATCGAGGACTTTCTTCACGGTTACCGCGGCAGCCTTGTTCGCAAGGGCAAGGATCGTCCGTGCCTCGGAGATCTTCTTCCCCCGGATCAGGTTCACCACGAGGCGCGCCTTCCTCGGAGAGACGCGCATGAACTTGGCCGTCGCTGTCGTTTCCATCTGCCGCTCTCCTTCTCTCCTTACTTCCTCACCTTGGCCTTGCGGTCTCCCGAGTGGCCGTGGAACGTCCGCGTGGGCGAGAACTCGCCGAACTTGTGGCCCACCATGTTTTCCGTGACGAAGACGGGCATGAATTTCCGTCCGTTGTGCACGGCGAACGTGTATCCCACCATTGCGGGAGTGATGGTCGAGCGCCGGGACCAGGTCTTGATGATCTTCTTGTCGCCGGTTTCGACGGCCTTGTTCAACTTACGTGCAAGGCCTTCCTCCACGTACGGTCCCTTCTTGACGGATCGCCCCACGTCGAAACCCCTTTTCCTTTATTTTCCGCGCCGCTTTACGATGTACTTGTCGGTCGACGGGCTCTTGCGAGTCTTGTACCCCTTCGTCGGCTTCCCCCACGGGGTGCACGGATGCCGGCCACCGGAGGATCGTCCCTCGCCGCCGCCGTGCGGGTGATCGACGGGGTTCATGACGACGCCCCGGACCGTCGGACGGACACCCTTCCAACGATTGCGCCCCGCCTTGCCGATCGACACTTTTTCATGGTCGACGTTTCCGACCTGGCCGATCGTCGCCATGCACTCGATGAAAACCAGCCGGACCTCGCCGGAAGCCAGTCGAAGGTGCGCGTACGAACCCTCCTTGGCCAGGATCTGCGCGACCGAACCGGCGGACCGGGCGATCTGACCGCCCTTCCCGACCTTGAGTTCGATGTTGTGCACGAGCGTCCCGACCGGGATATTGCGGATCGGAAGCGCGTTCCCCGGCTTGATGTCGGCGCCGGCGCCGGAAAGAACCGTGTCGCCGACGGAGATCCCGACCGGGCAGAGGATATACCGCTTCTCCCCGTCCGCGTAGTTCAGCAGGGCGAGGCGCGCGGACCGGTTCGGGTCGTATTCGATGGCCGCGACGGTCGCCGGGACGTCTTTCTTGTTCCTCTTGAAGTCGACGATCCGATATCTGCGCTTATGTCCCCCGCCGCGGTGCCACACCGTGATCTCACCGAGGTTGTTTCTCCCGCCGCTTCCCGAAAGACTCTCCGTCAATGCGCGTTCGGGCTTCTTCTTCGTCAGATCGTCCATGACGAGGACGGTCATGCCCCTTCGTCCTGGGGAGGTCGGCTTGTAGTTACGAATGGCCATCGCAGTCTCTCCTTAAAAGAAGAACGCTTGCGCGTCCGTCAGACGCCTTCGAAGAACTCGATCTTGTCGCCCGCCTTCAGCATGACCACGGCCTTCTTCCAGCCGGGACGAAGCCCCACCGTCCGACCGCGTCGCTTCACCTTGCCGGCGACGTTCATCGTCCGGACGTCTTCGACCTTGACCTTGAACATCTTCTCGACGGCCTCTCGGACTTCCTTCTTGTTGGCGCGCTTGTCGACGGCGAACAGGACCGCGTTGGACATCGCCTTCAGCGAGGTCGCCTTCTCCGTGATCAGCGGCCGCTTGATGACGTCGGATAGATTCATTTCGCCAGCACCTCGCTGATTTTATCGAGAGCCGCGCCGGTCAGCACGAGTTGGTCGTACGACAGGATGTCGTACACGTTCAACGCCTTTGCGGGCAGGGTCTTGAACGCCTTGAGATTCCGCACGCCGAGGGACAGGTTTTCGGGCTCCCCGTCGATCACGATCAACGCATCGTGGAGGCCGAGCGCGGCCGCGACCTTGAGAAATTCCTTCGTTTTGGCGAACGGGAGGGAGAGGTCGTCCACGAGGACGATCTTGTTCTCGAGCGCCTTGGCGCTCAGGGCGCTGCGCAACGCCGCCTTCATCTCCTTCCGGTTCACCTTCCCGTCGTACTTCCGTGGATGGGGGCCGAATACGGCGCCTCCGCCCCGAAGCAGCGGCGAACGGGACGTTCCCATCCGGGCGCGCCCGGTCCCCTTCTGGCGAAACGGCTTCTTTCCGCCGCCCCTGACGTCCTTGCGCGTTTTCGTGGCGTGCGTTCCCGCGCGGGCGGCCGCCAGCTTGGCGGTCACGACGTGGTGCATCAGGTGCGTCTTCACCTCTGCGCCGAAAATAGACTCGGGGAGTTCCACGGTCCCGGTCCCCTTCTTTTCCTTGTTCACGATTTCCACGGTAGCCATCTCGCGCTCCTCGCCTTACGCCGGTTTCTTCACGGCCCGGCGCACATAGACCAGGCTGTTTTTCGCGCCGGGCACCGCGCCGCGGACGAGCAGCAGGTTCTTCTCGGGCTCCACGCCGACCACGCGCAGGTTGAGGATCGTGACCCGCTCGTTTCCGTACTGGCCCGCCATCTTCATGTTCTTGATGACGCGCGAGGGATACGCGGATGCGCCGATGGACCCGGGGGCCCGATGGAACATGGAGCCGTGCGTCGCGCGCCCGCCCTTGAAGTTCCACCGCTTGATGACGCCCGTGAAGCCACGCCCCTTGCTGTGCCCCATCACGTCGACGACATCGCCTTC
>Ga0210044_10003578_pt1 | contig 22074 bp, 26 predicted proteins | sample CryGey13umfilter_2_FD_183959 | JGI IMG/M metagenome (GOLD analysis project Ga0210044, IMG submission 183959) | Groundwater microbial communities from aquifer in Utah, USA - Crystal Geyser 4/9/14 3 um filter (SPAdes) (version 2) | ecosystem: Environmental > Aquatic > Deep subsurface >... | reverse complement strand
CCCACTTAATTACGATCCAGTTATAGGTGATGTGTGTGATGCATGGAGCCAAACAGCACTTATTCCTAACGCTACTCAAACGCACCAGTCAGGCTCAATTGGCGTTAACGGCGTGTACTACGTAACAACCATGGATCCACCAAACACCGTGTACTATGCAAGCCAATATACCGATGGAAGTTTAGGTACGTGGCAGTCTGCCTCGTATGATGACCCGCGCATAAAGGGAGACGATTGGGTTTCGTATAACGGTGGGATTATAAAAACGCCGTATGGTCATGTTTTAACGCACGCTATAAATCCTGATAATTCAATTGGTCCAAAAGTTCAGCTTGATGCTAACTCTGATGCGTTCGATATAGCCCAAGAGTGGGGATCGTTGGTGCTTGCTCAATTTGATACTGCGGATTTCCTCTATTATTTTGGAACGTTCGATACGAGTGGGGCACACAATTATAATTTGCAGTTCTGGCAGAAAAAATTACCAGTCGGCCCCGGAAACTACAAGTTTACAAAGGCAGCACCCGCAAACCCTGGATTCATTCACTACAAAACAGCGTTTGTAAAAGGGGATGGCGATAAAGGATTTATTTATTCTACCGTTATGGACGGTGCGGGAACCAGTGTTGTTGATGGACTTAAACGAATAGAAGTTCATGCTGATGCAACAACGTCGGGTGCGTTTGTTGATGTTTCAGCCCCTCCCGGAAATGGTAACTTACGCGGAGAATTGTTTTCGTACAACGGATATCTATATGCAATTAGTGGCACGAAATTTTCAAGAGCATACATTGATCCTGCTTCGGGAGATCTTGGATACTGGGAACCCCTTGCCGATGTGCCTGCACCGCTTGTATCACTTACGGGTTGGGCGGGGCATCCTGAGTCTGCCGCGTACGCACTCATGAATGGGTTTGTGTACGTGACCGGTGTTGACCGCGTGTACTTTATTAGTCTTACGGGAAATTGCACTACTGTGCCGGCTCCGATTGCAAATAAACCGAGTGGAACGCAAGGATCGCCAGTTGGGAGTAATATCTCGTGTGTTGTTCCGGCGTGGGTTATTCGTGGTCCTGACGTTGTGGTTCCTCCGATTACGTGCGGTGAAGTCATGATTGAGGTTGATAATCCGGATTATTCTCCTCCTGCGGCTGTAGGTAATTCTGGGAATTCATTGACCACTGCCGCGAATAGTTCTCGCTGTGATGAGTGCGCATCGGCATATGTGTTTCCTCAGCCTGGTTTTATTTCAGAAAACCCTACGGGACAAGATGTTGGTCAAAAAGATGGTACTGGTCAAACGGGACTTAATCGCAATTACAGCTATTATGATTATGATCAAGGTGCACTGATAAATATTCCGCCCTTTGGGTTTGGGGTAGGAGGACCACAGCCGTTAGCGGATATTGGTGGCGATGTTGACGCTTCATCCGAGGCTCCTTGTGGGTGGCCTTCGGATCGGGCATATCGAAAAGTTGGGTGGGGATGTGCAACACCAGCAGTAACAGAGCCGGACCAAGAAATTTGTCCAAAGGGTATGGCTGCCGGTTCATGGTGCGCAGAGAATACGTATGACAGTAATGGAAATGTGGTGAATCAAGGACAGCATGATGATTATAAGGCGGTTGATATTGCCGGTGAGTTTCCGGTGTATGCGACTATGGATGGGACGGCATTTCGGTGTGTTGATAAGGCGGTTCAGGCAGAGGGAACTGGTTCGTTTGGAATATATATCGTGGTAGTAAATGGTCAGGGTACGTATCGTACGATTAATGCCCACCAACTTCCCGATCCAAGCATCGACTATCCACTTCCGTCAACGCTACCTAACGACACTGCTTGTGCGTACGGTGATGGCAATCAACGAGAGACAAAACGATGGAGTGTAAAACGTGGAGATCTTATTGGATACGTTGGTATGACAGGACAAACTAACATTCAGCATTTGCATTACGAGATTCGAACAGGTGTTACGAGCGCTACACGTGTATGCCCGGCCTCATTTATTGATAGTACAAATGTTGCATGTAAAAGTACCGGTGCTTTGGCGACAACTTCGATCGTCTCACGCGTAAGCCAAGCAGTCTCGTCGTTTTTCTCTTCCCTAAACCCCTTTGCGTCAAATGAGAAAGCAAACGATGCCATTTTTGAATCGGGACCTAGTTATAGTAAGGAGCAGTTTGAGTAATGTAATGAATAATAAAAACGCAGTACGCATTGTTGTGGTCTTGGTTGTATTACTGTTGTCTATGATTGTGGTCTGGTATGTTAGTTCGATTGCTAAAAAACCCGATGAGGCAGTAGGGGTTATGCCAACACCAATCCAACGAACGGTGACAAGGGTTGAAGGAGTTGATGCGATTGATGATCTTTCGGATATGGTCTACAACGCGACAGCTGGTGTGTTTTATGTTGCTAGTTTTGATAACGGTACTATTTATGTGGTTGGAGCTAAAAGTAAAAAGATTGAAGGTGTAATTCCCGTTGTGTTTCCGCATCGGCTATATCTCGATACAAGTAACCACATGCTTTATGTGAGCGCTGGTGATGATCGGGTTTTAAAAATTGACACAAACACGTTTGTTGAAGTTTCACGGGCACAAGTAAAAACAAAACCAGGAGGAATGGTTTTCGATCCAACAACATCACTCCTGTATGTTTCGACAGAATATGGGAATACGGTTGATGTTATCGACACTAAAAATATGCAGGTTGTATCGTCTGTTTTTGTTGGAAAGGGTCCGACAGATGTTGCATTAAGTGCCAATGGAGAGTTTTTGTATGTTGCTGAGCGTGAAGCAGGAACTATTGGAGTCATAAGTACCCAAAATCGTGTGTATATAAAAACAATTCAGTTTGGTGGTCGACCACATAGGATGTATTCGGTAGATACTCAGGGGGTTGTATTGATTCTTGATCAATATACGGGTGCATTAGCAATTCTCGATTCGGTTACCCAAAGAATAGATCGCAAGATTGATGTCGTTTCACTTCCCAGCGATATGGTTGTTGATACGCAAAGAGACAAGATTTATGTCACGAGTTTTGCCGACAATACGATCGGGGTATTAGACATCAAATCTGAAAAAATGCAAAACATTATCGGGTTGTCTCAGGCGTCATTTGCTCAGAGTACAGGGTTAAACAATATAGCAATGGTTCCAGGCTCAAACGAAGTTTTGGTTTCTAATACCAACACAGGGGAGCTTCATTTTGTTGATATCCGCTAACAATCGTGTCTTACCTCTTGACCTTGTGGAATAGGCTCTCTATACTAGTCTAAGCATGGCTTCGCGCGTACTGCTCAGACTAATTGAAGAGGCGATAGTGCCTGCGATCATAATTTTCGTTGCAAAATTATTCGCGGTTGTTTTTTTGATACAGTGGCTTGGAGCACAATGGCAGTTTAATACGCTTTCGGCCTTCCCGAGTGTTTCCTTTTCGGACGGGGCAACGCTACTGTTTGTTGATTCTTATTCAAATCTTTTCATGTATATCGTTGCAGTTATGGGACTTGCCTGGGTTTTAACAAAAGCACATCATTTTCACGACACACATATTTCCCCGCGGTTTGTATTGCAGCTTTTATCGTGGAATTTGACCGGAATTATCTCTACGAGCAATGACCTTTTCCATGAAGGTGTTGTGTGGTTTTCGTATGTATGGCTCACAACGTTATTTATTGGACTGCACGTGTTAACGGGAACAACATTTATGTGGGTATTTATTGTGGCAATGCTCGTAAGTATTGTGATGACGTGGTTTTTGGTTTCTGACATTGAACGGGAGGTGGCGGCGTGAAACAAATTGTAAATATCTCCCTCATGTTTGCTTTTTCATTAATGATGATTGGACCATTTTTAGGTAGTCAATTTGTGCTTGATGAAAGCGCGCAGTTTGGAAACGTTGCCGGACTTCGCACCGTTACATCGGCAGATGTGCAAATATTACCGAACTTGCAAAATTTTGATTTGTATGTGAGTTTTGATCCACAAGGTTTAGAAAAAGGCGTGTTTGATGACACCGTCAGTCTTTCAATTTTTCAGCGCCAAAAAGCATCGTACAGCGGTCTATATAGCATCTATAATACTTCCTCAGATAAATCACTTGAGGTGAACCTTGAACTTTCGGATGTAATGGATATAAAGCAGGGTAGTTTTGCAATGGTCGCGCTTGCGCTTCGAACCGGGAATGCCGTGTCTTTGTCTGCCGACGCACAACAAGGTGATACCGTTATAACGATTGATCCAGTTCACATGATCGTAAAAGATTCGGACGTTTTGATTGGTCAAGACAAAGTAAGGGTTGTTGCAGTTTCTACCGAAGGAAGGCTTGTAGTTACGCCTCTTTCAAAAGATTATGCAAAAGGAACTGAGGTTGTGTATTCTCCGATTATGGTTTCCGATACAAAAATTGTGATTCCGACAACGAGTTCTGTGATGATTGCTCCAGGAGAAAGTGTTTTTGTCGATGCGTTTGTGTGGGGAGTGGACAGTTTGGTAAAACAGGATCAGTTTGTTACGGTGCCACTTTCGATTACAGTTAAGGAAGTTACCCCATAATCTACTGATCTACATCTGTGCGGCAGTGACAACGTCAAATCGTGTTGTCCAAATAGCGTCTGTTCCGGGAGATCGTAAGTTGAACACGAATTTAAAACGACTTGCTGCAACATTTATTGTTTTGCCATTATCAAAATAAACCCGTACCGTTTTTGTTTGCGCGGTATTTGCGCCGGGGTTGTCGTTTTCGTCAAGAATCTCAAGTGCTGTTAGGTCTGTGACTGAGGTGAGTTCATTTTCGTTCAGCTGCGCAACAACTTCAGCCGCGGTAAGCACGTTTATTTGTGAATCATATGAGGTGGGTAATAATGCGGTATTTATTAGATCGGTCACCTCATCGACCGAAAGCCATGGTTTGTTTCCCCATGCTTTGTGATACCAGGGAGAATCTCCATGTGCTGGTCCATCGTACGCGTTTCCTTGTGCGTCGGTATCTACAACGCGTTGTGTATATGAACGATAGCCGCCCCACACCTCTTGCGCATTGAGAGTGAACCCTCCTGCAGTTGATGCATAGTACGCGGTAATAGGTGAACCATTTAAAAGAATCACTTGCCCTTTTGTTTCTTCAACTGCTTGTTTCCAGTATTGTCCACATGCTCCTGCTACTTTTGATGAGCCAACGTACACTTGACACGCTTGGGTTGTGCAAATCGGTTGAGCGCCATTATTGGTATAAGCAAGAGCATAGGTGCGTGCAGCGATTGCCTGTGCTTTTAATGCCTCAAGACCACCTCTATCGGGAGATCCCCAACACGAAGGCATCTCTCCGATGCCTAAAAGATAGTCTTCCTCAAACGCAATTGATGAATCCCCTTGGGCGGTGGTAATTGTTATTGAGTTGGGGGTAGTAATTGTTTCAAGCGTTGTTCCCGCGTAATACGTACGTAGAATTTCTGCTACCGATTGTCCTGCTTGTGCGCGTCCAAACGCCCCGTATTGATTCATTCCTACGCGATGCGGATATCCATATGTCCAAAATGAGAAGTACACGGTTCCGTCTTTTGGAGGAGATTGTTCAATAAGCGCTGGGTTAAGCTCTGTGTTTCCAACCGTTGTTGAGGCGAGGGCAGCGGCAGCTTTTGCGGCAAGGATCTGTTGTTGTTGAGTCGTTAAGCTTGAAATCTGTTGGTCGATTCCTGCAAGAGATTGGCTTAAATTTTGCAATTGACTTTGCGCTGAAGTTAGCGAGTTTTGGGTTTGTGAGATTGTTGAAACTAAACTTTTTTGCCTTGTGGTAAGGTCTGAAATTTCGGTTTCAAGTTCCGCTTTAATTTTTACCAAAAGGTTTTTTATCTCAGTTGCCGTTTGTTGTTGCTCTGATAGCCCAACTAATTCGTCTTTTGTGCGGGTAAGAATTGCCTGTTTATAAACGAGCGATTGAGTTTCGTTTGTTTCAATATTCCTAAAGATCAAAGGGGAAATGGTTGCCGCGGAGATCATGTACATCGTGCGCACCGACTCGCGCAAATTATTTTGTTGTTTTGATATCGTCAACTCGATTTTTAAAATATCTTGTTCGGTTTGGGTAAGCTGCTCTGCCTTTGTTGTAAGGGCTTTTTTGGTTACCGAGAGTTGGGAATTTGTAGTTGAGTAGTTGTTCTGAAGATCATTAAGCGAAGCTTCGTAGTTACTTTTTAGCGATGCAAGGCGCGCCAGTTCACTTTGAGTTTTTTCTTTTTCATTTTGGGCGTTTTCAAGTTGTTGGGTTGTTTGATTAAGTTGTTGTTCAAGGTCAGTTAGGTCATCGGCACCTACGGTTTGCCAGGCAAATGAAATCATTACAACAAAACAAACAGCGAGTATTTTTTTCACCTATACATAATAACAAGGAGTAAGACATGAAGATAGACAGGGGTTGTGGAGATAATGTTCATGTCCGTTATAATAGGGACACAGTGGCACATAAAATCTTAATCACAACCGCCATAGATTATGTAAACGATGTCATACATATTGGTCATGCGTACCAAAAAATTGTGGCGGATTCACTTGCGAGGTACTATCGACTGTTTCCCGAAAACGAAGTGTTTTTCCTTACTGGAACGGATGAACATGGCAGCAAAACCGAAGAAGAGTCAAAAAAATTGGGAGTTGAACCACAAGCACTTGTTGATGATATTAGCGCAAAAGACAGAGCACAAATTGATAGTCTCAACATTTCGTATGATCGGTTTATCCGCACAACAGATCCTGATCATCGAAAGGTCGTCACGGATTTTTATAACCGTTCGTTAGCGGCTGGAGATATCTATAAGGGAAGTTACACAGGTCTCTACTGCGTTGGATGCGAAGAGTTTTTAAAAGAAAAAGATTTAGTTAATGGAAAATGTCCGCATCATCCTTCAAAAGAGATCACTACACTCACTGAGGAAAATTATTTTTTCAAATGGTCAGCTTACACAGATCTTTTAAAAACGTACATGCTTTCGCATCCGGAATTTGTCCAGCATGAGGCACGAAAAAACGAGATGCTTTCATTCATTGAGCAGGGGATTGATGACATTCCTATATCGCGCACAACGGTAAGTTTTGGCATTCCCGTCCCCAATGATCCAAGGCACGTGTTATATGTTTGGTTTGATGCACTGATTAATTACGTAACTGGTGCACCTTCGTTTTGGGAGAGTGACGATACAACGATCATTCATCTTGTTGGAAAAGATAATGTTAGGTGGCATGCACTGTTATGGCCAGCGATGCTTATGTCGGCGGGATATCGAATGCCAAGCATTGTGTACGGTCACGATTTTTTCACTCTTAACGGACAAAAAATTAGTAAGAGTCTTGGTAATGTCATTCGTCCAACGGATTTAGTTGCGCAGTTTGGAACGGATGCGGTTCGTTATTATTTTTTGAGATATGGACCCCTGCGGGATGATGTTGATGTAACGATTCCTGAAATTTCGCGTGTGTATACTGCTGATTTATCACATGGGCTAGGAAATCTTGTATCTCGTGTTGCAAAGATGGCGGAAAAAGAAGATCTTGAGTTTGATAGTGGTGTTCCTGATATTGGTGATGTCGAAGGGTTTAGTGAGTTTGATGGATATATTACGTCGTTTCGGTTGGATCTTGCACTGGAATTTGTATGGAAAAAAATTCAAACACTCGATCGTTACGTTGATCACAATCGCGTGTGGGAGCAAAGTAAGGACGATAAAAAACAAAGTCTTACCTATCTTGTAAAGGGGATTCGTGAGATTACCGTGTGTCTTGTGCCGTTTCTTCCCGAAACTGCGGCAAAAATCGCCGCGCAATATAATGGATCAAAAGTTACTTCTCGCGAAGGAATGTTTCCGCGGATCTCCTAATGCAATGATCGATACACACTCGCATCTCTATTTTGATTCTTACGATGAAGACCGATTAGAAGTCATGGCAAGAAACATGGCTTTGTTAGACGCTGTGATTACCGTTGGAGTCGATGAGAGCACATCACAAAAAGCAATCACGCTCTCTGAGAAATATCCAAACATGTATGCTGCGGTCGGTCTTCACCCAGAAGAAATTGCTTTTCCAACGGATGTGTTGTGGGTTGAGCGTAGTGTATCACATAAAAAAGTGGTGGCAATTGGTGAGATTGGACTTGATTATTCAAAGCTTTCGTCTGAGCATGATGTAGAAAGTACGGTCACAAACCAAAAAAATGCGTTTCGTGCTCAACTAGAGATCGCACTGCGAACAAATCTTCCCGTGGTTATTCATTCTCGTGATGCTTTTGACGATACGTTGGAAATACTTACTGCCTACAAAGGATCTCTTCGAGGTGTTTGGCATTCGTTCACGGGTGATGTGGAGTCAATGCAAAAGGTAACACGTATCGGTTTTATGATCGGAATTAATGGGATTGTTACGTATACTTCTGCACAACCGTTGCAGGATGCGGTTTCACGTGTTGAGTTGTCACATCTTGTTCTTGAAACCGACGCTCCGTTTTTACCTCCAGTGCCACATCGGGGCGAGCGTAATGAGCCATACATGGTAACATTGGTTGCAGAGAAGGTTGCGAGCCTTCGCAAAGATACGGTTGAGAACGTCATTGCTCAAACTGATAAAAACGCACAAAAATTATTTTTGGAAAGGGTTTTGTAACGAATGAAAAGTTCTTATGTTTAAGAATCGAACCGTTGTTGTTCATACCATAGTTTCGTTACTTATTAGTCAAATATCTTTTTGGCTTATTTTTCTACATCGTACGCAGTTGCCACCAACAATACCCCTGTGGTTTATGCAAAAAGAATCGGTGGATGTGCTTTCCGATGTAACCTATATTTGGCTTTTGCCGGGTCTAAGCGTGTTGTTTTTAGCGCTATATTTGTTAATCACCGCGCTTATTCATCGTCACCAACCATATATTGTAGGCATAACCATGGCGGCGAGTACGTGTGGCTCGTTGTTTTTGCTTATCGCAACGCTAAATATTCTCAGTAAAGTATTGGGTTGGGGATAAAAGTGAATATTGGATTCTGTTACAATACGACAGTTATAGTTAACTTGAAAAAATCGAAAGCTGAGAGATTACGCATTACATTATGTTTGAACGAGCAATAAAGTTACTACGAAATGCATGGGAAACGCCTGATTTGAGGCGTAAAATACTGTTCTCTGTGCTGATTCTTACCATTTATCGTGTGTTGGCACATGTTCCTTTGCCGTCAATTAATCTTGATGCAATGCGTCAGCTGTTTCAGCAATCACAGTTTTTGGGACTTCTGAATATTTTTTCGGGAGGAGCGCTCTCTAACGCTTCGATTATTGCATTGGGTCTAAACCCATACATTACGTCTTCGATTATCTTCCAACTTGCCGGAATGGTTGTTCCGCAGTTAAGCGCGCTACAAAAAGAAGGTGAGCAAGGACAACGTAAGATTAACCAATACACACGATTGTTGGCAGTTCCTCTTGCAGTAGTACAATCACTTTCGGTTTATTTTATTTTAAGACAGCCGTTGGGGTCTGGTCTTGATCCTATTGTTCCGTCCTTGCAGCCCTTACCGCTTATTGTTTTGATTCTTTCGTTAGCTGCAGGTTCAATTTTACTTATGTGGTTAGGAGAACTTCTTACGGAATACGGAATTGGAAATGGAATCTCAATTCTAATTAGCGTTGGGATTATCTCTGGAATTCCTAAAACCGTTTCTCAATTGGCTGGAGCTCAAACAGGCGATAATCTTACTGATGTATTGGTTTTTCTTGTCATCGCACTTTTGGTCATAGCGGGAATTGTATTTATGAACGAAGCAACACGCCAGATTCCTGTTCAGTATGCCCGAAGATACAAAGGGCAAAACACAGCGGCTGTTGGTCAAACCACGTACATTCCGTTGCGATTAAACCAAGCGGGAGTTATTCCCATTATATTTGCCGTTTCACTCATGCTTATTCCTGGTACTGTTGCGAATTTTGCATTAGGATTATCAAATCCTCAGATTGTCTCAATTGCACAAACGATCTCTGTGTGGTTTAGTCCAACGAGTATTTCGTATGCGGTTATGTACTTTTTACTGGTAGTTGCATTTACGTTTTTCTATACGGCTGTTACCTTTAATCCTGAACGGATTGCTGAAAACCTGCAAAAGCAAGGTGGCTTTATTCCCGGTGTAAGACCAGGTGCTGCAACCATTGAATATCTCAATCGACTTTTGACTCGAATTACTGTTCCGGGGTCGTTGTTTCTTGGAGCGATCGCGGTCATGCCCATTCTTGTTCAGTTTGCGTTTCCATCTCTCGGGTCAGTGGTGAGTTTAGGAGGAACGAGCATTCTCATTGTTGTTGCGGTGACTGTTGAGACGGTGCGCACGATGGAGTCAATGATGGTCATGCGAGGATACGACAAGTTCGCGTCCTGATGCATAAACAAAAACTATCGTTATGAATATTATACTTGTTATGGGGCCACAGGGTTCTGGTAAATCTACGCAAGCGCGTTTACTCTCGGAATATCTTGGCATGCAATTTATGTCCGTAGGGGAGCTTCTTCGCTCATATGCAAAAGACAATTTTGGGCCGATTGTAGATCAACTCCGAAAGACCATGAATCAAGGAGAGCTTGTTGACCATGATGTTACCCAAATGGTGATTTCGCTTTTTTTACTTGAGCATCCAACAGAGATAGGATACGTGGTCGATGGTTATCCGCGTTCTGTTGAAGACTATCGAGAAATTGAAAAATTGTTTAACAAAACAGTTGATCTGTGCTTAGTTCTTACGCTCGACGATACGGTAATTTGGGAGCGAATTGCAAAGCGTCAACTCACTGAGCATAGAAAAGATGAGACTAAAGATGCAGTTGAGCGGCGCCTTCATATTTACCGAACACGAACCCAAAAAGCAGTCGAGGCGTTACAAAAAGATGGAGTACCGGTTGTGTTTGTTGATGGGTCTGGCTCAATTGATGAAATACAATCGATGCTTCAAGAAAAGTCAACATCCTATGTCAAGATATCCAATTAAAACTAACGACGAGATTTTGCTCATGCGCGAAAGCGGGAAAGTCGCCGCACGTATTTTGTCAGAGCTCCTACGCGAAGCAAAAGAGGGTGTTACTACCAAATCCCTTAATGATTTAGCCGAAAAGAGAATAGTAGAAGAAGGCGTTGTGGCTTCGTTCAAAGGGTTTGATGGTTATCCGTTTTCAATTATAACCTGTATTGACGACGAGGTTGTACATGCGATGCCGTCTGATCGAGTATTACAAAAGGGCGAACTTTTAACTATTGATTTTGGAATTTACAAAAATGGATTTCACTCTGACATGGCAAAGACCGTTGAAATTGGTTCTAACGTTCAAGAAAACTTTCTTTCTGTTGGTAAAGATGCGCTGAGTAAAGGAATTGCGTCTTGTAAGATTGGGGGGTTTATCGGAGATATCAGTAGCTCAATTCAGCAAACCGTTGAATTCTCGGGGTGTAACGTTGTTCGCGCGTTTGTAGGACATGGAGTGGGCCGTGACCTTCACGAAGATCCGCAAATTCCCGGTGTAGGCTGGCCCCGCATGGGAGTGCCATTAAAAGAGGGTATGGTTCTTGCGGTTGAGGTTATGTATACACAGGGTGAATGGGATGTTGAAATTGCAGAAGATGGGTGGACAGCCGTAACGGTTGATGGATCACTTTCAGGGATGTTTGAACATACCGTTGCCATAACAAAAGATGGTCCTCAAATTCTAACGCTTGAATAATTTTTGCACTAAGTCAGACATAATACTCAGTCCAGTAAGTTGCTATAATATGCCCATGGGAGATTTTGATAAATTGCCGGTGATCGATCGGAAAACTTTTGCTATGCTCAATATTCCGCTACCTAATAAAAAGGCCTACGCGTTTAGATACTCGCACATTTACGATCTGGTTGATCCTGTTTTGGTAGAGTTGCGAAAAAAGGCAGTGGTAGCTGGGGAGGGCACAGACATTATTTCATTTGGAGGAGATACCGGTGAGAAAGAGATTTTTAGTATTCTACCGCACGATATTGCTAAAGAAAGAGTAACAAATGTATATATTTATGATATCTCCCCGTTTGTTCCTGAAGAATTTACTGAAAAAACGGCACAGTATCCTGGCGTGGGTTTTACGTATGTATCAAACACTGACCTATCTGAGTTTACGTTGGATAGTCGACATGTTGATAATACCCGGCTTTGTAGTTTGGTTGCGGTGACTGATTATTTGACACCACAAGAAGGGGTGAATGTGCTTGAGTTGATAAAAAAGGAGTTACAACCCGATTATTTCTTTTTGGGTCTTTGGCTTGCAGCACCAGACATTGAAGTATCTCGAAATCAGTTAGTTGGGCGAGAGATAGATGAGATGAAACAATTGATAAGTGGCCAAGGGTATTCTTGTTTACAGAAGTTATCGCCTATTGGAGAAGACGATCTACTAAGGAAAGGATGTTTTTCTTTAGGGTGGACATCAAAAGAAATCGCAGATTTCAATCTATTCCCAGGTTATCCTGGAACTTCGTTTTATCCGATTTCTGTAGCAAGGTATTTTAAAGACCGTTATGATCTATTGAGAATATCTACATATAGAGTAGAGGGAGATGCCTATCCTCGCGAGGTGTTTTTCATTTTTAAGAAAAGTTCGTAATAATGTTTCAACAATACTTCAATATCCAGTGTTGAGTTTGTTGTATTGCCAAAGTGTAAAAGTCCTATCAAGTCAGATACTTATCTGTGTTTGAGCAGGTAATCAAACTAGATTTAACACTCCTCCGATAAATCCCCGACCGTAAGGTCGTATGGGGATGGAGGAGCCCCTAAATTTTTTGGTTGAGATCAGTTATAATTTAGGGAGAAGATGCAGCTAATTAGACTAGCCCATTGTGTTTACCACTGTGAATATCACGTAGTATTAGTCACAAAATATCGTCGAGAGATATTTGGGGAAGGGGTTTTTGCGTACATGAGAGAGCGGATGGCGGAAGTGACAGAGTACTATCCGCAAATAAAGATAAGGGAAGTAAATCATGATAAAGATCATATCCACATGTTAGTGTCAATTCCGCCAACGATGGGGGTGGGAAAAGTAATAGGGATAATAAAGGCAAATACGGCACGACAGATAAAGCAAAAATTCCCGTTCGTAAAGAAGGTGTATTGGGGGACGGATTCGGTGTGGTCGGAGGGATATTTTGTGACGACGGTTGGAGCAAATGAAAAGCAAATAAGAAAATACGTAGAGGAGCAAGGAAAAAAAGATTTAGGGCAAACTTTGTTTGAAACAGACTAATACCCCGACCGTAAGGTCGCGGGAAGTTTATTTCACCGTATCGTAGGGATTATGCGAGAGAATATCGTGTGTATACACAAAATCTTCGCTTGATATAAATCCAACGTCATTAGTTTCTAGATTTCGGACATATGGTCGTACCATTGCTAGATCGAGCAGTCCATCGAGGCCGTAGCGGTTAATTATCTCTGCGTACAATTGGTTAGATGAATCGAGTGTTCCTTGGGTATATCGCTGACGAATTAGATCAATTATTCCAGGATGTGCGTTTTCCATATCGTTAAACATACGGAGTTGGTTACCGTATCTTCCGGCAGATCGTAGCTCGGTCGCAAGTGAACCATCTCCAATCTCTTCATGTGTAATGTATTCAGTCATCCCTTCGTTTAGACCACCCATTAACCCACCAACGAGCAGCCCTGGGTATTGAATATGTGTTCGTTCATGTATTTCCGTGCGAACTGAGGAATCGCCCCAGACAAAAGCTAGTTTTTGGTTGGTTGCAGCAATACCAGAAAATGGGATGGGGTCACAACCAATCTCGCGGAATATAGCCTCGACGATAGGATTTCCTTCGGATTTAGTTGCAGGGATGAGTACGACGGACGGTTCGTCACTTAGTCCTAGTTGTTCACGAAGTAAGGAAAGATCACCGCCCGAATCAGGAAAGTAGTGGGCAATGAATTTTTGCATAAAGTCATTAGGGGCTCCCAGCATTCCCGCTTCCGCATGTATCATGTCGTAATCGCGTTCGGTCTCTTCATAGAGTAGTGTTATTGTTTTAGCTAATCTTTTTTGGTCAGAAAAGCTACGCTCTTTGACTGCTTTCTGCCATTGGTGGGAGATTGCTAACATAATAATAATCCGTTCGCGAGCATGAATATTCTCGGGATCAAGTAGGTGTTCGGATAACTGTAACTTATTGATGATTGCCGATGCGATGTCGATGCTGCTCTCAACATCGCCCTTAGTCCCTGGATTAAGGAGTGGCAGTCATTTGAGTAGTCATGTTTAGTTCGGCCATAATCTCGTGGGCAAAGGAATTAGCGATTAGTATGGCTTGAGGAGAGTTTTTGACAACTATCGAGGTTTGTTTTGACGCACGTTGTTGTATTAGGTTCACGTCTATGTTACTCACCGCATCACCTCCCTCCTACTGAAAAGTGCTTCCCGTTTCAAGGAATCTTAATTATGAGCTAACAAGTACCTTCTTGAGGAATTTTAATATGAGCTAACACACTAACTTGTTATTTTTGCCTACCTAGGGTACAATCCACCCCGTAACAATGCCACAGAAGGATGATGTAATAATTGCAAATGGAGTTGTCACCGAGACGCTTCCGAACACGATGTTTCGTGTTAAAGTCGATGTCGGTGCCGGGACAGAAGAATCAAAGATAATTCTTGCTGTTTTAGGTGGGCGGATGCGAAAATATTATATACAGATTTTGCCAGGAGATAAGGTCCGTGTTGAAATGTCTCCGTACGATCTTGAGCGTGGTAGAATTGTGTATCGCGACAAATAGAGTTGACCAAAAAACAAATTATGAAAGTAAAACCATCAGTAAAAAGAATCTGTGAAAAGTGTAAGATTGTTCGTCGAAGGGGTGTTATTTATGTTATTTGTCCAAATAAAAAGCACAAACAACGTCAAGGATAATTACTTATGCCAAGAATAGTAGGAATAGACATACCTGAACACAAAAAAATTGCCTATGCTCTTTCATATATAAAGGGTATTGGAATTGAAACTGGAGAACAAATCGTCACGGCCCTTAATCTTGATGGTGCAAAGCGTGCCAAAGATCTTACGGAAGATGAAGTGAGTGCAATTACCACCTATATTGATGAACATTATCGTGTTGAGGGAGATTTGCGCAGGCAGGTCCGTGATAACATTAAACGACTTGTGGAGATTGGCTCGTATCGAGGTAAACGCCATAAGAAAAATTTGCCGAGTCGTGGTCAAAAAACTCGAAGTAATGCACGAACAACAAAAGGGCCACGCAAAACAATGGGTGGCGTTAGTGTAAGAAAAGCAGTAAGCAAGACATAACATGGCTAAAAAACAAGTTGTAAAACAAAAAGCAAAATTGCCGGTTGAAGGACGTGTGTATGTAACGGCAACGTTTAACAATACGATAGTTACGGTAACAGATAATACCGGTTCGGTTATTCGCACGGGAAGTGCGGGCACCGCAGGATTTAAAGGAACGCGAAAGTCAACCCCTTTTGCTGCCACAACAACCGTTCAAAACGTTGCACAAGATATTAAAACGCGAGGTATGGAAAAGGTAGATGTATTTGTCAAAGGAATTGGAATGGGACGAGACGCAGCGGTGCGAGCACTTCGAGCCGCAGGTATAGAGGTTACGTCGATTGCTGACATTAGCCCAATACCACATAACGGTTGTCGTCCGCGAAAACGACGAAGAGTATAAAATAATTATGGCACGATATACAGGACCACAAAAAAAGAGAGATCGACGTTTCGGTTTGTTGCAGGAGACTATTGTTGAAGCGCCACGATCAAAAACTCGTCGTCGTCCAAGACGAAAATCTGAGTATGGGATTCGTTTAGAAGAAAAACAAAAGGTTCGTCATATTTATGGAGTTTTAGAGCGACAGTTTAAGAGATATTTTGCTCGAGCACACAAGAATCCTTCAAACACAGGGTTAGTTTTAATGGAGCAGCTTGAAAAGAGACTGGATAATGTTATCTATCGGTTAGGGTTTGCGCCAACTCGTCGCGGTGCACGTCAGATTGTAAATCACGGGCATGTTACGATTAATGGGGGTCGTGTAGACATTCCATCGTACAGTGTTTCACCAGGTGAGAAAATAGAATTGAAGGAACATATACTTGCGATTCCAATGGTAACGGAAAGCCTTGAAAACAAGGAAGAGACGCAAGTTCCCTCATGGTTGCGTAGATCTGGTAATATAGGTACGGTAGTTCGGGAACTTACCGAAGACGATATTCGAGACGATGTTGATATTCGGTTGATTATTGAGTATTATTCGAAGTAGTCGTTTGCTAGAACAAGTTTTGTTGCATACATATGGAAATAATTGAATTTAGTTACAACGTAGAAAAAGACTTAGGCAATAACCGCCAAATAGTATCTGTAGAACCATTAGCACGTGGTTTTGGTCATACGTTAGGCAATGCACTACGACGAGCGCTTTTGAGTGGGCTTTCGGGAGCTGCTATTACCAAAGTCAAAATTGAAGGTGCTAGCCACGAATTCTCTTCCTTGAAAGGGGTAATTGAAGATACAGTTGGTTTGATTCAAAACCTTAAGGGTGTTAATTTTATGATGAATCAACCCAAGGTTATGATTGTGTCACTATCAGTATCAGGTGAACGTGAAGTTACCGCGGCAGATTTTAGGTGCCCAACAGGCGTTGAGGTAGTAAATAAAGATCATCATATTGCCACCCTTACGGACAAAAAGAGTGTTCTTACTATGGAAATTACCGTTGAATATGGTACAGGATACCGACTTCCACTCGATGATGACAAAAAAACTGTTGGAACTATTTTGTTGGATGCAAATTTTTCGCCCATTATCTTGGGAACATACTCTGTTGAGAATACCCGCGTTGGACGTCAGACTGACCTAGATAAGCTTGTTTTTGATGTTACGACAAATGGGTCGGTGAGTTCAGAAGAGGCTATTAAACGAGCTTCGGCAATTTTGGTTGAGTATTTTGCTCGACTTGCAGGTGACGCAAAAGTTTATGCTCCCAAAGTAAAAGAAAATGTGATTTCACAGGATGACGAGGCAGACAATACTGACATATCGCTATATCTTGAAGAGTTAAACTTGCCAACTCGAGTGTTGAATACCTTGAAAAAATCAGGATATGAAACGATCAGTGATCTTAAGAATGCTGGTGAAGATGGATTAAAAAATATAAAAAACATTGGTCCCAAAACAGTGCAGATGGTTTTGGATAAGGTTAACAATGAGTAACATACAATGCGCAAACGAAAGCAACAGACCAAGCTTAGCCGATCTCAGTCTCATAGGGATGCACTCTTAAGGAATTTAGCGCAAGAACTTATTCGTCACCGTCGTATCGTAACTACACTCCCTAAAGCAAAAGCATTGCGACCATTCGTAGAACCTTTGGTGTCTCAGGCACGTACAGGGGGAATGAATGCGCGAAGGCTTGTTGAGCGAGAGTTATATGATTCAAGTGTTATCGACATGCTCATGAACGATGTAGCGCCGTTATACGTAGGTAGACCTGGTGGTTATACTCGAATTATTAAACTAGGCGCAAGACGTGGTGATGGTGCCGAAGAAGCAATTATTGAGTTTGTTGCGGTTGCCAAAACCGAGAAAAACATAAAAACACATGATACCGTCAATTAAACCTACTGACATTACGAGGCGTTGGTATATTGTTGATGCCAGTCAACACGTTTTAGGACGAATGTGTACTGAGATTGCCATGGTGCTTCAGGGTAAAAATCACTCATATTACAGTCCACAGTGGGATATGGGAGATCACGTTATTGTTATTAATGCAAAAAAAGCCGTTGTTACGGGTACAAAAGAAGAAAACAAATTGTATCGCACATACAGTGGTTTTCCTGGTGGTTTAAAAACACAAAATCTGGCAGAGGTTCGAGAGAAGAATCCGAAAAGAATCATCGAACATGCAGTGAAAGGAATGTTACCGGGAAGCAATCTGGCAGGCAACATGCTTAAAAAGCTTCATGTGTATGAAGGGGCAGAGCATAACCACGAAGCTCAAAACCCGCAGCAACTTATTACAACATAATTATGGCAAAAGAAAAAGAAACCACAATAATTTGGACATCGGGCCGGCGCAAGACCGCTGTAGCTCGTATTAAACTCGAAAAAGGTAAAGGTGAGATTACCGTTAACGATAAGCCGTTGGAAACCTATTTTACGTATCCACTTGATCAACAAAAACTACTTGCTGTATTTTCAGTCGTTGGAAGAGATGTTCATGAGTTTAACGTGAGCTTTAAGGTTTCCGGTGGAGGTGGAAAGGGACAGTTAGATGCGGCAGTATTAGCTCTTGCAAAAAGTCTTGTGTTGTTTGATGAAAACCTACGGCCTCTTCTAAAGGCTGCAGATTTGTTAACGCGTGATCCACGTATGAAAGAGCGAAAGAAGTATGGACTTAAGCGTGCACGCAAGGCTCCTCAATTCTCAAAGCGATAGGCTCTAGATCACAGATATTTCCGAGGTGTGGTGTGTTGAATGTTTTGTGTGATGTTTTTATTTTCTTATTTCCAATAATACGGTTACCTGAGAACAGGTAGATGCCATAGATTGTGGCTTTGGTACGTCTCGGTTATAATCTCGTTTAGTCTTTTTGACAGGTTAACTTGCACATCAATCCAAAAATTCAATTGAAAGGGGTAGTCTTCATGAAACTCATTTCAAAACTCGGTGGGGGTTGAAGAAAGGTTGAGAGAGAGGTAAAAATAGGGCAGGACTCTGAAAGGAGGTGACTGCCCATGAAGACAATATTACCTGTTTCTCAATCTGTTTTCAACTCATTAGTTGAATTGTTTCCTGAACCGCATCAAAAACAGTTCGGTCGTAAACGATGTCCCAAAAAAGCTTTGGTAACGGGCATATTACAAGTTTTGGTGATGGGAATTCGTTGGAATGATATCTTCGTGGAAGGTGTTTCGGGAACAAGTTGCTGGAGATATTGCAATAATTTGCAAAAAAGAGGACTGTTCAATCTCGTATTTATAAGACTGAGTCAACGTATGGTAGACATTTCCGAGTGTGCCGTTGACACCAGTAGTATCAGCTCTTTTAGGTTTGAGGCTTGCACTGGTTGGGACGGTAAACACAAAAAGATAGCAACTAAGATTTCGCTAATTAGTGACAGAAAGGGTCTACCCATGGATGTTGTTTTTGATAAAGGATCAGTACATGACCTAAGGTTTTTACCTGAACACCTTAAAAGACTTTGTCTAACAGGGATAAAGACGCTTAATGCAGACAAGGGGTATACCTCAATAGAGCTTCGGAGAAAACTTCGACTAAAAAAGGTCAATCTAAATATGGAAATTAAGAAGGGTGATTACCGACACAAAAGAGGTCCAAGGTTCAGGTTTGACAAGGAAAAATACAAGGTGAGGTTCAAGATTGAACGAACGTTCGCATGGACAAAGTCGTTTCGAGCTATTAGGATAAGGAGAAGCCGACTGATTGCCATGTTCAAAGCTTTACTATTTCTCGCACTTATTATTGTCCTACTGCGATAATTTGAGTTTTGAAATGAGTTCGTAGGTGTTGATAATATTTTCTTTGGTCACGCTCATTTCGTTAAACATTTGATTGCAGTATTTTTCAACCATTTTCATGCAGCGCCAGTATCGAAAATCTCGTTGTTCGGATTGCGTTTTGGGTAGTGGTCTTTCAACAAGTGGAGAAGCGTGTTGGTCGGTATTTATGGTGATTTTAAGTCCTTTTTCAATGTAGGGAGTAAGTGCAGTACGTATGGTGGGGGAGGAGATAAGGGGGATAAGATCGGGTAGTTTCCCCTCAAGCTCTTTGCGATACGTTGTGTCGTTCGCGGGGAATCGGTCAAAGTTAAGAATGTTCCAATATATTTCGCGGGTAAGATCATACAGATTTATTTCAATGGCGACCTGGTTTTCTAGCGCAGCCTGTGCAATTTTATCCCAATCAAGATTGTCGGCAAATCCTTTTTCACAATCAAACCCAATATGAGCAATAATATTCGTTTTGGGGTGCTCAATTCCTTTTAGGAGAAGGTCGGTATATTTTTGTGGGTCGGTTGTTAGTGCTTCCCCGTAGCCTTCTTTATCAAGTCCTGGGTGAATTGAAGTGTTGACTAACTCGAATTTTCCTTGATCCACCATTGTGGTATCAAGCGTTCCGTCAGGTAATAGATTTACTTCAACTCCTTTGAGAATAGTCATGGGCAATTCGCCCGATGCGTTGATTTCCTCAATGCGTGCCAGTACGTCTTCAAGTCGTTCGTCACCATAGTTGGTAACTTGTTCTGCGAGTATTCTAGAAATTGTGTGTAATCGATCAATGTCTATAATGGTAAGTTCCTCTCGTGGTTTCCCGAATGTCCTTTGAATCCACTCATCGTCATTTTCGTGCATCGAATTAAACCAATGCGTAATACCCTCAATTGCTGCCGTAGGGTTTGCATCACGCGAGTGGTCAGTAACACCAAGATATTCATTTTTAAGAACCTTTGCGTGTTAGGCGGTAAGAATTTCAAGAGGAATGCTGCCGCAATTGCTGCCTCGACGGGTTTCAACAACGCTTTCTGGTGATGATTCGTTGCCTTCTTTTGAATGGGCATGTAGTAGGCCCCTAACGTCGCTAATGCCAATAACACCCTCTCTCTCTGCGTTTTCTCTTCGTTGTAGCTTTGGCATTACCTTTAAATTCTAGCATGTCTGGAGTGAGGCATCTACATGGAAGAACAAAAAATAGGGACGTAGTGTATACGTCCCTATTGTGTGTGTTTCAAGAAAATAGTCGAATCGATGTTGATCAAGTCATTTCAACGATTGTTGCTTGGTATGTTTCGATGAACCAATATGATTTGGTTCCGTTTGTTTCTCCGTGGAACGATTTGCCCCATCCGTTATTAATTTGTAGCGTTACACTTGCAGTAGCTTCGGTAATTGGTTTGTTGAGATAAAAGATATGCATTGCCGATACCTTTGCATGGTTTCCATTTACGGCATCAAGTGAGTGTGATATCTCGAGTCGAAGACCACTCATTATTACAGTGGTTTCGGTTGCATACGCACGTAATACGTTGAGGTAAATGGTAACTGTATCACCAGGCGTGAATACAGTATTTTCAATATTATGTACTTCGGGATGACGTCCGCTCATTCGCGGGAATGCAACTCTTCTCTTTGACAGTATCTTTACTGAGCCATCCTTTTTCTTGACTGAAATGAACTGTGGGAGTACTACCGTAAAGTGAATGTTTGTTGCCCAGTAGATCAAGCCTGCGAGTAGTGAGAAAAAAGCTACCACACCAAAAATCAAAATGTAACCCATAATCTTCTCCTTGTGGTTGTATACGTGCAAGAGAATTCCGAGTGCTTATTGTACTATGCAAATGTGATGCGTTTAAAAGAAACAGCCGGGTCCATAAGTAGGATCCGGCTGCTGTAAATTCACCGATGGTTTCTGTGTTAGTATCTGTTGCGGCTAAAAATGTCTTTTCCCACTTTTGTTGCCATTTTCCTCAATTGCCAGTCATCATATTTTTTTCAACTGCGTCCGGCGGAAGAAGAACATGAAATGGCGGTCCATCGAATACTTTTGCAACAAACCATCCAACAAGTTCAAAGGTTGGGTCGTCATGCTCGATCTTGTAAAGAATTAATAGATAGCCTCGAAGGTCTCTTTGCCTGATCTGGTGCGTATTTATAGGAACATTGTTAAATGTAATCTGTTCACCTTGAGAAGCAATAAGATTAATGCGATCAGTAGGGTTATCAGCCTCAAGTACATCAAAGCTTTTCCACCGTGAATCAGTAGGGATTGTCATGGTACAACCTCACTTTCTATTGTTAATGATGCGAGAAACAAACCAAAGTGGCCATATCATATCACACTACAGGTCTTTGGGCAAACCTTAGTCTTACCTAACCAATAATGGTACTGAATGAGGTTGTGCAACCAGAGGAAAAATGGGACTAAAAGGTAGCCCTGAATGAACCCATTGGTTGCAACTTCTTCCATCATCGACAGATAATCAACGGA
>Ga0210044_10003577_pt1 | contig 22077 bp, 18 predicted proteins | sample CryGey13umfilter_2_FD_183959 | JGI IMG/M metagenome (GOLD analysis project Ga0210044, IMG submission 183959) | Groundwater microbial communities from aquifer in Utah, USA - Crystal Geyser 4/9/14 3 um filter (SPAdes) (version 2) | ecosystem: Environmental > Aquatic > Deep subsurface >... | reverse complement strand
TAAAGACATTCTTAATGAAATAAATCGCACCTGTGAACGAATGATAAACTACATCGAAAATGTAAAATGGTTAGAAATAGAAAATATGTGACGAAAAAATAAAAACGTGCTATAACACTGCATACCCACGAAGGGAGTGCTTGGTTTTTTGATAGGTTGTGTGTTATTTTTTATATTTTTGGGGGAGATAGATGAAATCAAAAACTACTTATATACAAGTAGTAAGAAATACTAAAGCGACCGTAAAATGAAATTAAAATTGTAAATTTGACCGACAGAAAAAGTAGAAAAACAAATGACAGAAAAATATAAAATAGCTAGTTTGTTTTCAGGGTGTGGAGGGCTTGACCTTGGTTTTATAAACTCAGGATTTGAAGTAGTTTGGGCAAATGACTTCTTCAAAGAGGCTGTAGAAACATACAGGAAAAATATTGGAGACCATATTGTTTACGGAGATATTACTAAAATTCCAAGTGATGAAATACCTAATAATTTTGATGTTCTTCTAGGTGGCTTTCCTTGTCAAGGGTTTTCAGTTGCCAATACCAAACGAAGTATGGAAGATGAAAGAAATTTTTTATTCAAAGAACTTTTAAGATTAATTAAAGACAAACAACCCAAATTTTTTGTTGGAGAAAATGTGAAAGGACTACTCTCTATGCAACAAGGAAAAGTCATCAAAATGATTATTGATGACTTCAAAGCTTTGGGTTACAATGTTGAATATAGACTTCTTAAAGCGTCAGATTATGGGATTCCTCAAAATAGAGAAAGAGTGGTAATAATCGGCAATCGTTTAGGATTAAAAAACCCATTCCCTAAAAAAACACACGGTTTAGTTAATGACTTATTCAATGATTCTTTAAAACCTTATGTTTCTGTAAAAGATGTTGTTGGTCATTTAGCAAATGTAAGAACAAGAGATAAATCTTTTGAATTAGATGGAAAAACAATTTATAACCACGTAGCAAGAACAAATGTAGCAGATAAATTTTGGGGCAGAAAACACAAAGTAAATCAACACGAAATTTGTGATTATTTGAAATATTGGAGAAATAAAAGTGGTTGGTCAACAAAGAAAGTAGATGAACATTTTGGTTATGCTTACACTGCAGGTCACTGGTTTAGAAAAGACAATAATTCAGGAAGTATTCCAAACCCAAGTGATTGGTGGGAACTTAAAAAAATTCTAGGATTTGATGACACCTATGACAAAGCAGTAACTGAATTAGAACTTAAAGAAATAAAATTCGAACAATCTTTAAGAATAAACAATTGGGAATTACCTAGTGATACAATTACTGCAACGGGACCAGAAATTCATCCAAACAGAGAACGAAGAATGTCAGTAAGGGAGTGTGCAATTATTCAAACTTTTCCAGATGATTTTGTTTTTTGTGGTAGTTTGGGAAATATGTATAAACAAATAGGAAATGCTGTTCCTGTTCTCTTAGCAGAAACAATTGCAGAAACAATAAAAATAGAATTAGAAAAATATGAAAAATCTAACACAAGAGCAAATAGAAGTATTAGAGCAAAAGTATTTGAATAAATTTTACCATTTTTTAAAATATGTTGAAGATGAGATGATGTTCGGTTTTCAAACTAAAGAAAAAATAAAGGATGATTGGTTTGGTAAATACGATTCGAAGATTTCAAATTTTGCGGTAGGTGCTGAACGTATTATTTACGCACTTTTTAATGGCAAAAGTGTTGGTCAACCAAATTCTTGCCCTGTTGGAGCAGATATGTTTTTTGAAGTAGAGGATGCTTTTATACATATTGACCTAAAAACAGTCCAAACTAGGAATATAGGAGACATTACAAAAAGTATTTTTGTTGGAAGAAATCAAAATAGCTACAAATCTGAAATTATTAAAGCAAATGGCGAATCTTTTTCGCCTCAAAGATTTTATATACCTGCCTTACCTACATTTTACAATAAAGGAAAAGACAATGAAAAGATATGTTTATCATATTTTGTAACCATAGCTTATGAGGACACAAATTTGAATATATTGAACATAAATTTAATATGTATGCCAAATGGTGAGTTAGAAAAGCATTATGGTACTAGAGTTTTATCTGCTGGTAAAAATCCAGATAAGTCAAGATTTAGATTTACAAAAGTGCCAAATTTCGAGTTACTTCCCACTCCCAAGCCACGAGTAAAAGTTGTTTATTTTGACAAGACAATGAGTGATAAGCTAAAAAAAGATTTAGCTTTTTATGAAAAATTATACGATAAACAATAAAGTATTTTTTGCAACAACATTGTATAAGAGTAATGGTGGTGCAGCGGTAAAATCAAGGTCTGTGAATTTAACAAACTTTTGTTGTGTCGGACAGATAATCACCTGAAAACCATTAGCATACAACCCCACTAAAACTCCAAATCTTTTTCAACTTCCTCCTCATCAGGCTGAGTTATTTTATCTAAAAATTTTCGCAGTCCTGTTTTTTCCTTTTTTTCTAACTCCGTTTTTTTAGACTTTTCATCTTCCTTTTTAGTGTTTTTTTGTTCTTCTTCCCATTCTATTTTAAATCCATCTTTCTTTGGTGTTTTAGTTGTTTCAATGGTATCCTTCTTAAACCAACCAAATTCTTTATTCAAAATGGTTTTCAATGTCTTTTTTTCTTCTTTAACACTTTCTTTCCAGTTGGTTTTTAGTCCTTCGGTATCATAGGAAACTTTATAATTTTGAGTTGTTCCTATCATTTTTAAAAACAAAGCAGTTTTTCCCAAACCATCATCTTCCACATAACCAAACTCTTCATTTTTATTTTTAGTTTTTGCTTTTTTCCAAAGAATGTCATTCAACATTACTTTAAATCGATAGTCAATTTCGTTTTTAAATGTATGTTTTCCTGCAATAGTCAAGTCTAATGCTGAAGAATGAATCTCGGTTTTTGATAGTGAAATTGTTTCGTTTATTATTTCAATTTGAGTAGTAAGCTCACTAAATTTGATATGTTTTAATTCTTCCACTGCAATAAATTTACTCAATGCCAACACTGGTTGATAATTTATTAATTGTCCGTTCGAAATAAAAACCAATGCAGAAACGTATATTTTATCTTTCTTAATTTTTAATTGCCTATCCCATACCGAAGCAAAGCTAACAGTGGTGTTGGTTGTTCCTTTCAAATTATTAGCGTCTATAGCTGTTTGTCCAAAGTTTTCAAACTGATAAAACAATTCTGTAACATTGATATCGGTTAAAAATGCACTACTTGTAATTAAAAGCTCTGAAGGGTTACCATTGTCCAATGCAATGTTCCCTTTTACCAATCCTCCCATAGTATTGAACCACACATCGGTTGCAGAAAGTACGTTATCTTCTAAAGAAATAATTCCCTTACAATGAGATGCCTTAAATCGCCTAAACGAAAAAGTATCTATTTTGGCATTTAACGTAAAGGAAACCCGTTGAGGAAGACTAATTTCATAAATGGAATCTTGCTTGGAAGAAGTTTTGGTCATCAAAAAATCTTCTAATGCAAATTTTGACGAAATAAATGTGGCGTTTACATCCAACCATTCATCTTCCAAAAATAAATAAGCCAACAAATTAGTGAATTTTCCTTTCAGATAAACAGGAGAATTATTAATAGAAGTAGTCAGCGAATCTATTTTTATTTCATTGTTATTAAATTTAAAGTATCCATTGGCATTTTTTAAATGAGAAGAATTATTCTTCATTTTAAGGTGTACCTGATTTAATTGTGCTGTTCCTTGTGCATTGAGCTGCTGAAGTTCGCTGGCTTTTATATGTTGAATATTTTGCACATATCCATTGTAGTTGAGCTGTAACAATACATTTCCCGAAGCAATTTCCAAAGAATCTAATTTAAAAAAACTTTTTGCCATGGCTATATCTACATTGGCTTCGGACTGAATTTCAATATACGGTTTTTCAAAATTAGTTAACACATAATTTCCTGAAATATGTCCTGCACCAAAATCGGCATGCACATCAATTAAACTTAATTTAGAAGAGTTTGCTGATGTTTTTTCTCCATTGGTATAATTTCCTTTGAGGGTTATGTTACTCAATTTATACCCCGAATTTTTTTCTGTGATGGCTGCATTTTTAACTTCAAAATCAGCAATAATTATTGGTGTTTTTGTTGAAGATAATTCTCCAATAATAGTGGTGTTATAACTTATTTTTCCATCAGCAGCGTAATCATTTAAAGATGCTTTCTGTTTAGAAGGAAGTAAGGAAAACAAATCATTGAAAGGCAAGTCATTTCCTTTTGATAATAAGTTAACTTTCAAAAAATCATCCTTAGCAGTTAATTCTCCTGAGAGGTTAAACAAAAGTGCTTCTATGGATATACTGCCTGTTGTGATTTTATAAACTTTTGTTTTTTGATTTACATCCAATTCCGTTTTGAAGGCAATTTTTTTATTCTTCAACATAAACTGTTCAGAACTATTAAATTGCTGAAGAAAACCAGACGCTTCCGTTGTTAATGAAAAGGAATCGGAGCTGAAATTTCCAGATAGATTTAGTTTTTTAAGACTAAAAGAAACGTCTATGTTTTTGTATTCATTTAAGTAATAAAAATCGATATTTTTAAATTGCACGTGTTTCAATTTAAACACATTATCGTTCTTATTTTTGTTTTCCGAAGATTTTAAGATGTGAAAATTATCTTTGCCCAATTTATCAACAAGCAAGGTTAATGAACCATTCTCAACAGCAATTTTTTTGATGACAAAGTTTTTATTAATAACATCAATAATATTAAATTGAAGAAAAACGGAGTGAATGGAAGCTAAATCTTGTTTACTGTTTGTTGGCTTCAAAATAACATTGTTAAACTCCAACGAAGCATAAGGAAATTTCTTAAACACAGAAAAAGTAACCTTTTCAACATTAACAGGAACAGCAATTTCTTCATTAATTTTTGTGATAATGAAGTTTTTCACCTCATCTTCATAAAAATTGGTGAAAAAAATCCCTAATCCACCTATTAAAACTAGGAGAATTGCAAACACAATACTGATTCTTTTTAACCAACGCATAACTTTCTAACGCAATAAGAGCAAATGTATTTCGAGGTGGGTTCTATAAATTAGTGTTATATTTAATTTTTCCGATGTTCTTTTTGTTTTATTTCGGCATCTTTTTCCTTAATTTTTATCAAATAGTGAACTAATTGATAAAAAAATTTAAGAAGAATCTACACAAAATAATTCCAAAAATAACAATCGGCTAATTTATAGAACCCACCTCAAAAATAATTGAGATTTAAACTAAAAATAGTTGTGTTGAAATTTTTAATTAACAATACGTTGTGATAAGCGTACATTTTATTGGGGTGTCGAGGTGTACTGTTTTTTTAAATAAAAAAGTAATCCTATTGTAATTACTAAACTTAAAATAGCAAGGCTAATTTTAGTTAGAGCATCATCGGTAAAGGTTACTATTTCTGATTGTTTTATCGTTTCTGGATATAAATAACCTACAACAACTACACTTCCATTGTTAAGCAAATGAGCAAAAATTGGCAGCCATAAGGATTTTGACCAAAAAAACAGATAGCCAAACAAAACACCTAACAACATTCTTGGTAAAAATCCAAAAAACTGCATGTGCAACGCACTAAATATGATAGCCGTTAGCCAAATTGCCAAATGCGGTTTACCTATCCAACGCACCAATAATTTTTGCAATACACCTCGAAACAAAAGTTCCTCGCCAAAAGCAGGAAGTAAAGCAACAATAATGAAAACAAAAATAAATTCAACAACTGAATTCATGGTTAAAAATGTAGTAGTAAGTTGCATGGCTTGTTCTTCACTTTGCTTCATCCATGCTTCAATCCCACTCATAAATTCAGGTAATACTAATGCCTCATTAATGGTTATTGTATAGGATAAAAATGGAGCAACAGAAACCATTATTAACAAAACAACAATAAAGTTTTTGATGTTTGTAGTTTTCAACCCTAACTCAACAAAAGGTTGGTTATGTAATAGTTTGGCATAAATAAAAGTAGGTAAAATAAACAAACCCATAGCACTAAAAAATTGAATCATTTTTAGTGCATTCATTTCATCGGACGAAAGGTTAGTATATGAAAACTGGTTATTTAGTTCAACATCAAACAAAAAATAAGCAATACCTGCTCCTAACAAAGAAAGTAGCAATACTCCCAATAAGCACAAAATGGAAATTAAGAGCAATTGTTTAAAATAATCATTTTTCTCCTGAAAAGGTAATAAAGGTCTTTTGTTCAAGGTTAAATTTGTTAATTGATAATTCACACATCCTCACATTTACACATTTACACATTTGTTATTTCTTTAAACTGTTACTTTGTTTTTTATCTTCTTCTGGAGGATTTTTAGAAATGTACAATTCCAATAAATGTTCATATAGGGATTTTCTATCAAAAATTTTAGCAACGCCAATTGCAATGGCAGCCGCTAACATCATGGCAAAAACACTAGTATGTCTGTTGGTCATTTCTAACACTAAAATAAAAGATGTGAAAGGAGAATGCGTAACTCCAGTCATAAAACCTATCATAGCTGTAATTATAATTAAATTTTTAAATTCGGGAATATCTAGTAAAAGAACAATTGTATTACCTAAAGAAGCACCAATAGAAAGCGATGGAGCAAAAATACCTCCAGCACCTCCACTCACATAAGAAATTAAAGAACCTAAAAATCGAGCGGGAAAAGTGTGCCATTGGGAAGCTGAATTTTCATTAAAAAGCAAATCTATCATAATTGTTTTTCCAGAACCAACAGTTGTATTTCCAGTAAAATAGACCAAAATTGCAAATAATAGTCCCATTAAAATTGCCCATAATGCTTTTTTTCTAGTTGAAGTAAGTACTTTTTTCCAACGAATAATTCGGAGTAGAAGAGCAGAAAAAACAAATCCAAAAAAACCACTTAAAACAGCTGCAAGAATTACATAAAAAATTGCCCATCCTTTCAGTTCTTGCACTGTGGGAGTGCCTATATAAAGGTATGAGCCTAAAAACAACTGCGAAGTTAATCCTGCAATAATCACAGCAGTAAACAAATGCGTACGCATAGCATTTAAGTGCGTTTTTCCCAATTCTTCAATGGCAAAAACAATCCCTCCTAAAGGCGTGTTAAAAGCCGCAGCCAATCCTGCTGCACCTCCAGAAATGAGCATTAATCGTTGGCTAATTTTTGGCCAAAAATCAGGGACAAACCGATAGACTGTATTAAAAATAGCTCCCGAAATTTGTATGGTTGGTCCTTCTCGTCCAATTGCTCCTCCACCGAGCAACAAGGCAACACTACTAAAAATTTTTATGAAAATTACCTTAACATTCAATAATTTTAATACTTCCTTTGATCCATTTTTCTGCCCTGAATAGTGTATGCCAGCCATCAGTTGAGGAATTCCACTTCCAGATGCACTTGGGCTAAAACGATGAACCAACCACCATGAAACAAAAAAGCCTACAGGTGCGATAATAAAAATCCACCATGCTCTCTCAAAATCAAATTTACTTTGCAATACTTCCACCCAGTGAAATATATTGGAATATAAAACCGCTATTAAACCAGCGGAAATTGAGGCCACCCAAAAAGGAAATGACTCAAGTGTAAACTTCTTAATTTCATCATTTTGCATCTTGATTTTAATCATTTGCATTAAGCCTCTAATATAAGAAATTGCTTTTTTAAACACGTTTTTGTTTTTTAAGAAGCACAAAGATAGTTTTTATAATAAAGTATAAACAATAAAACAAATCTAATTCAAAAACCTAAATCAACTCATAAAATGACATTCAGGCTACCAAAAAGTTAAATTTCAAACATTTTTTTAAAAAATATTACAAAATAAATTTTGTAATATTGTCGCCAAATTAAATGAGTATGTTAGTATTAAAATTTGGAGGGACATCAGTAGGTTCTGCCGCTCGAATGAAAGAAGTAGCTAAACTTATAGATACTCCTGAAAAAAAAGTGGTTGTTCTTTCAGCTATGACAGGAACAACCAATAGTTTGGTTGAAATTGCCGATTATTTATATAAAAAAAATATTGAGGCAGCCATTGAGAAAATAAAATTGTTAGAAAAGAATTATCAACAGGTTGTTGAAGAATTATTTGAAACAAAAGCGTTTCGAGAAAAAGGATTAGAATTAATTAGCTCACATTTCAATTATATTAAATCTTTCACACAAGATATGTTCACCTTGTTTGAAGAAAAAGCCATTTTAGCTCAAGGCGAAATGCTTTCAACTGCTTTGTTTCACTTTTATTTAGAGGAAAATCACATACAATCAATCCTAATTCCCGCATTAAATTTTATGCGTATTGATGAAGATGGAGAGCCTAATACTATTTTTATAAAAGAACAGTTACAACATGAATTGGCACTTCATAACACATCTAACTTATTTATTACACAAGGATTTATTTGCAGAAATCCGTATGGAGAAATAGATAACTTAAAAAGAGGAGGAAGTGATTATTCTGCCTCATTAATCGGTGCTGCTGTTGAAGCTACAGAAATTCAAATATGGACGGACATTGACGGATTTCACAACAACGACCCTCGAATTGTTGAAAACACAGAACCACTTGCTGGACTTTCATTTGATGAAGCTGCTGAGTTAGCTTATTTTGGTGCAAAAATATTACATCCCTCTAGTGTGTTGCCTGCAAAATTGGCAAACATACCTGTACGTTTAAAAAATACCATGAAGCCAGAAGCTTTAGGTACTATTATTTGCAACGAAACCAAAAACAAAGGAATAAAAGCCATCGCTGCAAAAGATAACATCACAGCCATAAAAATTAAATCTGGAAGAATGTTGTTGGCTCATGGCTTTTTAAGAAAAGTGTTTGAAATTTTTGAAACATACAAAACTTCAATAGATATGATAACCACATCAGAAGTAGCTGTTTCTGTTACCATTGATGACACTAAATTTTTAAATGAAATTATACAAGATTTAAAAAAATTCGGAACTGTTGAAGTGGATAAAGAGTTGTCCATTATTTGTATTGTGGGCGATTTTATTGCCGAAAGCAAAGGATATGCACTTAAAATTTTTAGTGCCTTAGAAAACATTCCTATTCGCATGATTTCTTATGGAGGAAGTTTTCACAATGTATCTGTTTTAATTACTACTTCTGATAAAAAAGAAGCATTGGAAACACTGCACAAAACGCTGTTTAATCATGATTAGCCCGAAAGACATACAACGATTTAAGGAAATCAAAACTCCTTTTTATTTTTATAACTTAGCGTTATTAGAAGAAACATTGCAGGTGGTAAAAAAGGCTTCCAATCCATATAATTATCACGTACATTATGCACTAAAAGCCAACTCAAATAATAAAATCTTAACACTTATTCAGTCCTATGGTTTTGGTGCTGATTGTGTGAGTGGTAATGAAATTAAAAAAGCCATTGAATGTAATTTTCCTGCTTCATCTATTGCTTTTGCAGGAGTAGGAAAATCGGATGAAGAAATAAATATTGCGTTAGACAACGAAATTTTTTGTTTCAATTGCGAATCCATACCAGAAATTGAAGTGATAAATGAATTAGCAAAAGCAAAAAATAAAATCGCAACAATAGCCCTTAGAATTAATCCAAACGTGAATGCAAAAACACATCATTACATTACCACAGGATTAGAAGAAAATAAATTTGGAATTAATCCCTGGGAGTTTGAGACTGTTATTGAAACACTAAAAAAATTAACGCATTTAAAACTAATTGGTCTTCATTTTCATATTGGTTCTCAAATAACCGATTTAAATGTGTTTAAAGGATTGTGCTTGCGTGTAAACGAAATACAAGAATGGTTTTATAATCATCAAATTATTGTTGAACACATCAATGTTGGTGGTGGCTTGGGAGTTAATTATGAAAATCCTGAACAAAGCCCTATTCCAGATTTTGAAGCATTTTTCGGTTTATTTCATCAGTTTTTACAACTTCGACCTCAGCAACACCTTCACTTTGAGTTAGGAAGATCTATTGTTGCTCAATGCGGAAATCTAATAACAAAAGTACTTTATGTAAAAAAAGGACTTAACACCAGTTTTATGATATTGGATGCTGGTATGACTGAATTGATTCGACCAGCCTTGTATCAAGCCTCTCATTCAATTAAAAATTTGACATCAACAAGTAAAACAACCGAACGCTATGATGTTGTTGGTCCAATTTGCGAATCGTCCGATTGTTTTGCTAAAGCTCTTTTATTACCAACAACTGTGCGTGGAGATATTATTGCCATTCAAACTGCTGGAGCTTATGGTGAAGTAATGGCTTCGCATTATAATTTGAGGGATTTAGTAACAGCATACTACAGTCTTTAATCTCAATTTCTTTTTACAGAATAAACCACTGTGTATTAAAAAAAATTCACAAAATATTTCATATATAGTATTAATTTGTACATTTGGTGCATTATAATTTAATACTAAAAAACAAAAACATGAAAAAAATTACAAAAATTTTATTTATTGCGTTATTTATAACGGGAGTTTCTACAGAAATGTATGCTCAAAAAGCTGAAAAAGCAGAGAAAACAGAAAAAAAAGAGAAAGAAGCCAAGCCATTAGAAAAACCTGCTGCGGTTGGTCATGCTGCAACAGATGATTACGTTAACTCTTCTTTTAATTTGTATAAAAAAAATCAAGAAATCACTAAAACATTATCAGATGCCGCAAATAACGCAGGTGATTTAACTGCCACTAAAACTGATTTAGAAAACCAATCAAAAGAAGTTGCGGCCTTGTTAGAAAAATCTTCAACTGTTTTAACCGAAGCAAAAACAATTACGCCTAAAACAGATTCTATCAAAGCTGTAAAAGCTATTAATCTAGCAACTAAAGCCCTTAACGAAACGCAAAAAGCAATTCCAGGACAATTGGAGCAAATTAAAAATCAAGAGACTAAGAAATAAAAAAGAATGAAACAACCTATTATTTGTTCAGTACTAGCACTATCTGTTCTTTTAAATTTTCAAACTTCATTCTTAGTTGCACAAGAAACTCCTGTTGAAAGTGTTGATAAAACTGAATCAAAAAAAGATAAGAAAAAAGATAAAGATAATGTAGATAAAATTGAAAAAACGGATAAACATACAGAAATCGTAAAATACAGAAGAGGTTCTTTACATACGATGATAATTGAAGATGCTAAACTTCCTAAAATTGATGTTATTTTAACTACTTTTTATGATGCTGAATTTCCTGACAAATATAACAATCATACTGTTGGAGAAAAATCATTTAATTTAGCACAATATGCTAATAGTTCATCAGAATCTGCAGAAAAAGAAAAAGACTTAAGTCCTATTATTAACAACTATCTTGAAAAAAACAACATTGCTAACAAAATTGTTGCTAAATGGTTCAATAGAAGTGAAGAAGGTGCTTTTGATATGAATTTAATAGGAGACAGAGGTTCTTACGATGCTTCAGCTCAAGATGCTGCAAAAGCGTTAAGCACAGAAAGAGGAACTTCTATGTTAGCTGATGCTGGTGAAGAGTTAATTCCAAACACATTTGTAGTAGTTAACTACTCAAAATTTGTAAGTAATGAAGTTGCAGCTAAAGCTGCTTATGACGTTTCAGTAGAGCTTGCTAAAAATATTAGCATAGAAGAATTACGAAAAATAGCCATTGAAAAAGCTAGTAAAGTATATGAAAAAGCCAGGCAAGGTTATTCCGTTTGGACAACAGCCTATTTATATCAACTGGAATGGACAGATTCAATGTCGGCTGTTTTTTATCAAGATTTATGGATGGATGCATCAACAATAGATCCTGCAAAAAAAGAAGCTTTTGATACAACTACTCTTTTCAAATTAAAATTATTAGGATTTCAAAAAGCATCATCATTAATATCTGGTTTAGGTGAAAACGCAAAAGAAGGCTCTGATATGATAATTAAAAATGCTACGCTAAAATCCATTGATGCTGTTTATGCGAAACTGCAACGAAAATTCGAACCTTTTAGAACAAAAACACCCTTGGTAAGTGTAAATCCTATTGGTGCTAAAATTGGCTTAAAAGAAGGCTTAGAAGCGGGTGATAAATTTGAGGTATTAGAACAATCTTTTGATGCCGAAGGACGAGTTACATACAAAAGAAAAGGCGTTGTAAAAGTGGAGAAAGGTAAAATTTGGAATAATATGTTTAATGCAGGAGAAACACCTGTTGATGAACAAGGCAATCCTATTGAAATAGATACTACTATTGAATTTACTCATTTTAAAGGAGGTAAAGGATATTATCCTGGAATGCTATTAAGACAAATCGATTAATAATAAAAAACAAAAAATTATAACTTATGAAAAAAATAGTAAACAAAGCAAGCATATTAACTCTAGTATTTCTTGCTTTTACATTCGTATCGAATGCTCAAATAAACAAAAAAAAGAAAGCAAATGAAGATACAGAAAATTGGAGATATGAAATTGAATGTGTTGGTATTGGTAAACCAGGAACAAAAGTGATTAAAGTATGGTCATATTCCAAAAAAGCAACAATTGCTATCAACCAAGCTAAGAAAAATGCAGTTCATGGAATTATTTTTCAAGGATATGCTGGTGGAGGACAAGGCTGTACGGCTCAAAAACCATTAGCAAGTGATCCTGCAGTAGAGCAACAAAAAGAAGAGTTTTTCGACAACTTTTTTGAAGATGAAGGTAAATTTATGAAATTTGTTTCAACCTCTGGAGATGCAACACCTGAAGTAATGAAAGTTGGTAAAGAGTATAAAATTGGTGTTATTGTTACCGTAATGTCCGACAATCTCAGAAAAGATTTAGAAGCTGCAGGAGTTATTAAAGGATTATCATCTGGATTTTAAAAGCAAACATAAGTACTTTAACTAAAAATTAACCCATGAAAAAAAGATTAACAATTATAATCAGTACAGTTTTCAGTTTAGCATTAGTAAGCACAATAATGAATTCCTGTGGAAGCACACAAATGAAAGGAGCAGGAAACTACACGTATGAAACTGAATGCATGGGAGTTGAAGGAGATGGTTCTCAAACATTAAAAGCTTGGGGAAGTGGAAGAAACAGAGAGGATGCCATAGAACAAGCAAAGAAAAATGGAGTGAGAGATGTGTTGTTTAAAGGAATTAAAAATGGTAAACAAGAATGTAATGTTAAACCAGTATTGTTTGATGTAAACATCAGAGAAAAAAAAGAAGTCTATTTTAATGCTTTCTTTGCCGATCAAGGGCCTTATAAAGAATTTATTACGGGTGAAGATGGCTCTGATATCCATTTTTCAGTTGTTGCTGGTAGAAAAAAAGCAGGCGATCAAGTTACCTATGGTGTAATTATTCGTGTGCAAAGAGCAAAACTACAAGATAGAATGATTCAAGATCAAATAATGAGTAAATAACATTTTTAAAAATAAAATTTATACAAAAAATTATTAAACTAAAAAATTATGAAAAAGATATTTATAGCTTGTGGACTTATGTTATTAGGAATTTCAATGAGCTTTGGTCAAGCAAAAAAACCTACATTAATGGTTGTTCCTAGTGATGTTTGGTGTAACACAAATGGATATATGATGGAATTTGATGATCAAGGAACAAAAATTAAGATTCCAGATTATAAAAAAGCCATGCAAGAAAATTCAGATTTATTATTGGTAATCAGTGCTATTAATGGTATGATGGCAGAAAGAGGTTTTCCATTGAAGAATTTAGAGTCTGCTATGAAAACGCTATCATCTAATTCAGCAGAAGACAACATGATGGCATCTAAAGGATCTGGATCCGGATTATCAGAAAGTCCAATAGATGCATTGAAAAAAACAGCAAAAGCTGATATAATTATTCAAATGACATGGACTGTCAATATTACTGGTCCAAAAAAATCCATTTCATTTAACTTGCAAGGATTAGATTCTTACACAGATAAACAAATTGCTACTGCTGTTGGCACAGGTGCTCCATCATTTACAGCTGAAATACCTGTATTACTTCAAGAAGCTGTTACAGCACACATTGATAATTTTTCTGCTTCCTTACAAACACACTTCGATGATATGTTCGCTAATGGAAGAGAAGTTATTTTAAAAATTCAAAAATGGGATGATTTTGATGGAGATTTAGAAACAGAATTTGATGGAAAAGAATTGGGTTCAATTATTGAAGAATGGTTAGCAGCTAACACTCAAAGCGGTAGATTCAGCACTACTGATATGACTGAAAACATGGCTCTTTTTGAACAAGTTAGAATACCATTATACAATGCTGCGGGAAGAGCATCTGACGCAAGAGATTTTGCTAAAGGATTAAGTAAATTTTTAAAAGATGCTCCTTATTCCATTCCAAACAAATTGGTGATGAAAGGATTGGGTAGAGCTACAATTATACTTGGGGGTAAATAATCATTAATAAAATATAAAACAATGAAAAAATTAAGTCAGTTATTACTAATAGCATCATTTGTATTAGTTAGTTTATCAAGTTTTGCTCAAGGCGATACGAAGAAAGATGAAAATAGAATAATGCTAACAGCATGGGTGCCTCAGCAAATTGAAAATATGCCAGTTGCCGCTAGAGCTTCTCTAGAAAATAAGCTAACTCAAATAGTAGTAAAAAATGGTTTGGGCGGAGGTGCTTTTAACACAAGATTTATCATTTCAGCGAACATCACAGTTGCTACTAAAGATATTTTACCTGGTCCACCTCCAATGCATGCAATGAATTTAGATGTAACTCTTTATATAGGAGATGGTTTTGAAGGTACTGTATTTTCAAGTCAAACTATTTCTGTTAAAGGAGTTGGTACAAACGAAACAAAAGCATATATGGCAGGGTTGAAAAATATTAATCCAAATAATCCTGAATTTCAAGCTTTTGTTGAAAAAGGGAAACAAAAAATCATTCAATATTATAAAGATAATTGCGATTTAATAATAAAAGAAGCACAAACTTTAGCAGGAATGGATAAGTTTGATGAAGCAATTTTTAAATTAACTGGTGTTCCTAGTGCTTGTGAAGAGTGTTATGTTAAAGCAATGAATGCTGTTAAACCAATTTTCCAACAACAAATTAACAAAGAATGTAAATTTAAATTAGCAGAAGCAACTGGTATTTGGAATGCAGCACAAGACATGGAAGCAGCAGAAAAAGCAGGAGCAATTTTAGCTACAATTAACCCCGATGCAGCTTGTATTGGTGAAGCTAAAGCTTTATCTAATAAAATTGCTGCAAAAGTGAAACAAATTGATGATAGAGAATGGAAATACATCGTTAAAGATCAACAACAAGAAAGCGAAAGAATTCAAGCAATTAGAGATATAGGTGTTGCTTACGGTAAAGGACCAAAAGCAAACATTACTTATAAATCTCTTTGGTAAGTAATAACATCTAAAATAATCAGCCATGAACAAGTTAATTTTAATTGCTCTTTTATTTTTTAGTCCGTTTATAAAAGCACAACATGACATCAGCACAGATTTACTTGGGTTCGCTTTTTCAAATTATGGGTTAGGATATGAGTATGCTTTGAATAGCCAAAATTCAGTTGGGATAAATGTGAATTTCGCATCAAAAAATTTATTTGACGATGGAAAATCAGCGTATGGAAAAATCGATAACTATTCAGAAATGAACATTATTCCTGAATATAAAATGTTTTTAACACCAAATAAAGGAAATGACGGTTTTTATTTAGGTGCCTACGGAAGATTTCGTACCTCAAATTCTAAAGACAATAAATTTGATTATCAAGACCCAAATAATCCTAACCCTCTTGTTTCAGAAAAAACAGATGTATCAACAACTGGATTTGCATTAGGAGCACTTACTGGATATAAATGGAAAACCACTGGTCTTTTCTTTTTTGAATTTACTTTTGGTGTCGGAAAATTTATTACCAATAGCATAGATGTTAGTAACAATAAAACTAAAGATTTGACTAAAAATGAATTTAACGAAGATGATTATGTTCCTTATATTGGCAATGGTCTTCCTGTTGATTTACGTTTAGCCATTAAAATTGGGTTACGTTTTGGCGGAGGAAATTCTTCAACCAATTAAATTAATCTTAAACTGCACTTTTACTTCTCTTTAATAATCTTAAAGGTTTCTTGCGTTTTTTCAGAATTTACATACACAAAATACAACCCATTGGTAAGGCTAGAGAGGTTTATTATAAACGAATTAGTTGAATTAAATTTATTAGTATAAACCATTCTTCCAACCAAATCAAAAACAGTTACATTCAGCAAAGATTCTGGGTTTTTACTTTGAAAATTGAATTGATTGTTTGCGAAAAAACCTTTCCAACTCGAAATATTTACTTGTTGCTCAATACCCACCGTAACATTGTTTCCAATTTCTACTTTCATTGCTACAGGCAAATGGTCTGACATATAAAACAAAGCACTTAGCACATTTGGAGTAACAGAAATATTTACAGGAGCATCTGTGATTGACTTATTAAAATGCAAACCATCATTGCCAATAGCTTTATACGTACTTGGAATGTATTTCACCTTGTTTGTTCCGTTAAGTGCATCTTGGCTAGTAAAAATCCAATCAAAACGATCGTCTAATCCACCATTAGAACCACCATCAGGAAGAAGAACATTTCTTGGGCTTTGTGTGTGAATGGCAGAAAAAGACGAATTTGCATGCCACAATCCAGGTAAATTTATAGGGTCAAAAAGTTTAACTAGCCCACCATTTAAAATAGTATTATGTGCTGGTTCAAAATCTCCATAAAGATTCATATCACCTGCAAAAAAGACATTTTCTAAACTAACAGCCTTTGCATCTAAATAATTTTTAAACGTAACAACCTCTTGATTTCGTTGTTGTTCATTAGTAATTCCTTGACTGGCTTTTAAATGAGCTACATAACAATAAATAAAAATAGTATCATCTCCTGGCGATAAAGTTTGAGCGTTATAATACAATACATATTCACTTATGTTTCTTAAAACAGTAGCTATTTCAAACTGACTTTTTAGTGCTAACTTGTTGGAGTTGTAATATAACATATTATCCGTATCTGGTCCATTAAAATAGGTGGCTCTTTGATAGTGCGTTACTCCATCTACATTAAGAGCATCTGTTAAAATAAGATTTGCTCCACTTAGAGCAGTTAACTCAGTTATCATGAAAATATCTGGTTTTATAAGTTTTACAATCGGTTTTAATGTATCTGCCTTTGTTGGATTAACTTGAGGATAATTAAGTACATTGTAAAACATCACATTCAAAGTATCTTGAGAAAAACCAGAAAACGAAAAAGCGACAAAAGAAACTATGATTAGGAAATACTTCATGAATGTTAGTTTATATTTTTAACTAAGAACAAATATACAGGAAAATGATCACTATATCCTCCAATGTATTCGCCAAAAGAAAAAGTTCGGTGTGGATAACCTTTAAACCTTCCTTCTGAGGTTTTAAGGTAAGGTTTATTAAATACTACTGCTTTGTGGAATTTCAGTGTTGTATAATCTTTACCTAACAATGAGGGAGAGATGATAATCTGATCGAAAAGATTCCAAGCATCATTATATCCAAGCGTACCAATTCCTTTTTTAAAAAAATCTTCAAACGGATTAAAAAGTTTTCCATCAATAGCCAATTCTTCTTTCCCTTCAGCTTTCAAATATCCTTTCACGCTAATATCCACAGGATCATCATTCAAATCGCCCATAAAAAAAATTTTTGCATCTGGATTGTAGTTTTGTAAAGAATCTACAATAGATCGAGCCAATTGAGCTGCAGCAATTCGCTTTGGCTTACTTTTCTTCTCTCCACCTCTTCTTGATGGCCAATGCGAAACAATAATGTATATGTTTTCACCATGCAATTCACCCGAAACTAGCAGTTGGTCTCTAGTAAAAAAAGCTGTATCTTCTGGAATTTTCAATGTAAAACTTTTACTCGTTACATTTTTAAAGTAATTTGGATTATAAAGTAACCCTACATCAATTCCTCTCTTATCAGGAGAATCGTAATGCACAATTTGGTAATTTCTGTCTTTTATAGATTCCTGTTTAACTAAATCTTCCAATACCAACCGATTTTCAACTTCTGAAACACCCAAAATTGCAACTCCATCTGGAGTTACATCTTTTCCCAATTCAGAAATAACACGAGCCATGTTGCCTAATTTCTCATTATATTTAACTGTTGTCCACCTGTTTTTTCCTTTAGGCGTAAATTCATCTTGTAAAATTTTAGTTGAATCAGGATCAACTAACGTATCAAACAAATTTTCGAGGTTATAAAATCCAACACAAGTAATAGAAACTTGTTGTTTGTCTGCTTGAGCATAACCATTTACTGAAAGAAAAAAAGAAGTTATACCTATTAATAAAGAAAAAAATAGCTTTTGCATTTTTAGAGTAGTTTTTGAATCGTTAAATTTATTTTTTTGACAACAAAATAAAGCAATATTCAAAGATTATGCCCTATAATATCTATAGATAAATGTTAACAGATTGTTATCAAAAAAAATGCAACTAAGCCTAACCCAGAAAATTCACAAATTTTCTACGATATAAGTAATTACTTTTTGTTTTGCTTTGGCTTCTTGTTCTATGGCAACTAACTTTTCGTTTTCAACATCATCAATGGCTTTTTGTTTTTCGTATTCGTATTTAGTTGGTGTTGAGTACTTGCTTTTTTAGTTTCGTCACGGTCAATGATTATTTTCTTGTAGGAGGAACAAATTTAGCATTACGTGAAAACCATAGAAAATCTATTGACTTAGATTTATTTATAATGAAAGATTATGACTTAGAACACGCAAATTACATTAACCTTAAACTAAAATAACATTTTGGATCTCGATATACTAATACAGAGTTTTCAAATGTAGGTGTGTTTGGGGGTATTGATGGTGTTAAGGTTGATTTTATAAATTTTCCTTATTCCCTATTAAAACCCATTGAATATTTTAACGGTTATAGACTGGCTAGTGAATTAGATGTTGTAGCAATGAAGATTAATGCAGTTTCTGGGAGAGGAAGTAGAAAAGATTTTTATGATTTTGAAAAATTATGCTAAAATAATTAGCGAGAAGTAAAAAAAAAGCAGCAAAATAATTTATTTGGCTATACGAATAAGCTAAATCTGATTTTCATTATTTAGAATAGTTCTGAATAAAAAAAATGTTTTTTTTTACTTTGTTTTCAAGCTATACAATGCATACATTTGTCGTCTCAATTTATTATTTATTTAAACTAAAGTTATGAGTAACGGATTTTCAAAATCTTCAGTAGGAAGAAAAATTTTGATGGCCCTCTCAGGGTTCTTCTTGTTGTTATTTTTATTCCAACATTTCATCATTAATCTGCTGTCAATAATCAGTGCAGATGCATTTAATAGTGTATCATTCTTTATGGGAACAAACCCAATTGTTCAATTTGCAATACAACCTATCTTGTTGTTTGCAGTTGTTTTCCATTTAATCATGGGAATTACTTTAGAGCTTAAGAACAAAGCTGCCCGACCTATTCAATATGCCATGAATAAGCCAAACGAAAATTCTTCTTGGATGAGTAGAAACATGGTAATAACTGGCATAATGGTTTTATTGTTTTTGGGTTTGCACTTTTACGATTTTTGGATTCCTGAGATTAAAACAAAATTCATTGAAGGCAACATGAGTGGTTTAAATGAGGCTGGTGAATTACGTTTTCACGAAGAGTTAGTTCATAAATTTACCGACCCAATTAGAGTTGGATTATACATTTTAGCATTTATTTTCTTATCGTTGCATTTAATGCACGGATTTCAATCAGCCTTTCAATCGGTTGGGTTTAACCATCGAAAATATACACCAATAATTAAAAAATTAGGCAAAATATACGCAATTATAATACCTCTTGGTTTTGTCATTATTGCTTTAGTTCATTTTTTTAACCATTAACATTAATCTATTTTAAACATGTCAAAATTAGATTCAAAAATACCAGAAGGTCCACTAAAAGATAAATGGACAAATTATAAAGACCATATTGATGTGGTTAATCCTGCTAACAAAAGAAACATTGATATTATTGTTGTTGGAACTGGCTTAGCAGGAGGTTCAGCAGCAGCTTCGCTAGCTGAGATGGGTTACAACGTAAAGACTTTTTGTTATCAGGATTCCCCTCGAAGAGCTCATTCTATTGCTGCTCAAGGAGGTATTAATGCTGCAAAAAACTATCAAAACGATGGTGATTCAGTTTACCGTTTGTTTTACGATACCGTTAAAGGTGGCGATTACAGAGCTAGAGAAGCAAACGTATATCGTTTAGCCGAAGTTTCTTCCAACATCATCGATCAATGTGTAGCTCAGGGAGTTCCTTTTGCTCGAGATTATGGTGGATTATTAGATAATCGTTCGTTTGGTGGCGTGTTGGTTTCCCGAACTTTTTATGCAAAAGGACAAACAGGACAACAATTGCTATTAGGAGCGTATTCTGCCATGAACAGGCAAATTGCAAAAGGTAAAATTGCTATGTATAACCGTCATGAAATGCTCGACTTAGTAATCGTTGATGGAAAAGCCAGAGGAATTATTGTAAGAAATATGATTACTGGAGAAATCGAAAGACATTCTGCTCATGCTGTTGTAATTGCAAGTGGAGGATATAGTAATGTATTTTTTTTATCAACCAATGCAATGGGTTCAAACGCAAGTGCAGCGTGGAAGATTCACAAAAAAGGAGCCTATTTTGCTAATGCATGTTACACACAAATTCACCCAACCTGTATTCCACGTTCAGGAGAACATCAATCAAAACTCACCTTAATGTCAGAATCATTACGTAATGATGGACGTATATGGGTGCCAAAAAAACTAGAAGATGTTAAAGCTATACGTGAAAAGAAAATAAAACCCGTTCAAATAGCTGAACAAGATAGAGATTATTACTTAGAAAGAAGATATCCTGCTTATGGCAACTTAGTTCCTAGAGATGTTGCTTCTCGTGCTGCTAAAGAACGATGCGATGCTGGTTATGGAGTAAATGCTACTGGAGAAGCAGTATATTTAGATTTTGCAACTTCTATTGAAAGATATGGCAAAGAAAAAGCAATGATTTCAGGGATAGAAAATCCAAGTAAAGAAAAAATTATTGAATTAGGTGAAGCAGTAATTGAAGCAAAATATGGTAATCTGTTTCAAATGTATGAGAAAATTGTAGATGAAAATCCTTACAAAACTCCAATGATGATTTATCCTGCTGTTCACTATACGATGGGTGGTATTTGGGTAGATTATAATCTAATGACCACTATTCCTGGTTGTTATGCTGCCGGAGAAGCTAATTTTTCTGACCACGGTGCTAACAGACTTGGTGCTTCGGCTTTGATGCAAGGATTGGCCGATGGTTATTTTGTTTTACCTTACACCATTGGAGCTTATTTAGCTACTGAAATAAGAACAGGTAAAATACCAACCAACACACCTGAATTTGATGCTGCTGAAAAACAAGTAAGAGAACAATTGGAAAAATTAATCAATAATAAAGGTAAAAAATCGGTTGATTATTTCCATAAAAAACTAGGAAAAGTGATGTGGGACAACGTGGGAATGTCAAGAAATGAAGCAGGACTAAAAAAAGCCATGGATGAAATTGCTCAAATTAGAGAAGAATTTTGGAAAGATGTTTTTGTTCCTGGAGAAATGAATGAGTTAAATCCTGAATTAGAAAAAGCTACAAGAGTAGCTGATTTCTTAGAGTTGGGAGAATTTTTTGCTGTTGATGCTTTACATAGAAACGAATCTTGTGGAGGACACTTCAGAGAAGAATCTGTTGAAATAGATGGCGAGCAAGAAGGAGAAGCAAAAAGAGATGACGTAAACTTTAGATATGTTGCCGCTTGGGAATATACTGGAAATCCAAGAGAAGCCATCCTTCACAAAGAAGAATTAGAATTTAAAGATATTGAATTAAAACAGAGAAGCTATAAATAAGTTAATGGTTATTTGTTATTTGTTATTTGTTATTTGAATTATTAAATGGATAATAAAATAAGAAGTTTTGAGGATTTAGAATGTTGGAAAGTTTGTACAGAATTAAGAAGATTTGTTTCTCAACTTGTTAAAAC
>Ga0210044_10003570_pt1 | contig 22097 bp, 23 predicted proteins | sample CryGey13umfilter_2_FD_183959 | JGI IMG/M metagenome (GOLD analysis project Ga0210044, IMG submission 183959) | Groundwater microbial communities from aquifer in Utah, USA - Crystal Geyser 4/9/14 3 um filter (SPAdes) (version 2) | ecosystem: Environmental > Aquatic > Deep subsurface >... | reverse complement strand
AAGGCGTCCTAATGGGCCAGTGTCAAAAGGAAATATTATTGGTTATACTAATGGTTGGCAAAATCATCTCCATTATGAATTTGGCCCACCCGGACCTAAAGAATGGCCAACAACTTGGAAAGCACCGATTGAAATGAAACCACGATATTTTCCACAAACAGTACCATATGAATGTAGCGGCAATTGTGGAATCTCATGGTAATATTAAACTAAAATGAAAAAATTCTTTTCAAGGTATTGGATATTTATCTTACTAGCTACCATAGCTACAATTTTAGTGGGTTTTTACTTAAAAAATAAAGTTTTTTCTCCTTATATCCAAGAGCAATTATTACCTTTGCCTTCTCCAAAAATTGAATCTTATTCTATTTCTACCATTCCTAATCTTTCTCAACTTGAAAAAAATTTCCCCTTATTTAATCATAAAATAAGCGTCTATCAAGTTGGTTTCTCTTCCCTATCCGACCAAAAGGCAATATTGATTGCTGAAAAATTTGGTTTTTCTGCTCCCCCCATCGTTTTAACACAATCACTAGGAGAAACTTCTTATAATTGGGATACAGAAGAAAATAATCTTTCAATTAATCTCCGCCGGGGAGAAATTAATTACAGCTTAAATATTTTGGGGCATCCAGAATTTATAAAAGGGGAGCTCCCCTTACTTTCTGAAGTAAAAGAAAAGATAGAATCTTTTTTGAAAGAAAATAGTCTTTTCCCTCCAGAGGGAATTAACTTAGGAATTAAAGAAGTTTTTTATGTTAAAAATTTCTTTCCTTATTTTGAGAAGGTTAATGAAAAAGAAAAAGCTGATTTAATTCAGATTAAACTAGAGTATCAAATAAATAAAAACAAAGTGGTAGCTGTTAGCGATTATCCCCCTTCTATTTCAATATTTATTGGCCCAGAATTTAAAATTGTCCTCTTAAATTATTATCTCTTATGTAATAAAATTGAGCTACTAAAAGAGGTTTACCCCTTAAAAACAAAAGATGAGATTTTAAAAAATATTAAAACTAACCCCAGAATTAGCTATCTTTCTATATCTACTGGAGATAATCCAACATCTTCACTCGAAGAACAAAAACAATTAGTTACCAACCTTAGTTTTGACAATATTGAATTAGTTTATTATAAATATGATCCCTTACAGTCTTACCTTCAACCAGTTTTTCTAATTACCGGCAAGGCTACTTTAAAAGATGGAACTCAAGCTGAAGCCGGGCTTTATCTCCCTGCCATTAAAGATGAATATCTTCTAAAGTAAGTTACTCTTGAATCCGAATCGGCATGATGATATGAAGGAAAGATTTATCATCGGCTGGCGAAAAAACGCCGGGGCTTAAAGCATCGCTCATTTGAAGATTAATTAAATCAGATTTAATGGCATTAAGAAAATCCATTAAATAACGAGCATTAAAAGCGATTTCCCCGCCGCTGCCTTCAGTTTTAACTTCTAAGGTGATTTTATTTTCACCTAATTGGGGGCTGTTAGAACTAATCTCTAATTTATTATTCTTAATTTCAAACTTAATAATATTGGCGGCTTCTCTGGCAAAAATTGAGGCCGTTCTCACTGCCTGAAGTAAATTCTCCGTTTCAATGGTTAGCTGTGTTTTTCCTTTATTAGGAATGATTTTCTCAAAATCAGGGAATTTCCCTTCAATTAAACGAGAGATAATCTCCACATCAGGAGTAGAAAAAATAACTTGGTTGTTTTTAGGAGTAATTGTTAAACCTAATTCTGGTGATTCTCCTGCTTCGGTTAAAATTTTACTGACTTCCATTAAAGCCCTAGCGGGAATTAATAATTCTTCCTGGAATTTAGCTAATTTTTCTATTCCTTTTAATTGTTTAATTTCTTTAACACTTAAGCGATAGCCATCAGTGGCGACTAAAAACAAGCTTTCTTTTTTTATCTTTAAAAGAACTCCGGTTAAAACCGGCCGGCCTTCATCTTGAGTCGCGGCAAAAGCAACTTGGTTAATAACTAAAGATAAATCTTTAATCCCTAATAAAATTTCAGCTTTCTTCTCTAAACTTGGAATTAAGGGGAACTCCGCTGTGGGTGAGGTTAAAAAACTAGCTTGGTATCCCTCGCAATCAACTTTTAAAGAATTGTTAATTATTTCCAGATTAATTTTTTGCGGCGGTAAAGAAGAAATATATTCAGTTAAAAGTTTAGCTGGTAAACAAGTTTCACCTTCTTTTTCAATTTTAGCTCCTAGCCAAAGATTAATACCAGTCTCTAAGTTGGTTGCAGTAAGTTTTAATCTTCCTTGATTGGTTTTTATTAAAACATTATTTAAAATTGGTAATTGGGTTTTAGTGGTAATAAAACGACTAATCGTATTTAAGCCTTTAGTTAAATTTTCCTGGAGAACTGAAACCTTCATAGTTTAATTTTAATTCATTTCCCTTTTTTTCTCAATGGTTTTTAAGTTTACAGTGTTTATATATTTAATTAGTAGTATTAGTAGTCTTGTGGATAAGTGTATTTCTTTTCTTTTTTATAAACGATTTTTGGGTTTTATTTTTGTTTAAAAAACTGTTGATAATTTAAGATTAATTGTGGATAAGTGTAAAACCCTCAAAACTTATCCATAAAGCTTTTTTCTTATCCCCATAATATTAACACGTAAATCCTCAGAGCTGGGTAAAAGCTGAGTAATCTTTTGCACACCGTGCATCACCGTCGTATGGTCTCGGTCACCCAGGAAGCGACCAATGTCCATTAAAGATGTTTTTAAATCATTTCTTAAAAGATACATGGCAATTTGTCGAGGAAGGACAATTTTTTTATCTCTTTGTGGCCCAGTAATTTCTGCAAGACGTAAATTAAAAAAATTAGCAATGACACTTAAAACCTCCTTAGGTTTAACTAATTTTTGTGGGGCAATCATCTCATTAACTTGCCCAAGGAGAGCTTCAACCAATTCTGGGGTTAAAGGTTCTTTTTTCGTCTCTATCTCCGTCATTAAACGAATAAGAAACCCCTCTAATTTACGTGTCGAAGTAATATTACTGGCAATTAATTGGGCAATATCCATTGGTAGTTTAATGTTTTTTTGCTGAGCCTTAATTAATAAAATAGCGGTTCTTAATTCAAAATCTGGTGCTTGGATATCAATAATTAAGCCCCCTTCAAAACGCGAACGTAAACGATCTTCAAGCTTGCTAATCTCCTCTGGTCGGCGGTCTGAGGTGAGAACAATTTGCCCGCCAACTCGCCAGATGGCATTGAAAGTATGGAAAAATTCCTCTTGAACCGCGGTTTTACCGGCGATGAATTGAATATCATCAACCATTAATAACCGCGCCGAGCGGTATTTTTCTTTAAATTCTTTAGTGGTTTTTTCGCGGATGGCGTTGACAATTTCATTGGTAAATTCTTCACCCATGCAATAAATGATTTTGGTTCGACGATTTTTCTTTAAAACAGTATTGGCAATCGCCTGCATTAAATGGGTTTTGCCGACGCCAACCCCACCATACAGAAATAAAGGATTGTAGGCTTTGCCTAGCGATTGAGACACAGCCATCGCCGCGGCATGGGCCATCTGGTTGGTTGGAGAGACAGCAAAGGTTTCAAAATTAAAATCAGGTCGGAGCCCAACCCTTTTAAGGGCTTCTTGGAACTCTTCATCTTCAGTCTCTTTGCCTGGGATTTCAAAAAGCGTCCCCTTAGTCAAAGATTTACCCTTTTCTTTTAAAAACGGCTTTTCTTTAACCACAAAAACCAAATCATTCTTTTTCTTAGTTATCTGGTCTAAGGCATTTTTGATTAAAGCATAATAACGATTTTCAATGGTGTTGCTGATAAAACTGGAAGGGCAACCGATTTCCATAATCTGACGTTGGGGGTCAACTTCTTTAGTGCTCACAATAAAAGTTCGAGAAAACCAGGTCGCAAAATTAGCCGAAGAAAGCGACAATTTCAAATTTCCCAAAACAGTAAGCCAAACTTTTTCTTTATCCATAATTGGTAAGATGAACCCCGCCTAATCTTAATATTTGCCTTTTCAGTACTATTCGTACGTGGCTCATATTGCGATTTATGGCGGGCAAGCAGGGGAACATTTTTATTTAACAGAGTTATCCACAATTTGTCAATAACAATTTTCCCCTTGTTTTTCCACTGGAAAACTATTATCCTGGGTTTATGCCTAAGAGAACTTACCAACCCAAAAAAATTAAAAAAGCTCGCAAACATGGTTTCCGTTGTCGGATGAAAAGTCGCGATGGGAGGAAAACCCTTAAAAGAAGAAGGCAAAAAGGCAGAAAGCGGATTTCCTTTTGATTATATGCTTCCTAAAGCCTATCGTTTACCCCTTAAAACAGAACTCAAGCGCTTAAAAAAAAATGGCCAGATTTTTCAGGCAAAGTTTTTTGGTTTGCTTTTATTGAAGTCTGATTCTGTAAAAGATGTCTCTCGTTTTGCCGTGATTGTCTCCAATAAAGTTGAGAAAAAAGCTGTTAAAAGAAATAAAATCCGGCGATTGATCACTGAAGCCCTTTGGTCTTTGCGCCCGGAGATTAAAAACGGGATGGAAGGTGTTTTTTTGGTTAAAAAAACTATTACCAAGGCAACTTTAAAAGAGATTAAAAATGAAATAGAGAATCTTTTTAAAAGAACTAAATTATTTTTAAATTGAAAGTTAACAATGAAATCTTTATTTTTAAAACTGATTCGTTTTTATCAAAAAACTCATTTTTTCCATCTGCCGTTTTTCCGCTTACTTTTTTTAAGTGATAGTATCTGTCGTTTCCAACCAACCTGCGCTGAATATACTTATCAGGCCATCTCTCATTATGGTATAATGCGAGGAAGTTGGCTGGGGCTTAAAAGAATTTGTCGTTGTCATCCCTGGTCAAAAGGAGGCTACGAGCCCCTGCCATTGTTAAAAAATAAAATTTAAATTGATGTCACTTTGGAATCTCATTCTCTACCAACCCTTAGTTAATGCCTTGATATTTTTTTATCATTTTTTATTTGCCAATTTTGGTTTGGCGATTATTGTTTTGACAGTGATTATTCGTAGTCTTTTAATCCCCTTGACCCTGCCTTCGATGCGGGCCGCTCAGAAAATGAAAGAACTGGCTCCGGAAATCGCCAAGCTCAAAAAGAAGTATGGCCATGATAAACAACAATTAGCCAAAGCTCAAATGGAGCTTTATCGCCAGCATGGGGCTAATCCGGCGGCTGGTTGTTTGCCACAAATAATTCAACTAATTATTTTAATTGCCCTTTATCAAGCCTTTATTCGTGTTTTACGAGCCGACGGTGATGTTATTGTCAGACTTAATCAAGTTTTGTATCCGTCTTTAAAATTAGCTGAAGGGACGGTTATCAACACTCATTTTACCTATTTAGATTTAGCCAAGCCTGATGTTTTCCGTTTACCGGGTTTGGCTTTTCCTCTCCCGGGTTTGTTTTTGCTGGCGGCGGCTTTCATCCAGTTTTTATCTTCCAAAATGATGCAACCGGCGGTGTCTCGAGCTCAGAAGGAAGCGGCCAAAACTGAAGGAAAGGCTGATGATTTGGCCACCAGTATGCAGTCACAAATGCTTTACCTCTTCCCCTTAATGACGATTTTCATCGGCTACTCTTTCCCCTCCGGCTTGATTCTTTATTGGTTTATTTTCTCTTTCTTTACCGCTATCCAACAATATTTTGTGGCTGGTTGGGGAGGTTTAACACCATGGATCAACAAATTAAAGATTTGGAGAAAATAACTAAGGATTTATTTAGTCATCTGGGGTTTCAAGTGGACTTTCAAATTAAGAAAGAAGCGGAGTTGGTTACCATTCACCTGAACAGTGATGAACCAGGTGTTTTAATTGGTTATCATGGCCAAGCTTTAAATGCCTTGCAACAAATGATAACCCTGATGGCTTTTAAGAAGTTTGGTCAGTGGGTAAGAATTTTAGTTGACGTTGAAGACTATCGAGAAAAAAGAAAAGAGGTTTTAGAAAGAATGGCCCAAAGTGCAGCTCAAAAAGTCAAGCTTTCTGGGCAAAACGAAGCTTTCCCGCCGATGTCTTCTTTTGAAAGAAGAATTATTCATTTGGCCCTAGCCGATCATCCGGAGGTGGAAACCATTTCGGAAGGCGAAGGCAACCAGAGACATATTATCATTAAACCTGCCTCGCCGAGTCAAGGCGGACCAAAGTCCTAAAAAACTGCCCCAAGGTTTGTTAAGATGAAGCTTCATCAGAAAATCTTTTGGTTATTAATTTTCCTTTTGCCGGTTCAACTCGGGCGCCACTTTTGGCCTGATTTTAGTTTTGTTTTGGGCTTAAAAATTGATTATTTATCTCCCACGGTTTATTTAACTGACCTTTTAGTCTTGGCCATTTTGGCTTTATGGGCTTGGGAAGACAGACACAAATTATCAAGCCGTTCCCTTGCCAGTTGGTTGAAAAAAAACTGGTGGCTAATGGCTGTTTTTGTTTATCTTTTAGCTAATGCTTTCTTAGCCCTGAATCAGGGAGCGGCTTTTTACAAACTGATTAAAATAGTTGAATTGACCTTACTTGGCTATTATCTGGCCCAAAACCGCTATTCATTATCTAATCTTCATTGGCCGTTATCGCTGGCGGTAATTTATTCGTCTTTAATCGCTCTTATCCAATTTTTTAAACAAAGCTCTTTAAACGGAATCTTTTGGTGGTTAGGTGAAAGGACTTTTGATTTAACCACCCCCGGCATTGCCAAAGCCGTATTTAATGGGCATCTGCTTTTACGTTCTTATGCGACCTTTTCCCATCCCAATGCTCTAGCCGGATTTCTTTTGGTGGCCTTAATTTTAACAGCCCCTTTTTTAAAGAGGGCCAAACTTTGGGGTTTGGCTTATGGTTTTTTAGCTAGCTTAGCCATTATTTTTTCTTTTTCTCGTTCGGTTTGGTTTATAGCTCTTTTATTTTTCTTTATCTTGATTATTAAAAAGATAAAAAGGGCTTTAATTTTTAGCTTGAGTTCTTTATTTTTTGTTTTGTGTTTTTGGTTGCTGGCCATTTCCTCTCGTTTTTCCACCGATGAAGCTTTCTTTCAAAGAGCTCAGTTAATGAAATCATCGTTTTTAATGATAAAAAATTTTCCCTTATCTGGAGTGGGCCTTAATAATTTTATTGTCCATCTGCCAAATTATTGGTCGCTAACCGGTTTTACTTATTGGCTGCAGCCGGTCCATAATCTTTATCTTTTATTAATTGCTGAAATAGGCTGGTTGGGTTTTTTGATTTTTCTTTGGTTTTTAGTTTTGAGCTATCGAAGGATTCTTCTAAAGAAAAACAATCGCGGGCTTTTACTGGGGGCCTTAAGCGCTCTTTTACTCTTAGGTTTTTTTGATCATTATTGGTTAACCCTTCAACAAAATCAGTTGCTTTTAACGATTCTTTTGGGCTTGGTTTGGTCTTCTCAAAGTTAGTTGCTTAGTTTATTATTAAGACAATGCATCTTTCGCAAAAAGTTGCCTTTAACACCATCGTCCAAATTCTCGCCAAGATGATTACCGTTGGTTTTGGTTTGGCTTTAATGATTCTTTTAACTTCTCACTTGGGTCGAGAAGGCTATGGTGATTATATGTATATTTTGACTTTGGTGGTGATTTTTGGTTCTTTTAGTGATTGGGGGACAGCGGTTATTGGTGTTCGCGAAGCCGCTAAAAGCCAAAAGAAACAGGATGAAATTCTTATTAATGTCTTTTTCATCCGTTTGTTTTTAGCCTGTTTGGGTTCTCTTTTAATGATTGCCGCCGGTTATCTTTTGCCTTTAAAAACCGGTAACCCGTTGGTTATCCGTCAGGGGATTTTCATTGGCTCGCTGATTTTAATGCTTTTTGCCGTTAAAGCTTCCTTTGGTTTAGTCTTTCAAACCAAACTCCAAATGCATAAATTGGCCATAGCCGATATTGTCGCCAGCGGCTTGGTCCTTTTACTTTCTTGGTTTTTTTTAAAATGGCAATTTGCTTTAACAAGCTTAATCATGGCTGTTTTGTTAGCCAATACCGTTGCCATCATCGTTGCCGGGTTTTTAGCTTTAAGGACGATTCATTTTAAATGGCATTTGGATAAAGTTTTTCTAAAAAAATTTTTGCTTGAATCTTTGCCGATGGGAGCGATTCTCTTAATGTTTACCGTTGATAACAAAATTGATACGGTCATGCTGGGTTCTTTAAAGGGAAGCGGGGCGGTTGGGATTTACGCTGTCTCCTATCGGGTTTATGATGTTTTAATCTTAGGGGCAGCCTATTTGATGAGTTCTTTATTGCCGGTTATTTCCCGCTACACTCACCAGCAAGGACAAATTAGATTAAGAGTTATTTATCAAAAATCTTTTGATGTCTTGTTGCTAATGGGTCTCTTGGCTTTAGTTTTAAGTTTTGTTTTTTCTCCTTTTATTGTCAGGTTTTTAACCCAACAGCGTTTTGCTGAATTTGCTGACTCGATTAGTGTTTTAAAAATTTTGTCGCTGGCCATTTTCTTTTCCTATTTCAACCATTTAACCGGTTACACCATTGTCGGCCTGGGCAAGCAGCGTTCTTATTTTTCCGTAGCCCTTTTGGCTTTGCTTTTTAACGTAGCGGCTAACTTCATTATCATCCCCCGCCTATCTTATTATGGAGCCGCCTTGATTACCGTTTTAACCGAAGGCTTAATTTTAATTATCACCACGGTTTTTATTGCCCGCTTTTTAAAAATTACCCCTTCGCTTTTTGAATTCCCGAAAACTTTATGTCAGCTGATTAGAAATAAAGGTAAAATTTTTTAAAAATGGTTAAAGTAAATGGTTTAAATATTTTTACTGATGGAGGAGCTCGGGGCAATCCAGGGCCGGCAGCGGTGGGGGTAGTTGTTAAAAATCAACACGGGGAGAGATTAGCCGGCTTTGGCCAATTCATTGGCCAAGCAACCAATAATGTCGCTGAATACCAAGCGGTCATCGCGGCCTTAAAATGGCTGCTTGTTCATCAAGAAACGATTTTAGGTTGTCAGCCAATAAATTTTTATTTAGACTCAACTCTAGTGGTCAACCAGTTAAATGGGAGATTTAAAATTAAAGATTTAAAATTAAAAAATTTAATTATTAAAATTAAAGATTTAGAAAAAAAGATTGCTCAAGAAATTTTTTATAAATTCATCCCACGAACAAAAAATCATCAAGCAGATTTTTTAGTAAACCAAACTCTTGATCAAAAAAATTTTTAAACTTTGCTTTTCACATTTGTGTTTTAAAAAATGCCAGAGTTAAATTTTCACAAGATTGATAAGACTCAAGAAAAACCAAATGTTTTAATTATTGGCGATAATGCTTTAATTAATAATTTTCTTAATAAAAGTTTACTCCTCTCTAACTGCCAAATATTTTTTAGCCATAAGTCTCTAGACAAAGAAATTCTTAAAAAAACTAATTATGTTTTTTGTTTTAGTCAGGATTTATCTTTAATTAAAGAAATTTTAACTTTAACTCCTCCAGCCACTAAACTTCTTTTTGCCATCGAAGCGTCTTCGGGGAAAGATATTTTAGAAAATAAAATTCGTCAATTATCTTTAGAGGCAAAAGTTAATTTTCGCATTGTTCGTTACCCTTTTGTTTATGGTCCAGGGATGCCCAAAGAAGCGAGTCAACATTTAAAAGAATTAGACTCTTTATCAAAAGAGCAGGCTCTTTTTATTTCTGATTTTATTTATGGTTTGTTAAAAGCGATGTTTGGTGGACGGACCAATGGTGAATCTTTTACCTTGATTGGCGAGAGTAAAGTTCTTGGCTGGCGGGCCAAGATTAGTTTTCAAGAAGAGCAAAAAATCTTCTCCCCGCCAAAAATTAAAAAACCTATCTTTTATCTCTTAATTGTTCTGCTTATTTTGGTGATAACTTTTCCGGTGACTTCTCTAGCTTTATGGGGATGGCTAGGAACCCAAAGTTTAAAGCAAGCCAAAACGATGCTTTTACAAGGTAATCTTTTAAAAGCCCAGCGAAAATCTCTTTCCGCCCAAAGTTTTTTTCAAAAAGGCGAAGAGCAAACAGAACAACTAAGAATGGCCAAACTTAATCAATTTTTTGATTTAGGGGAAACCACGGCTGAAGGTTTTTATTATCTTCTTCAAGCGGGGACCAAAACCCAAAACCTGCTGAGAGCTGTTTTCCAAAAACAAACAGTTAACTTTAATGGTTTAATTGAAGAAATCAAGACAGATCTTGATTGGAGTTTTAATCAACTTTCCTTGGCAGAAAGCCAATTTAGCCAAAATCCTGAGGTTGAACAAATAAGCGAAGCGCGGAATTTAATTCTTCAGGCTCGTCAAGGGGTTGCCCTTTTGCCGGAGCTCATCGGGTTAAGAGAAAAACAGACTTATCTTGTTCTTTTGCAAAACAACAGCGAATTAAGACCGACCGGTGGTTTTATCGGCTCTTATGGCCTTTTGACTTTTAATGAAGGTCAATTAATTGATTTTGAAGTTAAGGATATTTACAGCGCTGATGGACAGCTTAAGGGGTATGTTGAACCGCCGAGTGATTTAGAGAAATATTTAGGTGAAGCCAGCTGGTATCTGCGTGATGCCAATTGGGATCCGGATTTTCCCACCTCAGCCGCCAGGGCCGCCTGGTTTTTAGAGAAAGAAACCGGGAGAAAAGTTGATGGGGTGATGGCGATTAATTTAACCTTTGCCCAACGGCTTTTAAAGGCTGTTGGCGAGATTGAATTACCTGATTATCAAGAAAAAATTAATGAGGCTAATTTTTTTGAAAGAGCAGAATATTACTCGGAGATTAACTTTTTCCCTGGCTCAACTCAAAAACAAGATTTTCTAGGCAGTGTAATCAGGATTCTCTTTGAAAAAGTCAAAACGAGCGAAGAAAAGACCTGGTTTGCTCTGGCCAAAAATATTTGGCCTTCTTTAAAAACAAAAGATTTAATTTTTTGGTTAGCTGAGCCTCAGGCGATGAAGATGGTCACCAGTTTAGGTTGGGATGGAGCCATCAAAGAGGTAAAATGTCAGACATTGAGGAACAGCTGTCTGGCTGATTATTTAATGGTGGTTGAGGCCAACGTGGGCATTAACAAAGCCAATTACTTTTTAAAAAGAAGCTTTTCTCATCGCCTCCAAATAAAGGAAGACCAAACGATTCAGGAAACCTTAAGGCTTAATTACCAGAATACTTCCAGCTCTGAGTCTTTTCCTGGCGGCCGCTATAAAAGCTACGTGCGGCTTTATACCCCAGCCGGGTCAATATTGAAAGAACTAAAAATTATCAATCCTTTAAACGGGGAAACAACCGAAGTTTCAGAAAAAGAAATCAAAGAAGAACACGGCAAAGAGGTTTTTGGTTTTCTTTTGGAGATCCCGATTAAAGAAAGCCGTTCAGTGGAAGCTGTTTGGGAATTACCTCAAAAGTTCACCGAGGCCACGGAGCAATATTTATTCCTGCTGCAAAAACAACCAGGCATCAACGATGAGGCTTTCAGTTTTTGGTTTGTGTCCCCAGCTAACCTCAAGATTTTAACCAAGGGCATTAAAGGCAGCCAAACTTCTGAAGGTTTTCTTTTCAATCCTTCTTTTAACCAAGATTTAGTATTTGAAATTAATTTGGTGAGATGATAAGATAAGAACCTACTTATGACTGATAAAAAGGAAAAAACAAAATTAGCGGTTGAGAAAAGAAAAATTACTGGGAGAAAAGTCAAGCTTTTACGGCGCGATGGTCTTTTGCCGGCCAATATTTACGGAAAGAAAGTCGAATCTTTAGCCGTGCAGTTGGCCACGAAAACTTTTTTACCGGTTTTTAAAGAAGCCGGAGAAACAGGTTTGGTTGAGCTTAAAGTTACCGGAGAAGAGAATGTTAGGCCGGTTTTAATTCACCAGGTCCACTTTCATCCGGTGAGCGGCGATCCCCTTCATGCTGATTTCTACCAGGTTGACCTTAAAGAAAAAGTGACGACTAAGGTTCCAGTGGAACTGATTGGTGAATCTCCGGCTATTAAAGAAAAGATTGGTGTTTTAATTCAGCCCTTGAATGAAGTTGAAGTAGAAGCTTTGCCAGCTGATTTGCCAGAGAAGATTGAGGTCAATATCTCTGACTTAAAAGCGGTTAATGATATTGTAACGGTGGATAAAGTTAAGGTTTCCAGCGGCGTTAAAATTTTAACTGACCAGAAAGAAGTTTTAGTTAAGATTGAGCCTCCAGCTAAGGAAGAGGAAGTTGTTCTGCCGCCAGAAGAAGCTCCGGTTGAGGGTGAAGAAAAACCAGGCGAAGAAGCCGAAGGCGAGGTCCCAACCACAGAAGAAAAAACAGAACCAAAGGAAGAAAAACCTGGCAAAGAAACTCCTAAGGAAGAGAAATAATCTTTTCCAATTCAAGGGCGGGTCCAAAGTTTGGGTCGACGATTAAAGCCTTCTTTAAATAATCCTGAGCTTTTTCATTTTGCCAAATTTTGTAGTTAAGAATGGCTAATTGAAGGTAGCCGTCACGATAATCAGGTTTCTCGGCCACGATTTTTTCCCATAAACCAATAAGCTTTCTGATATCTTGAGGATTAGAGAGATTTTTTTGTTGCCTTAGAGAAGCAAGATTGGGATTATTTTTCTGATTACTTGCTGCCAGTAAAAGTATTTTTTCAGCTTCATTAAATTGATTATTTTCCAAAAAAATTGTTGCCAGTCTTAATTGGGTATTTAAATCTCGGGGATTGTTTAAAAGCTGCCATTTTAACCTTTGACTTTCTTGCTGCGGATAGAGCCAGGAAGCAATGATTAAAAAGAGAATGAGAACGACTCCGCTAGGACCGCCCCAACTAGCCAGCCAAACTTTGGATTTTTTTAGTTGGGTTTTAGTGTCTTTGGCCATTGAGCGATAATTAAAGCTTCTTCTTTAAAGAAACTTGTCTTTTTTCCTTTGCTTTTTGTTTTGGCAAGCTGCCAAACTTGTTCGGTGATAAAGGGCATAAAAGGGTGAAGGAGCTTAAGGCTGGTGGCTAAAACTTGAAGAAGAACCGGCTGGGTTTCAGAACGTCTTTTTTTACTCATTTCTAAATATTGGTCACAAAAAGTATGCCAGAAAAATTGATAGATATTCTCGGCGGCCAAATCGAAACGATAGTTATTAAGATTTTTAGTGAGTTGTTTGACTATTTTTTCTGTTCCCCCCAAAATCCAAATGTCGTCTTTATGTTTTCCTGTGTTCTTTGCGCTATGTTCTATGTTCTGTTGGCCGTATGATAGTACGAACCGACTTGCATTCCAAATTTTATTGGCGAAGTTACGGTAAGCCTTGACTTTTTCTTCTGACAAAGATAAATCATTGCCTGGGGCGTTGCCAACAATCAAAGCCATTCTTAAAGCGTCGGTGCCATATTTTTTGGTTAATTCCAGTGGGTCTAAGACATTGCCGGCGGTTTTACTCATTTTTTTGCCGTGCCTATCACGAATTAAACCATGCAGATAAACAACAGAATAGGGAATTTTTCCAGTGAGGAATAAACTCAACATAATTTCGCGGGCCACCCAAAAAAACAAAATATCATAACCGGTTTCCCGGACGGTATTGGGGTAAAAATTTTCCAAGTCTTTGTTTTTTTCCGGCCCGCCTTGACTCGGCGAAGCAGGCCAGCCTAAAGTGGCAAATGGCCAAAGTCCTGAGGAAAACCAAGTGTCTAAAATATCAATTTCACCCTCGATCGGGATGGGATGCCCCCACCAAAGCTGACGGGAAATGCACCAGTCTTTAATATTTCCCAGCCAATTTAAATAAACCTTTTCAAATCTTTTGGGAATAATTTTAATCTGGCCTGATTTAACTGCCTCAATGGCTGGTTTGGCTAAGGTTTTGGTTTTAACAAACCATTGCTTGGAAACTTCCGGTTCAGTTGTAGTCCCACATCTTTGACAGTGGCCAACCGTGTGGGTAATTTTTTCAATTTTGACAATCTCGCCCTTTTTTTGTAATTCTGTCACCACGGCTTTTCTGGCCTCATTAACAGTTAAGCCAGCGAATTTGCCGGCCACTTTGGTTAAGCGGCCTTGCTGATCAATGACGTTAATAATCTTTAAATTGTGCCGCTGGCCGATTTCAAAGTCAGCCAGGTTATGGCCCGGAGTGACTTTAACCACGCCGGTACCGAATTCAGGGTCAACGGCTTCGTCGGCAACGACTTTCATTTTTTTTGGACCGACTAAAGATTGATAAATAAATTCTTTGCCAATCCATTTTTGATAACGTTTGTCTTTGGGGTGGACGGCCACAGCGGTATCGCCGAATTTGGTTTCCGGCCTGGTTGTCGCTAAAACAAAAGGACCATATTTCATGTAATAGAGCTGGCCTTCTTCTTCCTCATAGTCATTTTCTAAATCAGAAAGGGCGGTTTGGCATTTGGGACACCAGTTAATAATTCTTTCACCCTGATAAATTAAATCTTTATCCCGAAGTTTTTGAAAAGCCTCTTTAACTGCTAATGAGCGTTTTTCATCCATTGTATAAACCTCGCGCGTCCAGTCAAGCGAAAATCCTAAAGAAATCAGCTGGCTTTTAATATAATTTCTGGATTTTTCCGCAAACTCTTTGGCTCTTTTTAGAAATTCTTCACGACCAATTTCTTTTTTATTCTTGCCCTCTTTTTTCAGTTGTTTGTTAACCAGATATTCCACGGCAATTGAGGCATGGTCAAAACCCGGTAGCCATAAAGTTGGTTCGCCTAGCATCCGATGATAACGAATCATTAAATCTTCCAAACAGTACATGGCGTGGCCTAAGTGAAGTTCCCCGGTGACATTGGGTGGGGGTAGAGTGATGACAAAAGGTTTTTTGCCTTTTTTAAGTTGAGGTTGAAACCATTGCCCTTTTTCCCAGAATTGATAAATTTTGCTTTCTGTTTCTTTTGGATGGTATTGTTTATCCATTTGCCTTAAGATTTTATCACTTCTTCGATTTCGAGACTAGAGTCGGCTTGGATTTTTTGCCAAGGTACAGGGTGATAGTTGAAAAAGGCACGAGCAGCAATAAAGGTGGCATTATCAGTGCACAGGGCCGGGGCGGGACTAAACAATTGAGAGTTAAAGATAGTTAATTCAAATTTTTCGCGCAAACGAAGATTAGCCATTACTCCTCCGGCTAAAACAACCGCTTTGACGTCATATTTTTCTGCCGCTTTTTTCGTCTTCGTTACCAAAACATCAGTGATGGCTTCTTGAATTTCATCAGCTAGCTGATTGAGATTTACTTCCTTAAATTGTTTGGCTTCTTTTAATTTTTTGACTTCATTTAAAACAGCAGTTTTCAAACCGGAGAAAGAAAAATCAAAATTATCCTCATGTTTCATTGGTCTTGGTAATTTAACTTTATTCTTTATCCTTTGTTCTTTAAACTTGGCCGCGGCCGCAGCTATAGCTGGCCCGCCTGGATAACCTAAACCCAAAAGGCGGGCGCATTTATCAAAACATTCCCCGGCCGCATCATCACGGGTGCCGCCTAACCATTTGATTTTACTATGGTCTTTCATTAAAACTAAATCCGTATGGCCGCCGGAAACAACTAAACCAAGAGCTGGAAATTTTGGTTTTTCCTGATTTGGCGTAAGCCAGTTTGCATAAAGGTGAGCTTGGAGATGATTGATGGGGACAATTGGCTTTCTCCAAACAGAGGCTAAAGTTTTGGCGGTTTCTACCCCAACCAAAAGCGAACCGATTAAACCCGGGCCAGTGGTTACGGCCAAAGCGCTGATTTGTTGGGAAGTAATTTTTGCCCTTGTTAATGATTCCTTGATAACCGGAATGAGGCAGCGGCTTTGTTCTCGAGCGGCTGTTTCCGGAATAATACCGCCGGTTTTTTGATGAAGTTCAACCGAAGAAGAAACCACATTACTGAGGATTTTTTGTCCATCCTGAATAACAGCGGCTGCCGTTTCGTCACAACTGGTTTCAATGCCTAAGATAGTCATTTTTATTGGACAGGGCCGGTGCCCTTAAGAAAGATGGCTTGCCAAGGACGGTAATTAGAGTAGAAAGTTCGGCTCTGGAGAATTTCTCCGTTCCTCTCAACCTTGTAGTCAAAAGAAACTTTGGCTCCCCAAGCTTTCCAGTCAACCTGTTTGATTGTTCCGGTGGGCAAGGTTGGATCATCTTGATATAAATCAGGCGGTGGCGGAGTTTGGTCCCAGATTCTTGATTTACTGAGACTAACCTGGCGGCCATCAGCTGTTCCGTAAAATTCATAAGTTATTTTTTGATTTTTCAAATCAACTTTGGTTTGGAGTAAAAGATGACCCGGCGTATCGTTTTTAATTTTTAAGTCAGCGGTGGGGTCAAAAACAGTGGCGTCTAATCCCGGCGGGAAGTTTTGTTCGTAATAACCAACCCGATAAGCATGAGCCAGGCGTTCAATAATCGGCAGGCCAGCGTTTAAAGCGGCGCGAAAAAGCGTGGTTGAAGTTTGGCAAACGCCACCGCCATCACCTAAAATCGTCCGGCCTTCTTTAATGATATAAGCTTCTTTATAGCCGGTTGACTGGGAAACCTCACCAAGTTTTTGGTTAAAGGAGAAAGTTTCACCTGGAGGAATCAGTAGGCCATTTAAATGCGAAGAAGCGAGTTGAATATTATGAATTCGGTTGGCGATAGAACCTCGGAAGTAAGAGATGCCTTGACCGACCAGCTCCTTAATGCCTAAATTATTGACATCAGCGGTTTTAACGGCTGGCGGCGTAATGGTCAGCGGTAAACTGAGAGTCATTGTTTGTTCTCCTTCTTCAAGTTTTTTTAAATTTTGAGCGATTAAGTCAACTGTTTTGGCCTGGTCTAAAGTTTGTCCGTCTTTGGCCGGGCGAAATTCGGTCACCTGACCTCCAGTAAATTGGAAAGCAGCATTCTCCGGAAGACGATTAATGGTGGTGGCCAAATCTCCTGACCAGCTGGCAATTTTATCTTGGTCAAAGCCATTGGTAAAGGAAAGAAAACCAATCAAATCATTCTCCTCAAGCTCCCAGCGGTTTTCCGAAGTGGTTAAAATTATTTTTTTGCCTAAAAATTTTTCCGCCCTGATTTTAGTTTCTGCCATTTGTTGGGAAGTTAGGAGGGGCGAGACTTTAATGATGGGGATCTCAATCGGATTAAAATCAGTCCAGGCTAATTGTTGGTTGATCATCTCTAGAAATTTTCTTCGATCGATTTCTTGGCCGTCTTTACCCTGCTCGATGATAATTTGCGATGACCCTTGAGATTGAGTTTTGTCTATTTTAATAGTTGGCTCAACAGCCGGGATAAAGACTTGGGTTACTAAATTATTTATTTTTTCCTCTAAAGTTTTTGATTCTAAAGAATAATCCAGGCTTAAATTTTCCCCTTGGAACCAAATTTTGATTTTGTTTTGGAAATCACCCCAGGCCTGGCCAGCTCGTCCGATTTGATAAGCTTTTTGGCTAGTCAGATTGCTATTATAGGAAAAATTGATTTCTTTAAGATCTAAAGTCCACTGTTGGCCTCCAGAAAAGAGAGACAAAAATTCTGGTTGGTTTTGAGAGACGAGGTAATCTTCAAGCAAGAAAGTTGCTTCTTTAATGGTTTTATTGCCGACCGGCTGATTAAGAATCTTAACTCCAGGATAGATTTTCTGCCAGTAAGCTAAATGATAACCAAGATAAAGCAAGCAGAAAAAACCAATTAAAGCTAAACCCAGCCATTTAAGCCAATTTTTATAGGCTTGCATTTTTTTCTTCATTTCGTCTATGATAACATTAGGTAATGCCTGATCAAAATTTTCCTCCAGTTGAAGACAAAAATTTTAATCCGCCTTGGCAAGAAGACAGGGAGGAAGAATTGCCAGCAGCTCCCGTTCAAGAAACACCTAAAGCAGAGGCCTCACAGACAGTTTTCTCGCCAGCAGCAGATTTAAATCAACTCCCAGCAAGCCCTGCCGAAGAAAAAACCGATTTTAATTCTCCGCCAGAACCAACAGTTGTCCCTTCTAGCCCAGAAGCGGAAAAGAAGGCTGAAGCTTTTTTGTCTCAGGATGAGTCTTTTAGTCTTCAGGCAAAAGCCGGAGGAGGTTTTAAAAAACTTTTGCTTTTTTTGCTTATCTTGGGTCTCATCGTGGGGCTTGTTTTCCTGGTTTTAAAAGTTGTTCTACCTCGTTTTCAAAAACCCAAAGAAGTGACTTTAACTTATTGGGGTTTATGGGAGCCGGAAAACCTTATGCGCGGTTTGATTACCGAATGGGAGAGCAAGAATCCTAATATTAAAATTAATTATTCTCAGCAATCCCCCAAAGAATATCGGGAAAGGCTTCAGTCGGCTTTGGCCCGTAATGAGGGTCCAGATATTTTTCGTTTCCATATTACCTGGGTGCCGATGTTAAAAAATGAATTGGAGGCCATCCCAGCCGAAGTGATGAGTGCCAGCGAATTTGAAAACAATTTTTACCCGGTGGTTAAAGAAAACTTGAGATCTGGTTCGGCTTTTTTGGGCTTGCCTTTACAGGTTGATACTTTAGCTCTTTTTTACAACCAGCAAATTTTTCAGGCGGCTGGGAAAACACCACCGACCACTTGGGACCAATTAAGACAAACAGCTTTGGATTTAACCGTTCGAGACGAAACAGGCCGGATTCAGACAGCTGGCGTTGCTTTAGGGACGACGGATAACGTTGAACACTGGCCGGACGTTTTAGGTTTAATGATGTTGCAGAACGGCGTTAGTTTATCTCAACCGAGTGGTAATTTGGCTGAAGATGCCCTGACTTTTTACACTATTTTTAGTGCTGTCGACCGGGTTTGGGACGAAACCTTACCAAACTCAACCTTGGCTTTTGCCGGCGGTAAGGTGGCGATGTCTTTTGGTTTTGCCTGGGACGTTTTTGAGATTAAAAATATTAATCCTGATTTAAATTTTCAAATTGCCCCGGTGCCACAGCTACCAGGGACGGATATTGCCTGGGCTTCTTTTTGGGTAGAAGGAGTGGCCAAAAGAAGTCAACATCAAAAGGAGGCTTGGCAATTCTTACAATTTCTCTCATCCCAAGAAACTTTGCAAAAACTTTATCAGGTTCAGTCCCAGGTTCGTTTTTTTGGCGAATTGTATCCTTACCCGAGTATGGCTAATCTTTTAGCCAGTAATTCCTTAGTTGTTCCTTTTATTAATCAAGCCAGTAAAGCGAAAACCTGGTATCTTTGTTCCCGGACTTTTGACAATGGCCTCAACGACCGCATGATTAAATATTTTGAAGACGCCGTCAACGCCGTTAATAATCAGAATTCCGTCAGCGAGGCTTTAAAAACAACCAGCCAGGGAGTAACACAACTTCTTTCTCAATACGGTTTATGAACAAAATCCAGACGGCTATTTTGCGAACCTTAGTTTATGCCGATGTTTTTGCTTACCCCTTAACCTTAAAAGAACTTCATAGGTTTTTAATTGGCGAAAAAACAGACAGCCAAAGTTTAAAAAAAGCTTTAAAAACTTTAAAGAAGATTTCTTCTAAAGGGGATTATCTTTTCCTTAAAAACAAAGAAAAAAATATTTATTTGCGGAGAAAAAGAAAAAAATGGAGTCAGGGGAAATGGTTGTTGGCCAGAAAAGTTGCCACCTGGTTAAAATTAATCCCTTGGATAAAGATGGTGGTGGTGACTGGTAATTTAGCCATGGACAATGCTAAGCAGGATGATGATATTGATCTCTTAATCATCACCGCCAAAAAGCGGCTCTGGTTGACACGCTTGCTGACTAATTTTTTGGTGGGAATCGTCGCCAATCGTCGCCGGCCCGGTGACCAGAAGGTTAAAGATAAAATTTGCCTGAATATGTTTTTAGATGAAAACCATTTAAAAATACCAGTTAAGGAGCAAAACCTTTTTACCGCCCATGAAGTTTGTCAACTGAAACCTCTCTGGGCAAGAAATCAACTTTATCAAAAATTTATTCAAGAGAACTTATGGTCACAAAAATTCTTACCCAACTGGAAGCCTTAGCTAAAAAATTGCAGCTCAGATACATGGCTTCCAAAAGAACAACGGAAGTTGTGGAAGACGGCCGGATTTTGTTTCATCCAGGCCAAGGCCACCGTCAAATTATGGTAGAATACCAAAAGAGACTGAAGGCCTTGGGGATAAAATAAGTGGTTTTAAGTTTTAGTGAGTAAAAATTTCTTTTTTGGGTCGACCTCCTTTTCTTGAGTGAAAAGATCAATATCTTCAGAAAGGCGATGTTTTAAATAAAACTCCGCCAGAGGAGTATCGCCAGTTAAATAAAACCTTTTGGTTATTTGCTTGTCTTGCTGGACAAGTTCCAAAAAGTCAAGTTGTTTGGGAGTGAGTATAGTTTTCCCCATATTAAATATTCCAAGGCCCTTTTTTTGTAAGGGTCTAATCTGTCTTGTATTTTCGGCCAGGCTTTTTTAACCTCCTTTTTATCTAACTTTTCCCCATCCAAACCGTAATTTATCAGCTGGGTTAACCGCCATAAACGATATTCCTTAGGATTTTCTTTTTTGAATTTTTTTTCATCAACAGACCAATTATACATCTGCTTAATTATATCACATTATTGACTTGACAAGATAAAACTAAAAGAGTATTATGAATATGTATTCATAATATAGATAGGAAAGGAGGTGAAAAACAATGCCAGGATTTGATAGAACCGGTCCTAGAGGTGTAGGCCCCATGACCGGCCGAGGTTTTGGTCCTTGCGGTTTGGGTTTAGGTTGGCGACGCCAATTTGGTCCAGGTCGAGGGATGGGAAGATATTTTGGCTGGAATTGGCCACAAACTCCCAAAGAACAGAAAGAAGCTTTGGTTGAATATAAAAAGGCCTTGGAAGAAGAACTAGAAGATGTTAAAAAGGAAGAAGGATCAATAAAATAAGGCCCTTTTTATTTTATTCTTAAAACGACATTAAAAAATGAAAATTGCCGTTAGTTCAACCGGTAAAAATTTAAATAGCCAGGTAGATGAAATCTTTGGTCGTTGTTCTTATTTTCTTATTACTGAAATTGAGAATAAAAAAATAAAAGGAGTGGAGACAATAGAGAATATTAGCCGAGATCAAGCCGGTGGCGTTGGTATCTCAGTAGCCCAGATGATTGTTGAAAAAGGCGTTAACACTGTGATTACAGGAAATGTTGGCCCAAGAGCTTTAGATGTCTTAAAACAATTCAATATTGAGATTTATCAAGGAGTAGGAACAATAAAAGAAGTTATAGGAAAATTTATTGAAGGAAAACTTAAAAAAATTGAAAAATGAAAATAGCCTTTGCTACAAATGGTAAAAATTTAAATGATGAAATTGCTCTGCATTTTGGTCAAGCAAAGAGTATTTTGATTTTTGATTCAAAAAAGAAAACCTTTGAAGTTTTTGAAAACCCAGAATTAAAGGGGGAAGGCCTCCCGCCAGATTTTTTGAAGAGCCAAAATGCTGATGCCGTCATTGCATTTAGTTTGGGGTCAAGAGCTTTTGAAAAATTCAAAAATTACAAAATTAAAGTTTTGAAAGCGCAGGAAGGCACAATTTTAGAAAACATTGAAAAATTTGGAGAGGGCAAATTGAAAAAGTTAACCAAAGAGGATGTTTTTTGAATATGAGAAAAATTGCCATTACGGGAGGAAAAGGCGGGGTGGGTAAATCAATGGTGGCTACTTCACTGGCAGTCGAATTTGCCGAAACCAGCAGAACTATGCTTGTTGATGCTGATGCGGAATGTCCTAATGATCACCTTTTGCTTTCCATAAAAAGAAAAAAATACACCACCGTTTATCAGCCAATCCCAAAATGGGATTTTAAAAAATGTACAAAATGCGGTAAGTGCGCTTCTATTTGTAAGCAAAATGCCATTGTTTTTGTTAAAGAAAAATATCCCGCTTTTGTCAAAGATGTTTGTATTGGCTGCCGAGCTTGTTTGGTGGCATGCCCGACCGGGGCTATAACGGAAACTAAAAAAGAAATCGGCACAGTTTATACTGGCCAAAATTTTAATATCAATTTAGTTTCCGGTGAGCTTAAATTAGGCGAACTGGCTTCTGGCGAGGTGGTGGCTGAAGTAAGAAAAAAAGCGGATGAAATCAATAAAAAAACAAAAGCTGAGGTGGTTATTATAGATTCATCCCCAGGCATCGGTT